>JAABUH010004352.1_pt1 | contig 11528 bp, 12 predicted proteins | sample 5559121 | NCBI WGS metagenome assembly JAABUH01 (sample SAMN10711871, study PRJNA513364) | rock metagenome | isolation source: Antarctica rocks | place: Antarctica: Victoria Land, Battleship Promontory nord | collected 2015-12-28 | reverse complement strand
TCTAGCAACACCGCATCAAAAAGCGTTCACGTGTATGACTTTTCATGCACAACGGGCGGAAGGAGTGGGAGCTACGTGCGGCGGGTTCAAGCGCAAGCGACTACCAGACAAAGGACCAATCAACGCGGTCCTGCTGGAATCGATTGGCTGCGATCAAATGTTTTTCCAATAGGCGCTTTGCTTAATCGAGGTACTTTAATTTGCGTGCCTTGTCACTGCCCACCCTCATTCTTCGTCAGTGACCAGACTTTCTTCCAATTATGGCACTGCAAATTGGCTACGTACAAGCCCAATCAGATGCGACTGCACGGCCTCTCCGTTAGCCATTGGTTCCAGAAATCACTCACACCAGCCTCACCCAAAAGGTCCTTTCGCAGATTAGCGCCTCGATCCAATCGGAGCAAGTAGGAGACTAAGTACTCACAATTGATCATGGTGCACAGCAATTCCCGAGCGCTGGACTCACCGCGCGTCAGGGCAGCAGATAGGATCGAGAGCCATCCAACGATAGCACGACTATGACCCGAAACTTCACAAAATCCTTCAACTAACTTCGGACCACCATGTCAGCCTCACCGGTCAATGAGATGTTCTACGTCATGAGAACGTATCGTTCCATCATGGCAGGGAGCCTGTTGGGCAGTGTCAGCCCATGGTTCGCTCATGAGCCAAGAGAGAGATAGCAGCCCACCAAAGTCCCGAAGCACGGAGTGAGCGAGAGGAGCGGAAAAGGTCTTGGAAGTAAGTATAGTGCTTCCGCCGAGAGTATTGCCAAAGATACTTCTGTAGTTTGGGTGCTGCCATTGGCCAAGCCGATGATGCCTTCACGAGATGTCAGTAGTGCGATTCCTCCGTACGCTGTACTCCAAACCAGTGGTATCACGAGAGCTCAGACGCCACATATGCGGACCAAGATTAGAATGAGGCTCCGGTCACCCCTATCCTTCACAGCAATATTCCGTCATTCCTCTGGCCAATCACTATGTAAAGCAACGCTCACGACAAGGGGACAGAAAGAGCACTAGTCTTCCTGACCTTCCATCCATTCGTTGACAAGGTTCGCCCAGCACCAAGTGTGGCAATCAAGAAGAGAATTTGCGATCCTGCAATCCGCAGAAGTGCCTTGTTACCTCATTACGGGAGAAAGTCCACAAGAAATTTTCATCTTGATAGCCTGCCTATAGACAAAGGTATGCTGGAAGACCGAGAGATGAATGAGATCACGGTAATCTTGCGAGATTTGGTGTGCAGATGCGATTCTAATGATTACACAGCACCCACATGCCCCAGAAGTCAGTGAAGTACGATGATGACCCTGCGTCTTGATACGCCCAACTTAGCCATCGGAAAGCGCAGCTAATAATGAGTGGGAGTATTTTTCATTGAAGCCAAGTCTCGGAGGTTCTCTTTTCATACTGTCATTCTTACAACTGAAGTTCTCGAAGTCTACAGTATGACTATGCTCATCTCAAATGGTAGACTCCTGCCCGCTTTTGGCTGTGGGTGCCGAGGGAGCTTCAGAAGATCAGTCGGCCATTTCGAGCGCGCTCAGTCCAACGAATGCTGACATCGAACGATAATCTGTGGACGGCTCTACGCTGTCAACGGCTTCCCTTTGCTCTCGAGAACGCCAATTTTTCTTTAGTGCCATTGTCGTTCTTCACAGACCTTTCAGATACTGATCGAACTAGGTGGGAGAAAAAACGATTCTCAACTGTCGCAGATCAATGAGGAGAAGCTCGTGCGTGTAATGAGCCATCGATCAAGATCGATTCCGTAGATTTGCACACGCGGATTCCCTGAGAAGGAGACCTGTAGGGTTGGCGTTGCCATCCGCGAGGCTGTCGGAACGTAAGGGAGAATGGAATCTTGAATAGCAGATACTTTGTGTAGATGCCGGACACTGGGGGGCCACAATGGTGCGAAGAATGAGAAATATCGTCGTTCTCGGTTCTCCTGAAACAATTCAAACCTGGCGAGTGCGTATCCGAAACAAGGAGGCTGATGGGCATGACCCCAAATTTACATTTAAGCGGTCATAGGGAAAGACAATCTAATGGAAGCACCACATCATATAGTCCTTGAACACAACACGTCCATGAATATCGTAATTTCATACTGCATTCAAGCTTTAGCTATCGTTCTGGAGCATCATGTACACATCCATCAATCAAAGCTGAGCCTGCATCTCCAACTTCCCAACCGGCTTTGCCACGAAGGCCGCAAAATAATCATTCAAAGCATCCACAGTGCCACTGCCCTCGACCAGACTGACCACGCACCCCACATGCCCATCCGGACGGACAATCACCACAGCACCTTTCTCTTCGTCGAGACCCATCTTCGCATGAGCAGCCGCTTTGGCATTGGGTACTCTCTCATCCCAAACGTCGTCAGCGTAGACATGATCGCTGTAGCGTGCAAGAAGAGGCGGTAGCATCTTTGCGATTTCTACATCGTCTCTTGGGGCGGCGAATGTGATGCAGATGGAGCAGAAATGAGAATGGGGATTGTGGCACTCATGGTAGGAAACCTTGGCGATGTCTTCCCGCTCAAAGGTCGAGTAGAAACTCTTCCGCTTTTGTAGGTTTTGCGCGAAGTCACTGATCGCACGCTGAGTGGCTGATGGCAGACCTGCAAAAACGAAAATCCGGAAGGAGCCGTTGAGCGGGATTTCCTGCTCCAGTTGGACTTTATTTGCGTCAACGACCCGGGTGACATCGGCAGGAGGCATAACCCGGCCAGAACGGAGGGTATTGCCTTTAGGATTGAACAGGTGTGACTGGGCAGAATGTTCAGGCGACCAATTGAATTCGTTGGGGCCATAAGCAATCCCATAGCCAGAAGTGAACTCCTGGCTTGACTTGAAGACTTTGACGAATTCGTTGGCTTCGCCATCTTTCTCGTTATTTGACGCTGCACCGACTTCGCCAGCAGAAGGCATGTGTGCAGAAAATAGCTTCGCATATCGAGCATCAAAGTCGAGAAGATCCTCGGCGATGCGCTTTCGCTCCGATTCGTAAGATTGAAGGATGGATCGGTCTGCGAAGCCAGCCTCGACGTGGTGAATCTTCCAAGCGAGGTTGAGAGCATCATGGAAGGCAGTGTTCATTCCCTGTCCAGCTTTTGGCTACACAGTAATCAGCGAGCTTACATTTAATGAACATTGTAGAGTTGACCGACACTGTGTGTATGACAGCAATCTCCTCCCATAAAAACCCTATGATCTACAGTGTACTTTTCGGCAATACCTTGGCCAATTGGGTAGACCGAATACCACTCCACCCTGTCCCACTCAATGTAGTATGGCTGTAAGATCTTCTTCGCTGATGCTTGAACTTCCTCTGGTGTAGCTTGTTTTCGCGGGTTGAAGTCCTTGTCGGTCGACGTTGCGATTTGAATATACAAACGGACTAGGTTGTTCTCCCTGGGGATGATCATGATTGATCCATAGTCGCTATGGATTGTGCATTTCATCTTACTAGATAAGTATCGCCTGCCTGAAGTCTGGGTGAATTGACATACCTTAACATCGGGAAAATCCGTTCTCACTACCCCATCCATGACACCCCAAACGTTGGATATCGGATCTTTGTGGTGTATCTTGACACCCAATTGATCTCTTATAAAGCTCCTCGCACCTTCACCACTGAAGAGATATCTTGCCTGCACTGTCTCCTTCTGCTCCGTCTGCACATGCTTCAGGTTCACTTCAACCGGGTATGTCTGGTCCTGATCGTCATGTTTGAAACCGGTGATTGTCCAGGGTCGTTGCACATCGGCTCCATTCTCATGCAGGTCCTCAATGAACACCCTCTCGATGAGACCCTGGTGAAGCAACGTTGTGAATGGGTATCTCGCATCGATGAATTTTGGGCATGCGGCCCAGTTTCCCGTTCTGTGTATACCCTTGCCTCCAGCGAGTGGATCCCAAAATGCAACTTCGTAGACTTTGGCTGGTTCATGGGCCATGATCTGTCGTTTGAGATTCATGTTTCGTAGGAGGTGGAGCGATCGAGGCTGGATGCCGTCGGCGCGTCCAGTAACCGTTGGAACTTCTCTATTATCGATGATCTTTGTCTTGTAACCCCATCGTGTCAGACACACTGCAAGTAGCAAGCCTACAGGCCCGGCTCCAACTATGACGATGTCATATTTCTCATGTGATACAGCCATCTCTCAATTGCCCAGCTCGTACCCTGGTTCCTTATGTTTTGCGCACTGGAAAAGGACGGCTTGTAATTGCAGCTTGAGTAAGGAGCCCGAGATGAAACGATTGATGTTGGTTAAATGCGAGCTTTTTATGAGAAGTACGGTGGTCACGAGAGGCGTAGAGATGGCGAGATCCCTATGGCGGGATCAGTGAAGTGAAGTCCGATTTGAACGGAAGTGAATGGAGCGCGGCATAGGTCAAGTTCACTTCCTTTGCGATGTTGCGTTTCATGGCGATAGTAATCATCTTGACCCTTTTTTGCTGGTGAGCCTTCTCACTTGTCTGCGGGGCTACTTTGGTTGTCGCAGCGGGAAGTTTTTCGGTAGAATGGCGGACACTGCCGCAAAGAGGCAATTTTCAAGGCTGGGCGAGGACATCGCTTCCCCGCAGGAACATCTCCTCCTGCACCCAAGAACATACGTATCAAGTCGATGTACGGTAGAACAGCTACAATTGATGCTACTTCCTACAATGCGATTCCATGTTTTGTACCATCACAGCCTCGAGAAACCCCACCGCGCATTACTGAATCAAAGATGTTTGCTCTGGCTTCTCCGCTATGGCAGGACACCTCCCCTATATTCCATGCCATGCTTGTGCTCATCTTCTACTTTTTGGTGTTTCTGCTAGGTCGTGAGACCTGCAGTCCTTTGCGTTCAATTCCGGGTCCGTTTCCTGCCCACTTTTCCAGATTGTGGATGGCCTGGCATTCTTGGTCAGGCAATATGCATCGTATGTCCCTTGGGAAAGCGACTTGGAAGCCACTTATGACCATGTCTTCAAGGTACAATGATCGCATTGCACCATGACATGGCAAGCTCGTCCGGACTGGGCCCAATGAAATCAGCGTGTCGGATCTGTCTGCAATCAAGAAGATCTATGGTGTCGGTACTAAGTTCTCCAAGTTAGATTGGTGCTCTGTCTGGCAGGGCCAAAGGAAGTTCGATTTGTTCGCCGAACGTGATGAAGGTGTTCACAGTTCCCAGCGCAGACTCGTAAGTAGGATATATGCCATGGACTCTCACAAAAATTTGGAGCCATATATTGGAGATGCTATTGCCCGACTCGTCGAGATTTGCGAGGTCGGCAAGAGTCGGTCAGAAACATAGGCCGTTTTGTTCAGCTATTTGCTTTTGGTTAGTATCCTGAAGTATCCCATATTGACATCTGCTAAGGTGACCAGACGTCATTAGAGAGGTAGGAAGAATAAATTGACATCCTCGTTGGATTTTATCGTAACCAGCTGAACGACTTCCGTAGGTAACATTTTCGAGAAGATTTGGCTTCATGGATGCAGGCAAGGATGATGGCTCATTCGCTCAAATCGAAAGAGCTCTCCGGAGCGGTGCCTGGCTGGGTCAATTACCAACCCTGTACTGGATACATGAGTTCCTGTCCCCTGTCATTGGTAATCATCTGGGTATCACGGTACGTGTTTTTTTCAAGCCTCAGCTATTCAATTGCCATCAAGAGTGTCGTCGGGGTTGCAAGCCCATGCACTGCGGACTAAGCTGGGTTAATACCCCAGAGTTGCGTTATGCAACCCAGTATATTCCCTGCCTCTTGCCTTGGTTCGAGAAGACTAACACCAGAACGGGCCACAGGCACGACATGGAGGACTCCGAAGCTTTGCTTCACAGGAGGTTTTGAGCCGGAAGAATCGTGGTAGTAGTCGCCAAGTTATATTGCTACAATTATACAAGGTACCGAAAGAGAAGCCTCAGGAGATGAACGACGCCGTGTGCTCTCCATGGCGACAAGCAACGTCTTCGCTGGCTCTGATACTAAAGCAATATCGATAAGAGAAATTATATATCATCTTCTGAAGAGTCCTCAGAGCAAGATTCGTTTATCGGAAGAGATTGACACAATGAAAATGGATGGCAGATTGACTGAACCAATCACCCCCGAGCAGATGAAAGACATGCCCTACTTGCAAGCTTGCATGCATGAAGCCCTTCGCTGTCACCCAGCTGTAGGCATGAGTCTCCCGCGCCTAACACCACCCGGCGGTATTGACATTGATGGGCGACACATCCCTGAGGGCGTGAGTATTAGCATTCTTGCACGCAGCGGTAAATGATCGTCCTTAAGACTGTTGTAGGGGCGAATCCATGGGTGATTCATCGAAACAGCGAGGTGTCTGGAGAAGATGTCGAACATTTTAGACTTGAACGTTGGCTGAGAAAGGGTGCGACTAGCGACATGGGTGCGTCTCCTTTTCGTCTGTGTGGAGTGAATTAGCTGGGAATTTACTTAAGTGAGTCTCCCTCGCGTAACAGTGGAAGGGCTGTATGATGCGATGCCTGCCCCTTCTGCATGTGGATATCCCACTTGTCAAGGAAAGAGCGTTCGTTTACCCTTTGTATATGGCTTTGCTGCTCCTCAATTCTCTCTTTTCTCTCCTTGCATCAATTATTCAACATCACTATTACAGTATTATTTACATTGACATAGATATGTCTATAGGAAGGCTTTCGGCCTTCGCTCAGGGGCCTCGGGTTCTTGCCTTCGTGGCCTGGGCTGGGCTGGGGCTTTCGGCGGTGTAAGCTCTGTCTAATTCTTCTCTCCTTGTACTCATAAAGACCTACCCTATTTCCCTTCTCATTTTGATCACAGTACCCTTTGTTTGCTCATCCACAATCTGTGAAGACCGGTCGACATCCATAGACAGCCACTAACAGTGATACAGGGGAGTCATCCGGGGTGAGCAGCACGCCGCCGACGAGACCCGGACCAAGGCCGCCGCCCCGGCCCCAGCCCAGGAGCCAGAGAAGGTGAGCCCTTCCGCCCCCCCAACCCCCGAGCCCCTCCCCAAGGCCGTCTCCAAGGCGGCCAAGGCCTGCCGGGCCACTTAGTGCCTTTTGGCCCCCCCACCCATCTCCACTCCAATTGTAATATTGATATTTTTAATAATATATATTTAGATAAACCCCCTTCGGGGGGAAAAAAAAAATTTCTCTCGTACTAACAGTCTGGCTCCTTGTGGAGCGTCGAAAAGTCGTTCAAATCCACCGGAGCACACACCGCAACAGTAAAAGAATCCTCTCGTACTAACAAGTCTGGCTTCTTGTGGGGCATCGAAAAGTTGTTCAAATCCAACGGCGCGTACACCACAACAGCATGGACATTTCTCGAAGCACTGACATGTCACCACTCGGCGATGCAAATGGAAGACCGTGGTCTAGCAACATTTTCCAAACAACGACGTCAGTAATACCTTGAAGACCTCGACATTCAGAGATTGATGTTCCGAATCGACAGAGCTATATTTCGGCAGCACCTTGAGCTCACACGAGATCAGGACTTGATGACTTTGCGATTGGTGTGAATACATCTAAGACGAGGAGTGAGAGATCAGGGACACATTGCACAACATGGCTCCAAGAAGCACCGCAGATCTTTACTCGTGACCAAACATCAGACTGAAGACGACGGGCTTAGATGAAATTAGTGGAAGATGAAGAGGGAGGATCACAAAGACCGGGGAGCGAGCGGAGGGAAGAAACGATACACCATCGCAGGCATGAAACGGAGCAAAAAGTAGCCAAAATAGACAGAAGACGTAATCATCAGCGCAGGAACACTTTTCGGCACATTAATTGGGCATCAAGTGGAGTGAGGGAATCAAAGATTGGGCAGATAGAAGGGACTGGAACATCAGAGTAGGAATACGCTTCAGCATATTAGTTGTGCATCAAGTTGAGTGAGGGAGGCCAAAGACTGAGCAAATAGAGGGGACAGGAACGTCAGCGCGGAGCCAGCATCTGGCAAACCAGTGAGTAGGAGCATTGAATGGTTCAATCAGCTTTGGGCAAGGGATGGAGGGGTTAAGATTTTTGCTTAGCAAGAAAGCAACTTCGAGTGAAGAGAAAAGGCGCAGAGCCATGACGGAGGCGCAGGATTCATCTCGGAACATTTGTCAGTGAATGGAGGAGCGATAGGAGTTGAAAGGAAGGTGGAAATCATGCGGGCTGAGGTATTCTGCCGTTTCATATGGGGGCTCAGATGGAGGCTAGCACCGGGTGTAAATGAGGGATTTAGATGGGTGGTCCCAAAGCCGAGAAAAAGGACTGATCCTTGCTTTATGAAATGGGTTGACATCGAATGGGGAGGACGTAATAGATGATTGTGAATAAGAGACCAAGATTCGGGGGGGGAGAAGAGTGAGGTGGAACCGACTCAGGGAATTCGCTGATGCGAATGAGGGACACAAGGATGAAAGCAAGTCCTCGAAGAATGTGGGAAATATCAATTAGGATAATTATGCAGTTCCTTGGGGATGAGGAACACAGATTTGGAAGCATCCGATATTGATAGGTCTGCTATCAATCGGAAAGAGGTCTTGATGGGCTTCGGTCGCGGAGAGATGCGTAGGTGAGCCCGAGTCTTCGGGATGTGGTATGGATAATCAAATCGAGGAGGTTTGGCAACTTGCACCATGGTGGTGGCATCCAGCGCAGCAGAGCGATCGTCTGTAGGGACTGCCAAGTGGTTACTTGGGTTTCTTGTTGTGGCCACGAGAGATTGGACGATGGAATGCGCCGAAAGAGCTGGTTGGTCAAAGATTGGTAGACGAGACGTATCCAGGAGACCTGGATGAGACGTGTCAATCGTCGGTCGAATCCTGTATCCCTAAAGGACGCTGTCAAATGTTGAGCTTTTGCTTGAAGGCATATGCCGGTGGATCATAAGGCAAAGAAAGTCGTCCTTTTGCAGAGAAGGATTCCAGAAGACCGGACCATCAGAAAGAAGCCACACGAGCTCGATGAGACCGCCCAACATGCAGAATCGGACAGTCAAGCTGTATTGGTAGACCACGATCAAGATGCAAATCGGTGCGCCTCGCTCGGACATGTGATTCCCTACGACCCAAGGTCTCCTTGCCGCTCCTTCTCACGTTGTGAAGACCGTTCGATCTCCAGGCGCCACCACTCTGCTTGAAATGCAGCGTGAGCAGCTGCTCTCATGTCCGCTGGAACTTCCTCAATCTGCCGTTGTTGGCTCTCCCGCACACGAATAAATTCAACATCTCGGGCCTCTTTTATCTTATGTCTGAACTCAGCTTCAGCCCGCTGCTGACGTCGATACTCACCTAACGCCTGCGACTGACGTCCGTGGCGGTCAAAACTCCAAGCTACCAAGACCGTGATCGCCAGATGTCGGATAGCTTGGACGTGTTCTTTTGATAGCCATTCTGGCTTCTTGATGGAGCGAACTGTCTGCCGTACGGATCTAATTGTCCACGACATGGTAGCGAAAGGGTGAGAAGAATTTCTATCTGTGGTGTCGAATAGTTTCAATAGGCTGGAGAGGGATGGGTGGTGAGATGCTGAAATAGAAAATGCATGGTGTAAATCTACACCCAACAAACAGTACGATTAAGTTCTGACTCCTCCCAAAACAAGGTTATTCAAGGTTTGCCTCATCGAGTTCTCACTATCAATGCACAATAAGTGGATAAAGTGTTTATGAAGCGCTTTCCGCAACTTTCGTTGGGAGTCCTTGCCAAGCCGTCGGGCTAAAGCTGAGCTCGGACCACTAGCCAGCTACCCATTGCTCCAACTTCTCCTAGGTACTTTAAATTGAAAACTTTTGATTACTTTGGAGAATTTGCCTGTGATCCAAGTCGTCATGTACGCATCCCTTCGAGAATATTTCCCATGCTCCCATCCATCCTTGCAATATGTAGGCTCTGGACACGTGCCCCATGTTGCCCAGAGAATGAGACCCTATCACGATTGTGAAACCACGCTGCTTATCTTCAAAACTCCCCACGACAGAACATGAAGTACTCAATCCGTAGCGTCGTACTAGTCTAGGTCATTACTGAACTCAAGGTCCGTCGATATGGAGAAGGTCGGCGCTATCCTGATCCCAAATGATGCCAAGGAAGGGAAACATCAGCTTACGCTGCTATGTTATGTGTAGAACCGTGCTTTCCAATGCTGATGAGTAAATCGAGCGGATGCCAGAGAGAATCGTAGAGCCAGGACTTGACAAGTTGAGTCACTTCAGGATTGATAGGCAATTGTCCCCTATTTTGCACACTTATCATGAATTGGATCCAGCCAATTGTGCATCCGAGGGCGGAAAAAAGGACTAGTACTATACCGATCGGCATTGGCCGATCATGTGGAGATGTCAGATATGTATAGTATTCAGGGATATACTGTAGGCTGTCACATCCGTTTTAGAGCCTCCGTGACTTCCTTCGTCTTAGCCAATTTCATTGTACTCTTCCCTTTCGGCTTCAGAGCTGGGATGTGTTGTGGTAAAAGTGTGCTCAAATCTCTTCCTACTTCATTCTCCAGACAATAAAGTACATCATTGTTTACACATCTTTTCTTTAAGGGTGTATTGACAGTCACGTAATGCTAATTTCCAGGTGGTTTGTGAATCAGGAGGGTGTAGTTGTGAATTTCCGACCGACATCAGCAGATCCAGGGACACAATGACATCTATAAATTACCTTGCGAAATTAATTCAAATGCCGATACGGTTCCTACGAGATAACACCAAAAGAATTTGGTTCAAGAAATGCCAGAAATCTGACACTCTGAAGATATATTGTCCCTTTCGCAGCGACGTTACATCCTCCGATGGAGGAGCGACCAACTTTCCCAGATGTACAGGGAAATGAGCGAGTGGTTTGGTCTGGCGCCGAAGAGGCTTACACATACATGGTCCTAGTCCTTGGAAGGAAGGAGAGAATCCCTCAACGATTCGAAATCAAAGAAGGGGGATCGGAGATATTCATGTGTTTACAAGTGCGCTATGGGCTTCGACCAAAAGAGGACTTCGCTCGGCTTCTGATTTGGCAACTATTGATGTCCAAGAATGATAATCACATTTGGGGGGCTTGGAGAGAAGCATACGCAAAGCGAGAGGTGAGTAAAACTAAATTGACCCATCGAATCACTTTGCTAACAGGCTCCTCTCCTAGCAAAATTTTGGCCAGGGAACTGAACTGACGCTTGAGCAGCGGATCCTTGCATGGATCGATGGCATACCCGCATTGCAACCGCCGACACCACCCGATACCAATGGACGTGTCCCGGTCTTTGTAGCGAGTGATGACTTCGAGGGCCGTGTTGACTACGCGAACGGGAGCAGAGTGGCAAGTGACTTGGCTGCTGAGAGTGAGACTGGCTTGCTGCGTCATTTCTCAGCCAGCAGTGAAGTGACACCGTGGGAGTCCCGGGGAATAAAAGAAACCTTTGGAAAGATCAAAGGAGCCGTAGGGAAAGTATTGGACAAGGCAAAGGGTAAGAAACCCTGAAACAGGAGCTCTTTTGGAGTATAAGAAGGGCAT
>JAABUH010004351.1_pt1 | contig 11528 bp, 14 predicted proteins | sample 5559121 | NCBI WGS metagenome assembly JAABUH01 (sample SAMN10711871, study PRJNA513364) | rock metagenome | isolation source: Antarctica rocks | place: Antarctica: Victoria Land, Battleship Promontory nord | collected 2015-12-28 | reverse complement strand
ACTGTTGCACAACCCGCCGACAAGCCAACCGATGACACACCGGTTTCGTACAGTGCTTCTGCAACACCCTGCCGGCACAGCGACGTGCACGTCAGTCTCGGCTGCTGCAGTGTTTCTTTAACGATCGATTGTGAAGCAGTCCGGATCGTCCAGCTCGAGCCGACGTCCGCTGCCTCTGCTCGATGGTTCTTACGCGAGCCGCTACCTTCCCGGTCCCGGGGGAACGCACGTGACGCAGACCGAGCAGCCAGTTACCATCAAAGCCGTGACCGCCGCAGTAGCGCGGAGGATGCTCGAGGGGCGCATCGGGCTCGTCACCACCCTCGGCGACGCCATCGACAACCGCCGCCAGGCTGGTGACGCCGTCACCGCAGCCAAGACCGCCCAGGACACGGCCGTCGAGCGGCACTCGCGGACGGCATTGATACCAATCACTAAATGACATGGTTGCAGAGCTCAACATAATGAGGTCACGTTGAGGGTCGCCGTCACGGGTTCTGGCGCAGGTGCGCTGGAGCACCCACTGGTACCGCCACGACCACACGACAACGCCGTATGGTCACCGTCGCTCTTGCCCTTGACGACGGAAAACTCAACTCGCTCGTAGGTAGTAAGCAGCCTGAATCGGCCACGTACCGCCAGCACCCGCAGTTATCCACAGGTCTACGTACTGGTAGCGGTCGGGGTAGGTGGCCGCGCTGGTGACCTCCGCATCCCTTCGCCGACGCCAGGTTCGGCCGACTCCAGCGCACTCATGAGGCCAACGCGAGCAGCTTGGAGTTGTTCTATTGCGTCTGCCATCCGCTTTCGCCAGCTGCACCGTACCCAGTGAGATAGGAGCGGCGGCAGCGTGCACTTAGAAATGGAACTAACCGCGCCTCCCACGGTCACAAACTCCGCCATGACCGTCTCCACAGCGCCTCGGACTGCCGGGCGTGCCCCCAACCTGACCGCGCAGTATGGCAGCGCGATGTCAGCGATCGCGGCCTGCACGCTGCGCTCCCATTGCCGAGCCCAGTCTCGACCTAGCAGTCGGCGCCGCAGTCGCGGGTGACCAGCCAGTCTGGCCACCCTCTCCACCTGGCCGATTGCGAGGACCACAGCGGCGTCGAAACGGGCGCAAGCGTCCACCTCTGCTGCTCGGTCGGCCCGAGTCCTCTCTTCGTCCCACTGCACCCGCTGAGTCGCCCGCCGCTCAGTGAACTCCCTGGTCTGGGCGCTGCGCTGTTGTCGACCACTAAGCCATACCGCGAAGATCGACCCCGTGATCACAATCACCGCCGCGCCGAGGGTGGCTAACGCCGACAAACGTACGTCACCCACGGCGCCTCTTAATGCTCATCAGCGTGCCGATTCGGGCTTGCCCGAAGTCGCCGCCGGTCCCCGCGCGAACACTGGACGCGCAGTATAAAGGGGACAGCTGCTCCCCGCGGCTTCGACGGCGTGAGCAGCTCGGCATCCGTCTGGTTACTCGCAATATATCCACGCATAAAGGTGAGTGTGCGCCCCGACACCGACAGAATCCGATCCCCGGTAGCCGAGCAACACGGCTGCACCGTGAGCAATGATTGTTCCCTTGTGGTTTGCCCTACTAGGACTAGACTTCAGGGTCGGAGCCAAGACGGGCGGTCAGGTCGGACGTCTCGCCGGATGCCGCATAGCCTGAGGCGATGACATCGGAGTGGGTGCAGGTCGTCGAGTGCCGACCCAAGTTGATCACCGCTAGAGCCGTCGCTGTCTCCAGGTTCACCCTGTGGGTGCCGGCGCGAGTCGGAGGTATCGCATGAGCACACTGGTCGAGGAGGTCGAATCACTCGTCGCTCAAGCACGCGAGGCCGCCGATGCGCCGGAAGTCACCCAACAACTCGATCGAGTGATCGCCACTGCTGGCGCCATAGCGGGGTCGTGGTCAGGATCGAACTTGGGTTACCACGCCTTGGTCTACTACCGGGATTTTGCGACACCACGCGCAGGCCATCAATTCAACCGGGAATGGGGTCTGAGCGGTTTCGGAATGATAGACCCAGGACCTCCCGGGTGGGCCGAGCTAAGTTTTTCAGACGTATACGACCATGTGCTATCTCTTGCTGGGTCACCTGACCTTGAACAGCTGCTCGACCAAGCAAGCGTCCACGAACAGATTCTAATACAAGTTAAGGGCGACCTTGACTCGATCATATCTACAGCTTTGACTGCGGGCCATAATGAATACTTAGAACGGCAGCTAAGTGCGGTGCAGGCAGTATCTATAACGTCGCTCAAAAAAGCGCGTAATGATCTGATGCCAAGCGGCCAAATGATGACACGCGATGTGCGCTTTGACGGCACGTTGCAGCTTGCCCCACATCAAGAAGCGATCGCCCGGGCTACGGCCATCAATTCGGTATACAGCGGGCTGGATCAGCTGGGTAGACTGGCAAGTCAGGTGGCCGCCCACCTGCGTCGATCGTCCCCCAATCCGGGCAGCGCCGCGGTTTTACTGGGAGACCCGGTGGGTTCCGGCGCGGTGTTCGTTGGCCACGGCAGGTCGCTGCAGTGGATGGCGCTCAGTCAGTTTCTCGACAAGCGACTTCACTTGACAGTCGATGAGTACAACCGGATCGCCACGGCCGGAGTATCAACGTCAGACCGGCTGCAGGAAATGCTGGACGGCGCAGCGTTCGCATTCCTGATTCTTACGGCGGAGGACGAGCAGATGGACGGCCAGGTTGCAGCGCGACAGAACGTCGTCCACGAAGTAGGACTATTTCAGGGAAAGTTGGGATTACGACGCGCAATAGTAATGCTAGAAGATGGTTGCGAGGAATTCTCCAACATAATCGGCCTCGGCCAACTTAGATTTACTAGAGGAAACATTTCTGCAGCTTTTGAAGACGTGCGCGCAATCCTTGAGCGCGAAGGCCTGCTGGAATCCGCCTCATCGTCGAATCCGCCGAAGTCGCCGACCTAATGGGCCCGGTTAGCTGCCGTTCGCAATTTGAGGTTTGCTCGGCTATCCGAGATTGATTGTGCGGCTTGTCCAGGTTCTCCGTGCTTGGCCTCGGGCGTAGCTCACTCTGTGTCGCGTTCGGTGGCAGCTGGCTTACTCGTCCCTGCTGGCCCGCTTGGGCCTGTGTCCGGTTCTGCCACGGGAGTGGAGGAGGAGGGTTTGGCGCCCTTCTCCTCCCAGCCATCACGTTGACGTTCCGCGGACTCACCGTTTGAGGTGGACATCAGGCGGACCGCTGCGACGTGCCCGCTCGCCCAGTCGGCGCCTCTTGCGGCTCGGGTCGTGCATCTTTCACCTGGTACCCACCACTTTTCGGGGCACGCCAGGGTGTCTCTCGACGGATGGGGGGCGCCCCGGTGGTGGGGTTACGACCACTCTCCTTCTTGATGGCCCCCTTCGCTGGCTCCTGAGCTCTGGCCATCAGCTGAGCCACCACCTTCCGACTGGTTATCGGTGCTGTCGGGCGGGGCTACCCACTCGACAACCACGTCCTGGGCACAGGATACGTACGCGCCACGGGTACCCGCTAAGCGTCGCACGAACTCGCCTTCGCTGCTCATTTCCCACTGGGATTCGATGAACAGGTCGTGCGGCTCGGGCCAGGTCGACAGGAACGAGTCGCTGCCGAACCAGCCTCCGACCCAACTCCCGTCCGTTTGGCGCACGCGGATGAAGGTGCTGCCACGAGGTGGCGCAGCGTAGTCCCACGCGCTGGGGGTCGGGTCGTAGCGGCCCTGGTACCAAAGTCGTAAGGGCTTGCGGTTTTTGCCGAGCGGGACATCGAAGCGACCGGTCAGACGAAGATCATCCAGAACAGCCAACACCGCAGGTACAAAAACCAGCAGACCGAATGCCACCACCGTGAGTAGCCGAGGCTGCTGTATCCACTCCGCGGGCCTCTGAGAACTGAGAAGATCGGTGACATGCCGCCCGCCGATCACGACGTAGAGAGAGTCGAGCACAGCGCCAATGCCGATGGCGGTCAAGACCCGCTGTCCGAACTCGCCGTCTGCGGGCGAGGGTCCTCGGCGCCGGGCCCGCACAGCAGTGAACACAAAGCCAGGCAGGATCAAGAGGAGGACCGCGAGAACCTGCCCAAGCGTCCCCGGAATGATCATCGGGTTACTCCATTAAATTCGGTGGTGAGGTGGAAACGCTTCACGTCAAGACACCGATCGGATACTCGTCTCATGCCAAGCAATGCATTCTCCACCCAATCACGCTCATGAGCGGTTGGGCGGGGCTGAGGCCGCAGGAGGCACCGGTCCCGGCAGAACGGCGGACCAGCAGATCAGGTGAATATCGTCTTCGTCTATGGGCGGCAGAGGCTCCGGTGCCGCTTGACGAACCAGCCCAAGATTGTTTGCTAGCGCTAGCAGTTGGTCCGCCTTGGTCCTCACCGTTCGGCCCGGGGACAGCGAGCACCGCCACCACGTAGAAGACCATCTCGACCACCACCGCGAGGTCTAACAATGCTGGAGCGAGGACGCTGGGCGAGCCAGCGGGCCTAGCCCACGGCAGTGTGCGTCCGTCGTAGTCCTCGAGGAACTGTTCATTGATCACCACGCGACCTTCGTCCCTCCTCAGTTACCTGGCTGAGTCTTCCTTATCGCAGCTCCGAGCGGACGCAACCATCACCATGACGGATCGCTCAGTCCCACTCTCCGGCGATCACCCCCGCCGCGCGGGCTTTCGCTCACTAGCGCGTCGTTCTGACTCGGTTAGCCAAACAAGGACATCGAGCTGCCGCAGGACTCTGACGTCCTCCAGGTCACCGGCCTGGTCGGCGGTATCACGAAGCCACCGGTGCAGCAGCTACTCCAGCATGGACTGACGGCATGGAGAACCCCGCCGTTGCGGTTTCCCCATCGGGCTCCTCGCGCGGTGTCCGTTCGAGAACTGCCCGTACCGGTTTGGTGGGGGCGATGTTGTAGGAGGCGCCAGCTGCTCCCCCACGACCTCCTCCACCCTGAACGCCCACACCAGGTCGGCATCGATCTGCGTACTCGCAAAACGCCCACACATGCCCTCAACCTCCCTTCCGCTGTTCGTGCTGTTAGCCGGAAATCAGTTGGTATGCGCGTTGGTAGGACACGTCCAACGCGGCCCGATATCGCGAACCGTCAAACCTCGTTCCCGGAGTTCCTTCGCGGCGACGCGCACTTCCTGGGCGGCGAGGTGCTTGGTGCGGTCGGACTCCTGCCGCAGAGCCTGGGAACGCTGCAGATGCACAGTGACCTCGTCGGGCAGCTCGACGGACACCTCCAGGGCGAACGACTGCGGGTCGACCTCCTTCATGACGGCGATCAGGTCGCGGGCCATGGGCTCGACCTCCCCGAGATTGCGGGCCTGGGTGTAATGGTCGATCTCCGGGACGTGCACCAGCCAGAACACATCACCCCGAACCACCCGTGCGTGGTACGTCGTCATTTCCACCACCGCTTCCCTAGTTTCGCTGCTGCCTCTTTGTAGATGATCTCGGCCATCTGATTATCGAGGTCGTTGTGCCGGCCGACCCGGATCAGCCAGCGCTACCGATGGATGTCGTTCCATCGTTCTCCGTGGGCCGGCTCCCACTCCCGCCGCACCCAGCATCACCTCGGTGTCCTCGATCACATCAGACGATGCGCGGCACACTACGAGCAGCCGGAACTAACCCCACGTTGGGGCTCGAGACAGCTACCGAAGCGCTGGGCCAAACTGGTGCATCGCGGTGGCGGCGCGGGCCGCTGCTGACGGGCCGCGGCGGCGGCGTGCGGCTCATGCCGACTCGCCCGTGGTGGGCGCATCGGCAGCCGCCGCAGCACCGCAGGGGGCAGCACACTGCGAGCAAGCCCAGACCGAGCAAGGCGGTACCTGAATTGACACTCAACCGCTGACGGTCCAGATCGCTGTCGCTGACAACTTTGTGAAGTCAGTCGCCTCTACTGCTCAAGTCTCGGTTTCGTTCGTTGACCTCAGTCGACATGTAAAGTACACTATACGCCGTACTAGCTACCGATCGGGAGGGCCCAGTGAAGTACTTTACATCTGTTGTCGTTGTTCCGGTTGTCGTTTTGGTCGCAGTGTTGATTGGGTGGGTTATCCATCGAGACCAATTCGAGCAATACGTGCCCTACTACGTTCTTGGCGGAGCTATCATTGGTATCGTTCTATCAATACTATTTGGCTCCGACAAAGCCCTACCTGAGGGAAGGGAACATGGTGACTATATCGAAACAATTGCCAGACGAGACGCGCACGCAGCCGCGTTCCGGGACTTGTTAATCACCCTACTTGTTAGCGCAGTAGTCTTCACCGTTGCTAACACCAATACACATCTGAACGTATTCATTTCATCAGTTACCGCACTGGCGCTCCTAGACGTTGGGATAAGGCAGCGTCGATTGAACGTGCAGTACGCACCGTGAACCTTCTCTGATGATTAACGACGTGGCGGCGCTGCGCAGAGAGCTTGGACTGACACAAGAGTGCCTCGCGGGCCATGCCCAAATCTCCCGACAATCGATTATCTCTATAGAGAAAGGACGGTTTGACCCTTCGCTCAAAGTTGCGTTTCGAATTTCTCAGGCGCTAGGCCGCAGTATCGAAGATGTTTTTCATGCAGATCCGGGGTGAGGTGCTGGATCGATCCCTCCGATCCAGCACCTCACCCCGGCTTCTCTTGGGAAAGCGTTAACTGCAGACGTCGGCCTTCACAACGGTGTAGAGCGCAGTTACCACGTTTGTACCGACTGCTGCCGCCGTTAGTTGAGCGCTAGTAATTATGACTCCGTACTCCGGTAATACGACTCCACCGGTTAGGACTGCGGCCGCTCCACCGACGGCGGCGATGGCAGCTAAAACGGCGGGTACCTCAACATTGCTGCAAAAGCTAAACAGCCCCTTTGGGTCGGTTGCGTTGGTTGGGTTGTCGCCAGCGTAAGCGTAAGGGTTTGATTCTTTGCCGGAGGGGTCTGGTTGGGTGAATCGGCCTTGGGTGGGGTCGTAGTAGCGGTAGCCGAGTTTGTAGAGGTTGCTGGTGGGGTCCAAATAGCCGCTGGTGTAACGGTAGGGGTTGTTGTTGGCTTGGGTGAGGTCACCGGTGGCGGTGCCGGTGATGGTGCGGGTTTGGCCATAGGGGGTGTAGGAGTAGCCGGCGACTTTTTGGCCTTGGTCGTTGACCATCCCGATCACGGAGCCTTGGTTGTCGGTGAGGTAATACACGTTGCCTGCGCTGGTGCGCTCGCTGATCAACGATCCACCAGGGGTGCGGGTGAACGCGGTGGTCGCGGCGTTGGTGGTTTGGGAGCTGACGCCGAGTACTCCGGTGCCGTAGTAGGTGCCCCCGGCGGTGATGCGTTGGTTCTGGTCGGGGTTGAGGTAGGTCATCGTCACCGGTGTGCCACCGCTGTTCTGGATGTAGGAATGGTTGGCGGTGTCGTAGTTGGTCGAGGTCTGCGGTGAGCCCGCGTCCATGTTCCCCGGCAGCGCCGCGGTGGCGGGGTAGCTGGTCTGGTTGCCGTTGTCGTAACCGATGTTCGCCGTCGACCCGTTGACCTGGGTGAGCCGGTCATCCGCGCTGTAGCTGTACCCGGTCTCGAAGGCTTGGCCACCCGGGACGACGACGCGTTGCGCTGTTTTGTTACCGGCCCCGTCATAGGCGTAGGACCAGGCGGCGTTGAGCCCCCCACCGGGCAGGTTTTCCGCCGCCGTGGTCAGCCGGTTCAAACTGTCGTAGGTGTAGGCGGTGGTCGAGCCGTTCGGTGCTCCCTCAGCCACAGTGTTGGTCCGGGTCTGCAGCAGGGAGCGATCTGCGCTGCCGGTGGTGTAGGAGTACCCCAGATCGGAGAACACGGTGCCCGTCCCAGCACCGTTGGCACCGGGACCGGCCGCGGTGATGCGCAGGGGACGCCCCGAGGGGTCCACCGTGGTGTTTTGCACAGTCCCACCGGGGTAGGCGGTGGAGGTGCGGGCCCCGTTGGCGTTGTAGCCGAAGCGGGTGCATCCGGTGCCCGGGGTGGTGCTGCAAGTCCCGCCGGGTTCGCTCACGTTGACCAGCTCGTTGCCGGCGTCGTAGCCGTAGGACACGGCTCCTTGCCCGTCAGTGAAGCTCGTCAAGTTCCCGACCGTGTCATAGACCAGGTCCTGGTGAGATACCGGCGCGGACGAATCGAAAGGGCTGCCGATGTCGCTGCTGGTCTGCCGACCCAAGGCGTCGTAGATGTTGGTGGTGCTGTAGAAGGTGTTGGCCTTTCCGGGTGCGGAGTTGCTGCTGTTGTCCCCAGTCAGGTTGCCGTCCCCGTCATAGAAATAGCTGGCCCGGTTGTTGTTGGTGTCGGAGTAGGTGGCGTCGGGGTTGGCGATCTGGCCCACCCGATGGCTGTAGTCGTTGGAGTCGTACTGATAGGTGGTGACCAGCCCGTTGGGGTCGGTGCGGGTGTCGAGGCGGTTCAGGGAGTCATAGGTGTAGCTGGTGGGCACCCCTGGGCTCGGGGGGCTCACCTGAGTCAGCAGGCCGAGGGAGTTGTAGGCGTAGGAGGTGACCGCACCTTTGCCGTCGGTGGAGGTGCACACCGCACCGGGCTTGCCCCCACAGTCAGCACCCGCGCCTTGACGCGTCTGGGTCTGGGCGACCCCGCTGGTGGTGTCGGTGGAGGTGAGCGGGTCCCCGGAGGCGGTGTAGGTCGCCGTGGACTGGTTGCCCTGCGGGTCGGTGACGCATTTGGGCAGGTAGGGGTGGGTGGTGTCGGTGCTGGCGCACCCGGCCCCGCCGCTGTACTGCAGGGTGGTCGTGGCGGTGGTGGGCAAGGTGACCGAGGTGAGGTTGTTTGTCGTCGGGTCGTAGGCGAACCGGGTCGTGCCGGCCTTGGTTTGTCCTTGGCCCATCGCGTCCACCGCGGTGGCCACGTCGGAGTTGGGGGTGTAGGTCTGCGCGCGGGTGTGCCCCAGGGGGTCGGTGGCCTGAGTGACCCGGCCCAAGGTGTCCAAAGCAAACGTGGAGGTCTGGCCTGCCGGGTTGGTTTCCGTGGCCTGCCCGCTGCCATCGGGGTTGGGGGCGTAGCCGAAGCCGGTGACCGCGGCGTCCCCACTGTTCTGGCCCAGAGTGGTGTAGCGGGACACTGAGGTGACCCGGCCGCTGGGGTCGTAGCCGAAGCCGATGGTGCGCCCGGCGGGGGTGGTGATCGTCGTCAGGTTCCCGGCCGCGTCGTAGGCGAACACCGGCACGTTGGTGGACGAGTCGCCAAAGACCCGCTGGTAGTCGTTGCCGTCGCCGGTGAGCCGGCCCGCGGAGTCATAGGAGTAGTAATCGGTCACGGTGGCGGCGCGATCGAGTTCGGTGATGACCCCGTTGGTGTAGACGAAGTTCATGGTGTTGCCGGTGGAGTCCGCGATGGACGCCACCGTGTTGTCACTGTTGTAGGAGAAGGTGTTGCCCACCCCGTCCCTGGTGAGGTCGGAGGTCAGGAACCCGCCGGGGCTGAAACTCAGTTGCTCGCCGGTCGAACGGTAGGTCAGGGTGTAGCCGGTCCCGCCGGTGGCCACCAGGTCGGCGTTGATGCCGGCGGGTTCGGTGTAACTACCGTCAGGGTTCTGGGTGAACACCGCGGTGAACCCCGAAGGCCCGGTGAATGTGGCGGAAGAGGCCCCCACCTGCAGGCCCACGTCGCGGCCGGTGGTCATCACCGTCTTCGGGCCGAATGCCCCCGACCCCGTCGACTGGCTGTTGTAGAAACTGTCCACGTTCACCGACACCCCCGGCGCGCTGAGCGCCGAGTGCACGGCGTGCACCGCCAGGTTGCCGTTGGACAGGTTCACCTGCGCGGTCAAATGATCGGTCAACGGGAACGTTTCCAACCCGTAGAACGACTGCGCACCCAGTCCCGGACCGGCCGCGGAACTCCCCCCCGCGGGACTGGCCGCGGGGCTGGCAAGGCTGGCCGCGGCGAGGTTCGGAGTCGCAGCGGACCCGGCCCCCGACGCCCCCGGCAACGACGACGCCGCCTGGGTCGTGGCCCGGTTCGCCGAGGACGACTTGGCACCCGAGGACTGCCGAGCCGTCGGAGTCCATACCCCCTGCGGTGCCCCTCCCCGCTTGCTGTGATTGACCTGCGCCCGAGGGGGCGCCGGCACAATGTGCGGCTTCGGGAGAGGTTTGTGGTGACCGGTCGCCGAGGGAGGCGACGGCGGATGAGGGTCGGCAATCGCCGTGGCCGGGGCGGCAAGCAGACCCGCCACTACCGCGCTCGCGGCCAGCACACCAACCGCGGACACGCGCAACCGAACAGACGTTATGAACATGTGGGCCAAGCCTTCCCCGTCCTGGCCCGCAACCCCTGGGTCACGTCAAGACCCGAACAGAGTGAACTGTCACACACGCAGCGTTAGTTTGCAAGAGCAACGAAGGTAAATTTCAGGCAAACAACCAGGACAGGCGCAAGGGCGTTACGCAAGCCACACCCCCGCCGCAGACAGTCGATCAAGACGCGTGACCGCGACCCCCACCAACGCGGCGGCATGTGATCACAGGGAAGATCCCCGATCGGTACGGCTGCGTTGGCGTTTCCTGGAGCAGATCGTCGGGGGTGCCTGTGGAATCCCCACCGATAGCAGCGGCACGCTCCTGCGCTGTCTGGCGGTGTACTGCTCGGCGGCCTGCAAGCAGAAAGGCGTACCGGGGCGGGGTGGTCACCACCGGCGGTCAGCGCCGGCGCGCGGCCCGCCCTCGGGGGGATGGTGCGGGGCCCACACCTGGGTTGTCGGGCACGGGCGCTGGGGCGCCCGCTTAGCCGCCGCGCTGGGCGCGTCGCCTGTGACCGTGGGCGGGCTCGGATCGCTGTCTCACCTCGGGCCTTGGCGGCCCTCGTTCGTCGGCGCGGATCCGTTCCCGCCCACGGTCACCTGTGGCGGGTCGGGCTGGTCCCTGTTCGTCTCGTCCCTCGCCTACACTAGGCCTGGAGGACCGCCCCACCACAGAGCGAGCTATGCCCCAGGGTTACTCCGCAACTGCGTTGCTGCGTAACCTCTGGGGGCTCGTCTCCGTTCGCTTTGCTCACCGAGAGGTTTCTGTTCGCTTCGCTCACAGAAGGAGGGCACCTGATGGCGTCCGCCATGCCGGTCGAGAAACGCACCCGCACGGTGGCGGTGCGCCTCACGCCGGGTGAGGAGTCGGTGTGGGTCAGCGCGGCGTTGGCCGCGGGGCGGCGCCAGCTGGGGGCGTGGGTGCGGGAGGTGGCGGTGGCGGGGTATCTGGCCGGGCCGCGCACCACGAATCCGCGGGAGACCGACCCGGTGGTGGCGGGGTTGCGGGCCGAGTTGGCCCGGTTGGGCAACAACGTGAACCAGATCGCGCACGCGTTGAACACCCCCGGGCACGCCCACGCCGACGCCGCGGTGGAGGCGGCGGAGCCGCATCTGGCGGCGATCACCACGACACTGGCGGAGTTGTACGGGGCGATCGAACGCACCGAAACCAGGGCCCGGTAGCGCGTAAAGCGGACCGGGCTAGCGCGGTAAAACCGAACGGGCTAACGCGGGAGGGGTGAGACGGAGGTGCGCA
>JAABUH010004350.1_pt1 | contig 11529 bp, 13 predicted proteins | sample 5559121 | NCBI WGS metagenome assembly JAABUH01 (sample SAMN10711871, study PRJNA513364) | rock metagenome | isolation source: Antarctica rocks | place: Antarctica: Victoria Land, Battleship Promontory nord | collected 2015-12-28 | reverse complement strand
GAGAGCCTCAAGGCTCTTGCACTGGCTGATAGCTCTGGTGCACTTCATTGCCTTGTAGGCTTTGTTCCAACTGTGCGGCTGGTGACGATGCGCTTCCAAGGTGCCTGCACTCATCCTTGTGTGAGGCGAAGCTGGGGCTGGTGTGCAAGGGAGGAGCCGCGCGGTGGCCAGTAGCGCGGCACGCACTAAGCGGGGCATGGCGCGGGCCGTCGCAGGCGAGGCGCCGCCCGTGTTTGGCACCGCGGCGCTGCGGCGTGACGCGGTGGCGCGCGCGCCTGCCGCCGCAGCTCCCGCACTGGCTGCGGCGCCGCGCAAGCGCGGCGCTGAAGGCGACAGGTAGGCGGGGCCAAGCTGGGTGACCTGCCCTGTGCTGCCTCCTTGACAAATGCCAAGTCCTGGCATGGCCACAGGATGATGCTCACTGCGCCGCTGGCAAGCAGTACAGCATGTGCTGAGCGAGCTGGCACAGACTGGCTTGCAGGCTGGCTTGCTCAGGAGGATTGCAGGTGCCCTGGTGCTGACCTTGCTGACTGGGCTGCGCGCAGCGAGTGCGCGGAGCCCAGCAGCAAGCGCGCGCGCGGGTGCGAGGCGCTGCCCTGCCCGGACGTGCCACCCGCGCCCGACGGCGCAGGGTGTGGCGCCCCGGCCGCGGGCGCCTCCGGGCCGGGCGCGGGCAGCGCGCCGAGCGGTGCGCATGAAAACGGGCGCCCGCCTGCAGCCGTGCTTGCGCCCGCGACCGCGGCAGCAGGCGGCGGCGGCGGCGGCGTCGCGCCGCTTAACCCATTTGCGCTGCACCGGGCATTCTGCCCGTGGGTGAGCGGCGGCGGCGGCGGCGGCGGCGGCGGCGGCGGCGGCGATTGCGGCGCCGGCGGCGGCGATGCGCGAGTCGGCTGGCGCTGGTGCCTGGACGTGCTTGTGCCGGCTGCCGGCGCGGATGAGGGCGAGGAGGGCGGCAGCGGCGGCGGCTCCGCTTTCAGCCGGCTGGACCCAGCCGCGAAGCTGCGCGCGCTGCTGCGCATCATCGGCGTCTGATAAGGGCGGACGGCAGCCGTGGCGCTGGCAGCAGGGGTTGTATGAGCTCATGCTGATCATCAGAAATCAGATGCAAGGGGCCAGCTGCGATGCCAAAGTTATGCCCTGTGAGGCACAGGGCTTTGCTCGGTGTGCACGCGTGCTGGCTCATGCAGAGGGTTACCATGTCAGCCGAGTGTAGAAGCAGGCAATAGCCAGGTGGATGCAATGTGCTGGCCTACGCTGCATGTAGGCCTAGGGCTCATTGGTGACACATATACACTGACTCGAGCATGCATTGGGCAAGCTTGTCACCCTGGCTCCCCCAATGGATATCGACATGCTGCCCCACAGGCGCTAGCTAGCGCTTACAGGTTATGCTTTAAAAGGCATGGCGACGTGACGGTGCCATATGCAGCAGCAGCAGCGGTAGCAAATCGAGGCAGGGGCCTCCCAATGGCTTGGCTGGCAGCGGCCTGTGCGCTCCCGCGTGTGGCCAGGAAGTCGCAGTGCTTCAATCTGCTGCTACCGCACATAGCGCAGAAAGCGAGCTACACAGCCAGCACTGACAGTGCGCCAGCTGAGAGCCCCGGGCGCCCCCACGACGCTTTCGGGGAGGTGATCAAACCATCAGACTTGCCTCTGCGTGAGCTCCTCACCGGGGAAGTGATAGGCGATAGAGAGCTCTTGAGGAGGCACCAAACGGAGGATGGAAAGCACCTGCTCGAGGCGAACGTCGCGCGGCTGCTCGAAGCGAGCGAGCGCAGTCGTCCTGGAGAGAGGTGGGACACTGTGCCAGTACCATGAGCGTGCACTGTCTTGCTCGTGCAGCAGATGCGGAGAGTTGCACCTGGTGGCAGGAGCTTCCGCGTCGCGGTGGCGAGTCACGTCCGGATCAGCGCCCAGCGCAGCACCCGCATCAACGTCCTGACTGGCGCAGACCACGAGGCTGTCAAAGTGCAGGCAGGTCTGCTGCCAGCGCCACAGCTATGTTGTCCCTATGAGACTGGTGCAGCGACAGCTGAAGCAGTCTTAAGTTGTGGATGCTGGAAAGTCTTAAGCCTTAAGGTGTGGATGTGCGTTCCAGCCTTGCTCTGCGGCGCCGCCAGGTGAGCTGGCCGAGCGGCGCCCAGCGCAACCCGCTCTTCTTTGTCGAACACCTGCACGACAGGCTCAGTGCGCTGCCCTGCCCAGCTCGCAGCTCCTTGCCCACACTTGGGCAGCGCCGGCCGCTGCTTGAACGCCTCGGCGCGCCAGAGAGCCGCCGTGTGAGACCTCCCGCTCACCCAGCTGACGCCCCGTGCGCCAGGCATTGCCCAGGTCGGCCTGCCGCGCGGCGCAGCGGCCGCGGAGCCCGCCGCGACGCTGACCGTGCATGTCCCCGAGCGCTTCTGCTCCCTGACCGTCACGGACGGTGCGCGCCGCCCGGCTCCGCCTCCGGCGCCCGGACCTGGCTGCTGCGGCCTGAGCTCTGGCACCTGTGGCCGCCTGGGGTGGCTCTCTCCTCACCCTAGGCAACCGGCGCAAGCAATGCCGCAGGCGGCGACGTGTATGTCGCCAAGCTGAAGGAGGGAGCGTGTCGCATTTCCACAAAGGGAGGCAACGTGACGTTTGGCGGTATCGCGGCCACATTCGCGCGCATCGTGTGCGGTGCGCGCCGCGAAGCGCGCCCCGCGGCGGGAGGCACACAGCAAAGATCAGCTGCGAGCACAACCTGGCGGCGCCGGAGTGGTGCACGGCGTTGTGCAGCCTAGCGTGAGCGATTTGACGTGTTGCCCATGCGCGCAGCGACATGCTTCATGGTGGCTGCATCTATCTCACATTGTGAGGGTCAAAGGCACTGGCCATTGTACATTAGGTCAGAGGGTCCAAGCTGTGTACGTACAGCGCTTGCCGAGTCTGCTCAGGTCTGCAACGGCTGCAGTCAGCGTTCACAGCCGCGGGCGTGCGCGTGCACAGCACGCATGTCAGCGAGTATGAGGTTAGCCCTAACCCTAAGCCCAGCGCCTGGATAATCACATCCCGGGCGCTCTACGCCGGCAGCGTACGGGTCGGTCAGCGGCGACTCGCTCACAGCGGCGGACGTGGGCGTGCGAGCGGGCGGCAGCGTGCGCATCCGCCGCCTCATGGGCCTGGACGTTGAGGTTGTGCAGGGGCGGTCGCCAGGCGGCGAGACGCGCATTGGCACCGCATACTGCGAGCGGCTGCTCATCAAGGGCGGCGGTTCGCCCGACAAGAGGAGCGGAGGTGCACCCGGCGCTTGCTGCCCCCTGCCTGTACCGGGCGATACCAGAGAGCTCTGCGCGCCAGGCGCCTGGCGCAACCCTACAGCCTAGCTCATGGTGGCCATGGCTCTACGTTAGACAGCGCTCTGTATCCTGTGGCGACTTGAGCCTGCGGTCGTCCAAGCTTCCCTTGGCATGATTGCTCTTGCGTGTTCACATGCGCCTGCGCGTGGCCCGGCAGGCAAGAGCACGCTCATCCATGTGGGCTCGCTGTCCACGAAGGAGGGCGGCGCAGCCATCATCCAGGGGTGCGCGGGGAGCCCGGTGGAGGTGGGCGGCTGCGAGGGCGCCTGTCTAGGCATCTGGGCGGCTGGCGGGCGCGTGAGCTTCCATGCGCTGCGCGGCGCCAAGCGGGTGCGGGCCGCGCGGCGCGCAATGCTCCTGTGGCATCAACAGTGTCAGTCGCCGGCGCCGTTGCGCGCCGCAGCACGCCCCGGCGTCGGCCTTGACAACCCTACCCTAACCCTGACCTATGCTGCACATCCCGGGAGAGCTGTGCCCACAGCTGCGGCGCTCGTTGCTGAGCGCAGTGATGCGCCTTGGTGCGCCATCATCACTCAGCACGCTGGCAATGCGCGTCCAGTTGCTTGCTGCCTTTGCCGCACCCACCCTTGCTTGACCGGGCCCCGCGAGCGCAGGTGTTTGTCAGCAGCGGCGGCGGCCACATTGCGGCCGACTTTGTCGGCGAGCACCGCGCCGCGCCGTCCGCCGCGGACGTGCTGGCGTACGCCGGCGCGGACGCCGCTGGGCTGGGCGAGCTGGGCGCGCCCGGAGACCCCTGGCTGCAGCGCCGGACCGGGATTCGAAAGCGCTGGGAGACGGTGCACAAGCCGATGTGTGTCGCGGCGCTCAGCGCCCAGATCGACGCGCTCGCCGCCCAGGCCGCCGCGCAGGCCGGGCCGGGCGTGGGCCAGGCTGCGGACGGGGCGCACGCTGGGCTGTGGCGGCGCGAGGCCATTGCGGCTGCGGACGAGAGCGGTGCGAGCGCCGCCGGCGTGCCGAGCTTTCCGGGTGCTGGCTTTGGCGCCCTGGAGGACCGGGGCGGAGGCTCGCGGGGCGAGCGGCGGAGCGCGGCGCTAGACGAGCTGGGCGCGGCAGCGGCGTGCGGCGCGCCGGGCGCCGGCGCCGAGCAGCAAGGGTTTGGCGAGGGCGCGCGCGGCGCGCAGCGCAAGGCGGCGCTTGACGCGCTGGGTGCAGCGGCGGGGCATGCGCGTGCGCGCGTGCTGCTCGCGCCCGGCAGGGGCGGCGTCACCGCGCGCGAGTGCTCATGGCGGGACGCCTGGCTGGCCAGCCTCGCGCAGCGCGAGCCGCCGGCCTGACCCCTCCACACGCTGCGTGCTCCGGGCGCGCGCCGCGGGGCGTGAGCGGGGGCGTGCGCCGCCTGTGCTGCCGGCCGGGACGGCGCGCGCGCCGGGCGCTGGCAGCGCTGTTGCGCCGGGCGTGCTCGCGACGGGGTGCTTCCTGGCTCGCTGGCCTCGCGCGGCATGGGCGGCAACCCTAAACCCGCCCGTGCTTGGGTTATCCCGTGGGCGCCTGACTCGGAAAGGGGCTCACCTTCTTGCTGCTGGCCTAGGCAGCGCGCATGCAGTCAGTGGCCTTGTGCGGGCAATGACCAATTGGCACTGGCCGCACAGTGCTATGATCTCTCCTTCCTCACTTGCGTATGCTGTACTTGGTGCATTGTGACACTGAGCAGGTCCCTGCGTTCCCTGGACGCGCGGCACGCCTTGCGCCGCCGCGTCACGCCTTGCCCTCATGGCCTTGCACTGACGAGCTGTTGCATGCAAGGTCTGCACGCTGATCCTGTTTGCGCGCTGGTGCACATATTTGGAGGGCATGCTAGCGGTGTTACCTGTGCGCTGCATGGCGCAAATGTGCCTTCAAGATGAAAATCTGTTCCAGGCTCTGTACCTGGTCTGGCTGATGCTTGCAACCTGCCAACCCTTTGCACCATTCCCCCATGTCACATGTGATCACGCAGTAGCGCATGCAACCAGCTTGCTGGACGTTTCTGCTGAAGAGTCTTCAGAGCCTTGCCGCTCCACCTGTGACATGCTACCTGCGTGGGGCTCTGGGGCGATGCGCGGCTGAGTCATGAGCTTGGCTTGCCGCAGCGCTCGCTCCTACACTTTGTTGACAGAGAGGCGTAAAGACAGGTAGCAGCGCAGAGCGCGCCGTCGTCGTACAACTCCCTGCCATGGCCGCCGCGGCAAAGCACAGCATCAGTGACGGGCGTCTCAAAGGCGGTGGCACTCTCACCATCGTACGTGTCCGACTCTTTCACTGAGTGTTGCGCTTACTATCAGCACTGCCGTAGCGCAGTGAGCGTGCAGCCAGCACACGTTGTTGTTTGCAACCGCCCTGCTACAGCAAGCTTGCTGAGCGCTACTAGACAGGACGCGCATCTCCGACCCACAGGAGTTGCAGCGTCACTGTGGAAGGCGCCAGGCCCGCAGCCTTCACGCCAAACAGCAGAGCAGTCGGCAGCGCTGCCGTATTGTCCCTTGCCCCAGCCTGAGCAGGCCGCACGCTTGCGCCGGCCGCAGGTCATCAAGGTGGGGAGCTCCAGCCTGGTGCGCTCGGAGGCGGGCAGCCTGAACCTGAGCAACCTGGCGCGCATCTGCGAGACTGTGCGTGACCTGCGCGCGGAGGGCCACCGCGTGGTGCTGGTCAGCAGCGGCGCGGTCGCGGTCGGCGCGCAGCGCCTGGGCCTTGCCGCGCGGCCCGCCGACCTGGCGCAGCGCCAGGCGCTCGCAGCTGTTGGCCAGGTGCGCCCCTGACCCTACCCCCTATGCCTGCGCCGCGCCACAGCTGTGGCAAAAGGAGGCGGTCTGGTCGACGTGCACCGACCGGGAGGGTCAGCGACCTGCGGTGCCGGCCAGCGGCAGCGCTGCCGCCTTTCGGCATGCGCCGCCGGCACCCTGCGGCGCGGCTGGCTGGCCTTGTACTGCATTACGTGCTTTGGGGCTGTCCGTTAGGTGTTTGCTTGCTATACCACACACAAGGATAGTGTCAAGCCACAGGTATGCCCATGGGTATGTGGAGGCGCGTGGCTGCATGCTTGGCGCATGCGTTTGTCCGGCCACAAGTGCTGCAGCTGCATGCAGACAATGTGTTCCCGACCTGGCCCCGTCCCTGACATGCCGGCTGGCGCCCCAGGTGCACCTCATGCGCTTCTACGAGGACTTCTTCAGCGCGCTCAGCCTGGCGCGGCCCCGTCCATGTCCCTGACGGGTTGGGTTAGGGATAGGGTGAACTGAACATGGAGGGCAGAGGCTGCTCATCTGGTGGCAGGCGGCTGCCGGTCCCGCGGTAAAAGGCGCCTGCCTGGCACGCGCGCCCCCCGCCGCCGCAAGCGCCGCCGCAAGCTGTAGCCTCCGTCAGTGCGGCGGCGTGCGCCTCTGCGACCCAGCGGCCAGCGCTCAGCGCCCAGTGACGCGCGGCCGGCCGCCGGCCCGCGCAGCCGTGCGCGCAGGTGCTGCTGACGCTGGACAACCTGGCGCAGCGCGGGCAGTACGCGAACGCGAGCGCCACGTTCCGCGAGCTGTTCGCGTACGGCACCGTGCCGGTCGTGAACGAGAACGACACGGTCGCCGTGGAGCAGCTGCGCATCGGCGACAACGACACGCTGTCCGCGCAGGCGCGCCCGCCCGCGCCCGACCCCGTCGCGCCCTGAGAGCGCCGGTGCAAACTCGAGCGAGGAGCACGTCAGCGCTCCTCACGCTCCTTACGCTCCGCACGGTGGCCGTGCCGCGATGCGGCACGACGACCGTAACGAAGACATGTCGCGTCCAAGCACTCGAAGCTGTGCACAGGCGACTACTCCACACAAACCATGATCCCCTGTGCATGTTGTCGGGCTTGCAAGCGCAATGTCGCCACTCCACCCACACGCGCCGTAGCTCCTTTCTGTGCATGCGGCGAGCAGCATGCACAGCCAGGCATGTTTGCTGCCTGCCGGCGCGGGCTGCGCACGGCGCCAGGCGCAGCGGTGAGCCCGACGCAAGAGGGGAGCGCGGGCGCTCAGCGCAACCCCAGGCTGTGTGCACTTTGAGGCTCTCAGAACCCATTGAGTAATGTTGAGCGCACGTGCCCTGTGAGCTCATGCCACCGCAGGCGTGCAAGGAGCGGCCAGCGCTCTGCAGTAAGGGCCTGCGTGAAGGGTCTGCATAGGGGCTGATGTGGGGGAGGGGCCAGGTGGCGGCGCTGGTGCGCGCGGACTGGCTGGTCCTGCTCACGGACATGAAGGGTCGGCGTGGAAGGTCTGCATAGGGTCTGCTGTGGCGGGCGGCAGGTGGCGACGCTGGTGCGCGCGGACTGGCTGGTCCTGCTCACGGACGTGGACGGCCTGTTCACCGCCAACCCCGCCACCGACCCGGCCGCGCAGCCGATCCATGAGGTCGCCGACCTGGCCGCGCTCCACGTGCGCGCCCGGCCGCTGCCGGTAATAGGATACCCTCCTGGAACAGGGTTCCCTGTCCCCAGATCGCAGCAGGGCGGGTGCACGGCGCTGGCATGCTCACAGAGCGCGCGCGGCGCATGGCTCCGGCATGGGCACGCCGCTGCGCGTGAACCGGTGCAGCTCTCGACCGACCGGGCATGACCGGCCGCCGCGGTTGTGCGTGGCCGCCGCCAGCACGCCGGAGCGTGCTGCACGCTGACAGCAGGGCCTGAGCAATTGCAGGGATGTTGCGAGGGGTGCGCGCCGCGCGACAGCAGGCCCCACGCGCTGGGGAGGGGGCAGGAAGCGGGCGCGATTGTGAGAGGCCACCGCGCAGGTGGACACCAGCGGGCGCGGGGGCGACTGGGGCACCGGCGGCATGGCCACCAAGCTGACCGCGGCGCGCCTGGCCACCGCGGCCGGCTGCGCCGTGGCCATCTGCGCGGCCGCGGCGCCCGAGCGCGTGGCCGCCCTCGTGGCCGGCCAGCGCGTCGGCACCGTCTTCCGGCCGCTGCCGCACGCGCTGCGGCGCGCGGCCGCCCCTGTCCTGATATAGGGTAGGGTGTAGGGTTAGGTTAGGATATAAGATGGGACCCAGTGCGGCGCCTTTGCAAGCGGCGGAACCGTACAGGAGGTGGGCCAAGAGCCGATGGACATTGCCGCGGCGGCCGGATCTCCTGCGGCGAGCCGACCACACATGCGCAGGGCGCACAGCCCAGCAGGGGGGCTGTGCTGGCTTGAGTGCGAAAAACTTGCCCGTTGGGGAGCGGGCGCGGCGGCGGGCGGCGCAGGGGCCGCAAGCGCTGGATCCTGAGCGTGCCGCTGCGCGGCGAGCTGTGGATGGATGTGGGCGCGGTGCGCGCGGTGGCCGAGCGCGGCAAGTCGCTCTTCTCGGCCGGCATTGTGCGCGTCGCGGGCGACTTTGCCGCGCAGGCGCGGCTGCCCATAAACCACCCCTGCAAGTCCCGGTTGAGAGTTGTTTCCTGTAGTGAACCCATGTGCATGAAGCATGAATTACGTGCATGTGCGTGCAGGCGACGGAAGGGCCTTTTCATGTGCACGAGACATGCCAAGCGGTCCATGCTCCAAGGGTGGCATGCATGACTCATGGCCAGGAACGCGGCTGCGAGGCGACACCCTGCAGCGCCACTTGAATAGGGCACCAGTGCAAGGCTGCGAGCGGGCGCCGCGCAGGATGCGGTGAGGCTGTGCGATGCGGAGGGCGCGGAGCTCGCACGCGGGTTGTGCAACTACGCTTGCGCCGAGGTGGAGCGCATCAAGGCGCGCCGCCCGCGCTCCGCCTGCCCTCCTGCCTGCCCTCCTGCGCCCGGGCGGTGCCAGGTCATTGCTTGCAGTGCTGGCAGCACTGGCAGTGGTTGAGCGCCTGGGCTGGGGCTGAATACAGGCATTGCAGCGCCAGTGTCTCGATACATTTTGCAGCCTAGAACGGTCCGCAAGCTGCCAGGACGCTTTGTGCGCATGGGAAGCCTTCGCATGACTGCATGCGCGCGCACGCTCTGTTCCAAGCCAAGCTGTTCCAAGTGAAGACGAGGTTGCTGCGTATGATGAAACGGGTGCTGTGTGTGGCGGCCGCAGGGCAAGCCCTCGCGCGACTTTGCCGAGGAGCTGGGCTACGTGGGCTCGGAGGAGGTGGTGCACCGCGACAACATCTGCCAGCTCACGCAGCGCCGCGCCGCCAGCGAGGACGGCGCCTCGCGCGCCGCGTCACCGACGCCCGCCGCCGCCGGCCCGGAGCCCCGGCGCCCGCCCCTGAGCGGGCCCGCGCCCGGGCTGCCGCCGCCGGGCGCGGGCGGCGGGCCCGCGTCGGGCCGCGCGTCGCCGGCGCCCCAGGCGGGCGCCGCGCCGGGGCCGGACGCGCCGCACGTGGGTGGTCATGCCGGGGGGCCTGGAGGGGGGCGCGCAGGGCATGCTCCCCACCAGACGCCGCGTGTCGGGCCCGGCTCGGGACACGACTCGCCGGGCGGCGGAGACGGGCCGGGGGCCAGCAGAGCGGCGCACTGGGAGGCGCCACACCGCCGCAGCCCCAGCGGCGGCGGCGGTGCTCACGGCGGCGTGTCGCCAGAGGACGTCGCGGGGCGGCTGGCGCTGCTGAGGTGCGGCGGGGCGCTGGCCATGGCTGATTTCGCCCATGATGGCTGTGAGAACAGCATGGAGCCCGCTCGCAGGGCTAACAGGGTCCATGAAGCTGTTTGGCTGGCTGTGTTGCGGCAAGGGCACAGCCGCTCTGCGCTGCTGGCAGGGCACAGCAACCGACATCGAGCGTTGTTACGCTTCTACATTAGGCTGGACCCTCCCGTCTTGCTGTGAGTGTGCAGTCATGGGCCCCCTTTCTCACATTGCAAAGTTCAGAGGGAGCCAATGTCGCCCCGGCTTTGAAGGACTGTCCAACAATGCCTTGCATCACCCGCACAGCATTATGCATCCACAGCGGAATTCGAGTCCCGTCTCGGCAACGGGTGCAGGGAGAGGGGCAGTGCCGCCGAGGAGCGCGGCGCGCGGCGCGGCATGACCAACGTGCCCTCCACCAGCCAGCTGGGCCTGGCGCTGGATGGGCGCGCGCTGGACGGCCGGCCCGCCGACTCGGGGGCTACCGCCGCGGACGGCGCCGCGCCGCAGAGCACCGCGCAGCGGCTGGCGGCGCTGCAGCGGCGCGGCGCGGGCGTGGCAGGTGCGGCGGCGTGTGGCTGAGGGGAGGGTACACCCTGTCCTGCTGGCGGTCACTGGTGGAGGGCAGCAGCGGCCACGGCTGGACGCATGCCTGGCACTCACTCGAGGTGGGGCTTGAGCTGGCAGCGCTGCTGCAGGCCTCAGCAGAGACGCCCTCGCCCAGCTAGCTCCCCAGAGTTGTCTGCCGTCCGTGGTGCGCGCGGGCACGGCCAGGGTTGTGTGAACGCGCTGGTGGGGCGCGCGCAGGGCCCCGCGCGTCCGACGATGTGGAGAGCGACGCCTGGAAGGCGGAGATGGCGCGCGCGATCCTGGCAGAGCGCGAGGGCAGCCCCAGCGATGCCGTCGTCGGGAGCCCCGGCAGCCTGCTGGCCAGCAGGGGGCCGGGAGGGGGCTCCGAGCGCAGCGGTGCCGGAGGGACCGGCAGTGGAGGCGGCTCGCATGCAGGCGCACACCCCGAGCCAGATGTCACTGATGCAGGGTGGCTTCCGACATAGTACAGATGGTCGTGTAAGTTGGTTACCAAAGCACATACATGCGAAGCACATACATGCGAAGCAACATGCTGAAATGACACCACATGGCGATCCTAGTCCTAAGAATGCAGATCTGCGCAGCTACCAAAGCACAGACGAGCGGCGCAGCTACCAAAGCACAGACGAGCGGCGCAGAAAACAAAGCACAAATGAGCGGTGCAGCAATCAAAGCACAATTCAGCGATGACCCCAGCGGCAAACCTGACGGAGCATTGCTGCAGAAGCCAGCCGCAAGGCATCTGAGCCTAATTACTGGACAGGTTGCACATCTTAAAATTTCTGCCTACCCTTGAACACGCTCTCCTGTTAGCAGCCTGTCTGGCGGGTGCGCGCGCATGGCATTATACGGTAGCCCGCCGCAGCAGCCAGCCGACCAAGCGGACAAACGGCACCGCCTCCAGCGGCGAGGCCGCGCCGCCGGGAGCATGAGCCTGATCGGGCGCATGCGCCCCAGACCACCCGTCCGCGTGCCGGCCGCCGGCCGCCGCTCCACCCTCTGCCGGTGCGCCGGCCCGCGCCGCACCAGGCACGCCGGCCGCCGCGCCGGCCGGTCGCCCGACCGCCGCGACCG
>JAABUH010004348.1_pt1 | contig 11529 bp, 15 predicted proteins | sample 5559121 | NCBI WGS metagenome assembly JAABUH01 (sample SAMN10711871, study PRJNA513364) | rock metagenome | isolation source: Antarctica rocks | place: Antarctica: Victoria Land, Battleship Promontory nord | collected 2015-12-28 | reverse complement strand
CGACTCCCGATGATTGACAATATATTTGAGAAGTTTTACGCGCTGGTCTTCATTAATGCGCTCAACTTTATGTTTGCCTAGGGCGCAGAAGACTAAAAGAACATAAGGCCAGCCTATGACGTTTGAGATGAGCCAGACTTCCCAGCCTTGCTTGTTTTGCTTTCCTTGCGTTCTCCTTGGGCGGATCCTGCTTGCGTCAAATATAACTTCAAATTGCCTAAATGGTCCTCATGCGCTTTAGTCAATCCTTGCTCATTGATTTGTTTGGCAGTTTCCTGAAGCTTCTGCTTATAATTTTCGAGTTTTCGATCCGTCCCAGGCTTGCGTCGATCAGTTAGCTCCGCCAGAAAGGCGGCCAATGCAACCTGGAGGCTGTTAACAAGTTTCTCGATTTCTTCTTCTTCGAGCCCTTCGAAGCTGTCGGTGGGTCGGCGTAGCGAAAGTTATATCGATTGGCGACATTGCGCATTTGCGTTAACGTGGCTACTCGTCAGACCGCAGGATTACTAGTAGGGGGCAAACAGCGTGATCCCTGATGGCAGATCTCATCGGAATCAAGAAAGGTGAAGCATGCGCACAGTTGTTCTGCAGAAGTCGGAGGCTGGGATTTCCGGGCGCGCTATTCCATTTTGGTTACTACATTGAAGTACGGAGTAACCAATGTGGAATAGCAAATGGCACGTATATTCTGAAACCCTGCCTTCGCAACGTTCCCTAGTGATAGCTTGTTATCATCTCCATTGAATAGTCCCGACTCCCGAAGATAGCTCTGCCTGCATGCGTTCATTGCAAAATGGCTGATAAAGGCAATCCTGTGGGCTATGGCTAACGATCATTCTCAAAATGATTCGGCCCTACTCTGGTTGCCTTCTTCGCCTTGCTCGGTCGCCTTTCGGAGATTCCCATGGATAAACATTCGGCTCCGCCTACTCCTTCTCCTTCGTCAGTCAGTGCTGGCGGGGTCACCTGCTGACCAAATTACCAAAGCCAGGGTATCCGGTAATAGGGTCTTTGTCAAGTCTTTAACGCACGAGATGACACCTGAAGAGGGCGAGGATTCCGGCTGGGAGGATTCCGATGAGGCGATTGAGAGTGATGAAGAGAGGGAAGATGGCAACCAGCGGAACAGTCTGGAAACAAATGGCCTTTGCGATGGTACGGGAACCTCCTTCATTACATGTCTTCGACGGATTCTCCGATCAACATTTGCGTTGGATGATCAAAGGTCAGCTTGATGAGATTGCAATAGTGGAGGTATCGCATTTTAAGGCGCCAGAGCTTAGAGGCGACTTGGACTGGGTCACCGTAACGCACCCAGAAGAGTTGTCACTTCAGGAGTTCTACATTCAGGATCATTCAGCAAGGCCATGCAGTGACCGTATATCGCCAGTTTTGGAGACAGAGTACGTGACTGCTGTGTCGGATCTTCCTGCTTGTGTGTACTGACCTATGCAGAAGGTCCATGGAATAGCCTCAAGGCAACAATCCGCTTGAAATTGATATCACTCATACAGTCGAAGTATTCACCGTGACTGGAACTACTGAAGGAGACACAATGCCCTCTTATAGCGCCGCAGTATCTTCTCCGGGAAACAAAAGCCACCCAGCGCCGCCGCCTGGCAGACCAGTACACACTTGTACGACTGTCCGAGGTCGAGGACGAGGACGGAAAAGCATGGGAAATTTTTGATACAAAGATCGGGACAACGCATGAGGTGCCTAGTATCGAGGAGTTGGAAGATGGATCGTGGGAGATGGTTGTTCTCCAGTCGCATTGCCGTGCCTTGCAGGACAGGCTCGGTAAGATAATGTCGACCTGAACTACAATCCTGTTGAACCCGCAGCCAGCGACTTGGAGTTCTAGGGTTATGATACGGCAAAGAAGCTACGTGAATGTTGGTTTTCCCAGAGAGCAAACAGGATGATCAACACGGCTTAGCCTGCGGCTGCTGCTCCTTACGCTCACCATCTGGGAGTCATGAATGAACTTCGCGAAGGTGCTGCAGGATCCAATTGCCCCCAAAGCTCCGACCAGCCACTGGTGCCTACATGCCGAGGCTACCTGCAAAGCAAAGGAGATGCAGTCTATCTCCTCTAAGCCTGCTTTGGTGAAAGACATGTCCATTCATGTCGAGGACCTTGAGATGGAGAAGTAACTATCAGTTGCAACGTTTTCGTCCGGGAAGCGAATAGCACAGGCGCTGGTAGCTGGAGGGATGGAATGGAGTGGACTGTTTGGGAACAGGATGGTTTTGAGGTCGGCGAAGCGATCGATGGATCTGGGCTCATGAAGAAGATAATCAGCATCCCTGCCTGAAGGGCTATTCATCATGTGGTCAATCTGTCAATAACGATTTGCAAGTGACAATGTCTCTTATAGGCGTAGCTCACCAATTACTCACTTATATCTTCTCTTCTGACCTTTGTAATTTCCGTCAGTACTAGTGCTGGGACCCAACTACCCCTATTTCATAGTGAGCTGTCCAGAATTTGGAATTTCCAAAATCGAGAATCCACCTCTGCAAATTTTGTTTGCCCCGCAACCAACCAACTCGCTGGAGAAGCCTAACCACCACCCCACAGACCTTTAATTCCTCTCGTTTGGTATGTAAAATGAGGTTATACAATGACGGCCCCTTCATTTAGATCTGACGTGTTGCAGGATCAATTCCAGCGCGATTCCAGCGCTCTATGACTCCCCCCGAGATGCAGTCGCTTTCCAGGGCCTAAATCGGTGTTGATTCTCGACAACGCTTCTGTGTATCACACTCAGGTGAGTGACGTCGATGTCGACGTCGAGCTGAGACCTGCTAACTATCAGTAGGAAGGCAAAGATATATGCCGTCAGGCCGGTGTGATCTTACTATGTCTGTCACTCTACTCTCCTGACTTCAACCCAATTGAAGAGTTCTTTTCAGTGTTTAAGGCCTGGCTCAAAAGACACTACAAGCTGGCGGCAGACATGAGTTTTGAAGCCTATTTGCACATGGCGGTGAAAGCTTCTAGCAAGGGTCATTTTCCAGCCGATCACTTCAGGCATGCAAGCATAACAGTATGTATAGATACGAATTGATTTGTTTCCTTGTCAATACTTCGTAGATCTACTATTTTGACTGATAGAGCAGATACTTTTGAGTAAATGTATACTTAATTGAATAATAATAATAATAAATTCATACATCCTTGTGTCATCGGTTAGGCCGACCCATGGGGGACTCTATGCTATGTGTGTCAAGTGGACAAAACCCTCTGGGGGAGAAAACCACTCGCTATCTATACGGCTGTTTCTCGTAGCCGAAACGGTGTAGTTGAGACTGTGTACCAAATTTGTTCGCGATAACCGCACGTTAGAGAATGAGTGCCCTCGCCACTCTGAACTGCTCCAGCAGTTCTGTTTCCATCAGCATCCTGGCCGCCGCCTTGAGACCTTTCGCGGTCGAGACGATAATCCGGTAGTCCGTTACGCCGGCGTTTCGCAGCATCCTTGGCCGAAGGTGTGTCCAGTCTGGGGGTCTGCTCCAGAAAGGCATGAATTTGTGTATTTTCTTTGAGGATCTGCCACCGCACACACAAAAATGTCACGCTAGGTGTATTTACGCGGTAATTATCACATTCAGTCTGGATGATGGTCAAAGATATAGGATTTACGATGATACTGTGTATATCTAGTATGTATATCAACTCGCAAGAAGTTGCTTTACAGAGGAGTGCAGTAGTTTGTCCTGTCCCGGTGATGATACGCGTCTGGATTCTCCAGCTGGATCCAGCTGGATACTGCCTTGCCAGCATTGGGCAAGGATTCAATCTTCGTGCTGAGATTTTCAACCGTGACACTGTATCATGTTCAAGACTTTATCCTCAAAGCTCTTCTACAGTTGTTTGATACTTGAAGTACCAATCGCCAGTCTGGCCGATAGCATGTCCAGCTGGATCCAGCCGCTTCATCTTCCCCAGCATGTCTATGTAGCTCCATAGTCCGATCAAAGTCCTAGATAGAGAGTCCTTCATCGCGCCATTGGGGTTCCAGAGGTAGGCGAAACAAAGATGGGCTGTTGCTTCAAGTTTCGCCAGCCAGCCTGGACGATGGATTTTTCAGCTGGATCCAGACGCTTCATCTTCCCCAGCATGCTCACGTAGCTCCATCATTCGATCAAAGTTCTAGATAGAAAGTCCTTCATTGCGCCATTGGGGTTTCAGAGGTAGGCGAAACATAGATGGGCTGTTGCTTCAAGTTCCGCCAGCCAGCCTGGACGATGGCTTTTTCAGCTGGATCCAGACGCGTTTCATCGGTTCAACATTACTATATACTTCAGCGATCAGTGTAAATGGGATAACTGCGTGGGCACTCTGATCTGAAATCACATTCTCTATTGATAGCACTGCTTAATATATGAAATGACCCTACATTTCTGTACCTCCACTGTCGTTGACGCTCCTATGTCAACATCCCCCTTTATCTAGAACGTCATGACCGGAATTGAGATGCACCAGGAAGACGAGCATCGCATTGTAACGAGCGTAGAAGACTGATCCCTCCTGAACCCCTTGTTGTATGCCTCGAGCCGGACGACGTATATATTCGAGTCGAAGTGGAGGTACGAGGTTCCCCAAGTCAGCATTCTTTGTAACAAAGGGGGGCAGAGGGCGGACTTACACGTTGGTGTCTGCGGCAGCAGAGGGAACATCATGCTGTTCAAAGGGTTGATGATCGACGATGAATTGATCCTCGCAAGTCTACGACGGCGGCGTGTTCTTCGACTCATGATGTTAATCAATTTCTAAGGGGAAAGCTTCAATGTAAGATCGCCCGATTTAGTTCCGTCACGTCATCAAGCGGGCTGAGTTCGAAGATATTCCGTAGTTGTATGCAAGCGTAGAATCCTTGATCCACGAGCGGTTTGCCCTTGAATCCGAGACCAAAGGGTGCTATCCTCGATTGTCAGTTGTATCATCTGAATTCTGTACCTAGGCCCGCTCCGTCTGAATGCTCGATGGTATGAAAGCCATGCAGTTCGACTTCGTTATAATAGTCTTTCGAACCATTAAACCGATTGAAATTCGTATGCAGCCAGTGAGCCAAGAGATAGAGCTGCAGCTCAACACTCACCTAAAGTGAGAAGTGAGCCGATCCAGACTGTAACACCCCCTAGTCCAGACTAGCGCATACTAGTATATCAGCTCACATTGTTCGCGTCCGTTGTTTTGAATTCTCTTCACCCATCTTCCTTCTATCTATCTTGTAGTCTATTCTTCTTGTACGTCTAAATATGAGTATTGACTGGAGCTCTGCTCCACGCCAGTGGACCGTAAAGGCTTTAAAATTGGCGATGGGGTTAAGTGATGAAGAACTGAGACAGATGACTGCTGAGGTAAATGTTTGGTTAACAAAAATCAACCCAGAGTATTCATTGGAGACAAAGGAGAGCCAAGACGCGGCTCAGTCCTTCGCTGAAAACTTCTTGAAGCCAGCCTTTTCGAACCTTTTTGGTCGGATGCAAGCGGGGAAGTTGGCTGATGCAGCACCGTATGGTATTGTCCGGCTACAGGTGGAGAGACGAAAGGCGCAGAAGAGGAAAGTCAAAATTGAGAGAAGAGAAACCGAACATACCTTACCGTTATCATCGCAGGAGTTGAGGCCGAACGTTCAGCCTTCGATTCCCAATGATCCAGATGGTTTTGTCTGGATTCGCTTCTCGCTCCACAATGGTCATAATCCCTCTGACTCTGAATACATGACTATCAGCCTGGACGAGATACTGGGAAATTGCCCCGATAATGCGAGTCGTGCGACTAGCAACCTTGTGAGATACGCGAGTTTGAAGGAAGCCTTTGCACGCCTAGCTGAGCGTGAGCTTCTTGATGGCGAGCCAAAGACTATCATCCCATCCGTTGTTCCTCCTAATGGCGGAAAAGTCACGAAAGACTTTATGCTCAGAGATGCCATTCGCTGGATGTTGCAGGTGAGGCATCCAATTGAGTTTTATATCGTGAATGGTCAGTATTCTCCGTCATCGTATTATATCATTGAATCGCTAGAACCAACCTTTCTAGTATCGGACAAATACCTCATAGAGAGACTCCTCAAACCAGCAGATACCTTTTCATCAACTCGTTTGCCGACGCGTTCGCGCACTGGGTCAATTGCTTCACCAGCGCAATCGGTTCTATCAGAAGTCAAGGCTTATGTTATTGAGAAGAATGCTGGCAGCCGAAAGCGCAAGGTACTTGTGGTCAGAGCAACAGGTGACCGAAAGTCTCAGCTGATCGCATTGATGTCGCAGAACAGGAATAGCAGCAAGCATTTGAGTAATTTCTCTTCAGGTAGTAAGGATGGTTCAGGTAAGTTTTCTTAACGGCTTTCTCTTTACACGCTAACGTTGTCGACAGCAGCCCATGTTTCAAACGTCGCGATTGATACGAAACCGTCAAATTCTTGGTAATTTCAAAGACGACTTTCAGTCTGCCACTTCTAAAGATTCTCCGCGTCTTAACGATTCTAATCTGAAACCTACGTCTGCAAGGACTGCGGCCAATCAAATTGCCAAAGCAGGCTCTCTACACAAATTTGAACAAGCATCAGCTATCAACCTTATAATTCCGAATGCGTTCACGATTATGCAGACTGACACGCTTGAAGATGAAGGAATCAAACAGATCGAGGAGACAGTTACTGACATTGATGGACTCTTCAAGGAACGGATTGTGCTCGAGTGCTTCTGACTTCGCTATAGCTGCTAGCTGATCACATATCACAGTCTTGAGTCTCAGGAGTTCATGTCTGCGTGTGAGCATACCAACCTCTGGGAGGAAGCCGCCTTGTTCCTGAAGCTGGATCCAAATAAAGTGTCAGATAAGCCGGTAGTGATCGTTGAAGGGTTTGAGGATAAGCTTTGGCAATATCAATGGCTCGCCGTCTATGTAAACATGAATTTTGCCATGTCAGACCGAAACGGGTCCATTCGGCATGCTGATAAGCCGGACATGAGCAAGGTAAGTGACCTTCGACCTTTAATAGGGATTAAGATCCAGACTGACACCATCTGAATTCAGATGATTAAGATCATTTGCCTGATTCATTGATGACGCGTCATGATCGTAATTCGCCAAGACATCAACAAGGAATGGAAGAACGATAGTGATACTTATCGCCGTCATTGCCGCGAGGACGGATTGGATTCATGCGAGGTCGTAAAGATCCTTTGTTCCGTTGCTTTTGCATTCCGAAAACACCTCATCACGACTGGGACTCAGCGAGTGAGCACATCGAGATCATCGTCCCGTCCGGCGTGTAAGATACTTGAGAGAAGGAGAAAGAACATCTGTATAATCGCAACGTACCAGCGTTAATGAACAACATGATCTGAATCACAGCTCACTATAATGTCGACAAAGACGGTAAGACACTCGCTCGCTACAAGCATTTCTTAATTGATGAACGAACAGAGCTTCCGGCGAAGGGTGATAATCAATGCATCTATGTGAAGTCGAAGTATCACAGAAAATTCTTGTCGACGCCGCTAAGCGAACAGTACAAGCTGCTACGACTGCACCGTTACATCGTACTAAGGCTAGGACGGTCGGGTCAAGAAGACTGCTCAGACTCAGAGGTATTCGTTCTACTCTACAACTGAAGTGTTTAAAGCGGAGTTTAAGGAGTTCAAGCTGATCAATTCAAGGCTCGTAATAGTTCATGAAGCTTACGAGTATCAAGACAAGCTCCTTGATAATTTCGCCATGCTTGATTAAACCGACGAAATATGCAATTACCTGATGAAGAAGATCTTCTTGACAGAGGCCCCGATTCGAAAGAGCTCGAGTTATCTGAGAGCGATGATTTGATCACTTCAGACACGGAGGTAGAGGGAGAAGGGTCATTTCTTATGCGAATTCGAAGTAGCACAGCTTATCAATCTGAAGAGCAGCCTTGAAAAGATGCAGACATTCGATGATCTAGGACTCCGTGTCGTTATCGACGAGCTTTTCTTTCAGGTTCATCTGATCGATCTTCGAAGCACAAGTCAATTCCTATAACATAGCATGACTATGCATAACTCTGTCTCATTCAATCAAACCAATCATAGTATCAACTCGCCGCAGATATTCCCTGCATATTTAAATGCTTTTGACCAGTGGATAAGGGTGACCCTCGCAGCAGTCAGGGTCAACAACGAGCAAGCTTCAAGTCAAAACAAGCCGCCATCAGAAATTATTCATAGCCTCATCGGGCGCTATCGAATTGTGAGATCGCTGCCATACTTCGCGGCGCTCTGAAGCGAAGAAGAAAATGCCGATCAGACGTTGCTTGCGACTCAGATGCAGGCCTGGCTCAACAGCGATGTTATTATAGTAGGTCATTTTATTATTAAGGTATACTTACTTCCCTCCCCCTCTTTCTTCTTTTGTACCCTCTTTGCGATATCGCTGCGTTGTTTCCACCTCGTACTTCGGCTTCAGACGTTATTCCTTCCCTTATTATCGAGCCGTCCTGGGTGCTAAATACTCGGCAGTGCATCCGTCGGCTTCGTTTGGGTAAAAAGGCCATGCTGTATCACTCAGGGGTTGCGAGGAAGGCCAGGGAAGATATGGTGAAGGGGTTTCAAAGAACAATCGATCCTACGGGCATTAATGAGACAAAGCTTGCAGCTTCTCAATACGACAGAGACATCATTACCGCGATATTTGAAGTCATGGGCTGAAGCCTTACGCTTACGGTCACGAACAGAGCCATCATGATGGAGCCGGACGCGATGCGCAGTACTGCGAAACAGGGAGTGGTTTATTTAGTCGGATCTTTATAGGAACGCTTTGTTCACATTGCGCGTTTATTGTATTCCTAAATCAAGATCGATTCAAGGAAGACATCGAGGATGTTCACCCGTTTCTTCACCCTTCATGAACGGTCACAAGCACACTAACACAACCTTCGCCACCGTCAAACGCAATCTCTCGAGCCAAGGCGAATGCGAAGCTATACAAACATTTCAAGACCAAGTGGAAAGAAGAATGGGATCGCCACGTCGTCAAAACGCCAGAGGCACATAGGACCCCGGCGCCGGAGTCTCTAACAAGATACTTAAACTGCATCAAGACCTCACAAAGGCAGAAAGCTCCCTGGCGATCCACATACGCACAGAAAAGATCGGCCTAGCGGCATTCCTGCACTCCTCCAGGATACCAGGATTCGAATCCCCTCGTGCAGCTGTCACTGGGGCCGTCAAGACCCTAGACACGTCCTACTGTTCTGTCACCTACACGAACGAGGCAGAAGCGATCTTCGTAGGCGGACAGAGGCGAGGCGTACTGACTCGGGTCGCGCAGTATCCCCACATCCTGGGAGGAAGCCTCTGATGCGGACAAGCTGCTCGTCAGATTGAAGGAAGAAGGGTCCGACTGGAGCACCATCCGTGCCGCCTGGAAAGATGGAAAGGGCCTGAAGGCGGCCACAAGGCATATCATGCTAACGGGACTGAAATACAGTTCGACGTGGCAAAGGAAGCCATCATTCACCACGAATCTACCTCGGCCAAATCCTGGATTTGGCCAAAAGCCAGTCTGGATCCAGATCAACGCTTCGCCTGAATTATATACATAAGTGCTTGTAGATGTTCCAGTTCGTGCATTTGAAGCCCTTGTAAGCAGTCAGATAGACAATATGTATGTGCGCACTGTAGTGCCCCGAAAAATATGCGCAAAAGGGATATTCCAGACTGGATCTTTTGAATTGAAGTCCGAAAGACCCTAGGCTAGTGCCTTGGCATGAGATCTTACCTATCGCCCCACCCAAAACAATGCATCAACAACAACAGTAACAACAACAATACTATCCTTACGATTTTACAATTCACTATCGCATCTTTCAATACTATCGCTGATAGAATGACAGAATCAATCTCTTCCCCTTTGAGTAGTCCTCTGCCTCCCACGTCGTCTCCTCCGCAGTCTCCATCGCCGGTACCGGTTCCTCGAACTCGAAAGCGAAAGCGTCGTACAAGGGACACCTCTAACGTTCCTCGACATTATTTGTCACGTATAGAGAAGCTGGAGCATATTCATACGCTCATCCGAAGTCTAGGCTGGACGTTCACGGACCTTTTGAACGAGTATAACGAACAAAAAGACGACCCTAAGTATAGAAGTTTCTGGTTGCAATACAAGAGATATAAGAACCCAGTTGACCGGGGGACTTTTCAGAAGATCATGAGAGACAACGGCGTCGATGAAGCAGCCCATTTCTTCCGCAGAGGATTTGACAAGCTGGTCAAAACGAAAAGCTTTGGTCAATATGTAGAACCAGATCCAGCAGACCCCGATCAAGTTACGCCAGATGGATCGCTGGACTTCGTAGAGGATATGAGGCCAGATGCTATAGAGTGCGCGCCATATTCAATAAGATTCCTCGGCCTGCTCAGTAAACCGGCGCGTAAAAGGGACGATATCAACCCAATCCCCTCACAAAGCATACTGGTTTGGGTCTCAATGTTCCTCTACTCGATACGGCGCGAGAAGTGCAACAACATCCCCAGACTCTTCGGCCTATACTGTGTAAACGGTGGCGTCAAAAAAAGGATCGTGGATGTTTTATCATCGATTGGACTCTGTGCTTCATACTCTACACTCCAGGAATGCCTGAAAGGCCTTGCTGATGTAGGTCAAAACCGACTGCTCGTGCTTGCGAAAGATCCTACAATGAACTTAGCCCATGATAACTTTGATTTCCCAGACAAACCATCCGGAGAGCGGTTAGGGGATAGGAAGACTTTCGTGTCTTTAACGAATGGAATAATTTTCAAGGGCCACTACATGCATCAAGGTGATCTGAAGCAGTCTAGCTGGCACCCTGAGAGACTACTATCGGCGTCGCAGTTGCTCGAAAAGTTGGCCAGGAACAGCAGCCCTTCCAAGGCAAGTGGGTCACATATAGCGAACCCGCGAAAGGCGTTAACTGATGACAGGCCAAACTGTACAATGCATGGGAGTCGATAAAAGCCGGTCTGCCGCGTCTTCGGACGTCGAACTTCCAGGAACAGATGAACGATTTCTTTCCTTGGCCCACGATTGAACGCATTAAGTGTCCGGCGGTCAACTATCATCCATTTGCCCCGGTCTGGGCGAACGAAGGGACCAATGAAGGACAATTACGAGGAGCTTCAGTGTGGTCAGGATCCTGAGGACTCTCGGTGGTCCAGTCTGCTCACCCTTTGGCACGGTGACGTTAAAACCATTCTACGCCTACGATCTGTACAGGCGATGCGATTACAGACTTCGAAAAGACCCTACGACAGCAAAGCTCACGTGATGCCTGTCATGGGGCTGTGGCATCTGAAGTATAATCTTTTAAAGTTGATACACAGGCTCCATTTCGGCGGCAATCGTCCTATAGATCAGAGCTGTTTGCAGTACGCGGCGGACAAATGGGATCGGACAAATGCTAACATGGTAAACGACTTTCAAAAACTCGAGGAGCTGCTGATTCACTCCTATCAGTCGCGAGTCTTGGGGCTCCTGCTGCATGAATCGGGGCGAGTCTTT
>JAABUH010004346.1_pt1 | contig 11532 bp, 13 predicted proteins | sample 5559121 | NCBI WGS metagenome assembly JAABUH01 (sample SAMN10711871, study PRJNA513364) | rock metagenome | isolation source: Antarctica rocks | place: Antarctica: Victoria Land, Battleship Promontory nord | collected 2015-12-28 | reverse complement strand
CCCGCATCCACCCACTCCGCCCTTCTCCCCCCCTCCTCTCTAGTCATCCACTCCACAACCTCTCTTGTATCATTCGCCGACAGCCTTTTGCGCAGCTCTGTATTCTTGAATAGGTCCGAGTCTATGGCGGTGGTGAGGGAGACTTTGAAGAGGGAGTGGTGGCGACAGTAGCGCTGGATGAGGCGGGACCATTTGCGGAGCTGGGAGGTGCGGGTTTGGAGGTTGGGTTGGAGGGTGAAGAAGGGGGGGAAGGTGTGGATTTGGGGGAAGGTGAAGGGAGAGGGGGGAGAGGGGATGGAAGTCATGAAGGTGCTGTGGGAAGTTGGTTAGAGAGCATGAAATCCACTGAGGGGATCATGGGATGATGGCATGGAAGGCATGTTTAATGCTACAGAATTATGCAAAACTTATGCAAGGATATTGCCAAGCCTGGATAGGAGCATAACTTGTGCCAAGCCATCCGCATGTTTTTCAAATTCCCGTGTTGATGAAATATATATTATTATAATTTGGGCTCTTCAATCGGTAGACGGCTCAATGGCTGAGTGGTAACCTTGCGTATCAACTGTAATTGACCAAGAGACTAAAGCTGCTGCATCATACCTAAAGGGTGTGACCTGGGGCTAGAATCTTGCTGTATCAATGGTGGTTGGTCGACGTTAATACCACTATCTGTTGACCTAATCCCAGGGCTCTGGGTTCGATTCTGGGTTGAGACCTTCGGGTTTCATCCTGGGGATGAGTAGGGCTGATGAATTTCAGTCCGAACATCTTTTTGCGTTTTTAATCAAGCTATTCATACTTTCCTCCTTATCCTCCTCATCGCTCCCAACTCAGTTTCGATCTTTTGTATGCTCGGTATTCTCTAGCATCTTACAACAAAGCAGATCAACTCCAGGCCGTTACTGTTAGATTTCGAACGCGAATTCTCCTTGCCATAGACAAAAAAGGCCCAACAAAAGGTGTTGTCCATCTCCATATCAAGAGAATTTCTCGCTCCTTCAGCTGCAGTCCTTATCAATAGGGCCAACACTACCTAACTCACTGATCTCAGTCTCGTCCTATCATAGTATTCAAAGCATAGATGGTTGATTGACGCACGTATCTGCGTTCTGTGACATTCCTTCCCCCAACGCTCCCCCACGTTTCGGGCATTTTAGCATGTGCCACGGTTTATCGTATGGTGGGACTAAATTGCGAAAAACGATTGGACTGTCATTACCGCGGAATGGGTTGTCACTTTGGATTTGCTCGTCTTCTCCTTAAGTTCGTTTGGAGCTGGCTGATTTTCTGCTTGAATAGCAAGCTGATTCTTCTGTGTTACGGTGACCGACATAGGTGATCAAGAATCGATTTTCGATGCATCGTCTCGAGAACTTCTTTGACTCGAAAATCTTGGAAAAAGGCCTTCCTCGACGGTAAGCCTGCCGCCTGTACGGGTAGCGCTTTTCCTTCCTCCAAAAAGAGATATTATGACAGCTTTGTCAGGGTGTTGAATACCGAGATCAAATGATTATGCTACAGACCTTTCTCTTAGGGAGGCCCCCCTTGGCTTTCTCCCCTAAATTTGGCCGTTCACCTTATACGACACTTTGCGCTGTGGATGCGGTCTGGTATGGCCAGACGGTGGATTTCTTCAAAATCTTACGTTACAAATGATCGAAAATTCTGCGAATTGCATGGCTCTTACTGCACTCTTGATCTCCAATCGCTTCTAGCCGGTAGCTGCAGCTGTGCTTACTACTGTCTCGACAGGAACAGAGCGCAAATGCCAAAGCGGCAGCGCAAGCGACCCGAAGACAACGCGCGAAGGCTTTCAAGCATGATCATCACACGTGGATGTTTCCTCATATACCCATTTCCATTGAAAGTGTGGTGCTGACGATGACAATCTCCTTCTTGCCTGCGCTGCCCCTCTTTTGTATTAACGTGTTAGCCGCACCCTCATTTGTGCAGCCATCAACTCTGAAACCTGAGGTTGAAAACCTCAATACCCTATTGCAAGCCAACGCTACATCTGCCAACCAATCATCGTAAGAATCAGGTCCAAAGAAAATAGTTTCTAAACCGGTACGGATCTCATATGTGCCAGTGCATCCCCATTCTGGCCCCCACCTCCAGAACCCTACACATTCACACGGCCTTCAAGCTGGCGCTTCACGACACGACATCAATTCAACACGACCATCTACCACTACGGCGAGGAAATATATAAACCCTATGCGCTTGCCGACTGGCAGGCTGCCACTCTAGAAGCCAGCGAACATGCCGATATACATGGACCGGGATCTACTCCAATGCGCAGGTATCAACGCTTATATGAGGTCGGTTCAGTATACTTCGTGATACGGCCCACGGACGCGATGACTTGGGAGATTTGGTGGAGTGCACTTCACTATCTGGAGATGTTTATCAACACGTGGCCCATGGCTTTTGACTTTGAGATGCACGCAGAAGATCTGGGGCCTGTTGGAACGGGCTCGTTGCAGAAGGGTCTGGAGGCGTTGCAGTGAAAAGAGTATTGCGGCCATAATTGTCCTACCGCATCTTCGCACCTTCCCTGTATACGAGCAACCTGACAACATCGATTCAATGGGTATGTTTCCAGGGAGACGTCCGGCATCCAGTGATCTAGCTGACAATAGCTCAATCCACATATTAGTACTAGACCATGATTCTAAGTCAGGTGCGGAGTTGAAGAGACTTCGATTTCAGATCCCAATTTAAGGAAATAAACCAAGCATGGATCGAAAGCACATCGATCGTTTTGACTATGAATGAGACACGTCATCTATGGCAATACGCGATCAATTCATTAAAGTCCTCGACCTCCAGATTTTCCGCACACATGTCGTCCGACTTGTACGGCGGCTTAGTAAACTTATAGAGATCCAGGGCTTTCAGGAGTGATGCTTTCGCTAGGTCCCTTTCATCCATCAGAGTGTACAGGTGGGAGATTTTCAGCGCGACTCGTCCAGATTCCGCACGATACGACGTGTCGCCTGCGAAATTCTCAGCCGCCAGAGCGAGCAGCTGCCTAGAAGAAGTCAGATTAGATGGTCGCTCTCAAACGTCGATTCCAGATGGAGGACTCACTTGGCTTCGGGATATTGCTGCCGCCGTATCTTGTGGCAAGCGACTTTGTACGCTGCATTGCCTGTGGCGCGATGGTGATCGCCCAATGTTGCGCGCGTTTGGGCTAGAGCCCTTTCGTGGTAATTGAAACTCTCATTTAGTAGGCCTTGGCTTTCGCGCACATTGCCTATGGTGTAGAGGATTGCTCCTGTCCTTTTGATTCGAATTTCAGTATGGAGTGAATTGAAACATGGTTATAACAGACTGACCAATGCGATTGAGTGTCATCTTTACCTAGCCTTTCCTCGCGAATACGTGATGCACCCAAAAGTAAGTCAGCGGCGTCGTTGTGATCTCCCTGCGCACATGCAATAGCTCCAAGGTGGTAGACTGGTGACCAATTATCAAATTCCATGAATTCTTGAAGGGCTTCTCGAGTCTGTTTAGACTTCCCAAGAAGCTCTGTAGCCTCATCGTATTCTCCATTCTTTGCACATGCGATGCCGAGATCGTTGTATGCAGTGGCCAAGTATGCTGTAGGCCGTGGATCTCGATTGTAGAGCTCCTCGTGCTCATCGAGACAAGCCTTGGCATATCTTAGGCTAAGGACGTCTAGGTTGCGGGTGCTGTTTATGGTACTCCTCGCGTTGTAGATCAAAGCTTGGAGAAGTGTAACATCTTCGGAGCATTTCTCACACGATTCTTCAGCGAGGACCAGAAACGAATCTGCTGTACTTGGCCTAGACTGCTCGTATTTGTACCTAAGTAATTCAGCATTTGGTAATTCAGAGCATGAAATAGTAATTACCAGCCAGCTTCCAGCAATAAGCGAGCGAATTCCTTCAATGCCTCTGGTGTGATCGACTGGTCCCAGGAGACGCTTCGATACTGATGGTGAAGGTGCACGATGTGAGGAAATGCCGCTTTACAGTCCTTCCAGCGACCCACGTGATGTACTCTTCCCACCATCCCATCGTCACTGGTGAATATGTGCGGCCACGTACGCGAGACCATCTTTACCACATTGGAAAATATGTTGGGGAAGTCATGTGCGTGTAGAATTGTCACATCTTGTACAAGCCGATGCACTCGAAAGCTCCTTTGTTGATCTGGTGTTCTAACGTGGGAGACTAGGGAGGCTTTAAGAAGTTCGTTCTTTGCATCATCGTAGTCACTTTGGTTCTTAGGATAGCCAGGTATGTCCACGTGCAACAATGTACCACTTACTGAATCTGACAAGAAAATATGAGGCTCGATCCGGTTTGGAGCAAGCAAAGCGATTGTTGCAAGCAGGATGAAAGATTCTTGAGTCAGTTTATCCAGCGCCCATACTGATGCTATGGTATGCTCGTATCGTTTGGAATTTCGGGAAATGTCGTGCGCATGAATGCCTAGCTCGTGAAAGCGAGATCTCTGTTCAGGCGTTTGATACTCATTAAGAAAATTCGAGAGGTACAAGCGCTCTTGCCTAATTATGATCTGAGTTATTGCAAATGGAATCCCGTCAAGACGTCTAGCAATCTTGACCGAGTCTTGTCTGGTGTAATCATTATCAGGAACGCCGACTTGCTGACGCAAGAATTTCGCAGCATCCTCTACTGGTAACGGTTGCACTTTGTGACGACTGTTCCGAGAAATAGATATGAAGGGGTCTTTTGCTGATACATCCCGACAGGTGACAAGAACCGATCCTTGGCCGTCAGTAGGCCAGAAATCCCGCAGTACGTCCAGCTAGTCAGCGTTATCAAATACCAAGAGCCAGTCGACGATCTCAGAACTAGCTTGATGAGGTTCGGCAGTGGAGGATGGGTTGACGGGATGAGCTAGCCAGCTTAAAACAACATCCCGGCTTGCTATTGGATCACTTTGAACCTCAGTGGTCTCCAATCCTAGTGCAACTGAAAGGCGACGAAAGTTCCTTTCGAGAGATTGAATAGAAGAAGCGTCTATGATAAAAATTCCTCCAAATGTTGGTTTCCGAGCTAGCGCGTATTCGGTGGCTGCACTAGTTTTCCCGACACCGCCCAGACCGTAAAGAACCAAAGATCTAAGGTTCTCCTTCTTCGTGGTAGACTCCGTAATACGTCATGGTGGAAGCATTGCATTGTCCATGACAAGAAATAAGTCACCACGGGGGAAAAAGGTGGGATCATGATCGCGGTCTTGGGTCAGGTGACAAGGAAGATGAACTCGTTGCCGCTGGAGAGGAAGACGTGAAGTATTCATTGCGTCTGGACTTGAGCGATGAGATGTCTGTGATAGATTCCTTCGAGTTGCCATTACGGGGAATGTGTTGATGTCGAAGGCGTCGAGAGGCTGCCAAAGCTTGAGGTTGGTAGAGTAAGGTATGTGGTCCAGTCGGCTCGTATTCTTTCTGCCGTATCGTAGGGCTGCCGTGGGGTTGTATCAGATCGTGATAGGAGAGTCCCAGCTCTTAGATGTTGATGAGTAATGGTTCCGGCCTTGGCTCGAAACATTTGATTTCTGGCTCGGTAAGTATTGTTAGTACTTGGTGAAGAGAACTCGAATGTATCGGACATTATTGCCATCGACTCTTGTGGAAAAGAAAAGCAAGATGATTTCCATGCTCTTTCATCTCACGACTGGCCGCTTAGTATTCATAACTTACGACCACAATTACACTATGTGGCGGGACATGAGACCTTTCCGGGAAAAATCTATCGTGCGTTCCCATCAATGAGGAAGGCTACCGTCAGTTGGAACACCTGGGTTCCCTTTATCAGCCTCGCGACTCAAATTAATGTGATAGTAAACGACAGCATGGGCTCATTGACTGCAAGCTTTGGTCCAGCACCTTTCAACCAGACATTACCTTTGCACAAACCGTTATGTATCTCATAGTTTGGAAGATCATGTCACGCTGAGACCCTTGCGTAGTAAGAAATTATTATTAGTCTAGATAATCTCCTTCTCTTAGGACGCTGTCTATAGCTCATTAATCTGCAGCCAATTCGTCAAACATCAGGTCTATTCTAAACATTGCACCATGACCAAGCCAAAGCCAACTTTGCGTAGATAAAGTCTGCCCTTCTCATTGCAGTAGGTTTGTTCACGGAACCAGCGGCGTCTCTTTCCTTGAGTGAAAATAAAGGTCTCGCCTGTGCCAGTACCATGAATTGTCTTCAATACCCTGAATTGTTTCAAGACCCGTGCAGCAGGAGAATGTCTTGCCGAAAAGGATAGTGCGGCAAAAGTGTTGCCTATCATTTATTAGAAGAGGACATTGGTACAAGAGACGAGCCAGTTATATAGGACGCCGGGAACCCGAGATATAAAATTGGTGGCTGCGATTATACGAGCCTCCATGTAGAATAAACTGCGATCCATCAAAGAGAGATCAAGGACTTCGGCAGAATACTGGTACTGCGAGTGACCTTTGCTTGGAATGCAGAATTGACACCTATACTTCGTTCTGAGCTGGGTCACTGATGCTGACTCTCAAGATCTCGCAGCAAGCTGAGTTGCGCATCTGAGTTTCTGGTCCAGGCCTCAGCAGATGGTGCAAATTGTACGCACTCTCGTCACTGGCGCGGAATACGCCTACATGATAGCATTAGGAGACTAGAGGGATGTTTGCGAAAGCCTCTTATTCCAAAGATTGGACAGGCTCACCCTCCAAATGGACTCATTACCCATTTGGACAAGCCAATAGGCTTCGTCGAGGTCGGGAACATTACCTTTTGAAAAGAAGTTCACGAGGAGCTCCGTGTACATGAGATTTTTTAAGGATATTGCACACAACACTTCCCATAATTTTCCCAGGTTTTCAAACTGCAATTGCTGTCGAATCCTCGTCCTCGCTGGAAAAGAAGAGGCTCGCAATTTTGCTAGCTGCCGAGGCTGCCAAGCCATAAAAGCCATAACAAATGAGCCTAGCCCTCATCCTCTGCCAGGTCTAGGCTGCACGCCGCTTTACTTACCAATGGATCGACTATCCTAAATACGTCTCGTTTTGCTACAGTCTTCAATGGTCCTCATTATTGACCATGAAGGCACTTATCCTTGACGCAGAACGACGAACCGCTAATGTTGAGAGCGTCCCTGACCCGCGACCATCATCGAACGAGCTTCTCCTTCGAGTAGAAGCTGTAGCGCTCAATCCCGTCGACTCTCTTTACGTGTTCAATCCTCTCGCTTCAACGGAACGCACTGTAGGAAGCGACTTTTCTTGAGTGGTCGATGCTCTAGGTGATGCTGTCCCGCTAAGTAGCAAATTGAAGCCAGGAGATAGAGTTGCAGGCTTTCTACAAGGCGCATGCAGCGTGAATACGCGGCCTGGCGCCTCCGCAGATTACCTTGCATGCGCATGGGACCTGATCTGGAAAGTTGGAGATGGGATTTTGCTTCAAGAGGCAGCAGCAGTCAATCTCTGTGGATTAACCGCTGCGCAAGCCTTATTCTTCCGAATGCGCTTGCAAGCCCCTGTCGATTGGCTCACAAGGCCGGAAATGACTGCTGGGCCGAATGAGCTTGAACGAAAGACGCCAAGTACTTTCTCGTTTTTCATCTACGGTGCCTCAACCTCTGTTGGTCTATACGCCGCTCAGCTCGTTCGCCGATCTGCGGAATCCAGCGGAAGCAACGTCAAACTGTTTGGCACAGCGGGTGAAAAGCACTTCAAGATGCTTAAAGCCGAACCTTACGGCTATGATGATCTAGTGGACTACCATGAAGAGGACTGGCCCCCGAAGATTCGCCGACTCACAAATGGAACAGGGGTAGACTATGCCTACGATTGTATTTCAGAGGGCTCGACGGTTTCAAAAATTAGCAACACCTTAGCGCCGAGCGGTAAGTTGGCAGTCGTGCGATCAAGAGAAGGCGGCGCGTGGACTGCACAGAACTTGTTGGTAGAACCCTCATATGGGGCCGTATGGGAAGGGCTGGGTGAACTTGTCCAGTATCAAGGCATGAACCTCCCAGCGTCTCCAAAGGCGCGAAGTTTTGCTGTCGCCTTCTACGAATGGTTTTCTGAAGGGGGAAGACTAGAGCCGAATCCTCTCCGTGAGATGCCAGGTGGATTGGAAAGTATCGTTGATGATGGCTTGAAGTTGCTAGGCTCTGGTACAATGGGAGATCGAGACACGAAGAGTGAAAAGAGTTGGATGAAACCCCCGAGCACCGAGAAAATGGTGTACAGGATTGCAGTCGAATGAGAAGTGCGAAGTCTTGGATTCATAATCCGTGTATTAGCTCTCGCCTCCCTACCGTCGACGTTGGTCAACTTCAGGCGTTCAGTACACCGATAAGGGGTCTAGAGAGAATTATGGAGTTAACCTACCACGTGGCTGAGGTAGCCAATCGTCCAAAGCAGACAGCTGGTACATCCCTGTTCTCTTCACGTGTCGACAAAGTGTTATCCTTTGTACTGCGAATCGACTTGGAAAGGTTACGAAGAATTGTGTGACTGTTCGGACGATGCAGCCATAAAGGCAGAAGGTTCAAAGGTGAGATACTAACTTGCGACAAAACCCCACGTCGGTGAGTCAAGCCTAGCGACTCATCAACATGTCACGTCTGTACTACAGCATTCGAGTATAGATATGAAGAACGTAATTTTGTCAAGCTGGCTGAGCGTTGAGCATTTTACCCAACGAACATTCATTCTCGAGACCGGCCGCACAGGGTAGACTCGAAACTATCCGAGCTAATTCTAAGACCTCATCCAGATAGAAAGTACCGCAGAGCGTGCAAAAATCTACGGATAGTCGTCCAAGTTTGTATCAGTAGCAGCCGGTCTTTGGGACCGAAGGCAGGAGTGACATTTTGAGGCTTGACATACTATCATGAGATTCGGCAGTCTTACCGATCTCGTCAGAGCTCTCGACTTTTTCGGCTGTCTCGATTCCTAGGGTTGTATCATCTGCCAAGCAGAACTCGGATTCGCAAAGAATTCTATCGATGGGACTCGTATGACGGATACCGATGAGAAAAAAGGAAGCATCGAGGGGTTTGTTATTGCTATCCCGCAAAGCACACGCAGCGGCAGCTTGGAATAGCGAATGCACTTCTAAACAGCACGAATTCCTCCTCACTGATCTCAACCCTACATCGCTTGGTGTAAAACTGGCACACCTTGAACCCAGCCCTTATCTGCTCCACCTTGAAAAGTTCCGGCTTTTCACGAGCGAACTCAACAACGAGCCATCCAGTACATCTTGGCCGTCAGTTTTCAGAACTCGTCGGGCATCGTCAAAGTGACGGTCGAGTCGCTGGATAAGGGTGGGCCCGAGAGAATGAGCACCCAGGTTGCCGGCCATAGACTCATGGCAGGTAAAGAAGACAGGAGTTTGCCCCCAACTCAGTCCAGAGCACTTTCAGGGTGGCCGCTTTTATGTAGGGTGATCAGCACCTCAGTCTGGGTGACCAAGCTTATCCTTCACCTTTCTACTCACCCAACCCTTCGACCATCCAGCAGCCAAAAAAGAGGGGAACGGATAGGTGTACCAGTACACCCCCCCACATCCGGCTTAGTTGGCGTACTAGTGTAGGGCACGGAAGACTCCCAAGAAGGCCCACCCGAGGACTCTACTAAATGGCCGCCGAGTGCCGGGCAGGCAGTAACCCCCGGGAGCACCCCCTTAGAGCACCCCCTTAGAGCACCCCCCGGAAGCCATCCCCGGAAGCCATCCCCGGAAGCACCCCCGGGAGCATCCCTAGGGAGCTACCCCCCCGGGAGGGACCTTAGGGCATTCTTAGGGGAATATAGTTATAGCGTATAACTTGCTAACGTCCGAGCTATTAAGAGGTCTTAAAAGACCTGTTAATCGCGCATATCTACTATATATATTAATTGACGTACCTTATGCCTTAGTAGCCGTTAAAGAGGAATATATAAGGTATTTAGGGATGCCATCCCTAGGGCTCCGGGGGTAGGTACCCTAGACTGCCCCACACTGGTACGCCAACTAAGCCGGATGTGGGGGGGTGTACATGCATCAAAATAGGGGGTGTACACCTATCCGTTCCCAAAAAGAGTGCTCGCGTCCTCACGCTCTTTGGCATAGCCTCGTTCATGGGTCATGGAGCCGCCAATTCAGTGTCCTGCGGCGCCAAGACCAGCAATTTAGAATTATCCTAGGGCAGAGTCCGGCGCTCCTGTGTACGCTACGATGGCGCGAAGGATTCAACCATCGTTTCGAAAGACATCTAAGCCTCATCATCCGTCTTTTAGTGCACTGCTGAGCACTCGATTGTTATCGTACAAGATGGCGCACCGACCACTTAAAGGATTTGACTCGATGGGTAACAATCCTTCGTCCAGCTTTCGGCGCAAGTTGCAGATGGACGGGAAGAGATTCCTATAATATGTGCCTTCAGGTGGGACGTTGACAATTTCTATCTCATCTCTTTACCTGTGTCGAATTCTCCCTAGGGCAGTATTTGGGAGTCAGAGGTGTGCCTGAAGCGCGTACCATGAGATCTTGAGCTGAAAGAAACGGTTTCCTACCAATGCTAAGCGTTATCACACACCAATTCACTCGACATGCATCCTCACGACCCCCCTTCACCGCACGGAAGTGAGGTCTCTTCTCTGCACGAGGCGGCTCCTCACCAGGATGGATCCGAAAATACACTAACTCCGGATCGTCGTCTTGACAGGGAGCGAAGGATCTTCGAGGTGCAAGAGCGCTGGAACGAGAAGACGGGGAAACAGAGTTTGAAGGAGAGACCGGCTTTGCTGGCCAGTCAAACGAAGGAACGGCAAAGGAGACAGGCGTTGATTGATCAGGGTGTGGCTAGAGAACTGGGATTTCACAGCCTCGCCTTGGGACTGATGTTTTTATTCGCCTTTCTTGCACTTTTCTCCTGGGTTGTGACGTGTGTTCTGTGCTATCGACCGTAGGTGCTCTCCGTATAAACGCCTGAGTCTTGAACCATTTCGAAAATAAATTTTGCGAATCCAAGTCTCACAAATCAAAGACTTGCCTTGAGATAGAAGTTACTGACTATGGACTTTACGATTAGAATTGGAGCTTCAAATTACTATGACCAGTCAAAATACACTACGAAATCTCAATGGGAGAGCAGCGGCAGATGGAGGAGAGCAGCCAACATAGCATCTGCAATTGTAGCTTCGATCAGCATTCCCGTCACTTCTGCCATATGTGCGAAGGCGGCCTCGGTGTACTGCCAGAGAAAGTCGGACGAAAGTCAGCCCTCCCTTACCTTGCGCCAGTCACTTGCATTGGCAGACAAAGGCTGGTCCGACCTGACGGTACTTCGCGACGTTCTAAACCCCAAGACCAGTCATCAGACCAGGACTTCGTTGTTGATAGTCTCCATTAGTTTGGTTGGCCTCGGTGAGTATGGAAAGGATTCTGAGACCCTAGTAAGCTAATGAACGATTTGATAGCATTACTGATACCAGCCCTCCAAAGCGCCTACGTCGATACTGTCAACATCAAAGTCTTGAGTTATGAAGCTGACGAGATA
>JAABUH010004343.1_pt1 | contig 11539 bp, 13 predicted proteins | sample 5559121 | NCBI WGS metagenome assembly JAABUH01 (sample SAMN10711871, study PRJNA513364) | rock metagenome | isolation source: Antarctica rocks | place: Antarctica: Victoria Land, Battleship Promontory nord | collected 2015-12-28 | reverse complement strand
GTGCTGCCGCGCTGCTCGATGGACCCTGCAGGGTTGGCCGCGCCCTCCTGGAACGCCGGCGGCAGCGCGGCGCCGGTGAGCGCCGCAGCGCGCTGCGCCTGCTCCGGCACAAAGCCCGCGCGTCGCAGGATGTCTGCCAGGTGCACCTGCGGGCGCGGCAGGCGGGTCGGGCGCAGAATGCCCCGGCACAGCTCGGCCAGCAGGCGGGCAACATCGCATCCGGGGAGCCTGCTAGCTTGCATGCGCCATCGCCTCGCACGATGGGCACCACGCCCTTCCAGTCTTGGGCAAGGTCTTGCAGAGAACCAACCGGGGTATCTGCAGACCGGTCACCCTTGCTGCTACATGGGGCAGCCCTATCTGCAGGCCAGACCACGCTTCTATGGGCGCGCTCGGACATGCACCAGGCCATGGCCCTTCTATGTCTTTAAACCAGACATGTCCCCTCTGCAGGCAAGTCCTCTGCCAGGGCCCAGGCCGCGCCTTGGACTCCAGCAGCGCGGTGTGCCCCGACTCGGGCAGCACGATGCGCAGCGCGCCCGGGATGAGCGCCACCAGGCGCCCCGCCTCGGCCAGGCTGGGCAGCAGCCGGTCGCGCGCGCTCGCCACCACCAGCGTCGGCACCCTGCGCGGCTCGCGGGGCGGCAAAACTGACCCTAACCCTGGTCCATGCCTAGCACTGCCTGCTGAGGCACACGCTGCACCCTAAAGCGCATCGTGCAAACTCTTGGCCGCCGCCTCCTGGCGTCCAGCCGCGACTCTGCCTGCACATGCATGCTGCCGTGGACGGTGCAACGAGACTGCTGGTGTGGTGGGTGCGAGCACAGGAGAAAGTGCTACATGCGTGGAAGCCACAGAGACCGCGCAATGAGCCAGCACGTCCAAACACCAGCGCGCATGCGCGAGATTAAGATGTCATGGGCATGACTTGCCACCCCCGTCCTCGCGCACCTGATCGAGGCGATGGCGGCGTCGGACATGTCCGCCGTGCGCAGCAGCCGCAGCCGCCAGCTGGCCGTCGCGGCCGGCGCGTAGAACCCGCCGCCGCCCGCGGTGCTCTGCGGCGCCGGCGCGCCGCCGCCAGCGTCCACAAAGCCGCGCTCAGGCTGCGCGTGGCCCCAGAGGCGGGCGTCGGTGCGCTGCTCGACCCGCCACAGGACCCTCACATGCCGCGCCTCCACGCAGCGCCTCGCAGCCATGTCGCGGACACGCTGTGCGCTTCCAGCGCGGGCTTTCCACGCTGCCCAGCTTCCGTGCCGGCCGACAGTGGCGCGTGCTGCCGGGGGCAGGGGTAGGGCAGGGGTACCCGGTAGGCGGGCGGCGGGTCCATGACCATCATGGAGCGCACGGCGGTCAGGCCCGGCGCGCCGATGCTCTCCTTGTCCACCAGGAAGGGCACCAGCACGGCCTGTGCCAGGTTGTACAGGCCCTGCGGGAACAGCGACAGCAGGCTCGTCGCCGCCACCAGGCTCGGCAGGCCGCCGTAGCTGCGCGCGAAGCTGGTCGCCGGGTTGACCTGCGCGCGCGCGCGGCCGCGCGCTTCACTTTACCCCTTCTTTTTCAAGCGCAACCCGCCATGGTATTTTAGGCACAACCCTCCATGGTGAACAGTCATCTTCTTTTTTATACCCATCGCCGCCTGGCGTGCGCCGCACTGCTGCCAAGAGCACACGACGGGGCACCACTGCCTCAGACGAGGGCCAAGCCTGGCAGCGCTTCATCAGTGCATAGCTAACCCCCTGCCCATGCGCCCATCGGTGACCGGCGCGCCCGCAGCGCCGCTCCGCACGCGCTGCACCCCGCGCGCTGCGGGGCGCCCCCGCGCGCGGCAGGGGAGCCCGCGCGCGCCAGGAGCGGCGGCGCCGCGGCGGCTGCGCGCAGGGGTTAGGGTTGGGCGCGCGCACCAGGACCAGGCGCTCCAGCAGTTGCGGCGCCGCGGCGGCCACGCGCAGTGCCAGCGCGCCGCCAAAGCTCTCCGCCACGAGCGTGACCTGGCGCCGCAGACGGCTGAGCAGGCGCGCTGCGGGCCGGCGCGAGCAGCAGGGGTCGCTGACATGCTCCCATGGGTGGGAACCCCATTTCGTCAGCACACACACGCGGTGAGGTGGCCCGGCACGCGCCGCTGTTGCTTGCATGACGACATCACGGAGAGCGTGGGCAGACATGGCTATCTGTTGCCAAATAAGGGACTTCATAATATGACAAGGGACAGGGGCCTGGAGCACATGCCATGCAGCCTCCTGCCTGCGGTGCCCGTGCCGGGCGCGCACGGGGGCACGGCCTGGGGACGCGTCAACGGCCGCCTGCATGAGCGGCACCACGCGCGCCACCAGCGCCGGCCAGTCCGACCTGTCCTCCATGGGGATGTAGAGGCACCTGCGTTCAGACACGCGTGTTATATATATACGCTGCCTGTGCCCCCACCTGCACAGCCTAGGGTGTGCAGGGAGCACCTGCAGCACACCATGCAGAGACCCTGTAGCAGGCAGCATGCAGGTGGACATAATATATATGCAGCAGGAGCCTTCCGCCAAGAGCGCTGCTGTTAGGAGGGTGGGAGCAATAGGCAGACTCGAGCGGCTCGCAGCGCGCACCGCACGTCCCACCCCGCGTCCAGCAGGCCCTGCAGCTGCGGCGCGATGGAGCAGCCGGTGCCGTCGCTGCCCGGAAAGTAGACGAGCAGCGGCCGCTCCGACGGCTCCGCCACGGCCACTGGCCGGAGCAGCTTCGGCAGGGGCGCGGGCGCTGCCTGGCGCAAGGGCGCACCGGTGTCATGACCTCAGAGCAAGCGCAACCTGCTTATACTTGTTCCAGAAGGCAGTGACTGCCGCAGTAAGGAACATCAGCGAAAGCCAGTACACCCACTGCAAACCTTGGAAGCAAGGTACACGCTCTTGCTTGGCGCCGTAGGCACAGGCGTACAAGCACAGCAGGTACTAACCACGTGCCGGCTTGACAAGGTTGTTTCAGGCTAGCCAAAGTGGCCAAGATGCATGCACCTCGAGTGCGGCGGCCTTTGGCACGTGACTTCTTCGCCGCCTAAAGCCGTGTGGCTTACCACGCTCCAGCGGACGCGGCAGCCCAGCGCTGCGCACACATCCGATCGAAACAACGCCACTTTCAACAGGCGCAAGGCGCCTGCCTGTGCCACTACACGTCTGCATACCTACCATATCCTCTGTGATTGCTCGCGCTGGTTCGCTTTCATATGGGCGCGGTGGCCACGCCTGCCCACTTGAACTTAGGGCAGAATGGCAAAAGCCAGCAGGGTTGCAGCCATCCACCGCACGCACGTGGGCTAGATAGCGGGCCACAACTCCTGAGCTTGGGGTGTTACGCTTTGCAGAACAGAGCGCGTAAGCGCAAGGCGCAGGAAAGGCCGCACTCCGCAGATGTCTTGAGAAGCAAGCTGCGCGGCTCGGGGAGAGGGGACTGCTGGTAGCAACGCTCCCCGACTCCGTTCCCAAGGTAGCGGCTGCTTTGTGTGGCGATGCTCTTTTTACTTTTAATCCACTATTTCACGTTGTTGCATAAGTGCCTGCTGCCTTTTTGGGCTGTGCCGGGCAGCAGACAAGGCCGTACTGGCCTCATAGCAACAGTGGGCACTGTTCTACACCTCACGCAGACACTCCACAAAATGTGGCCCTTGCGCAGCAGGGGGCAAGCGTCAATGCCCAGGCTGTTCTGCCCGCTGCGGTGTTGCTCGTTGGCTGACAGGTGCTGCCATTCATAAGCAGGCGGCGCACCGGCAACTTGTGGCCTCTGACGCTGCCCTGAAAAGCTGTATATACTTATCAGGGCGGCCCCGAAGCGGACTTACATGGAGGGGGCAAGGGGCAGCCTCTTGCCCGCGCACACTTTGCGTGTGTGTGTGGGCTGGCACCGCCTGGCGGCAGGACTGCTGCGCCCAGCTGCGCCGGTCCCCAACTGCCGGCCCCGCAGCACGCACGAACGGGCAGGTGCTCAGGTCAACAAGCCGGCTTCCTTGCAGCAACCGGAGCGGTGCCGCGGCTGGTGCGCAGGGGCGGGGCGCGCGCGCGCGCGCGTGGCGGCCGATGGGGGCCGGCTGCTGCGTGCTGACGGGCGGGCTGGGCGAGGAGGACTGGCGCGGCTGGACGCAGCACCCCTGCCGCAAGGACTGGGAGGTCATCATGGACCTGGGCGAGGGCGCGTTCTCGCAGGCGCGCGCGCCGGCCCCGCCCGCGCCCGGCGTGTCCGTCAGGCGCAGCGGCCGCGCCCTGGCTCGCATCGAGGACGGCGAGGACAGCAGGCCTGCCGGCTGCTGCCCGCCCGCGCGCAGCAGGCTGAGCGCCCGCGGCACTTAGCAGAGCGCCTGCATAGCCGCTCGAGCCATGCACGGGCCAGCACGTCACTTCCTTGCTCGTCCCGTGCTGGCCGCGTCGATCGCTCGAGCGCTGTGCCGCTTGCGGCGCGCCGGCAGCGCGCGCGGGCAGGGCGTAGGACCCAGCTGGGGTGGCTGCTGAGCGCTCTGAGGGGGGTACACCTGCCGGAGCGGCGTCATGCGGCCGCGCGCCGCGCAGGTGGTCCTGGCGCGCAACAAGAAGGAGCCGGGCAAGTTCGCGGCGCTCAAGGTGGTGTACCTGCAGAGCCCGCAGATGGTCGACGACCCCGAGCACCTGGCCATCATGAAGCGGTGCGCTGCCTGGCGCCCGGCCGCCGCGCCCGTGCCTGGCGTGCACGGACGTATGTTGCGGGCGTCGTAGGCCCTGCCGCCTCCATCTGCATCGGTCAATGGCTTGCCTGTCCCTGCAGGACAGGGCAGAAGGTTGACTGCGTTACGAGAGTATGTCATTACCCCAGATGTGCCCAGGAGGGGGGCAGCGAGCACCAGGAGGGGGGCAGCGAGCAACACACTGCCGCCACACAGCCGCACACGCTTTCGCGGCCGTCAGCGTCCGCAGGGCGCTCCGCCAGCGGGGCCTGCGCCGGCGCGCAGGGAGGCCGAGCTGCTCATGATGCTCGACCACCCGGGCATCGTAGAGTGCTACGACGTCGTCGACGACGGGCACCAGATGGTCATTATCATGGTGGGGCGCCCGGGCTCCGGCCGACGGGCCGCAGGCCCGACGCGCGGGTAGCAGGCATTTGCTGTCTGGGCAGGGCCCCGGGTCCCGCCGCCGGATGGCCGGCCTGACCGCCGGGACGCGCGCGCCGCTGCGCAGCCTGACCCGGTCGCAGAGCGCAAGGCTATTTTGAGCCGGCGCTATTCATGGGCATGGTGCGAGGTATGCAGGCTGTGTGTGGCGCGGAAGTGCGGGGGGAAGGGCGCCGCACCCATGCACCCCGCCTGTCCAGCACGCGGTCACCCACCGGCCGCGCGCGCGCGCAGGAGTGGCTGCGCGGCGGCCACCTGTTCGACAAGCTCGAGGAGATGGCCGGCCAGCACTACTCCGAGCAGCAGGCCTCCATCCTGTTCACGCAGGCGCGCCCGGCGCGCGGCGTGGCGCGCGCCAGGATGTCAGAGCCTGGCAGACAGACTGGCCCGCACGAGACGAGGCCCCTGCGGCAGCCGTATGCGACAGAGCGGGCCTTAGATCAGATGTAACGCCCTCCTCGCATGCATGGAGCGTGACTCATGGCCGGCAGGTAGCCGTGCAGGGCAGAGCGAGCCTGCCACCTGATGCAGCGCGCGTAGCTGCTCGGCGCCGGCGCCTGCGCTCACGGCGTGCTGCCGGCGTCCGGCAGCGCCCCTGACGCGCGCGCGCGCGCCGCGCGCCGCAGCTGGCGGAGGCGGTCGCGTACATGCACAGCTACGGCGTCATGCACCGCGACATCAAGGCCGAGAACATGGTCTTCCGCGACACGCCCGCGGCCGCCGCCGCGGCCAAGCTGCCGCCGCAGGTCAAGATCATCGACCTGGGCATGGCCGCGCTGTACAACGCCGCGCAGCCCGTGCACGGCGCGCCCCGCCCCCCTCTGCGGCGGCGGCGGCCTGTGCTGGGGTGCCCCGCTCATGTGTGCGCGAGGCCTGCACCTTGGGCGTGGCCGATCCTGGCCGCCTCCGTGTTCCGGGTGGATGTGTTGCCCTCAAGAGTGTGTCTGTGTTTCTTTCTGCGGGACGCCCTGCAGCCTCTCTCTTGTGTCTTCCACTTTGACATAGTAAATGTGCGGTCCCTGGCGAACCCCAACCTCGGTGCTTCCGGCGCGCCAGCAGCCCGGCCAGGGGCCCGACGCGCGCGCGCGCCCCGCCAGGCGCGCTGGGCTCGCCGGGCTTCGTGGCGCCGGAGGTGGTGCTGGACGCGCCGCACGCGCCGTCCATGGACGTCTTCTCGCTCGGCGTCGTGCTGTTCATCATGCTCGTCGGCCGCAAGCCGTTCAACATCGCCGACTCGGAGTCGCTCGCGTACGTGCACCTGGAGCTCGCCAAGGCGCCCGGCCTGCGCGACCAGCGGTGCGGAACGCGCCGCGGCCGCGGCTCCTCACAGCACAGGAACTTTTCTTGCGCCCAAAATGGCTTTTACATGTGCTGGCCTGTTGACAGGCACATGCAAGTTGGTCAAGCGGGAGAGCATCTTGGTTGCACAGCTGTAGGTTGCGGGTGGGGCTCGGGCGGCCGCCGACGGGGGCTCACGCACTCCAGGCCCGTCAGGGCGCGCGGCCGGCTGGCCCCGCCGGCGCGCCGTCGGACACCCTACCCACCCAACCCTACCGCCTCCAGAGGCGCCGGCGGCGCGGGCGCGCAGGTGGGCGGACCTGTCGGAGCCGGCCAAGGACCTGCTGCTGAAGATGCTGGACTATGACCCCGCCAAGCGCATCACCAGCAAGCAGGCGCGCGCCCCGTAGCCCAACCGTATCCTTAACCCTACCCTACCTGTAACACGCCATTTCAAGCATAGACTTTCTGCAGCGCAAGGCCTGCTCAGTGATGCGGGCACCGCGGTGTGCGGCGCGGCGCGGCGGCGGGTGGCCCGGGCCGCGAGCCGGGGCTCAGGCAGGGCGCGCGGCCGGGCGCGCGCGCAGATCCTGGCGCACGAGTGGGTGGCCACGCGCGGCGGCGTGGTGCCGCGGCTGCTGCAGCCGACGGTTGTCCGCGGCGCGGCCAACGTGGCGTCCGTGCGGCGCCTGCGCAACCTGGTGCACGGCGTCGTGGCGCTCAAGCGCGTGGTCGTGCCCGTCGACGGCGCCGCGTCGCCGCCGGACGGCCCCGCCAGCCCGGGCGGCTCCGTGCACCGCGGCGGCGCGTCCTCGCCCCTGGACAGGTGCGGCCGCCCCGCGTGCATCGCCAGGTGGGCTGGCAGGCCCCCCTGTCCGCCGCTCAACAGAGGGCTCCGCTATGCATGGCGCGCCTGCGCGCAGATGGCCCTTGAGCTTGCCTGCACGCCGCTCGGCCCTGTGTGGCCTTCTGGGCACACGACGCACGGCCAGCTGAAGCCCATTGCGCGCAGGTCCGTGCATGCACGGAGAGAGTTTGAGCGGCGGCGGCGCGCGGGCGGCGACGCGGCGGCGCGCGGGCGTAGCGGCCTGGAGAACATGGCGATGCGGCTCAACGCGCGCGCGCTCTCGCGCCTGCACGACACTGGCGCGCGCCCGGCCGCGCGCGCCGGCACTGCGCTCTGCGCCTGGGCGCCAGCGCTAGGGTTAGGGCGTCTGCATGGCGGGGGCCTGCGGAGTGTGTCCTGCTCAGTGAAAGCCGCGGCGCTGTGCCTGCGCAACGAGCTCTGGCGATGTGCTGTAGCCTGGGCACAGTGTTTGTCACTGTCTGTTGTGTGCCTGTAGGCTGGGGTACAGATAAGAATCTTATCTGTGAGGCGTGCTGTGCCAAGTGTTTGCTAGCGCAAATGCTAAGTATTCCTCAAGCATGCTGCATGAATGCATAGGTCATGGGCCTTACGACAGCCCGTGCGCAGGCACCACGTTTGAGCCACATCGCGACCTGTCCACTCGCTTGAGTGCTGGCCGCCGGTCGGCCACGCCCGGCAGTACCATGAGCATGAATGTGCGCGCCACCCCGGGCCCGCCGCATGCATGGCTGCGGCACGTGAGCGTCATCATGGGGCCCGACACTGCATGGACATGCCCCAAGACGGTCAACCTCGCAACAGAGTCTTTGAGTGTGTCAGCACTGTGGCTGCTGTGCAGATGCACATGTGACACCCGCGCCTGCACCCGTGCCTTCCTGCTGCCACTTGCATGCAACGCGTGCTTCCCCCAGCTACCTGTGCAGGCTTGCTCCCGCCTATGCCAGAAGCCGGGCGCGCGCCGCAGGAGCACGGCCTGGCCACGGTGGGCGGCGCGCGGCAGTTCTACAGCGTGCACGGCGGCACCGCGTTTACGGGCGGCGCAGAGCCGCTGGAGGGCAGCCGTAGCAGCCGCGGCGGCCGCCTGTCCAGCCTCAAGCCCAGCAGCACCGCTATTAACCTATCTGACATGATGCCGCCGAACCTCTCCGTGCACAACGGCGGCCCCAGGTGCGCGCGCACGGCCCCCGCTGTGGGGGTGCACTGCTTTGCCTGTTCCCGCAGCCTTATTGCACCCGCGGCGCGCCTCAAGCGCGCACGCATGACTCCCCTGCGTTTGGGGTCGCGGCATGGCACGCCAGTATGGTGAAGCGTTGTTGCACCTGAGCATGCTTGCACAGAGGGCCAGGGGAGCCTGCGCAAACGGGCCTGTGATAGGTTCTGGGTGGCTGGTGCGCGCGCACTTTGCTGTGAAAAGCGTCCGCAGCATGCATGGCGGCCCTGCGGTGCACAGCATGCCAGTCGGCAGCGCCAGCTCAGCGCGCGCGCGGGGCCGCGCGCAGCGAGGGCGCCGCGGAGCGCGCGCGCAGCGGCGCGACCACCACCGAGCTGCTCAAGTCCATGGGCGGCAGCGTGCGCGAGATGATGCGCCGGTCCTCGCAGCCCAACCTCTACGGGTGCGGGCCCCGTCTTCAAGCCCTAACCCTAACCTCTACGGGTGCGGGCCCCGCGGCGCCGCCACCCACGCCGGTCATGCGTGCCTGGGCTGCGCGGCGAGCGGTGCGCGCCCCGCCCTGGCACCTGGCGGCGCGGCCGCGCGCGTGCTCAGGAACGCGGCCGGCCGCGCTTGTGGGCGAGCGGTCGCACCTGCGCCAGCATCGAGAACCTGAGCGCAACGTGCAACCAGTCACGCCAGCGATGCGAGCCCCAGGGGATGCGTGGCGGAAGAGAGAAGTCGGTGAGGCCGGGCCCAGCGCAGCCTGCCGGGCAAGCTCCTGGCTGCTGCCCAGGTCAGGCATCGACACCCTGGTGCCTCAACTGCAAGCGGCGGCTGTGCCGCGGCGGCAGAGAGGACTCGGAGGACCGGAGCGCGCGCGGCGGCCTGTTCGGCAAGCTGAGCAGCATCGGCGGCATCGGCGGCTCCTGGCACGGCTCGCGCCACGGCGGCGACTCCGGCGGCGGCGGCAGCCGCAAGCGCGCGCCCCGCCCCCCATGCATAGCGCCACACTGCGGCGCTGAGGACAGGAGCATCTGTCGGGATGCACGACAGTGATGGGCAGCGAGCCAGGCGCTGCCACCTGTCGCTGGGGCGCTGCTGGCGCCGGCCTGCCAGCCCAAATCGAACTGATAACGAGCTCACAGGGGCGCTGCAGCCTGGGCCTCACCCCCGCAGCGCCCGGCGCGCGCAGGGGCCAGCCCAGTACGCTGCAGGCGCTGCTGCAGCCGGAGGGCGACCGCTCGGCGCCGGTGGGCGGCGCGGCGGGCGGCGCGGCGGGGGACGCGCGCAAGAAGATGCGCGTGCAGCGCCTGCAGCCGCTGACGGACGGGGCGCCCCCGGAGGTGCGCTGCCGGGCGCGTCCTCCACCGCCGTGCTGGTTAGGATTAGGGTTAGGTTAGGATTAGGGCCCCTGTAGGTGCGCTGCCTGGCGTCCTCCACCGCGATGCCGGGTAGGCAGCTCCGGCCGCGCGCATCCCCTGCGCCCTTGCTCTGCAGCGCAAACGCTTGCCGTAGCGCGCAAGCTGGGTCCGTGCGCGGGGCGCGCAGGCCGGCGGCAGCACTGGCGGCGTCGATGCCCCGGCTGCTGCGCGCGACGGCGGGCCGCCGAGGGCGCTGCCCAGCGTGCAGGCGGCGGCGTAGCCCGGCCGGGGGCGCCCGCGGCCGGGGCCGCGGGCGGCAGCAGGCCGCCGCTGCGGCTGCCTGGCGTGCAGGCGCCCCTGCTCAGCACCGGGGCGCCGCGGTCTGCGCCGCGAGGGGCCTCCGGCGGCCGCAGGCGCTGCCCGGCGTGCAGGCGGCGGCGCGGGGCGGTAGTTTCTGTGCCAAATGGTCATTGGTGCCGAATGGTCATTGGTGCATGGTCTTGGCATGCGGAGGCACATAAGCAGCGGGAGGAGCACACAGGCACGCATTGTGCATTGGTGGGAAGCCCTGGGCCTTATTGACTTGTAGGATGAGGGGTCCGCCATGAAGAAGTAGTAAGGACGAATGTTATTGTACACAAGGGGTGGTGCATTTTGGGTTCACCGCTAGCGTACTGTGCGCTCTCCATGCGAGCTGCAATTTTGATGGGCCACCAAGGTCGTGGGCGACGCGCTGGAGAGGGGGGGACATTTTGCTGCAGGAGAACAGTTTCCCGACTCGTGCCGACGCCTCGCTTCACCAGCCAATTCAGTGCATGCCGGCAGTGGTGTGCTGCTATGCTTGCCAAGAGTGATGCTGTCCACCCCAGCCTTGGTGCGCCAGCTGCGCTGCGGGTGTTACGCAGGTTAGGAGCAGACGCGCATGTGCTGTCATGTGAGCAAGTGTCGTAAGTGACACGAGCCCTTTTGGTCATGGAAGCCAACCATATGAAAAGTATCAAGGTCGCGGCAGTCTTTGTTTGCAGCTTGCAAGTTGGCATCATGCTGCATAACTGTAGTGCCGGACTGTTTTTGCTTGACGTATGCAGGCTACCAGGGGGGTTGTTGTGGCTCAGCGGGGCAGAGGCCTACATCATGGCAGCAACCCGGGAAGGCGAGGAGGGGTTGCATCAACCAGCTCTGACTGGGTCTCAGGTGACGGCGGTCGGGACGGTGTCCGACTGAACGCTTGGAAAGACGGCACGATCTGGCATTGTCGCCCTCGAGGCCAGCACCAGTGCATGCTTGTTACAGTTCGCCCGGGCCCGGGCTGCCTCGGTCAGGCCCGGCCCCGCGCTGCTTGCCCCCGGACGCCCTGCTCTTTTTCCTGCGCTTGCGGTCCTGGCCCTGCGGGGACGCGCCGCTGTCCCGCCGCCGCTTCTTCTTCCTGCACGGGCCCCCGTCAACGGGTCTGCGCGCGGGACCACGCGCGCAGCTGCTGGCGCGCTCGGCTGTCACAGCACGTGGTATAGCTGCTGTGACTCGCAGCACGTGGAAGGGATTTGCGTGTCATGGCAGCTATTCCACATGCTGCAAGGCGCATGCGCACTTTTGCAGGCGCAGCCGCGCCTCCAGGGCATGGCGGCCAGCGTGGCGCCTCAGCTCAGTGCGCCGTCTGTGTGCGGGCGGCTGCTGCGGGCAGAACGGGCGCCGGCCGCAGTCGCGACCCCGGGCGCACCGCTTGTGCTTGGCGCGCCGCCCGCCCTCGCCTACGTCCCTGTCCC
>JAABUH010004342.1_pt1 | contig 11541 bp, 12 predicted proteins | sample 5559121 | NCBI WGS metagenome assembly JAABUH01 (sample SAMN10711871, study PRJNA513364) | rock metagenome | isolation source: Antarctica rocks | place: Antarctica: Victoria Land, Battleship Promontory nord | collected 2015-12-28 | reverse complement strand
GGCGGCATCGCCTCGCTGGTGGCGCCGCGCTTCACCGCGGGCCTGGTGCCGCCGCAGCGGCGGCAGTACACGTGGTTCCTCCGCGGCGTGCTCGCGGAGATGCAGGTCAACCTGACGCTGCTCTTCCCGGTGCGCGCCCCGGCCAACGGCGGCGCGGGGCCGGGGCGGCGCCGGCGCCCGCCTCGAGGCGGGCTGCGTCTGGGAGGGCAGCGTGCGCGTCCGGCGCCGCCGCTTGACGCGCTGCGCCCTTGCTCGGCGGCGGGCGGGCCTTGGGGTGCGGGGCTGGGCGCGTACTCTGCTTGGCTGCACGCCCTTGCGGCAGGGGGCGAGTGCCAACCATGCGCATTGCCGCGTGTGCGCGGTGGAGCTCCGCATGCGCATGTGACGGTCGATGACAGAAACGTGTGCTGGTGGGCGCAGATGCGCTTCGCGGTGACCGTGCCCGTCCGCCTGGCGTGCGTCGCGATGGCGTGGTCCTGCGTGGCAGAGGTAACGTGACCCCGCCTGCCGCTGCTGGCGATGCGGACGCGGGCCCTGGCTGTCAGCTGTGTGTGTGCCTGCGTGTCGCTGGCCCTTGCATGCGCCTGTCCACGCCAGGCACTGACCTCCCCAAAGTACAGGGCAAAGCATCAGCATCAGACCCCAGCGCTGCTTTGCGTAGCAGCAAGCACCACTAACCTCTTCACAGGTACTGTGTTTTGCCTGGCATATACGCCACGCACCACCTGGCGGAGCGGCGCGCAGCTGAGAGCACCGCCTGGCGCAGGTGTGCAAAACTTTTCAGACAATGTGGGCATCGCCAGCTGCGTGCGTGCGCGGCGGCGCGGCGGCCTTGGCGCTCGTCGGCTTTGTGGCGCCCGTGGCGCTCACGTACGTGCTGGAGCTGCGCTCACGCGAGCTGTTTATGCGCGGCGTGCATGCTGACGCCCGCGCATAGGGCGCGGGGGGCATGGGAATGATAAAGCTGCTCTTGAATCCACTGGACCTGATTTTTGTGCGATTGTTGTGCGGAGCGTCCGTGTGAGTGGCCCTCATGCATCAACACCACTGGCGCTCACACACGCGCTTCGCCCGACGCTCCGAAGAGCATTGGGCGAATGAACCAAAAGCTCTGCAGCTCGGGGCATGCGGCGGCCCTGTCGCATACACACGCTGGAGCTGCGCTCGCGCGCTGTCCATGTGCGCAACTTGGCTGGGCGGAGTGCGCCGCACCCGCGGTCAGGGGCGTACGGTCCGGTGCCCCTGGCGCTCACATGCGCGCGGGAGCTGCGCTCGCGCTTGCTCTGGGTATGCATCGCATCAGAGGGGTGATAGCAGAGCGGGCGCCCTGAGCCAGTGCTTGGTGAGGCGTTGCGAGGTTCCGCAGCGCTTGCGTTAAGCTCAGGCACTGAGGGGCCACAGCTGCATGTGCCATCATGGTCTGCAATCTCGGTGCATGCTGCTGCCTCTGTAGCTGCCCCCTTTTTTGGGTACAGGAGGGCTATATGGCAGGGGCTTAGATGTGAGGCAGCCATGCGCGCGTGCACGTCAAATAATGTGAACGCTACTAGGGCAACGTGCACTGGAGCGATGCGCGGGCGCGCTCGAGTGCACGCGGGTCTGTTCACGAAAGTACATTACAACACCATTCACTTTGAAACCGGACGTGCGCTGACAGCGGCGCATGTGTGGCTTCATCGACAGCGCATGTCCTGTGTGTGGCACTCGGTCTGCAGCGCGGAGATCGTGGGGTGTGCGGTGCTCTGTGGGATCACACTGTCGCATGCATGGTGCTACGGGTTCGTGCTGTCACTGCATGCTCGCCTGCAGTGGAGAATGAATTGGGGAACTTGCGTTCTTATTGCTGCATCGTGCGGGCGAAGCAGGGCATGGTCCTGCCAGGGCTTCGCCGAGCACCGTTGCACTGCTGCAGCGGTGGAGTTTAGCAGTATGTTGCTTATTGACGTATGCAGCTGGCATGCATCCATGCAAGCCTGCGATTTGCCATTTGTCTGAGGACAAAGGCGTGTTGTGGGAGTTTTGAAGGGTCTGCGCCAGTGTTGGATAATCTCGTATGCCCCTTGGGCTCGTTGCGTGCGGATCGAGACTTGAGCGCATTGCTGTACTGGTTGCAGAGGGAGGCCTGTGGCCTTTGCATGCAAGCTCAGGGTGCTAGCGCGCAAACAGTGGTCTGCAAATCGTGCCTGCCATCCCAGGCCTGTATTGTCTGCATGCGCAAGCTTCAGAGCGCGCGTCGGCACTGCTGTACGTTGTGTCTTTATGGTGTGTTCCGCTGCTCTGCGATTGCACCCTGTGCGCTGCTAAGGCTGAGGACTTTGCGCCGCAGCCTGAGGCCGCAAAGCCTGCTATGCTTATGTTTGACTCTGAGACATGGCGGACAAGGGTACCCACCAGTGGCATTGCTGGCACTGTCAAGAGACTGGCATACACTCGTCTAAACATGCATGACCACTCAACGTATTGCTGTCAAACAGTTCGTCTCAGCACATGCGCTGATCACCCATGGCAGATGACCTCATGTGTGACAAGGAGGTGCCACAACAACGACACGCAGTGGCAGGCAAGCATGATTTCACCTAGCCAATAGCTACACACGATAGAACGATTCCCCACATGTACACCGGCATGAAATTGGGAGAGGAGATCTGGCCACGCCGCACACCCTTGGGCAGCCATCTGTGGCAAAATGCATCCTGCAACTGCCTGCAACGGCCTCCCAAGACCGAGCGCGGGCCTCAGGCTGAGCACCCACAACAACGTTCACAGCTCAAGAGATACAGCTCATGAGATACAGCATACACACAAGATCAGCTCATGGACAGCTGAGCGTGGTAACCACACCAGACCAAACCCGGGAGAAGGCACGCATGCGCAATATACTGTTAATGACTACAAAGCCTCCAATATGTTCTACCACACACCTGCATGGGAACAAAGGTACGCAATAAGAATAGCCGGCAGGCACCCATGCTGGCACATGCAGAGCTGCGCCCAGCATGCAGCCCACGACATCGGCAAGCAGCAGACCAGCGCAAGCCACTGCCGCCTGCGCCGTGTGCAAGACATGGGCCACGCAGACAACGCTGCAATGCCCCAAAACACTCACCCCATCCCATTTAGATGTCAACCTGGCCGCGTCTGCAGAAGCGCTATATCGCGCCCCGCACAGGACGTTTGTTTGCCTAGCTGAGGAAGCACACGCGGCGGCGCTCGCTGCGCTCCAGACGCCCCGCTGACTGCCAAGGCGCCATGACGGCTGTGCCCCGCCCCATTTCCCTGGAGCGGACACCATTCCAAGCAAGGGCCGTCATGCGCAACTACGGCATACACGCCGCCCATGCACCCAACCGAACACGGAAGCGCTTTGAACACCGTGTATGCCGCGCGGCCTGTGCGAGGCATGGGCGTCTGGAACAGCGCGAGCGTCTCGGGCCACCACCTCAAAGAACGCTCAAAAATAGGACTGGACAATCGCCCTGGGGACCGCTAGCTGGCGCCGGACAAGCCCTAATTGCAGTCCATGCGTCAGCCGCAAAGACGCCGCAATACTTGTACGCAGCGGGCATGCTTGATACCAGGCGCACTTGACATGCGGCGCCGCATGGCTCCAATGCTGCAATGAACGCCACGGGCGGCACCCAAGGCCCAGGCCAGCACTTACGGGCAGCCATATAAGCCAAAGCCGGGCGTGAGCAGCGCGGCTGCCGCAGCTCCCATGTGCACCTCATGTGCTGGACACGCTATGCAGCCTGCGCGCTGAAGCAGCGGCGCGAGCGGCGCTCCAGCGCCCAGATGATGGACATGGGCAGCGCAAAGCCCACGCCCCACTGCAGCGCCAGGCCGCCGGCCCAGCAGCCGGCATCCGATGGGAACACCGGCCGGTACTTGCCGCACGCCTGCGCGCCGTGCGATGCGCGTCCTGTCCAGGCACGGGGCGAATGCAACGCGGTGGCCCAACACGCTGATAGGAGGAGGGCGTGCCAGCGGCACACCGTAATTAGGGCCTCATCAGCACACACAGGGAGTCCGACCTGACACTCTGTGCACAGCTTGGGACTGCCGGGCAAAGGGTGAACCTGGTGCCAGGCGACACCAGAGGCCATTGGGAAGGTCCACCCAGCGGGCCTGATGGGACGCACCGTGGGCAGGGACACAGCGGCGAGCGCGGTCAGCGCGACACGGAGCGGCACGGCGATCCAGAAGCGCATCTGCGTGACGGCCCAGACAGACCAATCATCGAACAAAGGCCGACAGGGCCACACTGACGCAGTTTCTGCATGCGGCATGCAGCAGGCAAGGCACAGCAGAGGCCGCAGCGGCTTGGGCATGACAGGAGTTTGGGCACGCCAGGCACAATGATCCCGCTTCAGGCAAGACCCGCAAGACATGGTCCCCGGCCACTGCGCTGGGGGGGCCATGCAGGCCAGACATGTGTGTGCAGGCGAGGGCATGCCGAGGCGAGCCGCGCGCCGCGCACCACAAACATGATGGCGTGCGAGCCCAGCATCTCAGCAAACACGCAGCGCGCGAACCAGAACATGCTGCGCGCGCCCGCGGCCGGCAGCGTGGCCGCCAGCGGTCGGGCGAGCAGGCAGCAGGCAGCGGCCGTCAGCGCCGCCTGCGAGGCCACCTGCACCGGCTCGCGGTGCGCCTTGTACCTGCGCCCACGCGCGCCCCGCCCCTTAAAGGCCTGCAGAGCGTTTGACCCTGCTCGGCCTGCGGCCAGGTGTGAAAGCATGCCCACGCCCCAGCGGAGCATGCTCACAGGCTGCACCTCACGCACGCTGCTCGCCGCGCCCCAACGAGCCCCGCGCGCGCACCAGCGCCGCGCAAAGCGGATCGTGAGCGCGACCGAGACGATTACCGCCTCGAACGCAAACACGTACAGCGACTGGATCATCGCGTTGGCGCGCGCCGCATCCATCAGCAGCACGCCGTGCACCAGCTGCAGGATGACCAGCCCGTACACATCGATCTGCGCCGCGGCGCAGCCAGACCATTGGGAGCGCGCTCGGCCATACTGTTACTGCAGCCGCTGCTGCTGTGCATCTCTTCCAACGGAGGATTTTACAGGGGCCGCGCTGGAGGTATTTCAGCTATACCTTGTTTACTCAGGAAGCACTGCAACGTCACGCACGCATAACGCGGGCAGTCAGGTCTCCCGGCATGACTTTTGCAGAGCTGCTGGAGACGGGGCCTGGCCAGCCAGGCCGCTCCACGCTCCTGGCTCCGCAGCGAGCCCGGGGACCTGCGGGCGGTGCAGGCAGGAAACGGCGCCGGCACGGGGCGCGCCTGCAGCTGCTGCTCGGAGAGGTACCGCGTGTACTGCCGCTCCAGCGCCGCATCCTTGAAGCGCAGCCAGAACAGGCTGCCTCGCGCGGGCGACTTGGCCCCGCCCGCGCGCCGGGCCTCGTCCCGGTCAGCCTTGCCGAGCAGGCTCAGCTTTGCCTCGCTGCTGCCGGCCATGGGGGGTTGCCAAAACCCTGATTTACCCTGACCGCCGTCCCTGCCCGCCGCGCCGCCCGCCGGCGCCGGCCACGCCTTGCCACGGGCGGCCCCTGCCGGCTGGAGCCCTGCCATCATCTGATCCAGGCCCGCCTCCGCCGCGCCGCCGGGCGCATGGGCGCCCGCCACCGAGGCGCGCCAGCCAGCGCTCTCGCCCGCTGCGCCAGTCCCCGAGCTTGCGCGCTCGCCCGGGTCGCCGGCGCTCCTGCTGGAGTCGACAGAGAGCAGGCGTCGCCCGCGACGCCTGGCAGCCTCTGCGTCGCAGCCCGCGGCGGGCTCCTCACCGCGCGAGCCAGCGCGCGCCGCCGGCGCCTGGGGCCGCACGCGCGCGGCCTGCGGCGGCTGCGGCGGCGGCGGGGCGGCGGCGCAGGCGGCGGGGCTGCCGGCAGCCTCGGCGGGCTGCAGCACGGGCGCGGCCGCCGCGCCGCCAGGGTCCTCGCGGTCAAAGTCGTCGGGCTTGCACGACGCGCGCGACTCCCGCTCCGGCGCCTGCGCAGACAGTCGAATGAAGCTTCACCAGCTGCACATGCGCATCAGGCCCCTGCGAGTCGCCGGGCAGGTGGTGGTGGGGCACCGCGCCAGCGATTAACAACACGCATTGAACGGCGCGCCAACCTAGCTTATGCAGCTGTTAGGGCGGGCGAGCTCCAAGCCCCTTCACAGACTCAGTATCGTGCAATGCAAAAGAACTTGACGCTACGACCGCGGGGTAATGCACATGGCAGGCCCGATGACCAGACAGCTTGGCAGCGCGGTCAGTGCTGCCACCTACAGTTGGAGCAAAACCTCTGTCCTGGCGCCCATATATAAGCACACTCACATCTGCACAGAGAGTGACTACATCAAGAGTAAACCGGACGTTGTTATGGCCAGGTGTCAGAAATGCCTTTTACTATATGCGCAGCCCGCGGGGGCGCGCACAGCGACGCGCTCCGTCGGCGCCGTGGCCGCAAGCGGCGCCAGCACGAACTTCTCCATGTCCTGCAGCAGCGCGCTGCACTCGTGCTGCACCAGCGGCGCCAGGGCGCCGGCCAGCTCCTGCGCTCGTGCGAGCAGCAGCCTGCGGTCGCATGCCACCGCCGGGTGACGAGCGAGCCTGGCGGGCAACGATGGCGGGTGGCCCAGTCTGAAGGGATGTAGGGAGCAGCGCGGCAGGGCTGGTGGCCACACCGTATGCGCGCGCTGTCCCTGTCCACGCTGGCCACCCGCACTGCGCCGACCGCGAGCCCTTCCAGAATAGGCGCGGCCAGGATGGCCGCGGCCGGCCCAGCGTCCAGCTCAGACGCCTCCGCCGTGACGCCACGGCAGTGGAACTGCGCCGGGTTAAGCTCTAGCGGGCTGCAGCATGGCGTGGCCAAGCTGATGGCGGAGCCCGCCACCGAGCGCGCGGGCAGCAGGCAGAGGCCGCCGGGGGCGCCAGCCGCGACGTTGCCGCTCGCTACCAGCGTGCTGCTGTTCACGCTGAGCGCCACACTGCACGCGGCACGTCCACTGTCGCACTGACCAGCCTGCCTGCCTTTATAGCAAAAGCAGGCGCCCGCAAATGCAGGCGCCCGCTCACCAAGCACTGCCACTCATTGTGGCTGGGCAGGTATGTCCCAACGTCACAGGCTGAGTGAGACGGAGAGCAGTCAGCTGACGGAGACGCCACGCATAAAAATGGCGCAGCCGGCACGCTCGGACTAAATACCCAAGCTGCAGCAGCTTCCCAGCCCGGCCGGGGCTGTGCCTGAGGGACGCTGCGCCGGGGAACAAGTCTGCTACGAGCGCAGCACCGCGCGCATTGTCGCCCGCGCCACTGTGCAGGAGAGCATGGACGCACGCACGCGCTAGCTCCTCCATCACCTGGTTCCTCCTCCACAGCCACCTCTGCTGCGATCGGAGAGCACGGCCGCAGGTGTGCAGTACAGAGCACACCAGTACATCTGCCAAGTCTTGGTAATAATCACAGTGCAGTACACTATGCCGATCGGGGCTTAGCTCCCTAGGGCCCTCTCGAGGCGAGCCTAAGCAACATTTAACCACCAAAGAGCGCCAGTCCCTTTGAGAAACAACGGCTCTGTCTCGGCCTTAGTACTGACAGGGCTAATAGCTTGCCGCGCTGGGTGCACGGAGGAGTCGAGTCAGCCCATGCCTGCATCGCCTTCAGCCTGTAGCGCAGATGCTGCCACGAGTGCCGCTGGCAGTGTGAGAGACCTTCCAGGTGCAGAATGCTGTGAGCTAGGCGGGGAGACAGCATGGAGCGCCGCTGCACAAGGAGAGCTGCGTGACTCAGCAGTGCGGGAGGTTGTTTTAGTGTGGGACTTGGACGAGGTGCGTGTTTATTGACAGTGAAGCGGAGTCGCTGAGGTGCATCTTGCCACCTCGTGCTAAAACTTTCTTCCCTGTTGGCAGACATTGATCATTTTCAACTCGCTGCTCGACGGGTCGTGCATGGCCGCGGCGGGCGCCCAGGCGCGTGCAACAGCCTGCGTCCGTGTCTGAGCTGCAGCTGTTGCTTGCAAGGCGCCGGCTGCAAAGCACGGGTCCGCGTTGAGCCCCTGGCATGCGCAGGGCAGGCGCACCAAGGCGAGGCATACCAGCTCGGCGAGGCGTGGGGGCAGGCCTGCTTCGAGCTGCTGGACAACACCTTCAACTTTCAGCAGGTCTGCTTCGGAGCATCCATAGTCTCTGCACACCTTGTGCGGCAGAGCATCCCACACCAAGCACTGGCCCTGCTGACCGCCCTCGCACAGTGCGAGGCGCTGGAGGAGTGCATGGAGAGCGTGGTGGACGTCGAGGCGTGGGGGGACGCCGCCGAGCAGGCCTCCCCCTGCATCCTTCCTGCCAATGAGCTGGCAGGCATGCAGCGCCTGGCGCAGACCTACAGCCGGGCCCGGAGCCTGTACGCGAAAGGCGCGCTGCCGCAAGCCGCCCCGCTGGACCTGTGAGTGCCGACGGCGTGGCGCCAAGAGCGCGAGCGGCCCCTGCCTTCCGCAGGCCTGGATGCCTCCACGGCAGAGGCCGCAGCTGCACGGAGGCTGGCGGCGGCGACGGATGTATTCCTGATACAGCGCTGCCGCCTGGACCGAGGGTGGCTCGCATGGGCGACGCAGCTCCTGCGCGACTGCGCTGCCACGACGGAGGTCGCCACCAGTGCAGGCATCCAGGTAACACAGCTTCGGAGTGGAGTGGGTGGCTGCTTGTGCGTCATGATCGCAGAAGCACGCACAGCCTGGTGCAGCCTTGTGCGCGTGTGAGGCAGCAGCGGGCGCGCAACCTCACAGCCCTGCATCGCTGCGAGCGGGGTGACTGGTTGTGCTGGGGCAATGCTGAGGCGAGCGCCGCTGCTGTGCCGCGCGCAGCGTGTGCAGGTGCACTGCGCCGTGGTCACAGCCGGTCAAGTGCGCAGCCCCGCGGGCCGCCCCGCGCGCGTGCGCGCGGCCGCCGTGCTGTGACTGCCTGACCCCCCTGCGCCCCGCCGCGCAGCTGCTGCCGTCGCTGGCCAAGCTGCTGCTGTTCGGCCTGAGCGCGCACGTGGCGGCGGAGGATGTGCTCAGCGCAGTCGCGCGGCGAAAGCAGGTCGGCGCGCAGCTCCTGGACTGGCGCCTCCCCCGGCTTTGGCTGCGAGCTGCGCTAGCTTTGGCGGCGAGCTGCGCCAGTTGGTTGGCACAGGGCCAGTCGCCGCCCGCACGCACATGTGCACCGGTCGGTCGCTGCGCCAGAGCGCGGGTGTGCGTCAGCCGTGCACGCGAGGCGGGGCGCGCTTACGGCCCGCGCGCGTGCCGGGCAGGCGTGCTTCGAGCGCATACGCGCGCGCTGGCCGCCCGGCACGGCGTTCGGCGCGATCGGCGACGGCGCCGAGGAGCGCATGGCGGCCGCGGCGCTGGCGTGGCCGTTCGTGCCGGTGTGCGCAACGCCGCCCGCCTGCGCCGCGCCGCCCGGCGGCGCGCCCGGGCCGCGCGGCGGGGCGGGCGCGCAGGCGCCGCCAGGCGGCCAGCCCCTAACCGCACTGACTGCCAACGCAGTGCTGCGCGCCGCCCTGTGCTGCGGCGGCGGTGTGGCCTGACGGGCAGCGCGCGGCTCGCACGCCGCTCAGGCAGCTGAATAGCATGAGTGCGGGGGCTGCCCTGTGGTGCGCGCGGGGGCGGGGTGCGACTGCGCGCAGCACGACTGGAGCGCCCAAGTAGCCTGGCGCTGGTTGGGCCGCGGGTTTCCTGACTTGGGTGTCCTGACCTTGGGTGTCCGTGCCCTCCCGCCGCGTGCGGCTTGGTGCGCTCTTGCCATAGTGCACCCGCGCACCCTGCGTGCAACGCATGCGTTCGCAATGTCTTCGAAGCCAGCAGGCAGCTCGCACAGACGCCAGCATAAGCGGTGCTGCCTCCATGCATATGACTTACGCTGGTGGAACAGCCACCATGCATGCATGCGGGGTGGCAGGGGTTGCGATGCCTGGATGCGGGTGCTGCGCTAGCAAGCAAACTCATGTCTCCTGGCAGCAGCACGGACTTGACCATTGGCATAGAACAAAATGTCTATTACAGTCGAGAGCCTGTGCACGTCGTGCGTCAATGAGAAGGCTAGGCGCCGAGGACCGTTCATTTCCCTCACAGCCGTGAAAAACGGAGACCAGCACCCACAAGAACGAGACAAGCTGCACCGATGGACACTCTCGTGAGGCCCCCAGGCCTCACAGGCGGGGCCGCGCGTTGCGCAGACAGGGTCATCATCCCGACCAAGGCAGCCACTGGGGGGGGAGAAGAAAACAAGGCAACTACCTAATGTCACCCTCGGCCTACCAAGTCGAACCCGCTGCTGGCACAGCGCTTGCCTCTGCTGGGCGAGACAGGGACGGACAGTCCGCGGGAGACGAGCGGACACAGTGGACCGGCACTGGTTGCTGACCTACTCTCCCAACCCCTACCATCTCCAACCCCTATCATCCTGCGTAACTTTGAGCCAAAGGGGATGCTAGGCCCACATGCTCACCCCACATGCCCCACCATGCACGCCCGCCCGCGTGCGATCAATGTCGGACTACGTTTGACGCCAAATTCATTCACACCCTGCGCAGGGCGGCGCACTCGCCTGCCGCGGTGCTGCAGCATGCAGGGCGCGTAGCCCCGCATGTGGAACACATGCGCGCCCATCCACACTCGCACCCGGCGGCCGGCCCGCGCCCGGCCCTCCGCCAAATCAAACAGACCGCTGGGCGTCCGGGTCAGGGTAGGCAAACACTAGGCGCCGCCACCAGCAACCTTCCAGACAGCCTCGTCAGCCGCGTCAGTCGCCCGCCGCGCACCAGCCCCGCGTCCTAGCATATGTTACAGATAGCCTAGTATGTGTGTTCCCGCCGACAAGCTGGGCGTCCGGCCTGTCAGGCAGCCAAAGGGGGTGGGCCCCCGGCCGTACTCAGGAGACCCCGCCCCCTCTGCTGCAGGGCAGCCCGCATGGCCCAGCCTGCAAGCTGGTGAGGCAGGCGCGGGGCAGGCACGTCTGCGGCGGCCCCCTCTAGAGGCGCCGAATGCGCCGCGGGCCAACCTGGCACAAGCGCGCTCTCTGACCCTGCCGCCCTAGGTGAGCAGGAAGTGCGCGGGGCTCAGCCAGTGCACGCCAGGCCTGTCGCATCTGCCACACAGTGGGCGCGCCGCATGGCCGCAGCCTATGTCTCGTATATCGCGGCGCCGCGGCCCGGCCGGGCGCGCCGCAGCCGGAGCGGGCGGCCGCGCGCCCGGGGACTGTAGGGTGGACAGAGCCCTGTGGTGGTCGGGGCGCTGGGGCCGGAACGGAGCGGACCCGCCGGTGAAGCGCAACAGGTTATATAGCATGGGGGAGCCCCGTCGATGACAATCGCGCGGGAGCGTGTAGCGGGCAAGCTGGGGCCCGCCGGGGCGGCGGGTCGCGCAGCTCGTCTAGTGCAGGCAGCTACCCCCCCTCTATATGCACAAACACCCCTTGCCAAGGCTGCCCGCGGGCCACGGGCGGCCCATGCGCAGTCGCGAGCCCCCGCTAGCAGTGCTGACAGCCAGGAACGGCGCGCTCGCCACGCCCGCCATG
>JAABUH010004340.1_pt1 | contig 11543 bp, 23 predicted proteins | sample 5559121 | NCBI WGS metagenome assembly JAABUH01 (sample SAMN10711871, study PRJNA513364) | rock metagenome | isolation source: Antarctica rocks | place: Antarctica: Victoria Land, Battleship Promontory nord | collected 2015-12-28 | reverse complement strand
GCCACGGCGGCAGGTCGTGCAGCCGGGCGCGCACCCGAGCGCCGCGGCGAGCGCTGCCGCTGCGCCGCTGAGGTGTCCCTCCGCGCCGGGCAGCGCAGCTCGCACGCATGCCGGCCTGCTGCGGCGCTGCGCCCGCTGCCGGCAGGGAAGCCTCAAGCCTGCAGGGAGGCGGCACGTTGCGGTCTGCAGCCCCAGAAACCTGCTCGCGAAAGCTTTTCCTGTGCGTGAGCGGCCGCACCTGGGAGCGACAAGGACGCAGGGCACTGTCCGGCTCGCACGCTGGTCAGCCTGCGCACAAGCACTCGGGCGCTGGAGTCAGCGAACACGAGCAAGGTGTTTAAGCAGGCAGCCACGCGCAGTATCCGCGTCGTACCTGCCCGCAGGCAAGCAGGAGGTGGCAGGCATCTCTCTTTCTAGTAGCGCTCCAAGTGACTGCGAGCCTGCCATACCTGCTGGCTGCTCTCCTCCCTCAGAGCACCTTAAGGGCTTAAGCAGGTCTTCTGTTCACCTTGTTGCGCCCCGAGCCGGGCTAGTTAGAAAGGATGAGGGGCGGGTGCCTGGGAGGTATAGTCTGGCTATGTTAGGAACGTGGGGCGCCGATGTGCGCGCCGGCGGCTGCAGTGGCAACACTCTTCTGCCTCACTTGCACCAGCCCCGCTTGGCAAAGGATGGGGCAACAGCAACCAGAGTGTGCAGAGCTGCACACGTGAATGCCTGGCTCATTGGGTCCAGGCGCTGCGCCGCACGCTTGGCACATGGCACGCCGCACTGCTCGCAGCGGCGCTGCAGGCAGCAGGTGGTGTGTGCGGCGGGGCAGAGGTACGTGTCGCCGCGGCAGAGGTGGCGGCAGTTGAAGCAGGACGTGTGGGACCTCGCTGAGAGGGCGCGCCAAGGCTTCATGTGCGCACACGCTCATGCACATGCCTGGCAGCACGCCCGCGCACAAGCCTGTTGACTTTGGATGCTTGTGTGCTCCTGACCGTGGGAACCTCGCTGCCAGTGCAGTGTGCGAAAGTAAGCAAGCTCACTATAGCTGTTTGCTGGTGCGGCGGCAGGGCGCTGCCGTTTGTTGTGGCGCTGCTGCAGCTGTGGCAGAGCTTCGTCCTGTGGTCCGTGCCCTACCGCGCGCGCTTCCGCGCAGCAAAGAGCGTGTTTGACGACTGGTGGGAGGTCCGCACTGAGAGGTCCGCGCCTGCGCTGGTGGGCGCAACAAGTCTGTCCCACTACCAAACTTTTGCGCACCCGCCTGGCGCAAGTGGCCAGCGGTGACAGCTGGTGATGCTCCTGGTGCAAAGACGGTTGTGACAACAAGGGTGGAGGTTTGGGCTGCTCGGGTCGAGGGAGGCAAGTCGCTGTGCACCAACGTAACGTGCTGGTAGTGCATGCGGGCGCACCGAGGTAGCCCGCAGCAGCACGTGACACGCTCTGCAGCGCTGTGCGCCTGGCGCTAGTGCGAGGGACGCCGGTGCAGGGGCTGGTGCCTTGCCACGCTGTCTGTGCGCATGCAGCCAGGGGCGGTTGTACCTGATGCTGGCCCGCGCTTAGTAACTTGTCCTTGGCGGTCAGTGCCTCAGTGGTCGCTCGCCTTGGAGTAGCGGGGTCCTTTCTCCCCAAAGGACAAGGTGTCGGCATAGGACCCTGCTGTGCTATGTCATGCCCTGTCTTGGACAAGGTGTCGGCATAGGACCCTGCTGTGCTATGTTATGCCCTGTCTTGTACATGGTGCAACTGTCTGTCATCAAATTGTGGACTGGCGCTTCGCGGTTGCGATGTGTGTCACACATGCTCGCACAGGTTCGAGGAATTCATCCTGGATGAAACGAAACGCAAGTGGCGCTGGCGGCGGCTGCACGACCCAGAGCACGACTTCTGGAAGGCAGTGGTCAACGGAGGCTACGGTGTGCGCCCGCGCAACTCCCGCCCTCGTTGTACCCTGGGTGTTGGGCCGCCCTGCTCGTCCACACATTCCGGCCTGGTTCCCGCCAACACCACCACTGCATCCCCACTGGATAGACGATATGAATATTCCCAGCAATCCAATAAGTTTGCGTGTACTTCACATGTGCAGTGCGAGATAGGTGTCTGAGGCTCAGCGCATGTCCTCCGCCTCCGCGTCACCACTTGCGTATGCGTATGTACTGCCACATCCGGCACCACCCCTCGCTTGCTTGGTCTGCGCACTGACGGACCACCCATGTGCACGGGCGCGCAGCAATCATGATGACCTTCTGCTGGCAGCTCATGACGCCGCACTCGCTGCTGCCGTCGCTGCTGCCGCCGCTGTGGGTGTCGTGGGCGGCGTCAGGAAAGGGCGGCCCATACCGGAGTTTCCTGTTCAACCCCATCAGTTTTGCACTGATTGTCATGATCCCATCAAAGTTCGTGCCGGGCGCATATTGGCGCTGGATTTAAGTGGCTGGGCGATGTCATGCCTGATAAAAACAGGCAGGCACTGTAAGTCCTACTGCCAGAGGCAGCGCACAACATGCACTACATGCCAATCGCAAGGCACCGGCCATGGTCGACACAAGAGTTCACAGGTGCAGCACAGTTCGTCCAACCAAATGTCCTGCAGCATTACTGTACAAACATGGGAGGACAGTCCTGGGCCACCAATGCAGCGGCCCAGTTCCACCCATGCCAGATCTCAAGAGTCCCGCTCCGATTTGCGCGCATCCGCTCCCTCCTCCTCCTCCTCCTCCTCTTTGTCCTCTTCCTCCTCGTCTTCTCCCTCCTCCTCGTCGTCCTCCTGTTCTTCCCCCCGGGCGCCTGCTCCCGTGTACAGCTCAGGCGCAGGACGGTCCGCGCGCACGGAGCGGTCCAGCGGGTCGGTGACCTCGTGGTCGTCGTCCTCACTGTCGTCGGCGTACTCGCGCCCGGCGGACGAGGACGCCGCAAGCGTGTTGTGCAGCTCCGTCATGAGCTCCTGCACCGCGCAGCACCAGTCTCGGTCCTTAACAAGCATCCACAAAAGAGCTCGAGAGCAGGTTAAAGCCGGAAAAAGCCCTGCTATCAGACTCGTACAACGAGGTACCTTGCTTACGCAGCACAGCGCACTCATAAAGAGAGGCTGCAAGGTAGGCACGCTCGCATGTCCCCCTTGGAAGCAGACTCGAATGTGTTCTCACTGCATGACGCGGCTCAAGTGCAACACATGATGCTTGATATGTGCAGGAGCAGTGCCCCCTCCTGGGGACGCGCGCACGCACCGCCTCCCTGGACTTGAGCTCGCGCAGCCTCTCCTTGCGCTCTGCGGCTTCCTTGGGTCCCAGCCGCCGGCTCTTCCGCGCAGCCTTCCGCAAAGTCTGCTCGCCGCATCCCCCGCACCATAGGTCAGCTATAACTTGACACTCATGGCATGCCCGGAGTGGGGTAGCATATAAGACCAGGGATCCCCCCTTCTTCCAACACATACAAATGTAGACGCTTCCAATGGAGCAAGGCACGAGGCGGGCAGCACCTCAATGCGCCGCTGCAGGTCGCGCAGCTCGCGCTGCATGCGCTCCCCAGGCGCCTCGTCCTGCACCGACCGCGCGCGCAGGACTGCGCGGGCAGCCACCAGCACCGCCGCGGCCGCCGCGGCGCCCAGCGCGAGGCCGCGCAGCGCGCCGCGCAGGCCGCCGCCGCTCTTGCCATCGCTTGGCCGCTCGCCTGCGCAAGCGGGGACCAGGGTGGGCTGCTTGCAGACTGCCATAGCACACAAGCCAGCCTTGCATGCTGCCAGTAGGCATGCACTGATGGAGCCATGGGCACTCAGCCTTTCAATCACCGCCTTTGACTCAGGCTCTCTCACGGTGGATGCGCGCGAGACGCAGCTCGTCAACATGACGCACATGCTTGATCCAAAGAGGCAGACGACCGCCGTGCAACGAACAAGTGCCGGTGCGGTGGACAGTTGCCAGCGGTCGCAGGGTTCCTGCCCGAGGACCACCGTCCCGACAAGCGCATCATAGTGTGGACTGAGACTGCTCACCAGCATTGTCCTGGATGATCTGCAGCAACTGCGCAGGCGTGCCGCCGACCACCGTCTGCCGCCGCAACACAGCCTCAGCCCTTGCCAACGGTCCGCGGAGCTCACTGGGCTGCAGGTTCGCCAAACAGCCTCACCTCAATGCATTTGCCAAGTTTCCAGGCCTGCACAGTCGGCAGCGCCTGGACGCCCTGCTCCTGCGCCAGCTCCTGCACCCAAAATATGGCTCTTCAGCACTTACAAATTTGCCATGGCTGTGGCAAGATGCGCCTCGCTGAGTCTAACTGTCTTGCTTACTCCTTTACCTGACGCTCTCCCTTGCTTTAGCTTGCACAAAACAGCACGCCATAGAACGCGTGAGACAGGCGTCACCGCTGCCCGCCTGCTCAAGTGCTGTGCAACCTGCTCACGCTTGTGATTTTGCTTATGGGAGGACGCACCGATGTGCCCTCCGCTCCGACGTCCAACTCAGCAAACGTGACATGGTTGAACTGCGGCTTCCTGGACACCTCGCTCAAGAACGGCCGCATCCGCTTGCAGGCGGCGCTCCAGGACTGCAACACAGGTTGCATATTGAGACATAGCGTGCTATCTGGCAGATTATGGACGCAAAGTGAAGGCAGGCACCCGCCAGCGAAACATAAACACAGGACGGCGCACCGCGGAGTAGTGCACTATCAGCAGCCGGTCTCCCATCTTCCCAAGGACCTTGTCCCAGTGCGCACGGTTCTTAATGTTGATGGTGCGCCCCTTCAGCGACTTCATGCGACGCTGCTTCCGGACCGCCATGTTGATACAGACAGCTGTGTAGCCGCTCGCTTGGAAAGTCCACAAAGTGTGGCCTGACAAAGAGGGTGGCTGCGCACAACATCGCAAAGTACATCTTGTTGTAGGTTAAGTAGCCTTTCGAGGGGTTTGCAAAGCTCTGTCACAGCGTGCGTCGAGAGTGCAGTACCTCTGCGCCGCCTCCGTCCAGGCGAACCCAGGTGCAGCTGTGAGCGTGCGCGGCAGCTGCAGCGTGCGCCTGTCGGCTGTGCCCTAGAGAATAGATCTTCTGTGCCGAGCGTCAGCCTTAGGCAGCGCTTAGCGCGTGCACCAATGGCTGACGTGCTGGCCACCGAGGCCACCTGCTCCTCCAGCCTGGTGTCCGAAAGCGCCGACACAGGGGGCCTACGTGCCACGCTCGTGAACGTGCTCCTCGCTGGTAGGTCGCGCAGACTTGCGTGCTTTGTGTGCGCCTTTCACACAGCTCAAAGAGTCTGAACGGCGTGGCTGTGCGCAGGCGCTGTCTTCCTGCTTTTTGAGTGGTTCCTGTTGAAGAGCCGGTGCGGAATTGGGGCGCCCCACGTGCTCCTGTCCAGTGTGGCGCCTCTCCACGGCTTTTATGTGAGTCTGAGGAAGAGTGGGGCAACACACCCGCCTGACGGCTGCGGCGGAGGCGCACAGGTGGCCGCGAGATTGGTTTGCGGCGCAGTTTGCAAAGGCGCAGCCGCTGCTGACCGCCCAGCAGCTGCGTGAGCGTGTGCTGGCCGCAAACTGCCGGCTTGTGGGTACTCTGCACCTGCTCATCCAGGTGAGGTCTTGGACGGGCCCCTGTGGAGTCGGGTTCACCAGCCGCTCTGCAAGCTGGCCAGAGCAGAGTCTGGGAAACATGTGTCTGAGCAAAGCGCGTAAAGAGGGCACTCTGCTGGTTCACGGCGAGGGCAGCACGCTGGGTGCGTGCGCGAGCAATCCGGCGCGCTTGGAAGGCTCAAAGACGCTTTGGAGTGAGGTCGGGGGAGGTCTGCGCAGGTTGCTGCGCGCTGGGGCGCGGCGGCTGCCTGAGCGCCGTGGGGTGCCGCCCAGGTGCCGCTGGCGGTGTATATCATATACTCGCCCAGCATCCTGGCGAATAAGCTTTATTCGCGGACAGCAGCTTCGGTCACCTTCTTGGCTATCTCAGCGGGTGGGGCATCGGCGTGCCCTTGCACGCATGCATCCACAGTGCCTTCACCGTATGACCTGCGCCTCTGTAGGGCGTACCTAGTCAGTTCGGTCCTTTAGTTTCCTGAGAGTTCATATATATAGAGAGTTCATATGGTCACAGGTTACTTCTTTTATGACCTCCTCGTATCCATTTTCCGGTACGAGGGCATGGTGCGCACCCCATTCGCGTGCTAGCGCTCCGACGAGCTGCCTGGCCTTGTGGTCTGCGCTTGGCACTGACAGCTGTCCTTTGGCAGGCATACCTAGTGCATGGCGCCTTCGCCTTCATACTGTACACTTATGGAGCACTGACCGGCGCGCTCGGCTACTACGGTGTGTCCTCCCTCCTGGTGCCTGGTCAGGTGTCAGCTATCATGCGAACACTCATACAGAGCATGTGCGTTCTGCTGTGAGTTCTTGCAGTGCACTGACGTCCCTGGCCGCGGCAGGCGCGCTGTTCATTCTTTGGGAGTGCTCGACGCCCTTTGTCTACCTGCGCTGGTGCGCCGCTGCAGCATGCTGTGTGGCCGCCCAGCTGCTCTGGCTCTGCGTCTGCACCTGGCCCGTCACGCGCATGTGACTGCGCATGTTGCATGCATATGACCGCGCTGCCCTGTGGATCACGACTCACCTGTGCACTGACTGATGAGGGACCACGCAGGTTCCTGTACAACATGGGGCAGGCCAAGAGCCGGGCATACATCATCAACGGCCTGGCCATGCTCGCATCGTTCTTCATATTCAGGAACGTGCTGGGCGTCGGTGCGAGCCCGCGCCGCAGCGGCATGGGCGACTGTACATGTGCAGGCGTGTTTTGTGCCCAGCCAGTCCTCCCGTCTCAGCAAAGTTGCAGTAGTTCTCGGTCAGGTGCGCATGCATGCTGAGCTGGCCTGCACGGCATGAAGCGTAGCAATCGGCGACAGCACCTGCAGAGCATCTGGGGCGTCTGGGCGTGCCATCGTGCCCGGTGCGCGCGCGCAGCCATGTCCGTGGACTTCTGGCGGACGAGCGGGAGGGAGATGGCGCAGCCGAGCGTCGCCAACGGGCTCTCCCCGGCGGTGCTGTGGGTGTACAGGCGCGCCCGCCTAGAGACCGCCAGTGCGAGTGCGCGCGCGACACGAAAGTGCGCAGCACCAGGCGGCTGCAGCCAGGTGCCACCAGGCACCGCTTCTGACGGCCTGCCGGCCGGGGGAGCCGACGCGGCGCTCGCGCGCGCAGGGTGTTCAACTGCTGCCTGAACGTGCTGAACTTCTTCTGGCTGTCCAAGATGGCCAGCGGCGCGCTGAAGGTGCGGCCGGCGCCTGCGGGGCCTGGCCTCGCTGACCCGCGCCGTCTGATCCAGCCCCTGGCTGCCAGGCAGATGGCAGCGCGCGACGATGCGCTTCGCGCTGCGTGTCGTTGTGTTCATTGTCGGCTTGATACAAACTGTGGCAGGGCCCAGTGCGGCACGAGCGACGTGCGATGCGGTGCCGCAGGTGCTGGTGGGCGGGCGGGCAGTGAGCGCGACCGTTCGGGGGGACTCGTAGCCAGATGTGGAGCTTGGCAGCTATGACTGCTGTCGCGTGCGAGGGCATGAGCTAAACGCTCAAATCGGGCACAGACCTCGTGCATGCATACAGTGTTGACCATAGGGCGCATGCTGCCTGTGGTAACTGAAGTTGGGTGGTATGCCTGCTCGACTGTCTGCCACAAGAAAGTTGGTGCTTTTAAAGCAAGCATTAATAGCAACATCCTTCGTCATGGCCGCCAGAGCCTCTAACGTATAAATTTATATACTGGAGTAATAGCGCAGTCAGCAGGTGTGTATTCATGACCAACAGCTTAAGGCAGCACACAAACTGATGGGCAAGGCCCGCCCGAGCTACACTGAAAGCGACAAGAGCTGCTTGACCGCAGCAGCAGGATCCCCCGTCTTGACCAGGCTCTCGCCCACCAAGATCGCACTGCAGCCCGCCTCTTGCACAATGCTGACGTCGGCGGGCGTGAAAATGCCGCTCTCCCCAGCCATCACGAGCCCGCGCCGCTGCACCTGTGTCGAGTTGCCGCCCATGCGTAAGTACATACAGCGCCAGCAATCTCACACTAACACCTAACTGGGCGCACAACGAACAATTGCACCGTTCAACATACCAATTCCGACTGACACAAGGTTGACATGCGACGAGCGCACCGTCTGTCATCGTGACTTTCCAGGCACGAATTTGCACACCCATCTGCGGGCTTACGCTGAACACGACAGCGCTCGCCGTGCCAGGATGAAGAGCTCGTGTGCCAGCCGTCCAGACAGCACTGGGGATACCCACCACCTATTGAGCACGACACTCTCCTGTCCTGTCCAGCGGGGGCTGCTCGGCAACGGAGAGGGGGTATGCGCCTCCTGCCCGGCGGGGCTGGCCATGATGGCGCGCGTGTTGCCCAGGTCGACTGTGAAGTCCTCCAGGTTGCGGTTGTTGATGCCCAGCATGGCGTTGCCCAGGTCCAGCCGCAGCACGCGCTCCAGCTCTGCGCGCGCCGGCCCGCGCTAACTCAATACGGCGCGAACTCAACACGGCGCAAAAGCCCAGGTCGGCACGGCGCTCACGGTGGGCCGACGCGCTGAGCGGCGCGGGAACGATCGCCAGGCAGCAGCGCGGGTCGGGCACGTCAGCGGGAGCGCATCTGTGTGAGGTAGGCGGCGTGCGCACCCGCGACGGTGTGCACCTCGATCAGGATCTGCAGGCGCAGCTTCGCGGCGGACTTGAGCAGGTAGGCCAGGTCAGCGTTGGGCAGCACGGCCGCAATCAGCAGCGCGGCGTCGGCGCCCATCGCGCGCGCCTGCGCGCACGCGCCCCCCGTCAGGCGCTCCCCGCACAGGCGCCTCGGACGCTGTCCTCAGCATCGGCGCAGCCCCTCGGCACGCAGGCCAGCTCGCTCCTGCTGCTGCCAGTGGGTGCAGAGCGCCGTGCGCCACGCGCGGCGGGCCCAGTGAGCACAGGCGGCGGAGGCGCGCGCGGGCCCTGGCCTTGAACAGCTGGTACGCCTCCACGATGAACTCCTTGCACAGCAGCGGGCAGGCCACGCCGGCCGCGCGAATGTCCGCCAGGAACTTAAAGCTGCCCTGGAAGTAGCGCGCGTCGGTGAGCACCGACAGGCACGCCGCGCCGCCCGCCTCGTACGCGCGCGCGATCTGCGCGCCGGCCCCGCGCAGCAGGTCGCCCGTCGGCGCAGCACCGTGGCGCTGCTTGCGCCTAGAGGACAGGGTTCTCGCGAGTCACACCTCGAATGTGAGCGCAGCCCATAGCTGCTGGGCGCGCTGGCACGGCGTCCTGCCGTGCAGCTAGCGGCAGTGTCCGTGCGCAAAGCCGGCAAGCGCTCTCATCACGCGCCCTGCTCCGCCGACCGCTGCGGCGTCGCAGCGGGCGCGCGCGCAGCGGCGGGGCCTGGCCGGGGAGGGGCCGCCGGCGCACCCGCACGGCGTCAAAGTCGGGCTGCAGGACGCCGCGGCTGGGCGAGGCCTTCTTCACCTCCGCGATCAGCCCCGGCTTGCCGGTGCGCTGCGCGGCGCCGCGCAGCGCGCCGATGAAGTCGCGCGGCGGCGGCGCCTGGCCGACCAGGATGCTGAGCTGCTGGATCGACTGCCGGTTGCGCATGTCCTCTATCTCGTTGGCCTTGAACCTGCGCCGTCGTCGCGCGCCACGCTGAGCAGCGTGTGGCAACAGAAGAGCTTGTCAGTGTGGCAGTTGCCATATGACCGCGTCACGCCCGTCCTGCCATGGTACGGCTAGCGCGAGCAAGGAGCGCGTCTCACCACACAATCTCTTCCAGGATGTTGCGGGCCTTGCTCGCCTCCGCCATGGGCACCTCGAAGCCCACTATCCCGCACCTGCACAGCAGCAACCTCAGCCAATCTGCGTGTCGCAGTGCATGCTCGAGAACAGCTACAGAGCAGCGTTTGTGGTGTGTGCGCACGGCTGCCGGGCCTTGCCCTCTGGCGGCCTGCGACGGATCATGACCTCTGGTTCGTTCGCGAGCTCGGCGGACTGCGCGGCCGCGTGTGCAGCCACGCTCTGCCGCGCTGCGCGCCTCTGCACACACCCCCGGTGTGCATGCACGCCACACCGCTCCTGGCCCAGCATCTGCATGCTGTCTGCCTCACAGCAGGCTTGCCTCGCCTTCACCGGTGACGGCAGGCTTGAGGTACGACAAACACTGTCAGATAATTGGCAAGCTCCCCTGAGCGTTCTCTCCTGCAGCCTTCTGCTGGGCACCTGCCTCTCATCATGCATATTTCCACAGAGGAGTCTGGGCTACGGGTCAGGGGTTGCCTACCGTAGTGCCTACCGTACAGAGTATTCTTCCAGGCCTTTCCCCGGTGATGCACTCCAGGTCATATATAGTGTGTCAAGCCATCACAGGCTTGCCATCAACGCCGGCCGGCATGGCGGACGCTCAGCCACCGGCCGAGGACGCGCCTGCGGCCATCAGCCTGCGAGTCAAGACGCTCACGGGCGAAGAGCACGCGCTCACAGTCGCGCCAGACGTGCGTGCGAGCGCGTGCTGGACTCTCCTATCGTGCCTGGAAGCAAGACAGCGGCTGTTCGTGGGAGGGAGGGGCTCACTGGCTGCATGTGGCGCACGCAGGCGCTCGTGTCTGATGTCAAGGCCAAGGTGTCCGAGGCGACCGGGATACCTGTCCCGCAACAGCGGCTCATCTTCCGAGGCCGCGTGCTGCGCGACGCCAACCGCATCACGGAGCACAGCGTGGAGGACGGCTCCTGCCTGCACCTCGTCATGGCGCCGCAGCCGCAGGACCCGGCGCAGGCGCAGGCGCAGCCGCAGGCTCCTGCCATCCACCTGCCGCCGGGCGGCATCCCCAACATCGGCGCAGTGCGCCGCGACCATCACTTATCGTGGCTGGGGCTGCAGGCTCACGCACATCGGGCTGCTCTGGCTGGGGCATGGCGCCGCGCATGCTGACAAGCTGTGCGCGCCGCTGCAGATGATCGGCACGGTGCTCGGGTCCCTCGGGCTGCAGGGCGCCATCAACGTGCAGACGACGGTGCACGAAGGCCCGCCCCAGCAGGGCCTCTGCACTTGCGGCGCACAGGCACCGCGCATGTCGTGCTCAGGAGAGCTAAGCTTTGCACTCGCGAGCAAGGAGTGACCCGGCGCGCGCCGGGAGCGCGCGCGCTGATGGCGCCGCGCGCCGCGCGGCAGTCATCGGCCCGCAGGAGCTGCCGCCGCACCTGCTGGAGAGCGTGACGCGCACGCTGGCGGGGCTGGCGCAGCAGCCGCCGTCCGAGCGCCCGCTGCCGCCGCTGGTCGTCAGCCGCTGTGCGCCCTGGGGCGCCCTGCTTTCATATTGAGGGCGGCAGCGATGCGGGTGTTATCCTGCCGCGCCGCGGCGGCGCTGCCCTGCAGGGCGCCCGCCGCGCAGGCGGCGGCGCGGACGGCCTCAGCCTGCCCGCCGCACGGGCAGCGGCGGCGCCCCGTCTGCTTGCGAGGGACAAGGCGGGTCCGGCGCGCGCCCTGGCAGCCACCCAGACACTCGGCGCCCTGATCTGGCCGGTCGACCAGCGCACTGGGTGCCGCGGTCTCGGGCATGCGCCGTCAGACGCTGGCGTTCTGC
>JAABUH010004339.1_pt1 | contig 11546 bp, 14 predicted proteins | sample 5559121 | NCBI WGS metagenome assembly JAABUH01 (sample SAMN10711871, study PRJNA513364) | rock metagenome | isolation source: Antarctica rocks | place: Antarctica: Victoria Land, Battleship Promontory nord | collected 2015-12-28 | reverse complement strand
AAGTCGTTTCTGCTTTGAATGATCACTTTGATCATTCTCGAGCAAGATGAGCAAGATGAGCATCATGCTCATCATGCTTACTGTAATCACTTCTGATTCAAGTAATCAAAGTGATCACTTCAAGACTCTTGATTATTTAATGATTATTTAATCATTGTCTTATTTAATCATTCGCAGAAGAGTTTTAACATTAAATTCTCTTTTAAGATTTTTATTTTGAAAATCACTTTTTCTTCATGTTTTTTTATTGCACAACAAAGAACTTTATCTTGCGTTGCAAAGATTTTCTTGAGCGTACAAGTTCTGAGCATGCTGTCATGTGTCTCTGTGAACACTGCAATCACTTGCAAAAGAAATATCATGTTGACAATGAATTTAATCATTGCATCGAGTATGTGCATCTTGATTACAAATGCAATCTTACTTTCTTGATGATGAAGTGAAAAAGAATAAAGACAGAATGCAATCGAGTTCTTTGTAAGCTGCTGAATGCTCACAAGCAGATGCAAAAAATCTTCGCAAGAACTACTTATTTGCAAAATCAATTTGTGTTTCTGAAGAACAAGAAATAAATGATGATTGAATGAAAGTTTCAAAACATCATCAAGCTTGAGAAAGAAAAAACAAGAACTAGTGATTCATCACTGAATAATTTTCTCTTTGATGTGTTTTTCAAGCAGATTGAAATTTCATCAGACTTTGACTGACTGAGTTTTTCAACTGAAACTGTTGCAGAAACATCTGACAGTTTCTGAGATTCTTTCTTGATTCTTAAGTGTTCTCGATATGTTCATAATTTTTTCATTTGACTAATCAATGAAACTGATCTTTGATATTCTGTTGATTTAATATATTCTCTACTTTGTACTCAACATTCTGACTCTCTGAATTGATTTCTGAAGATTCTGTTTGAATTGACATATTTGAATCTGCAGACTTCAAAAGAAAAATATGAAATATTGAATGTATTTTCATAGATGCTGAAAGATTCAACTTGTAGTTAATTGATCTCTTTTCTTCTAAAATTTCAAATGATTTTAATTTCATGTGATTCAACTTGTTACTTGATCTTTTTGTTTTGATATTTCATCTTAGTAAATAAACTTTGTTTCTCTTTTTAAGAGTAAATTCTCTATCTCTTTTCTTATTTGCATACAAGATCATGCACTTGCTTAGAAACTGAATGTTCTTCTGCAACTCTTTGCGCAACAAATGTATTTATTTAATTTGTATTGTAGCTTTTTGAGTTAATTGTACAAACTCACACGATTTCTTGAAAGTCTTCAGCTTGAATTCGTAGTTTGCAAAGAATGATGACATGCTGATTATTTTCATTGTTGTGCTATTGAAAGTCAACTGTGTTATTAACAGTAGCTGTATTCAATCGTTTTGTCTATAGTTGATATAGCATCTGAGATACTGTTTCAGTGTTTGATTCATTCTTTTCATTTGTTTATTCATCTGTGAATGATAAGCTGTTGACAGCTTATAATGAATTTCTAATTGAATTATCAACGATTTTCAGAATTTCAATGTAAAGAGCTTGTCTCTATTTAAAATTATCTCATCTGATAATTCATGATTTGCTACAATCATTCTCAGAAACGTGTATATTAAATCTTCTGCGAATGTTGCTTTCTTGTATGACAAGAAGTATTCATACTTGATTAGTTTATCTGTGATCATCAATATAAAGTCGTACGTTGTTTTCATAATTCTTTTCTTTGACTTTGATAACTTGATTATAAAGTTTAAAGCTATGCTTTTTCATGCATGATCTGATGTGCTGAGATTTTTCAAAAGTTCGTAAGATCTGTGTTGACTATGCTTCGTTCAAATGCAGACGTTGCACTTTCTTATGATATCTTTTATCTGCTTTCTCATCTTAAAGAAGTAGTAGATTCTGAATATTCTTTCAATGATTTTATTCGAATTCTGATGTTCATGTATCATTGACTCGTGATAATCGCTTATTATTTCTTGTCTGCATCTTGCTGAAACATAGATGAGATCTTGAAATGTTAGTATTTCATTGATTATCTCAAAGTTTGCGTTGTCAGCGATATTTTCTATAATATTCTGCGTGACTGAGTTCTTTACTAACTTTAACTTTATTCGTTTTTCAAGATCTTTATTATAGATTCGTAGCGTAGCTGCATTTTGTTTATTGTAAACAATGAAATCATTCTGATTCTGTTGTAAGATAGTCTGATTTACCTGTGATCTATCTGTCATGTGATCTGCTCTTCTGCTCAAAACATCAATCTTTAAGTTTTCAGATTTCTTTTGATACTGAATGTTGAAGTTGTATGATGATAATTTCTTTGATCATCTGATCTGTCTTCGATTCAGAACTTTCGTGATCATGAAGTATAACAGATTTTTATGATCTGTATATACTTGAATTTGATGTCTAGATTCTTTCAGATACACTCTTCATTGTTTGAAAAAGTCAACAATAACTAGTAACTTCTTGTCATGTATTTCATAGTTTAATTCAGCGACTGTAAGCTTACAATTGTAATAAGTAATAGAATGCAGACGTCTTTTATCATCTGATTGACTGATACACGTCTTAATAGCTTCGTCTGATGCATTCATCTTGAGCATAATAAATTTTTCTGATTCAAACATGATCAGTATTGACTGAGAAATGAACAATTTCTTCAGCTTCTTGAAAGCTTTTTCTGCTTTCTCAGTTCACATGAACAATATGTTCTTCTTCGTAAGATTTGTAAGTGACGAGACAATTCTGAAGTATTTCTCTATAAAGCATTTATAAAAGTTCGCGAATTCTAAGAAGAATTAAACTTCGATCTTTGACTTTAACGTCGATTAAGTCGTAACAGCTTCTATCTTCTTTGAATTCATTCTTAAATTCTGAGACGTGACTATGAATTTCAAAAACTGTACACTCTGTACATGAAATTCACTTTTTTCTGACTTAATGCGCAGATTGACTTTCTTCAAAGTCTGTAGAATCTTTCTAACATGTTGCACATATTCTTTCTTCATCTTTGAATATACTAGTATATCATTCAGATATGTTATGATGAACTGATTCAGATAACATCATAGTATGTTATTTACAAATGTCTGAAACATGATTGAAGCATTGATTAAATTGAAAGACATGATCAAATACTCATAGTGTTCTAGTCGAGTGCAAAAAACTGTCTTTCACTCGTCTTCTTCTTTAATTCATATTCAATTGAACGCTTTGAATATATCAAATTTCATAAATTATTGTGCTTTCTGAAGTCTGTCTTGCAGTTCAGATATGAGCGATAGCGAATAGCTGTTTTTAATCATGATGTTATTCAATGCTCTGTAATTGACACATAGTCTTAGACTTTCATTCAATTTTGAAATAAACAGATTTGAGTATTCTGCTGATGACTGCGATTCTTTAATAAATTCTTTTCACATGTTCTCTTTCAGATATTGTTGCAAAGCGTTGAACTTTTCTGTCAACAATAAATAAATGAACTGTTTCATGAGTTTCTTGTCATCTATGAGCTTGATCTCATGATTTCACGATTGATGTTTGAATAGTGTCTCTTGATCACTTTCTTTCTCAAACAAAATCTTATATTTCTGATATTCTTTAGAAATTTCAATGATAGCAAGATTACTTTTAATCTCTTTGCTTCATAACATTTGTGCATCTGAACTGTTCTTCAGCTCGCTGCGCATATTGTTCGCTGTCATTGCAAAGATTTTCACATTCTTTGATGATTTCAATATTAAGTGCAATCGCGTTGTTTCTGTATGAAGAAAAGCAATTGTCTCATTGACTCAATCTATCATTGAATTGATCATACGAAGTCATGATATGTCTAGAACTATATTGCTGTCTGACTGCTTCATAACATCTAAACGCAACTTCTTTCAATGACGTTCAAGTCTCAAATGAATGAGTCAAGTCTTTTGATTTATTAGTTCATTATTATACTTCATGAGTGTTTCATCAAAGTTTCGCAGATTGTAAGATTCTTTCTTTTTCTGCAAAGATATTTGCGCTTTTCTAGCAAATTCTGAGAACATATAGTTTCTTGTACAATTATTGTCAATGAATAAACTTACTGTATGATCGTTGATCTTGACTCAGACTCGTAACTGCGTCAAGTCATTCATGAAGATAAATATGCTTTTGATTTTCAACTCTTGACTAGACTTCTTCAATGATTCATTGATCAAAGAGTTTTCTAGTTTTTTGAATTAAAAGCTTGCTTCTTAAATACTTGTTTTATGTACTGAAATCAATTTGAATTGACTTTTTTCTGTAAATATTTCTTTGAATCACATAAGTCAAATCTCTTTCTGATGACTTCTGTCATCTGTTTAAATTCTCTGAATATATGATCTTCATTAAGAAGTACATATTCTTCTTGCTTAATGAACTTGACTTCTGTGAATGACTTCTTCATGACTATGTCATGATATCAAATGTCTTTGTGCAATGCAATTGACTCATCTTGAACTATGTCATAAATAGTCTGATGTATTTCATTCTTGATTTGTTGCATGCGTTGCAAAAAATCTTTCTCTTTCTGTTTAAAGAGAGTATACAATTCGTTGTACATGCTTATAAAACTTGCTTGATTTGTAAACTTTCTAAGATCTTTCTTTACTTCAAGATAATCTTCTTCTTGTTTGAGAACATCTTCTGCTGTAATAGTGAATGCTCGTAGAATTTTGCTAAGTCGATTTTCTTCTTCGACTGCTTGATGAATAACTTTCTTTGTGTTATTCAATCTATTCAAGTCATATTCTTCGCTATCAAGAATCTCTGATTTCGCGATCATAGTGAATGAACTTTCATCACTTTTCTCATCATGCACTTTCAATTGACAATGAGTTGCTGCATAGAAACAATTCTTTTGCAATGATTTCAAGTATCATTCAGAATCTTTCTTATCACTCAGATGAATGCAACAGTTGTTTTCATAACATGCTGTTCATGACAATGTTTGATGCTTGTCTTTCTGATCTTCTTTCGTTGCTGCGAAAGATTTGTCTTGTTTATCATAAAGTTTTAGCTTGTTCTTGTACTTGTTTTGAGTATAATCTTTGAAGAAATGATCTAGCTTTTTGCATGTGTAACATGCTTTGCTCTGCTGAACTGTTTTATCATGAGCGTTCATTAATATTTTTCGAATTGCGTTTATCTTCATAGACTGAGAATCATAATAAAGTTGCTTCTTCTTTTTCTTACTTCATGCAACTGAAACATAAGCAATCTTGTTCTTCTTTTCAAGTCTTCGCTTGTACTGTTGATTATTCAGCATGATTGTCTTGCTGATCATAGCATGCAAAGTCACGAGTTTATTCATACGAGCTATCTCGTTCTTTATTACATTCTTCAGTTCTTTATAGAACTGCGCTGTAAGAGTTGAGTTATTTCATTCAAGTTCTGCTGCAATTGATTGAAATGCAACAATGTACTTGAATGTTGATTCTGATTGCTTAATATCATACAGCTGTTATTCAATGATTCTTTTTGCATTTATGTCTTTATACATTCTTCGTATTGCTTACTTAAAGTTAAAGAAGTCTTCAAAGATTCTATTAATCTCTTCTTCTTGATCTTCTGACTTATTCTTCAAGTGATTTCTTATCAATGATTTAAATCATTTGAAGACATCTTCTTTGAAGTATGAAAATGCAAACAATATCTTGTCATGAAGTGAACTTAGTTTCTTGTGTGCTCTGACATAAACATTCACTTGTATAAGAAAAGCATCAAGCTTGTTTCTATCTTCATAGTACAGATTTGATGTTGATATCTTAATCAATGACTTGCTATTCAAGAATGCAATGATGTCTGATGATGTGATTCATTCTGAGAATGATATAATGACTGTGATAAAATGATGCTCTAATATCTTGTAGAAGATGATGCTCAAAGTGTAATGATTGTCTTTTTAACAACACAAGATATAAACAGAGATCAGTATAGTAACAAACTAATCACTAGACTGAAAGTTTGAAAATAACTAAGAGAATAGACTGTATTGATTATTACATGAGTTAAGCATGAAGCTTTTATCTAAGAGAATGATCATTGTTATATAAACATAAAAGAATCATGTCAAGTCATTTCTGCTCTGAATGATCACTTTGATCATTTTTGAGCAAGATGAGCAAGATGAGCATCATGCTCATTATGCTCACTGTGATCACTTCTGATTCAAGTAATCAGAGTGATAACTTCAAGACTCTTGATTACTCAATGATTATTTAATCATTGTCTTATTTAATCATTCACGAAAGAGTTCTAACAAGAGAGTCAGTCAGTCAAAGAGATTGAAAGAAGAAGTGAGAGAAAACAGTTCAGAAAGAATTGAGAAAAGCATTCAGAATTGCAAGAGAATCGTCTTTTGAACTCAGTGTTAGCACATAGACGCGAGCAGAAGAAAACACAAGATGAGTCGTGATTTAGAAGATTAGCATAAAGATGAACATGACAGACAAACTGTTCATGCTTTTCAATCTTGAGTATCAATGTCTTCTTTCAGAGATGAGCGCGTTAATCATGACAGTAAATCATTTGTCTTAAGTCAGTACGATGTCTCTTGTCTAATCAATATCATTTCAAGTATAAAGAAACAGCATAACTTTATAATCATGATGTAAAAAAGACACACTTTCAAGCATTATCAAGTCAAAAAGAGAGTCAAGTTTGATTTACTATCTTAAATGAACTAAATAATGAAAACTCAGTTGTCTCTCTTCATCTGCTTATGATCAAATCATCACATTATCTGATCTCTGATGAGCATCATCATCATGCCTTTCATTTAATTGACATTTTGTAAATCATTGACTATCTTTGCAGAAGAAATCAAGTTGTCGAAGTCTGCAAACAAACGTCAAAAAACATCAGGACGTGCTGCGTTTGACATTAACACTTGAAAATATTCTCGATCTAATGAGTTGATCTTGAAGATGATATTATTTCTCAGACTGTTGAATCAATTGTTGACGTCAACGACTTTCATAATGAGAAAGTCGTTGATATCGATGATGCAAGACTTGTCGTTTGAAGTCTCTACTTAGAATACATGAATTAAAACATTCAAAAACAGCGTGAATGAAAGCTTTTAAACTTGTATTTAATGAGCTTGATATATGAAATTTTCTTTCGTGATTTCTTGTCTTTGTTCATTCAAACTTATCTTTAGATTTAGTCAATGTATTGTTGATTGTTTCGTTTGAACTCAGATCTTGAATGATTGATTCTGAAGTCATCATTGAATAATGATAACAACGACATAAATCAATTACGACAATCTCATTGAAGAAAAATGCATGAAGAAATGAAGAAGTTCATGCGTGATGATGATGTTTCAAAGAAGCACACAATCAATTTGAATGATCTTGAGAACTTTGTACATATTCTTCATCATAGATGCTGACGAAGAGAAAGCGAGATCATTTGAAGAAAGAGAAAGAGCGATGAGAAGAGCAATCAGATGAAGATGTCTGAAATGAAGCGTACGCAGAAGAAATAAAAGAGAAAGAGAAAGAATGTGAGAAGTGAAAGATGAGTGATCAACTATATTCAGCGTTAGAGATTTCTGTGAACGCAACGACATAGCACATAACTCATGACTTACGCTGCTGAGAGCGAAGCATTGATGACAAAAGAATCGTTGAAGTTCATCTCAACTGCGTCAGAATTTCATCATTGAATCTCATGAATAATCATATCAGAAATGACAGTGTCGAGAAATAGAGTACAGATGCAATATAGAAAGTCGTATCGAAGCAACAGAGAAAGCAAACAACGAACACGTGCAATGATCGTGCTAGTAGAAAGGTACTGTAAAACGTGTATGTCTCTGTGTCTATCTACAAGTCGCAATGACATCTATATGTACACTCGAGAAACGTTCCTCGACTCTTCTATCATTGACTCAAACCTCGACCTCTTCATTCTTACTAACTATCTCGTGGGAATGATGCAAGCAGCTTTACGACAACAGTTAATCACTTTTCTGAAACAATCAAGACGTCTCTTGCAATATTAATCTTACGCTAAGCATAGAGAAATAAATTTGCTACATTGAAATGACGTAGAAGAATTTTGATGATCAGTCTAAATTTAGTATTAATCATCTCATTGAAGAAATGAGTCTGATGATAGTTGTAATCTAGTACATTCAGCACAGAAAGTTTATTCACTTGAGAAGTAGAGAACTAGACTAATCATTGAATCGAGTTTCAAGTTGACATTTTGAACTTGAATCGAAATTGAGTCGAATTGCTCACATTTTCAACTCAATTCAAGTTGAGTTGCTCATATTTTCAACTTGACGTAACTCAATTCAACTGAGAATTGAGTTAACTCAACTCGACTCGTCAAAAACTCAAGCTTAACATTAAGAAAGCTAAATATAGAAATTTTTTCGATCTTTGACTTTTGCATTATCTTTTTGCATTATCTTTTAAAAGAAAGTCATAAAGAAGAACATGAAGATCATTTGATAGAAAGTCATAAAGAGAAACATGAAGATCATTTAATAGAGAGTCATAAAGAGAAACATGAAGATCATTTGATAGAGAGTCATGATGAAGAACATGAAGAGAAACATGAAGAAAGTCATGACGAGAAACATGAAGAAAAACATGAAGAGAAAACATGAAGATCATTTGACTTTGATAGAGAGTCATGACGAAGAAACATGATAGAAAGTCATGAAGAAAATTATGAAGACTGTTCAATCAAGTTATTTACATTTATCTAATATCTTGTTGAATCAAGTTGAGTTTTCAAATCGAATTATTGAATCAAGCTTTTTAATTTGACTTGAGTGCTTGAATTCAACTTCTCAATTCAACTCAACACTTTTCTCAAAAAAATTTAATTCGACTCGACACTTTTCAAGTTGAATACTCGACTCAAACTCAAGTACTCAACTTGACGTAATTAGTCTACAGAAAACATCATGTTTGAGTTTGAATTCATGATCTTTGAGCGTGAATTTGACATGATGAAGAAATAGAATTGAGAATAGTGTTTGAAAGAAAAGCGTAAGCGTACGTGTTTGAATTAAGCATAGATGTTTGAATTGAAGATGTAGTTCAGAAGAAGACGTATGTATTGAAAGTAAATGAAAGAAAGGTGAGTTGAGATGTAAGTTGATCATATGTAGACAACTATTTTCATCGTAAAAGAGTCATATTCACTTCATGCTATTAATTCAATCTTGTTAATCAATCAATCAAACATTATTATATGTTCATTTGTAAGTGAAGATTAAACTACATACATAAATCATACATTAACATTGAGAAAAAAAAGAAGAGTGATGACAATCTCTGTCTGCAATGACTATTATTAATGCATTTGAAAATTGACTCATCATTACATGATTACATCAAAAGAAATGATCATAGAAAAACGAAATTTTAAAAGCAAGATCTTGAATTCGATGAACTCGTGATAAACTTACATATGTTAAATCTTGACAGAAGTTCAATATAGCAAGATTGAGAATCACTTTGACTAAAATAAGTCTTTGACTTTTGTGAATGATGATAACGAAGATCAGAATCAGAGAAAATTGCTCACGAGAACATGTATTGTTATCATTATTTCACATAGCTGTTTTGAGAAAAATAGAAACAACATTTCAATTATTGACGAGCATGCTGATAAAATCAACATAGTCATTCATTTTTATTAAAACAAATGCAGAAAGAGTTGTAAAAGAATCATCTGTGTCGTTGTTTCAAATAACATCAACAATAGTACTCATCAATAAACTGATTACGTCAAGTCGAGTATTCAAGTTCGAGTTGAGTACTCGACTTGAAAAGTATCAAGTTGAGTTGAGATTTTTTTGAAAAAGTGTTGAGTTGAATTGAGAAGTTAAACTCAAGCACTTGAATTGAATTGAGAAGCTTGACTCGATAATTCGACTCAAAAACTCAACTCAACTTAACAAGATATTAAATAAATGTAAATAACTTGATTGAACAGTTTTCATGATTTTCTTCATGACTTTCTATCATGTTTTCTCGTCATGACTCTCTATCAAAGTCAAATGATCTTCATGTTTTCTCTTCATGTTTCTCTTCATGTTTCTCATCATGACTTTCTTCATGTTCTTCTCTATGTTTCTCTTCATATTTCTCTTCATGTTCTTCTTCATGTTTCTCTTCATGTTTCTCTTCATGTTTCTCTTCATGTTTCTCTTCATGTTTCTCATCATAACTTTCTATCAAATGATCTTCATGTTTCTCTTTATGACTCTCTATCAAATGATTTTCATGTTTCTCTTTATGACTTTCTATCAAATGATCTTTATGTTTCTCTTTATGACTCTTTATCAAATGATCTTCATGTTTCTTCTTATAACTTTCTATTAAAAGATAATGCAAAAAGATAATGTAAAAGTTAAAAACCGAAAAATTTTCTATATTTAACTCTCTTAATGTCAAGCTTAAGTTCTTGACGAGTTAAGTTAAGTTGACTCAATTCTCAGTTGAGTTGAGTCGTGTTGAATTGAAAATATGAGCAATTCGACTCAAGTTGAGTTGAAAATGTGAGCAATTTGACTCAATCTTGATTCGAGTTCAAAATCTCAATTTGAAACTCAACTCAACGATCAGTTTACTCATCAAGTCATTGATCAAGCTCTTCTTGATAAACATATTGAACATTAGCATGACTTGAGCGTTTCTGCTGAGAAGCAATGTGCAAGAGAGCTTGTCAACGTTATCAAATGAGATCTTCTTAACTTTCTTGTCAGCGTGTTTGATGCATATCTTAATAATCAACTGATTTAATCGCTCAAGACAATCGAAATTATACTCATCAATCTCATGTCTGATGACGTAGAGATGTAATGCTTCATTAAAATTGATTCAGCTTCTCAGTATCATATTTTTCTTTACACGAGTTAAAAGAAAGTTTCAATTCTCAGAACTCAGCTTGTTATCTTGCAGCTCATTCAAAATCTTATGAAACTGTTAAGATTTAACATTCTCATCTTGTTGTCTCATGATTTGAGACAGAACAACGATCTGATCAAAAGTGAGATATGTTTGCAAATCAGTCAGAGCTTTCATGAAGAAGAACGTGACATGAGAATTATACAATGCTCAATTGCTGATCAAAGAAAGTTGATCAAAATTGTTGCAAAAAAGAATGAAAAAATTCTTGAAAAAGACATTTAATCAAGCATAAATCTGATGAAGATGTTGATCAATGTAATGAAGAGTCTTTAAATCAATCATGAACTTCTCATTGATTAAACTGATCATCAAGTTGAGTTTCGAGTTGACATTTTAAACTTGAATCAAGATCGAGTTGAGTTACTTACATTTTCAACTCAACTTGAATCAAGTTACTCATATTTTCAATTTGATGCAACTTGATTCAACTAAGAATTGAATCAATTCAACTCAACTCGTCAAGAACTTAAGCTTGACATCAAGAGAGTTAAATATAGAAATTTTTTCGATTTTTGACTTTTGCATTATCTTTTTGCATTATCTTTTAATAGAGAATCATAAAGAGAAACATGAAGATC
>JAABUH010004336.1_pt1 | contig 11549 bp, 12 predicted proteins | sample 5559121 | NCBI WGS metagenome assembly JAABUH01 (sample SAMN10711871, study PRJNA513364) | rock metagenome | isolation source: Antarctica rocks | place: Antarctica: Victoria Land, Battleship Promontory nord | collected 2015-12-28 | reverse complement strand
GATTCTTCAGTATGCTTGTCAGTCTATCACGCCCTCAGGTATTGAAGAGTCGTTGCTCACATTTCCCTTGCGATTCCATAGTGACTGCTGAGCTTCTCGAATTTACCTTTTACACCGAAGCGCTTGAAAAGATGGATGCGGCTGCTTTTGAAGCAGCGGGGTATCCGCCTTGGGTTCGCAACAGGTCCCTCATATTATGCCGGACATGTCGAAGTGTGCTGACAGTCACTGACCGTTATCAGGTTCGAACAAATCTGCAACGACGAGGGTTCCCACGTTTTCTTCCTGTCCACTGTCCTCGGCTCCGACGCTGTCGCAGCGTGCAATTACTCTTTCCCGTACACGGATCCCGTCTCTTTCGCTGGGCGTGAGTCGTCTTTCTCTGGCAACAGGGTGTACTGATCTTTGTCAGTCGCCGCGGCGATTGAAAACGTCGGTATATCCGCCTACCTTGGCGCAGCCGCGAACATTTTGGATTCGGGCGTCTTGACGTACTTTCCTACATGCTCCCCTCTTTGTACCAAAATACTAGCTGGCTGATCTCGGGCCTGCCTCAGTGATGCGGCATCGATTTTGTGTGTGGAGAATCAGCACCAGGCTTGGATCGCCTCGGCCGTCAACAAGGGCAATCCGTGGAGCAACAGTTGGGGCACCCCCCTCCCTTTTGACGGTGTCTACACCATTTTGGCCGAGTTTATCACCGGTTGCCCAGGTAAGATCTCATCATCCTCCTTGTTCCGACCAAGGCATCGATCTGGTGAGGGCTGACGCGGGAACCGTCACCATTCGCAGCTTCAAACCCTACCTTGCCGTTTGCTGCTTATCCTCCCCTCACGATTTCCGGGGACGATCGTGCGGGAGGAACTCCTCAACTCACCTACGCCGACTCCACGTCCAGCGAAAATTATCTGCAAATCTACTACGGCCTAGACAACTACGCTGTCCCCATCAACGCTAACAAGATGGTAACCATCCCTGACCACATCCAGGGCACTGCATACGCGTGAGTGGGGTGTTTTTGGTCACAGACGACGTTTGACGCCTTGCAGTTTTGTCTCCTCGTCCGGCAATGAACAAGTCGTTGATGTCACGGCATTCATTGCTGGTCCCGTCATCTTAAACTACCCGTTCGTGTCGGGCGAGATGAACCCATACAACGTGAGCATCGGTACGGGGTTGAACATGTAGGGCAGGGATGTATGTCTCGCGGGTCGGTTCGGATTGGGTCGAGTCGGGGCGGGGTTCTTTGATGTCATTATGTCAGATATGGAATGGACAGTCTGCATTTGGCTCTCGGCACAGCACAGCCTGCTGCCGCCGCAAATGGGCACGTCGCAAGGCGTTACCAGACCAGTAGAACTGCTCAAACTGTCTAGCACTTCTTTGCCCAGGCTTCGGTACAGTACTCATACACCGCAACCTCGCGGGGCATTATCAGCTACTCCTCGACCCAGGTCGACATGTCTTTCTCATCTCGTCCCAGTCGTATCCCAAGGTTGCTGATCCAATGTCACGCAGGGTAGCGTCGATTGATGAGGATTTGTTATATAACGAAATACATCATTCAAGGGCTGGGGCTGTGACCCAAAGAGAATGGACTGGACTGGCTGGGAACTACAAAGCCGAGTAGGTTGAGGGTGCTAAGGTGGTCAGCTAGTCTTCCGAGTATTCAACTCCTCATCTTTCAACCCGCGTATCGCCTAGGGAACCACATATTCTTCCCGTCCAGCCTTGGTCCACGTAAGAGGTGGGAATGCAGTGGATGAAAAATGGTGCACTTATGGTTGTGCTGCGAGTGTGCGAAAGGGTAGCCATCCAATATTTCGTGACGTCCAACGTTGGAGATACCACCTCACCCGACATCCAACGCGTCCAACGGCGTTCAAGTTTCCAGACAGGCTCTATTATTTATTATTCGAACCAATAAAGTAGGAGAACAACCTGAATCTACGGAGCAACGCATTCGTCCAAACCTCATCAACGGTCGGCTTCTCAAGCGTCGACGCTCATCATGGTGTCCGGTCAGGTCGTTGCCTACAACATCGCCTCGCTCATCTGCGCCCTTTTTGTCCTGGAGCGCGGGGCTGATGTCTTTATCGATCTCACCGCGATTGTAGCCCAACGAACCAAAATACCCCAGTCTGCCATTGCTCTGCTCACCGCCGGGGCCGAGTGGGAAGAGGTGTGTAGCCCAGCAGAGCACAAGATGAAACTAACCACAATGACGTCTCAAGCAAGCCGTTGTTGTCAAATCCGTTGCCAGAAAACGCCCTTCCCTCGCCATCGGAAACGTCGTCTGATCAACCATTTCCGATATTCTTGGCGCCTTTTCCCCTAGGCCTACTATTCTACAAGAATCCAACCAATAATCCAGTCCTCTTTGAACGAAGCTCGGCAATTTAGTCTGTCGCGCTCCTCATTGTGACCGCTATGGTTCTGCTTTTCTAGCCTTTGAACACCGAATCGACTGGACAGCTGCAGGAGGGGCTTTGATCGGCCTCTTCGTCGTCTACCTCGCTTCAACCTCCTACGACTCGCCCGGATCGTCGCGAGCTGTCGTCCTCCTCCATGACTTTTCCTCCGGTCAAGGCGACCGATGTTGATGAGGACATAGTACTTGAAGCCTTGACGGACCGGCAGGTCGCCTCAGCGAGTGGAAAGGCTCATGACACGAGCGAATCGGGCGAGGTATCTGGTCCGTCTATCCCCAGCGACTCATCGCAGCGCGACGTCCCCGACCCAACGATACCCCAGGTAAAGCTCGCAGCCCATCCAACAGAAACACCGCCAGCCTCCGGTCATGGACGTCCAAACGGTTCACACAGACTTTCGCTCCATAGCATTTTCACACGGAGCTTGGCGACTGCGTCTCCTTTCAGACCAGGGAAACTCCGAAGTGTCTCCTAGCACTTTGCGACGATCAGCGGTGGATTCGTGGCCGTCGTACTCAGCGGCTACGTGCTCTCCAATGCCGCCTCCAACTTAATCGACGAATTCGGTATTTCCGACGTTCTCGGTGGAGTTGTCATTCTCTTTCCTCGCAACCACAATCCCGGAAAAGTTCGTTGCGGTGCTCAGCGGCTACAATGACACATGGATATCATGTTGGCCAACACCGTCGGCAGCAACATCTTCCTCCTTACGCTTTGCATTGGCATCGATTGGGTATCGGCAGGCGAAATAGCGGTGATGTTCGGCTCCACTGTGGTTCTGGCCGTGACGGTATTGCTACAAGGCAGATTTGCTCGTGTCATTGGCCTCGCCATGTTAATGGGCTACAAAGCGTTTATAGCACCCAAGTTCACTGTCATACCCAAGGTATAGCTTCCCCAATTGCTGTACGTAGGGCTACGTGCTCATGAGAATCTTGGCGTGGTCCCTCCTTGGTTGGGATTACGATGAATATCGCCATCAGAGGTGAATTATATGTTTGGCTAAAGATGCCAGTGAGACCCGTCGGAAGGGATGCCGAAACGACGAAGAAAATCGAGTCTTGGTGATATGATTCTAAGACAAGCCACACCAACCTGCTATTGAGAGGGCGTCTCTTCGCGCTTAGGATGGGCAGTAATCGTGCCGCACAAATGTGAAATTATATAATCATAAAATGAACCATTGCACCGGGGGCCACCACGTGCCAAGGGGGGATTTCATCCTTCCAACAGTGCTCAATCCAGAGCTGAAAGTACAAGAACAAGGAGGTGTGGGCGGGTGGGAGATACCAAGAGCAGGGATGCGCTCGATATGAGATGAGAGTAGATGATGAAGGGATCACTCAACGCGACCCCTTCTCTCCTCCTTGCCGCCACACCGGGATTAACTCCAACCCCGTCGAGATTCCCGTTGCTTTCTTCACCGCATCGCCATGTCAATACTTGATACCAGCTCTTCGCCCTTCAAGTTCGCTTTAAGCCCAGCCAAAAAATATGCATGCGAAGACTCTGGCTCCACCGGTAGTGAATATGTCTACTAGAATAGAGCGACACCGCAACCGTGAGGGAAACCCATTATTAGACCCTTGAAGAAGCTTATAGCGGATCCCAGGTCCGCTGGCGAGGTATCTCCCCCGTTCTTCTTTCGTCGGACACTGTAAGGACTGACTTGTGATGTGCTTAGAGGCGACGCATGCATCTCGTGCAAAACGAGAAAGGTCGTATGTCTGTCGGGACCTTTGTTGTTTACATCCCCGCGCCAAGTCTCTCTTCGCGTGAACTCAGGTTAAAGATCTGCCTAGCGCTGTTCAGCCGAGAAGCCGGTGTGCGCCAACTGTGCGAAAAGTGGGAGGTACTGCGAGTACACACAAAGATGTGAGACTTTCTCTCTCCGAGCGGGAAATGGAGGACTCGGTCTCAGAGAGTGCCGTTCTCCTGGACGAGAGGATAGGGCTCAGACAACAGGGAGAGGGTCAGGACCTTTGAGTCAAAGTCTGATGCAGCTTTAGCTCGAAGTTCAAGTCCTGTGAGAGTCGGATCGGCCCGCAGGATGCATTCAAACGTGGAGGTCACCCCGAACGCGATTCAGCCGGAACTATCTTTGTGAGAGCTTGATCGCACTCCCAGCTGACTCTTCCCCAGCTCGTTCCCCAATTCCTTCGCTCCATCCACCTCACACTCCGTCACCCCTTTTCCTACTCTCGTCCCTGATCCAAGCTTCACCTTCCCACTCGCCGGCATGCCCCAGCTTCACACTGGTATGCCCTTCAACTCGTTTCTCGGAGGCGCTGGGCCCAGCGATCAGACCCTTCCATTGGGATGGGCCGATGTTGACTTTTCTTGGCTGTTGAGCGACGAGCCAGTTGCAAACGCGTCCCCTTCGTCAGAGATGGAGGAGGGGATCCTTGAGCATCTGTGAGTGGGCAGGCTGGCCTCGAGCTGAGACTTAGCTTGTGGATCTACTTTTCCAACCAACGGGTCTTTGGCCTCGAAATGCACGTCACGACTTTCTACGCGAGGTTGGACGCCGAGGACGAAGCGCAACGGCCTCATCCGGCGCTGCTCAACGCGATGGTGAGTCGATTCCCGGGCTCGCTAACCCCAGTGCCTTTCGGTGTGTCACGCCTCACCCACTCCCTCGGTTCGGACGCAAGAAGCGAAGTTTCTCGCCGAGGCGACGAAAGCTATCGACTCTGCGATCCAAGATCATAAGGCCCTGTCGGAGAATTTGTTCGATATCCTCCGAGCGACCATCCTGCTCACCGCTTGGTTCTGGGGAGCCAACCGAGATTCGGAGGTAAGTCAATACACGCAGAGCACGGCTGAATTTCAGGCAATTCTCATGGGCTGTAGGGCGGTCAAGTCAGTTATGGTCTTAAAGCTGTGCTTACGAGTAGGATCGTCCAAACATGCGCTTTCGATCGAATTCCCTCGTCGAAGTTTGATCCCACGCCACCGCCACGTCCCAAGCTGAGGCGAATGCGGGGACCGAGAGCCATGTGTCCCCCGCCGAAAAGTTCCATTGAGCTGGGAGAGAGAGTCTACGCTTTGTACGTGTTAGGTGTGATGTAGCTAATGTCAGTTGGGCCGTCTACCTCCTCGACCTCGCTGCCGCAATCGGGACGCAGATCCCGCCCGCTTTTGATCCGATGAGTGTGAAGACACCTCTTCCGCGGCCATGGGCGGACTTCGAGAATGTGGACGACGTAGCTGTGGATGTTGAGGATGAGAGGATCCCGGATCTCTTTAGGGCGGACAACGGATTCACCGCTCGTACCGATTTGTGAGTGGGTATAGCGAGCTTTACTGACGACAGCGCATTCGTCCTCAAAGCGCTCACCCTGCTGCTCTACGCATCGCTCCTGCACAAGGAGCCCGGATATTCGGCACTGGCCCGCTCACCGCTTGAGCTGGGGACAGGGAACGACCTGGAGGCTGCGATCAAAGGCTTCATTGCGGCCTTACCGCACGAGCTCAAATCGACCATCTCGTTGGCCACTGGGGCGAGATCGGTGATGTCGGGGACGGCGAGTTTGGTGAGTAGTCGATCTGAATTCGCTGACTGTAGCATTTCATCGCGGGCACAGCGGAGATGTACGTGCACGACAACAATACGTACCGTGAGCCGAACGACATCGCATTGTACCACGCTCGCAGGTTGGTCGGTGTGATACGACTGTTGGGGGATGGGGTGAGTTGAGCGGCTTTGGCGTAACTAATGCTTAGGATATCGGCGATCTCGGCGTGTTCATTTTTGTGTAAGCGAGGGGATACAACTGCGCTGACGGTCAGGCTGTGGGTGTTGATCGCCCGCGTGCTGGTTCGCGAGAGCAAGCGACTTGTGCGCAATGGGGAGCAGTTTGGTGAGGGTCGAGATGCGCTGTACGGAGCTGACTTTAGCCGCCGCGGTGATCGACACGGATGTAGAGTTCATTGCGCAAACGTTGGAAAAAAGAGGTGTTTCGAGCGAGATGGCGTGAGTATACAAAGATAGACCACGCTGAGGGCAGTGCGAACGAGGCGCGCGTCGTTAGAAACTATCAGAAGGGACCTCCGAGTGAGATCAGTGAGGAGGAAGAGGATTCTCGTGAGATTTATGAATGAGGTCCATGCCTGTCATTGGTCTACGGGTCCGCCGGAGCCTTCCGACGGAGGGGGATGTCTGTTCCAGAGTCGTTGCATGTGACGCGATTTGGCGGAGCACGAGAAGACGTGCAGATAAAGATTCTTCTCGGTATGCAAGGTTGTACTACTGTACATATCCATATCCGCATTGATTCTTTGGATGAGGGACCTCAGGACTGACTTTCCCATGCTGCTTGTCCAAAACGGGGAATGATGACTGCCCCTCGAAGCGTCAAGGGAGGGAAAAGATGTGACAAACGTATAACGTCATTCCCCTACTTCTGGGACACCCCCCTTTATGGGACACCTCTTACACATCGATCAATATTCATCTCCAAAGCTGTCTAGACCATGCACGTCATAGTCTAAAAGCCCCAGGACGGTGTGGACATCATCAAGGGTGTGTTGGGTACCCACTGGAACCGCTCTTTTGTTCCCTTTCGTCTTCCTTGCCGTTGTGACCGCCTCTGCCTCCCGTACCCTCTCCAGGCAGTCCTCAGTACTAAAGGCATGCGTACCGAGGTTCCCAACTGCGATCTCAGCCCTCTTTCCCTTCCTAGCCTCACTAGCGTTCCTAAGACCCGGGTTCTCCTTCTCCAAGACTGTATTCCTTGCATTCCCAGTCTCCACGGCAAATACAAGTGAAGTGATGTGTGATTTGACCGGTGAAGGCAGTTTGGTACCAATCCCATGCCCCGTCTCATCCATGTTGAAGATGTTCTTGGGCTTATAATGGTGTTGGTCAAGGATTGTTCCCATCTCTGCAAACCAAGGAGCTAAGTTCTCCGCAGTTGCTGCATCGAGCCGAGACGTATCGAGCTGCCGGGACCAGACGCTGGCAACCTGTGGGTGACGCTTGCGGAACTTGTCGAGCCATGTATGACCAAGCGGAGGGGGAGAAAGGGAGAGGGATGATGCCACGAGAAGTCGATTTTGGCATATCTCATCAGCCACTTTGTACAGGCGGCGGTGGGTGGCCAAGGAGGGAGGAACGGCGTATGTTCGACCAGGGATGCTTCTTCGTTGTGTGAGAGGGCTTGGCGGTGGGTAAAAGCTCAAGAACGGGACTGAGTAACCCCTCTTAGGCGGTTTGAGAGGGTGGTTCTTGAAACGTCAAAATCTTCGGCTATTTGGCGTATGAATGACTGGTCTTTGATGGGGATGTGTAGCTGAGATGTGTAGCTAGTTATTGCTAGCTCGAGAGGGATCTCAGGCTGTTGCATGATGAGAACAGTCAATTTGATGGGAGTACAGGGAGAAAGGTAACGAGGAGAAACGAAAGTGGAGCTGTCCCATGAAGGGGGGTGTCCCATAAGTAGGGGAATGACGTTACTTAAGAGCTGGATCACCTGGTAGGATCTTCTCCAGACCTCCGGGTGGCGAGTTCTGTCTCCCGCCCTCTTATCCTTCCAGAGAGCTAAAGGGAGACGATGTTCTCGAATTGCTCGAATCACGCTTGTATATACGTCGAGACTTGAGGGTGGCAGGACCTTGACCTCGCTGAAGAGTCCAGGTAGTAGTCCCGAGCCAAAGGCGGATGGGGGATGGACTTTACTATACTCTGGGAATGAGCTTTCCGCTGCATGCGAAGCTGATCTCTATCCTTGCGGTATTATACGCCAAGAGCCCTCCGAGCTTACGGCTTGTCCTTTTACCATACTACTCATGGGATAACCCGCTGAGGGTGGCTCGAGCTTTACAACCCCAAGTGAGTGGTGATTCATACCGCACTTTCCCATGCGACGCTATCCCTTACCTGTCATGTCGATCCGTCCCCTCATGCGCCTCACATCCGTTCAGGCCATTCGTGCTCGCCTCCGTTGATAAGAATCTGTCCAACGGGTACGGGTGTCAGGAGATGGACTCTTCTGGGGGATCGCGTCGACCCGTGACTACGTCGACGAAAGGGCATGCCCCCTTCTTGCAGATCAGGGGGATAGATCTTGGGTTTGGAGGTGACAACAGGATGATGCGAGACACGATTGGGCTGAGGTGTGTTTTCCGCTAACAAACACTCTCAACACGAGACTTTCCATCCGACTTGCTGAGAAACGTTTGGGTAATGCCTCTGTCCAACCAGTACCCGCTCCCGCAAGACCGGGATCGGCGACTTTTGGCCTGCTTCCGCTCCTCTGTCGATTTTGGCCCCGCAAGGCACGACGGGTAGACCACTCTCGGTCACCGAGAAGCGATGAACGGAGGTGGAATAACCTGATTGGGAAATTTCCTGCTTATCTCCGGCATTGACCCCTCACAGGAGTCTCGGTGACCGATTGCAACAGTTAAGCGTTTACTCATTCTCGGTTACCGACGAGGACAAAGCATATAAGGAAACGAAACGACTCGTCATGTTCCTACTCGATCACACCTTGAACAAAACAGACGGAAAAGGCCTTTCTCAAACCGATTCGGGATCTCCACCATGTCCAACTGTGAGTCTTCCTCATTCAAGTCCAATGACTGATTGGATCCAAAAAAACCACGTCTCTCCTTGTTTGCATCTTTTCCTTCGTGAGCTCCGCTGACCGATCGTAGGCAGTAATGTTGACGGCAATGGGATCGTCATCGCCACGAACATACAGTGCAACTTTGACGTCGGCTCGCACAACTATTATACCGGTCAACTCGAGTTTAATCATTACGACTATCTCGTCAATAGCGCTTCAACATATGCCTTTCTCGCTCTCTTCGTCACTGCTACCGGTGAGTCCCTGACGGGGCCCTCAGGAGCTGATGGTTAGTCTCGCATGTCTTGCTCGGCTCCTTTTGGAAAACATGGTGGACGCTACCGACATTGGCGATCGGAGGCGCGGTCGAGACGGTCGGTTGGGGTGGGAGGATGTGGTCATCCATGAAAACGTTCTGGGATCCGAACAGCGGCGGCCTCTGGAATGACCCCACTCAGGGTTTCATCATGCAGTGAGTCTCGACTCGTCCACTGCCAGCCCATCTTCTTCGTATTGATCGACCCCAGGATTTGTTGCCTCGTTATTGCCCCGACATTCTTCTCCGCGGCCAACTACACCCTCCTCGCAAGGCTTGTCAAGTTCACCGAGTAAGTCGGGTTGATCCACGTTGATTCGCACGAGTCGGGCTCACGCTTTACGTGCAGCGAGAAGCACTGCAGTATCACCTTTAAGTCGCTCCAAATCATCTTCATCACAGCCGACGTTCTCTGCCTCGTCATCCAAGGCGTCGGAGGGGGGATTGGGGGCAGTGCCAGTGACTACACCGGTACAAAGAACGGTCTCCTCATCATGGCAGGAGGTGTCATCGTCCAGAGTGAGCTATGACCCCCTAGCTCACCAGAACCGCCGCTCACGCTCGTCAGTGGCGGTGACAGTACTATTCTTCGCGTTCTGGTGCGAATACGTCTACCGCTACTACGGCCATCACCCAGTCAGCAAGCAGTACGACCTTATTGTCCCTCTCCTTTTCTGGCGACGCAAGAAGACCGCCCAAGTCGACAGCCTGCCGTCGATAGATTCTGGGCCTAAACTCGAATTTGGACCCGGCGCTCTCGTCCCGGTCGAGCATTCCACAGAAATCGACGCGTCAAAGAATCGACGTATCTCGTGGATGCTCTTCGTGCTTTGCCTCACCACCATCCTTATCGTCGTCCGCTCCATCTTCCGATGTGACGAATTACTCAGCTACAACGGCAAGCAAGGGACGGCGTACACCAATCAGAGCATGTTCATCGGGATGGACGCGTCGCTCATGGTGAGTTGGACAGGGACAATGTCTAAAATGGCCTGACGATTTCGTAGAGTTCCCTTCTCGTCATCTACCTCGTCGTCCACCCTGGTTTTCTCGATGGTAAACGTATGTTCTGAGAGCGAGGAAGTAGTTTCGAACCAACACTGAAGAGGAAGGAGTCTGGGATATAGATTACTGAAATGAGCGGTAGAATGAGATGTTTGTACCCTATACCACTTGATTCTACAATCCCAACGATGATATTTAGGACACAAACCCTTTCATCTGTTATCGATGTGTATTATGTCACTGCAGCGTTTGAGTGGAATGGTTCACCTTCGGTTGGTTTTACCCTGTTACGACATCTCGCTGCAAGGAACAAGCTGAGGTCAACACTCGGAGCATGGCCATTAATACCATCTTTCGAGTGAGGTATCCGCTCATCGTCAACTTGCCTCATAACGTCACCCTGCTTTCCTCGTTTACCAGTCTTTGTTCAGGAATGACCGTAATGCCGAGACGAGCTATACATCGGGCGCGTAAAGATCTCCCTCGTCTCGTCAACACCTTATGCCAGGTTTAGCCTTTCTGAGCATCTCACCTGCTCTCATCTGCTCCTGTTTGTTGGATTTGACCTCACTCCTGGAGTCCCGCCTGCGGAACAATCTCTCCCCGCCGCTCCCACACCTGTCGTTGACCACCACTAACTAGCCTAGCACTAGCAAACCTCCCTCTCTTAGGGGGTATTGTAGTGCATCTAGGGGGGGGATAAGGTATATGTTAGGCTAGGTTATCCCGTGTACTTCGTAACTCCAAGTTCTCTTAAACAGTCTCGCCCGCGATTTCAGCAACTCCAAGCTAATCCGACCCATCATTTTCTCGAAAGTCCATTCTCCGAGCTCCTTCTTCCATTTCCCGATCTCATCCGCCGTTTCCTCGCTACTAATCCTCCAGTACTCATCACGATCGCCCTAAACTCGGCAAGCGCCTCCGGCGCGCGTCGAGTCGCTGTTTTTCCCACTCGGTTAAGGAAGCGTACGGCCTGAGCGAACGAATGTTCAGTCAGAGTGCAGTCGGCGGGAGGAAGCGTGGTGGTCTTGAGTGGGTCGGCGTCGTGCAAGGAGTAGATCTTGATGTCGTAGTCGAGAGCTCGGGTACCCGAGATGCCTCTACCACGAATCGAGATGTCGTTCCTCCTACGACCCTCCAGCGTTCGGGGTTCGACCCGAACGTCGGTTGACTCGATCGTCGCCAGTGCGTTCGCGATGATCGTTTTCACCGCGTCGTGACGCC
>JAABUH010004334.1_pt1 | contig 11550 bp, 9 predicted proteins | sample 5559121 | NCBI WGS metagenome assembly JAABUH01 (sample SAMN10711871, study PRJNA513364) | rock metagenome | isolation source: Antarctica rocks | place: Antarctica: Victoria Land, Battleship Promontory nord | collected 2015-12-28 | reverse complement strand
CTGGCATGCCGGCAGGCAGCAGCGCTGGCGTGGGTGCAGCGCCGTCCTCAACCGCACACTTGTTATCACCTGCATTGCAGTCGCCAGCCTGACCTGTTCCACAGGCGCGCACCCGGACCACGCGCTTCGCTCCTCCTTGGCAAGCAACCACCGCTCCTGCGGCAGGCGCGGCCCAGGCCGTGGCGACCGACCGCGAGCCGCTGGCGCTGGAGTGCGCGCTGCGCAGCGCGGCCGCCAGCGGCCTGCGCGGCGTGCAGCCGCTGCCGGCCGCGGGCGCGCCTGACCAGGCCGGCGCGGGCCCGGGGCGGCTGCGGCGGGGCGTCCTGCCAGCAGGCGAGCGGGGGGCGGACCGTCGCCGGCGGCGCGAAACGCCGCGCCCGACTACCAGGCGCGCCCGGCTCGTGACCTGGTTGCCGACCCTTCCGCGCGGCACGGGCATGGCGCAAGCGCGGGCGGCTCGTCCGGTGAGCCAGCGCGCGGTGTGCGCCGGCTGGCCGCACTCGCCAAGTGCGGTCTGCGCTCCTGCTGCGCCTGTCCGACCGCATGCAGAACTGCCGGGCATTGGCTGTTTGCCTGTGGCGCAGCGTGCGGCGCTCCCCCATGGCCCGCCAGGCACGCAGGCTTCATCACTTGTTCGCGCACCTGCGGCCCGCCAAGACCCTCGGGCCGGGCGGCAGGTGCGAGCGGTGATGCTGGACTGGGCCGATGCCGGCGCGGCCGACCTGCCGCGATTCGATGTGGTGCTCGCGTGCGACGTGCTGTACGAGGTGCGCTCCTCGCTTGGGTAGGGTAGGGTAGGGCAGGGTGCGCTTGCGCTCCTGCACACGCAGGACGAGCTGCCGAGCAGGTAGAGTGGCCGTCGGAGAGGGCGTCGCACCATGTCAGCAACGGCCGAAAGGTTATGGTGCGCTCAGCGTTGCACACCGCAGGTCGAGATGTTATGTGTGGAAGTTATGGCGGGTGCCTGCATCGGAGCGTGCGTGAGACGCAAGAGCATGCTCGCAAGGTGGCCCTTTGTCGAGGCTCATCAAGAAGCATAACACAGGAGCCTCCGGGGTGTGACTGCCTGGTGCCGCACGCCCGCAGCCCGACAGCGGCCCTAACAGCAACCGCGGGGCCAGGCGTTCAGCGTGGAGCCAGTTGCGGCGCTGGTGGCGCGGCTGCTGCGGCCGGACGGCGGGCAGCTGCTGCTGGCGGACCCCCTGGAGCGCACGCGCCCGCACAGGCACGCTCACCGCCCCATCATGCCGCCCTGCACGACAACGTGTTTGCATTGGGCAATGCACACTGACGCTGTGTCAGCACGACAGTGAGCGTGCCTGTGCTGACGCAGCGTCAGAGTGCATTGCCCAACGCAAACATGCTGTTTTGCAGGGCTGCATGATTGGGCCGGCGACTGTGTCATACCGCTCGTAACAGGATGGAGGCTGCGGGTGAGCTGGGTGCCATGGCTCTGGGCGCCAGGGCTCGCGTCTAGGGTGCGTATGCGCTGCCGGAAGCCCATCTGCGAGCGCCGCACGCGCGTGCCGCACATCTGTGTGCCCAGCTGGCGGAGGTGCGTGAGAGCCAGCGCGCTTATATATTGTATATTTTTACCCACCCCAACCCCACCGCGGCGCAGGGAGCGCTTCGTGGAGCTGCTGCAGGCCGCGCCGCGGCGCGGCGGCGGGCGCCTCGTGCTGGAGGAGGCGCGCGAGGTGCGGGCGGCGGTCGGGCCGGGCGACGCGCCGGCGGCCGTGCAGCTGCTGGCCTTCCGCAGCAGCCTGGGCGCGGACACGGTGGGCGTGAAGCGGCTGCGCGGGCCTGCCTAGCGCCCCGCGGAGCGCGCGGCGCTCCTTAGTTGCAGAGCGCGGGCCTGCTTGCGTGCATGGGGTTCCCTCATGGCGGAGGCCGAGGCGGGGGCGGCCGTTGTGCGAGCAAGCGTGACGTCGCTGGCCAGCTGCGGCGGGCGTGGGCCTAGGCACGCCGGCGCAGAGCCTCTGCGGCGTCGGGTGTGCATCTAGGTGGCCGGTGGCCTTTCTGCGCCAGGGCGGGTCGCCAAGCTCTGTCCTGTCAGCCTGCAGGCGCCGCGCTCAGGGACTGTGTCCTGGGCGGCCGTGCTGCGCAGTGGCAAAAATGCAGTTGGCGCTTGTGACCAGCCTGGCAGCTGACAGGGTAGCCTCACAGGTGTTCATGACGACGCTGCATGTTGCTCCATGTCGCTCTGCAGAGTGACCAACTGCTGGCCTGGACTTCAGATGCAATCAAGTGCAGCCCTCAGCTGCCTTCAGGCGCATGCACGTGAGGTTTTTCAACACGTCGGCATGCAGGTGCACAGCTTTGCGATCACATGCAGGCCACAGTGTGGCTTGGCGCGCGTGCACGTCTTCCGCATTACATATTGCTACAGCTCACGCTCAACAGAACAACCCTGCTGTCACAGACTGTGCCCGCCGCAGGCCAGGCCTTGCTACTTAGATGTCTTCAGGGGCAGCAGACTGCAGAGGCACGACGCTGCGCGCGTACCCCAAACTACATGTTGTGTACACGGGGTGCCCAGCGCGGGTGCGTCTGCAAACCTGTCTTCAAAACAGTGCACGTATCACCGCTCTCGGGCCCGGAAAACAGGCACCCGGTGCTATGCGCGGATACGGGTTCAAATATGAGGGGTCTTGGGCCCAGCACGCCGCAGACAGGCCGCTGAGCGCCCTTGGCGCCGCGCCGCGCCCGCCCCACTAGCCTACACTGATGAGCATTAGCGCGGACTTTCATTAACACACAGGCAGCGACACACAGCGCACACGGTGACCAGGACATCTACCAAGCCGGGGGGCAGCCCCCTCAGCGCCTACCTCGCCCACCCTGCGCCAAACGCTGCACAAACACCATCGCACACCTCACACGCGCCCGCTTTTCCAGCACACAAGAAAGCGCCAGGCGCGGCCCCTCTCGGGCATGCCGCGAGTCAGCTGGGGCCTTGCTGCACCAGCCCAACCCGAACACCGCCCCGCTTTGCGGACGCGCAAACACGCAGATCCGCTGCATCTCCCCCATAGCAGCCTATGCTTTTATGAGCTCCATCCCAGCTACCGCTCAGGCAGCGAGATGCTAGCACACGCGTGCCAGCTCAGCGGCGTCCCAGCTGGCCAGAGACTAGCAAGTTCCCAACAGGGGGCCCATCTCTAGCTGCAGCTGCAGACCGCATCAGCAATGAGCAGCGCGGCGTGCCAGCGCTGAGCACACGGGCCCGCCAGGTCCATCGCCAGCCCAGTTGCTGGGCCGAAAAACCGTGACCGCATTCATCCTGCAGCAGTCCCTGCACATGATGTCCTGCACCGCTGACGAGCACGGCGCCCAATGCGCAAAGCGGCTGCAACTGTCAACGGTCGCAGCGATGCATCCCTCCCCTCTTGCGCCTGAACAGGCCCGGCAGAACCCCAGAGAGGGAGACAACCAGGCGCAAAGCGCTAGGCGCCGTGCAGCAGGCGGTGCTCTGATTGCGCCTCGGCAGCGGCGTGCCGCTGTGGCCCAGACACGCGCGCAGCGCGGTACTGCCTGCATCATGCGTCCGCACTCGCGTGACGGGCGGCGCCGTCAGCGCGCACCCGGGCAGCTCCGCAGACAGAGGATACCGGCCTGCCGGCTCCAGCTGGTCGCTCGCGACCGCCCGCGCGCATCAGGGTAGGGTTAGGGTCACTCGTCGCGCGGCAGGCAGCGCTCCAGCAGCGCCTTGGCCTCCTCCAGGTCGGCCGGCGCGGGCGGCGTGTACGCGCCGGCGTTGTTGGTGGGCCCCTCGTACGTCGAGGGCACCGGAAACAGCGCAGGCCCGGGCGTGCGCTCGGCCGGGTCGCGCGCCAGCACGCTGAACTGGCCTTCCCTGCGCGCGCGCGGCTCCCGCGCGGTCAGCGCGCGCGTCGGGCAGCACCAAAAGAGCCGGCACGGTTCGGGTCAGGGCCGCTGGCCCTACGGCCACCACACACCCAGCCCTCCCCAGCAAAGCTTGGCAACGGATTCCCTTGGTTGCCCGCTCTGCACGTGCCCCCGTGCTCAGAGGGCCAGCTGCTGAGGGCCGCGCGGAGGGCCGCTGCTGGGGTGCGGGCCGCGCGCGGTCGCACCGCAGGCGCAGCGAGCGCTCCCAGTCCGTGAGACCGACGTTGTGGTCGGGCGGGATGAGCAGCGTGCCGCGCGGCTCCAGGCGGCAGCTGTACCCGGCCTCGCGGCAGAACTCCAGCAGCTCCTGCGGCGTGATGGGGCACACGTGCGGCTTGTGCACCATCGTCGCCTCCAGCAGGCCCGCGTACCTGCGCGCGCATGCGCGCGCGCCCCTCAGCACCACGCCGCGCTGCCCGCGCCGCGCGGAGCGCCCAGCTCAGGGCGCAGCGCCCGCAGCGATCAAATGTAGGGCCACAGCAGACTGCACAGCCCCTTGCCGCTCAATCTTTTTCGTCACAGACAATACAAGGCAGGCTCGCGGCAGCTTGCTGAGCTTGCGGCAGGCCCCAGGATGGCTTACCCGCGCATGCAAGCAGCGTAGTGCAGCACGCAGCAGGCATTATCAAGCGCGCGCTGCTACGCAGCCGTCCAGCGGCTGGCGCACGCAGGCGCGCTAGGGCCGCGCGGGGCGGCGCGCGCACCGCTCCGCATCGTCGTCATCCTCAAAAGCGATGATCGTGTCCTGCGGCAGGTTGTCCTCGCGCCGCAGCGCGCGCAGCGAGTAGATGCCCTCCGTCTCAAAGTCGCCGACGCCGAACAGGATCACGTGCACCTGCGGCACCCGCCCCTTGTTTCAGGTCGCTGTCGAGCAGGTGCCCAGACGGAGCCGGTCCCATGGCGGCCCAGTCAGTCCTTCACAGTGCGCAGGCGCGTGTAGGGGCACAGAGGCAGAGTGCACTAGCGGATGCACGGTCCGGGCAAACGCTGCAACGCCCTGTCCCATGCTGCTCCAAGGCCGCACGCCACGGCGCCGGGCGCAGCGCAGCAGGCGGGGCGCGGGCGCGGGCGCACGTTGGTGAGCGTGCGCCACAGGTCGCCGCTGCTCGCGGTGCTGTAGTGCAGGCTGTTCGAGCACTGCCACAGCTCGTAGCCCGGCTGCTCGGCGCGGCCCGGCGCGCCCGCGCCGCCCCGCCAGGGCTCGCCCGCGCCGCCCGCGCCCGGCTGCGCGGCCGGCACGTTGGCCGGGAAGGGCGTGTAGCCGCCGTCGTCCATGCCCCGCCAGGGCTCGCCCGCGCCCGGCTGCGCCGTCGGCAGATTGGCCGGGAAGGGCGTGTACCCGCCGTCATCCAGGTCCCAGCTGTCCTCCGCGCTGCTGCAGCCGCGCGCGCGCGCGGCCGCCGCGCCGCCGGCGCCCCCGCGCCCGCTCGTGGACGCGCCGCACTCGCCGTCGAGCACGCTCAGGCGCGGCCGCACCGCCTGTGCGCCGCGCAGGCCGCTCAGCGACCGGAACAGGGCGGGCCTGCGCGCCGGGCGGCCTGGGAGGCCAGCTGGTGCATGCAAGCAAAGTGGCGCACGGACGGCGCCCTGCTGCTGGCAGCCAGGCAGCGCGACCAGGCAGCGCGCCCCAAGGGACAGCGCGAGCTCTGCAGCGCGCAGCCCTGCCCACACACTGGCGCGCTCGGCTCCGGCTGCGCGCACCTTCCATGCCGCGTCGGCTGCGTGCGGCTGGCAGGGCGGCTCGCGCCGCGCGCCGCCGGCCGCGGAGCTGCGGCCGCCGACATCGCCGCTCGCACACGTGACTTGGCACGCCCGCGCGCCTGCGGCGCGGAGCGCACAGGCCTCAGCCGGCACGCGCTGGCGCGCACTGGCTCCGGGCCGGCACCGAGCGCTGACGACCGGCCGGGGCCTCTGACCTCCGCGCGCTGTCTGCAGCGCGGCGCCCCCGACCAGGCTGCGCCAACCGGGGCGCCGGGCCCCCAACTAGGTGTGCTTCACCCCAACTTCACCGGCGCATCGGCAGCGCAGCCCGGTGCCCCAGCAGCCGCTGGGCGTGCGGTGCGCCCTCAGTCGCGCGCTACACGCAGCACTGGACCCAAGCTCGGCCGCCCCAAGCGTCCGTGCGCACAGCAATGGGCACATCCCTCAGCCCGCAGCGGCCACCCTCGCGCATTCTGCCCTGTCTGCGTGCACAGCTCCCCGGGGACACCTGCGCACCGGCAGCACCACCCCAGGCGGCAGAGCCGCCGAGAGAGGCCCCAACACGCCTGGACCACGGCTTCCCGAGCCAGCATTCGCCGCCCTCCGCTGCCCAGGAGCAGTAGGACAGCTGCATCGGACCCGGCCGGGCCGCAAATGCAGCTCCCACCCCGACGCTTGACACCGAGAAGAAAGCCCTGGCCACGGACGTGCTGCTCCCCGGGCCCCGAGCGTCCAGCAGGCCGGTGCAGCAAGCACCTGCACACGTAGCTCGCAGTGGGGCAAGGCGCGCGCTGAGCGCCTGGTGCGGCGAGCGGCAGGGCAGCGGAGCAAGCAGCAGCCCGGCCGTCATCGTCCGCGGGCGGAGCGGCAGGGCCTGAATCGGGCTGCTCCTTCCGGGCTGCCAGAGCGCAGGGATGGGAGGACGGCTTGGTGTGCTCTTTCACAATCCAATTGCAAACCTAGCCCTGACCTACACGCTCAATATCTTATGGACAGCCTGTGCATATTTTTCAGAATCACGGCCGCGGGCCCATGCAATGCGCCACCTGCGTGCCTCCCCGTAGTCTACATGCAGCGCTCTCTGAACCGCCCGCCGCCACACCCTGCACAGGCCCCCTCCAGCTGCCGCACACCCGCGCCGCTCGCGCCGCGCCGGCGGCCGGCCGGCGCCCCGGGCGCAGCGGTGCCGCGCCGGCGCGGGCTCCGGCGGCGGCGCCCGCGCCGCCCCGCGCGCTCTCACGCGGTCTTGGCGGCCAGCTTGGGCGCCTCGGGCGCCGGGCAGGTCGCGGGCGCGGCCTTGGCGGCGGCCGGCTAGGGCCCTAATCCTACCGCCCGGCGCGCGCTCACGCGGTCTTGGCGGCCAGCTTGGGCGCCTCGGCCGCGGGGCAGGTCGCGGGCGCAGCCTTGGCGGCGGCCGGCTTGGGCAGCGCCGGGAAGAGCATGTAGCAGTTGAGCGCCGAGGCGACCACGCCCAGGAAGCCGACAAAGCGCGGCTTGAACGGCAGCACGCCCAGCAGCCCGCACGCCAGCGCGGCCTGCGCGGCCGGGCACCGGCGTCGGCGCGCGGCGGCGCTCACGCCGTGGCCTGCACGGCTGCGGCAGGGCAGCGCCGAGCAGCGATGGCGCGTCGTGACCCCCGCACACGCACGCGCACACTGCCGCTGAGCGGGCCGGGGCGGGGCAGCACGCGCAGCAGCGCACGCGCTCAGCGCGCCTCTGCGCTGAAGCAGCGCTGACGCGCACCGCGGGGCGGCGCAGCCGCGCACCCGGCTACCAGCGGGTGGTGCCACGGCAGCGCACGCAGCGCCCACCGTTCACCCACCGCCGAAGCGGCCGGCAATGCCTCCGGCGAGACCCTCCATGCATGCAGGAGCCCTCGCATGCACGCCACATACAGCAAGCTATGCCGGCACCAGCCCGGATGCCAGCGCCGCACCAGCCGCGGACAGCGCAGGCCTTTAGGGCAGGCCCCCAAGGGCTCGCTCACAGTGGCGCCATCCCTCACTGACCGCCAAAACAGTCCCTCGCCTGCATGAGCGCACAGAGGAGCACAGGCGGCCAGCCGCACATGCCTCGTCTGGGCAGTCTGGCGAGCAAAGCAGCACCCGCCCGGCCCCCAAGCTCGGACCCCTGCGTGGCCCGGAGACAGTACGCTGCATGCGCGAGCATGCAGGTACGCCACTCCCGCCGGAGCGCGGCTGCGCGCCATGCACGAGAGAGAGCGCGCGCCTGCACGAGCGCGTGGAAGAGCACGAGCAGGCGGCCGTCAACCTCGGCCAGCGCGCGCCCCTGCCGCGCGCGCCACGCCGCCTCGCCCTCGCCCTCGCGCCGCACGGCCGTCAGCGACAGCAGCTCTGTGCACTCGGCGACCACCGTGCAGATGGAGCCGCCCATCCAGCCGTACAGCGAGGCCTTCTGCCACCTGCGGCCCAGGATGGGGCGTCAGGCTTGGTTACCCTGTCAGGGTTTGGTAACCCTGACCCGGGGCAAAGCCGCGCCGCGCCACGCGCCCCCCGCGCCGCCCCGCCCAGGCGCGGCGCGAGCGGACACGCCCGCCCAGCCCCGCAGCACGGCCGCCTGCCGCCGCCGCTGGGGCGCGCACGAGCGGCGCCGCCGCACAGCCTGCTGCCCCACGCGGAGCGCCTGCGGGCTGTGCGCGTGCGGCGCACCGAGCGGCTTTCCAGCGCAAAGCCACAACAGCATGCCACCCGCGCCTCCCTCCGCCGCCTGCAGCATGCAGCGGGCGGAGGCAAGCAGGCCCCAGGTCGCCAGGGTCTCCGCAGAGGCAGACCGGCGCACCGCCGCGGCCACGACTTGCAGGCCGGCCGGATGTACGCCGCGCGCGCGCGCCGCACACCCGCTGCGTGCCTGACACCCACGAGACGCGCGCACAGGCGCTGCAGGCAGGCACGCAGGTGCGGCCAGAGGCCCCCCACCCCATGGCGTGCACCGCGTCACCGCCTGCTCCTGGGAGGGCTCCCCGGGCGCGCACCGCTCCACCGCCTGCTTGTTGGTGAAGATGCCGGCCTGGCTGGCCCAGACGACATGGTCCGCGCCAAAGTACACGGCCATCAGCACCTGCTTGAGCTGCGGCGCGCGCGGGCCCCCGCTCGGCGCGCTGCCTGCGGGGGGCGCGCGGAGCGGGCGTGCGGGACAGGCGGGCGCGGGCGGCGCGCGCCTTGTTGATCAGCTCGAGCGCGGGCGGCTTGCTGGGGTTGAGGCGCGGGTTGAGCACCAGCGGGGTCAGCTGCTCCAGGGGCTGCGCGGCGCCGGGGCGCTGCGCGTCAGGCGGGGCCGGCTGCAGCCGGCCGAGCACATGCACCGCAAGCGCAGCCCGGCGCGGCGGCGCGCGCGAGGCGGCGCCTGCGCTCCCGCCGTGGCGGCGGCCGCGGTCACACGCAGGGCTGCGTGTCACTGCACGGCAGCGCGGCCCGGCCCGGCCGGGCAGCGGGGCGGGCACGGCGCGGCGACCGCACCCCGAAGATGCGGAAAACCTTGCGCGCCGCGGCGACCGACACCTGCACCTTCTTCGCGTTGCCCGGCTCGCCAGCCGACACGAACATGGCCGCATACTGCGCCCGCACCGCGGCGTCAGGCCGGCGCCACAACGAGCGCCGGGCCAGGCGCGACCTGAACGGCGCATTGGCGGACCCGCGCAGGAGCGTGGGGCCGGGCGCGCCTGGATGAGCGCTGTAAGCTTGTCCTTGCCGCCCGCCTTTGCCAGGAAGCCGTTCACCGCCTGCGACGCCGCGACTCCCATCAGCCAGGGCGAAGCACGCGTGGTGGCCCGGCCGCCCGCTGAAGCACCGCGCTCGCCTTCAGATGGTCCGCGCTCAAGCCCATGCCGTGCGCCATAGCTCCAGGCGTCACGCGCCGCGCACTTCGACTCCCCTGCAAGCTTGCGCGCCGCACGACACCACACCGCTGCAGGCTTTGTTGACTGGCAAGCTAGTGTCCAAAGTGCGTGCACATTGCTGACTCGAGCACCAAAAATACCCTACGCCCGTGCTGGGGGCTTGGTTGGGACTGGCGGGGCCTCGCTGCCCGCTGGCGCCGATCAATGCGACCCACAGGCTGCACACACATTGCACTGCAGCGACCTGAGCTCCGCAGCAGACAATGGTGTCTAGCTGATGCCCGGGTGAGCGCTGGCGGCACTGCTGGCTGCCCTCGGTTGGCCCCTGACTGTCTATCGCAGCTTTCGAAAAGTAGGGGGTGTGACGCCAGCGTTGCCGGTCCGGGCCAGCGGAAGGGAGAAGCGAACAACTGCTGTATGGACGGCACCTCGGGCCGGCTGGCAGCAGGCCTGCGCTTAGGCGACCAGGTGCAGCAGCTCGTGCCTGCCCAGCTGCGTCCCTGTGTGCTCCGTCCAGGCAGGCGGGACACATTGGTGCGCTTCTCGCAGGCCGCGGACGCGCACGCCGCGCAGCACAGCCCGGGCGCGAGCGGCACTCGCTACCCGCTCTTGCCCTTTGCAGACGACGCGCCTGTCCAGGTGGGAGCCCCTGCTGGCGCCAGCTATGCTGAGAGCCCCTGCACCAGCCGGCTCAAGGCTGCTCCCGCCCCCGCAGCTGTACGCGTGCCTCCTGCTCAAACGCCCCCTAACTGCAAACTTGTGCATGACCTGCCGCCTGGCGGCACGTCCCACCCCCCTGCTTGCTGCAAGGCGAGCCGGCTGCTGCGCTCGAGGCCGCATGCTCGAACACACTGTCCGTGGCTGCAAGCAGCGCCGCGCTCCACAGGCGCCAGTTGGCCGGCAGGGCGCGGGCGCGCTGCGCGCGGGCGACGGCCAGTGCGGCGCCGTCCCGGCGGCGGCGGAGGCCGCGTGCGGGGCCGGCGGGCCGCTGCCGCTGGCCGGCGACTCGGCGCGCCTGACGCCCTGCTCGTCAGCGCTGAGCTCGTCCAGCGCTCTGCGGCTGCGCCTGGGCGGCCCGAGCGAGGACGCGGGCCTTGCCGGGCGCGCTCCCCTCGCGCGCGCGCCCCCGCCCGCAAACCCCGCTCACCCGCTCGTCGCCCTGCTGGCCCGCGGCCGGAAATAGGGCCTCGCGGCAGCAGCGGCGGGCGTCGCCTGGCGCACGCGCCCGCTCCCTGCGCGCGCCGAGCATCGTGGCTCGCGCTGTGGGTCTGTGTCCATTAAGGTCCGCTGTTCAAAGCGCATCCTCGCCAAGCGCCTGAACGGGGAGGGCTGCCCCGCCAAGCACCGCCTTTAGCAGTGCACCGAAATGCTCGCGCGCGCCCCGCGCAGGTTCTCGCCGATGCAGACGCCGAGCCAGCTGACGCCCAGCGCCAGCAACGACGCCAGCGCGGCCGCGGCGGCGGCCGTCGCTGCGGACGCCGCGCGCGGGGCGGCCGCGGCCGCGGCGCCCGCCGCGGCCGCGCACACGTGCGGGCGGCCGCCGGTGTCGCCGTTTGCGCAGCAGGCGGACGAGGCGCCGCCGTTTGCGCAGCAGGCGGACGAGGCGCCGCCGGGCGCGGGCGGCGCGGGGCCCGGCGACGAGGCGAGCGCCGCCGCGCGCGCGCGCGCGCACAGGCTGGCCCACGTCCCGGACCTGTCGCAGGCGCGCCGCCCGCGCGTGCGGGGTTGCGGCGCGCCGCGCGCGCCACCATCCCGCCGTTCTCGCGCTCTCACACGCGCAGGCTGCGCTGCCTGCCTGCTTCGCGCGGCGTGCAGGGCGTCGCCACTGACACCCAATCAAGGCCTCGTGGGAAAACATGCGCTGCCTGAGAATCCCGTATCAATACTACCAAAGACACCATATTCCAGAACTGCTAGACCAACCTGCAGTGACAACACCAGCGACGCGCTCGCCGGGCGCGCGCGCGCAGGTGCCGTCGCTGAACGAGCGCGAGCTGCTGCTGTACCGCGAGATCACGGAGGAGCTCAGCTCGGAAGGCGAGCTCAGCACGCTGCTGTCCGGCCTGTGCGCGCCGACGGGGTCG
>JAABUH010004333.1_pt1 | contig 11551 bp, 18 predicted proteins | sample 5559121 | NCBI WGS metagenome assembly JAABUH01 (sample SAMN10711871, study PRJNA513364) | rock metagenome | isolation source: Antarctica rocks | place: Antarctica: Victoria Land, Battleship Promontory nord | collected 2015-12-28 | reverse complement strand
ACACGGACACATCTCCCACTAGCAGCACAGTAACGCCCACAATCGCCGTATCAGCGCCAGAACAGACGGAAAACAGTACGCCCAATGAGATGACCGTCTACCCCCTCCCGCAACATGCGGCCCTAGGTATTAAAGGTATTGGTCCGCATGTTGCGGGAACCCCCCAAGAAAGCACGGGGGGGGATAGTGGGAACCCGGCGTTGGGGACCGGTGAGACCGTTCCACCATCGGCGCCGGGCTGGCTGGCGCCCCGGCTGGGCGATATCCCGCAGGAATTGCTCGACCGGCGGCAATGGGCGGTATGGCGAGCAGAGCAGCGCGATGGAAAATTCATCAAGCCGCCCATAAACCCACGCACGGGTAAGCCGGCCAACGTGAACGACCCGGCGACCTGGGGAACCGTGTCTGAGGCTATGCAGGCCATGCAGCGCTATGGCAGCGATGGCATTGGCTTCATGTTCACTGCCGAGGATCGGTATACCGGTATCGATCTGGATCAGATGGATGATCAGGCGCGGGAGATCGTTTCCACACTGAAATCCTACACCGAGTTGTCACCATCCGGGAGAGGCGTCCACATCATCGTGCGCGCCACCAAGCCGCCCGGCGGGTGCCGACGTGGCCCAGTGGAGGTATACGACCGGGCCCGGTTCCTGACCATCACCGGCCACCTCGTCCCCGACAGCCTGGCGGTGATTCATGACCGCCAGGACGAAGTGAACGCGGTGCATGTACGCCTGTTCCCACTGCCGGCGATATCCCCGCCGGCGGCGCCTTCACCGCGCTGCATGGACGATGACGGGGAGCTGGTGGCGCGGATGCTGAACGCGAAAAATGGCCCCTCCTCCTGTGCTCTCTGGCGTGGCGACTGGAGCGGGCACCCGTCCCATTCTGAGGGCGTATGGCACCTGTTATTGCGACTGGCGTACTGGACGGGCGGTGACATGTCCCGTATGGATCGATTGCTACGACAGTCCGGCCTGTACGATCCCGAAGACTGGGATCGACCGGATGGTACCTATGGGACCCATGGGCAGCGGGATGTACAGCGGGCGCGGGATGCTTGGGCAGGCTCGAGCACGGTAGGGCGCCATGATGCGTAGGACGATAGACGCTACACGGCTCTACGACGTTCATCTGATTCATCGGTTCTCGAACGGCCACCACTCCATGGTCGAAGTGCGTGGCGTCTGCCGCCTTGACGGTCAACACGTCCGATATCATCAGCGCTGGCGGTACTTCGCGCTTCGAGTCGCGCTCTACCTCGAGGACAACCCCGACATCGACACCGCTGCGGCAATGATGGCGGCGGCCAGTGCTGCGCTCAATCAATCGCGGCAATCGTGGGGTAGCCATGCTGAGTAGCACTGCTGAAGTTGTTCTCACTGAGACGAATGACCTGCAGGTGAATGGACTACCGATACGGCTGGCTGAAACGGTGCGCCGTTATCTCACCGTTGCCAACCCTGTGTACCGCGATGCCAAACAGTTTGGCCGTTCCACGCGGAACCTGTCTCCCACTATCGAGTACTTCGAAGAGGTTGATGGTGCGCTGGTGGTTCCGCGTGGGGTGACCGCTTTCCTGCTGCAGCTCTGCCAGCGCCATGACATCCCCGTGCAGGTGGTCGACCGGACGTACCGCGGCAACCAGGTCGACATCAACCTACAGGCCACGTTATCGCCGGCGCAGTGTGCTGCGGTGGCCGCGGTGGGTTGCCATTCTAAGGGCCAGTTGGTAGCGCCGGCAGGCAGCGGCAAAACCGTAATGGGCCTGGCGATTGTGGCGAGCCGGCGGCAGCCCGCCCTCTGGCTCACTCACACGGCCGAACTCGCCAAGCAGACCCGGGAACGGGCCTGTGAAGTGCTGGGTCTTCGGGCGGCGGATATAGGCATGTTTGGCGGTGGCACGAAAAGTATCGGGGAAGTGCTGATCATCGGCATGGTGCAGACGCTGGCTCGCGATATCCCGCGAGAGTTGTTGCAGCACGTGGGTCAGGTCGTGGTTGACGAATGCCACCATACGCCAGCTCGCCAAATGTCCGCCGTCGTCGCTGCCTTCCCCGCCCACTACCTGCTGGGGCTGTCTGCCACGCCCTACCGTCGGGATGGCCTGGGCGCGGTGATTGGCTTCTACTTGGGACCGCCCACTGGGACCATGCAGACAAAGGATTTGGCGGACCGGTTGGTTCGTCCCTGCATCCAACGGCGCAATACCGATGTCACGGTTCATGCCGATAGTTTTACTTCGCTGGTGACCAAGCTGGTCAATCACACAGGACGGAACCGGCGCATCGTGCGGGACGTGGCCGAGGCGGCCCAGCGTGGCCGGAAAATACTGGTGCTGACCGACCGAGTCGACCATGCCGAGGAATTGACCCGGCAGCTGCAGCGGGCCGCCGTGGCGGTCGATATCCTGCACGGGCAGCGTGCGGTGAACGAACGCGCCATGGTGCGAGCCGACATGATTGAGGGCAGGCTCGAGGTGGTGGTGGCCACGACTCAGTTGGTGGGCGAGGGCTGGGACTGCCCAGTGCTGGACACCCTTTTTCTCACCACCCCCTTGAGCTACCATGGCCGGCTGACTCAATACGTCGGGCGCATTGCCCGTACCGCTGATGGCAAGCGCGGCGCTCAAGTGATTGACTACACCGACGATAACGCCATGCTCTGGGCGAGCTGGGCCAAGCGGCGCGACGCCTACGATGCAGCCGGCTATGAGCGGACGGTAGCGTGATTCCGCTCTATGAATCCCGAGTAACGAGTACGTCAAGATAAAGGAAAAGGAACCCACATGGATATCTCAACCGACCCGCGCTACATCCACCTCAAACAGCGCGAAAAGCGCGCCATGGAGGACATGACGAGCGCCTTGCAGGGTTCCCAGCAGCGGGACGCCTTACCTCGTCTGGAGTCACAAATACGGGGCTTGGCCGGTACCCGTGACTCCCTGGCCGGCAAACTTGAAGCAATCAGCCATGCACGCTCTGATGACGGTCAACGGGAAGGGTTGCAAAAAGGACTCGATCAAGCCGACCAGCAGCTCGAGCGCTATCAGGCCCAGCATGAGCGGATGGTCCGCGAGATTAATCACGCCGTTGTGTTGCAAAATCAGGCCGCCGCCGAACTCAATGCCGTTGCCGCTGAGATTGCCGTCCTGAGCACGACGGCGTGATGCCCCTGTACACCAGACGACGCCATGAGCACGTGTGAGTCTTTGCCCAAACAGACCGCCCGCATCAGCGATGAAGCGCAGGCCGAGATTGTGCGTCTGGCTATTCGTCAAGTCTCACATGCCGAGATTGCCCGCCGTCTCAACGTTCACCGCCAGACGGTCAAGCGGGTATTGACTCGCACGCATGCCGCCATGGCGATTAGTCACGACACCGACCAGGAGCGAGCCGAAGCGGTGGCCGTCTATCGCGAGGTGCAGCGTGCCGCATGGGAGGCGGTCGACAAGGGCCGTACCGGCGCCCTGGCTGAGGTGCGACAGGCCCAAACGCGGATCGATGCCCTGCTTGGCTTACCCCTGGATGGCCCCGAGGATCCGCTGATTCAACTTCAGCGATTCAAAGCGGATGTGCTAGCCGCTATCTGGGCCGAGGCGCCGGATGTGGGGCCACGAATAGCACAACGATTGATAGCCGTAAATCGGCAGGAGCAGGAACGATGAATATTGACCAGGAACGACGTGCTTTTGCGGCAGACCTGCAGCAACCGCAACGGCGTTTAAGTGATGAGGATTGCGCCTCGTGGGATGCTGCCCTTGCTGCGGTGATGGCCCATGTGCCCGATGGCCGGCAGCTGCATGACCCGGATTTGTCGAGGGTGCCGGAGGAGCTACTCCGGGAGGCTATCCGGGTAGGGAAGCTTCTGCTTGCGGAGTAAAGAGTGATGAGCGGCACGGGGCAATGGACCAAAGACCCGAAACGAGATGAAGAACGCCGGCAACTCGCGGCCCGGCTGCTCAATCAAGGCGTGCCGGTGAAAGCGATAGCCGGGCAGCTCGGCGTCGGTCTTACCTGGGTGCGCACCGTCCAGAAGCAACGTCAGACAGTGACCGACTCCGACACCGCGGCGTAGTCGTGACAGCGTTGCTATGCGCTGTGCCTGTCTTCGCCGGCTATCGCTCTGGGGTAAAAGGGGTCGGGAATGGAATCAGGGATCTCGACTCTCACGGGTGTATCCAGAGCGCGGGTCAACTGCTCCCACATCTCACCCGCTGCGTCTGGCTCTTCGGCTTCTATCTCTGATGGTCCGTTCTTGCCTAGGATTCGGTCTAGCAGCCATGACGAGGCCGCATGGCGGACTGTCTCACTCTTGGCGTCAAGTAGCGCGATTTTACAGCCGATGGCAGCATCCCCTTGGGCGAGGATCTGGGCGAGCAGCTCGCTTCGAATAAGATCGGCTTCGGCTTTCCGCTGAGTCTCTAACGCAGTCCGAAACTCGGGGCTAGCACTCCACCGATTCGCAGTATCAACCGGTACGCCAAGCTCACGGGCGGCGGCTGCCATGGTGCAATAGGGGGGCTGGCAGAGCCTATCTATCAGGGCTTTCTGTCGCCGATTCACGCTTGATTCACCGCCATGTGTGGTCATTCGCCGTCACTCCATTAGACACCGTCCCCGTCTATCTGTCAACTGATAGCGTCTCAATCCTGACAGCGGGGAAACTCAACGGCATAGGCGTTTGACTCGCGCAGCGCACGGGCGAGCACGGGGCGCAACTCGTCTAAGCGGTCACTGGCACGACTCGATCCGCCCAGATGGGGCTGAGTGACCGTAATGCGTTGCGCGACCACAGAGGCCGCTTTCCAGGCCGATTCAGCGTGTCTCAGAGCAGCATCAAGCGGTACCAGTGTGGCTTGAAACTCCGCCCAGAGCTGTCCGCTCCTGGCTCGGATGAGATTCCACTGGATCTCCTGGAGTGCTATCTGCTCTTGCTGGCAATGCTGGGCCAGAGGACCGCGGGCAGCCATGCGGTCTTCGGCGAGCTCTTTTGTCTGGCGCAGGGTGTACTGAAGTTGGGTGACCTTCCTGCTGTATGCCGGTGAATCGGATGGAGCAGACAAGAGCGCGTGAAGTTGCCCTTCGCCGTCTTCGAGTAGTCCTGGCGCCGCGGCTATCTCCCTATCAAGTTGCTGGAGCCGGGCTACGGTTGCCTGCATCGCCGCTTCTGCCTGCTGATATTCGGCTTCGACCAGGCGGACGTGCTCGGCTGGGTCAATGCTTGGCTCGATTGCAGTGGTCATCGTGCATCCTTTCGATATCTGCGTAGTGGGTTCGTCAACGGTAGATACTCCTATGGAGCGGTACTTCATACTGGAGACGTCTCCGGTTGATTGGTGTCGACCGGTAGGTGTCTCATGGCTGGCGGCGTGGTCAACTCACGCCGCCAGTTTTTTTGTGTTGAACTCCTGCAACCGAGCCACATCGACCCCCGCAATCAGCTTTGAGCGGCGGTCCAAGGGATTGACGGTGTAGGTCAACTCGCCTCGTTTGATGAGGTCCCAGATACGGAACCGCGTGACTCCGAGCGCTTCGGCGGCAGCGGTCACGGTGTAATGCTTTGGCGGGTCGCTCATGGTGGTACCTCCAGTTCGTAGTCTACCAGATAGGTGAAGTTGGGTGTAAATAGACAGTAATTCTATTGCATTATACGTGTGGTTATGTTATAGTTAGGTGTAGGACATGAGACACCTACAGACACCAACACCACACAGGAGGCAGAGACATGGAGATGACCACCGCCACCATCACCCCGACCAGCGCATGGTGCAAAGCCATGAGGCGAGCCCGCCGTGAGAACGTCAAGCCGACCAGGCAGGCGGACGGCTCCTTTCGAGTGCCCAGTGTCTCGAAGCCCGGCACCAACCATATCGTCACCCTGGACAACCGCGGCCACATCGTCCAGTGCGATTGCAAGGGCTGGGAGCACGGCGGACGCAGTCACCCCTGCAAGCATGCCGCGAGTGTTGCTCTGGCAATCATGTTCCTGGCCGGCGCCCACATCGCTGAGGCCAGGTCCGACCCAATGCCGGTTCCATCGCTGAGCGTTTCGCGTGGTCAGTTATTCCGGACGGCGCGCTAATGGCCACCTCCACCACCGACATCACCTCGATGCCCAGCACGGCCGATACTGCGCCGTGCTGGGAGTGTGGAGGGCCAGTGGCGTATCAGCAGGCAGTACGCACCGCGACCGGCTGGCAGGCCATAATCTGCCCAGCCTGTGAGAGCTGGGTGGCGTCGCACTTGGGGCCGATATTCACCGGTGAGAGATACCGTTAATCGACCAGTCCCGAGCCGGCGGGCTATCCGGCGTGAGAGAGGAAGCCATGGACCACGAGAATCCATATGCCGAGGAAGCTCGCTATCAGGAGACCAAACAGGCCATTGAGGCGCTGGAGCGGATGACACCCGAGCAGTCGGGTAACCCCGGCAATGAGGAGACAGACATCATGGAAGCGACCAGAACAACGAAGACCCCGGCGACGCATACCGACGACGCCCGACTGATTACGGTCCCGGCTGGGCTGCTGGGTGAATTACTTCGGGAGGCAGTCACCAATCCCAGCGCGCTGATTATCCCGGCGATTGTCGGCCGTGCCTTCTGGGGTGACCCTGACGACAACGGCATGGAGATTGTGGATGACAGTGGCCACTATCGTCTGGGCTACGTCGCCTGGGCGGACCTGACGGAGATTGTCCACAGTATCCGCGCGAGTCGCTGCAATGCCGTAGGGCACGCATCCCACCAGTACCACCGTGTTCACGGCGACTATCCGGTGAAGCCATAGACAGGCCGGCGGATGAGCGTCTACCATCCCAACGCGAGTTTGACGACCAGGTGGAGCGGTTCGAGCAGTGGGCGGAGGACCAGAGGCAGCGAAACAATCAAGACCAGGCCGAAGACCATACCATCGAGAACACAGGGGAGTTGAACCTTGACCGCTGAGGACATCGGCTATCACGGCTGGGCGAATTACGAGAGCTGGGCGACGTTCAGATGGCTTACCGCCGATCCGGAGACCTGCCAGGCACTGGATGCGATTGTGCAGGCTCCCAGAGCGGGAGGAGGAATACGCGCCGACCAGGTGAAGGAGCTGGTGACGACCGTCTACGACTTCCCGACCACCGGACTGCTGGCCGATCTACTTACGGCCGCCCTGGATCGGGTGAACTGGGAGGAGATTGTGGCGAGTCACCTGGAGGACTAGCTCGAAGTATCCTCTAAACCAGGTAGCCGCCCGTGGCCATTTTGTACGCTTTGTACGGACCAGTGGCGGCTTACCGCGGCTTCCCCGTTCGCCAGAATTGCCACCGCCACCACTTCGAGTGGTGGGGAGTGACTGGAGTCTCACTTGAATCAAGGACCGGCAGAGCGAGCTGTTTCACGACGTTCTGATAGTGTGCTTGCCAGAACCCAACCTGCTGGGCGAGGGACTCATTACGCCGTCGCAGCTCACGTAACTCTTTGACCAGCGGCTCCAGTGCGGTACTCGGTGCCGCTGTTGGTGCCGGCTGGCGCTGGTGGTTGCTCGTTAGCGGCGGTATTGCGATAGTGCCCCACGTTGCATGGATGAGGTGTAATGGCTCTTCAGATCTCCACTGGCGGCCTTTCCATTCGAGGCTTGCACCCTTGGAGCAATTGCAGCTCTTGCAGGCTGCGATGAGGTTGGATGGAAGATTTGTGCCGCCGGCAGCAATGGGGACGATATGGTCGACGGTTAAGGGTGGGCCGGATATGTGGCAGTAGCAGCATTGCCAGCCATCCCGCTCGAAAATACCGGGAGCCATTCGCTTTTGTAAGCGCTTCCATTCGATCCGCATTGCAACCGCATTACTCACTTCCAGAGTCGCCGCCAGAAGGGACGGCGTGCCGTCTCAGGTGCTGCGGTTACTGCTTCCGGTGGCGGTGCCTGTAGCAGGCGTATTTGTCCATCCTTCTCTTGGACAACACGCTGGAGATAGGCGACCTGGCCGGCAAGCTCTAAGATCTGGCGATCACGCTCCTGCAGATACGAGAGGGGCACAGTCACACTGCCAATTGCAGCGGCAGGACTTGCAGCACCGGTGCCGATCGGTGCCGTGGGCTGTTCCTGCTGAGTGCCGATGGTGCCGACGTGAGTACCGCTCTCGGTACCGTCTGGTGCCGGAAGGTAGACCAGCCACCGCGCTCCATCGCGCACCGCCTCCAGCGTACCGGCAGTAATCCGCTTCCGTACCGCCCGCTCCTTGATCCCGAGGGCCTGGGCCGCGGCCGGGACCGTAAGCGGTACCCGTTCCGGTCCCGGTGCCGATGGTACCGCAGCACTGTCGGTACTGGTACCGGTCCCCGCTGTGCTCTCCATCGATCCTCACCGCCTCCATATCGGTGCAAAAAGGTAGCACTACGCCGGGTACAGAGAGGAACCGGTCGACGATAACCGGCCCTCTCTGTGGTGCGCCTATCGCGCTTGTTCGGCCTGGCGTGCCTCAGTCAAGAGACGACGTAGGAGCCACGATAGGCCGCCTGGCTGCCTCTTGCCCCATTCAGCCAAATCAGCCGAGAGTAAGACCGTGGTCTTCACCGTGGGCGGTCCGGCGATTGGCCCTGGCTTGCGTGGCGTGTTTCGATGGCCTGGGACAGACTCGCCGTCCGGAATGGGGCGCGGTGTTGCATTGAGCATGGCGTGTCCTTCCATGGAACTGAACTCAGAGGATAAAAAGAGTCCCACGCCAAGCCGTGCCACGCCATACCATGCAGTTTGCCCAAAGTGGATCCCGTGGGCCGGTGCGTTCCGCATTCACCAGATCGCCCTGGCTTAGCGGCCTACCCCGTTTGTTGATGTAGCCCCGTAGTCTAGCTCTTCTCGCACGAGGGGAGAATCAGGAGCACGTTGAACTTTGCCGACGTCGGCAAAACCTCTCCTTCAGCCATCACCAGGAACGATGTCTGGGTTGCAAGGAACATGGAACTTTCCCGACGTCGGGAACATGTTGAATTGTCGCGGCGCCGCGACAAAGCACGGTCTCACGCGAAGAAGACCAGAGCTTGCCGGAGTTTGCCCGCGAGGAAGACCATAATGCGCATTATGCGAGGGTCGGGCGTATGGCCAACGACCCACGCGCGCGGGGAGAATCAGTACACCTTCCTGAAAATTTTCAGGAAGGTGGTCAACGACCCACGCGCGCGGGGAGAATCAGGCGTATCTGGTCTCATTTAGTCTCACCGTCTACAACGGCGCTCGCGCGAGGGACAGAGCGGAGGGCGCAAGTGCAACGAAGGGCTGTTATGCCGAGTATCCCGAAAGCGACCCACCACGGGCAGCAAATCACCGGAAGTGCTGTAGAGGCCATTCTGCAGAATCAGCCCAGAAAAAGTAGGGCAAAACCGATGCTCTACGGGCATGGAGCAGGACGAGTCAGGCACCAGCTCACCGCTCTTCCCGTGGGTTATGCGCCCTTTCGATCGTCCCCACCATCCAGCGGTACGACTGCCGCGCAGGGTAGAGAACACAGGAGGAGCAATTTTGGGCTTTTCCTCGCCGCTAGTCACCACTGTTTTTGGCATGGTGACGCCAGGCAGCCCCTAACGAGGGGAGTGCACAGAACACTAATAGAAAACCTCATCTTCCCATGTTCTAACGCCTCTGCGGGGTGCTTTTGGCTCTCTCTGGTGCACCTGTAATGCGGTTACGGAAAAGATCGGCAGTATTAACACGATTGTCGGGGTGGCCTTGACTCTTCAATCACTGGGCTATACGATAGAAGCATGGTTATGGCCGGATCGTTCAGGAGGTTCACTGTGCCATTCAATTTTGAATCGTTCGACCGCCGGGATATCCCGGCAACAACCCGGCCCATGGCTACCCTGCAACGTGGTGGCCTGTTGAGCCTCAACCAGGCCAGCTATATGGGTATCGGCGAGCCGGAGGCCGTCGAACTGCTCTACGACAAGGAAGCGCGGGTAATAGCACTACGCGCTATTGATATTGCCGAGCGCAAGGCGTATCCGATACGGAAAATAGGCGCCGGGCAGAGCTATATCGTCAGTCTGACGAAATTGTGCACTCACTACGGAATTGAAACTGCGCAATCCCTGCGATATGAGGCCACGGTCGAGGACGGCACGCTGATCGTGGAGCTAAACACCCCGATCGGTGTGGTAACCGGCCCACGGAGCAAACCAAGGACGGACGATGCAGCACGCCTCATCGTCTGACAGTGACACACGATGCACAGCGCCGACGCGGCTAATGGACACCTACCCATCGGGCGCCGTATCGAGGCATGGCGGAAAACAGCCGGGATGAATCGTCAGGAATTGGCCGCAATGATTCACGTATCGCCACATCGATTAGCCAACCTAGAAAATGGGCGCTCATCCGCCTACGGGTATGAATTAGCCCAATTGGCGCGCGTGCTGAATGTGGCCTTAGTCGACCTGATGGACGCGCCTATGGCGTGAAAAAGCCACGGTGCAACCCGTGGCTTCTTCCCTTCCTGGGCCCGCATAAATACGAATGCGGAAGGGCTCTCTAACGCCCCTCAGTATCGTAGATATTACCGATTCACGCAAATATTGCGCATTTACGCAAATATTGCGCGATCCGGTACCAGCGGGCACAGGGTCAACCTCCCACACCGACTGAGGAGAGACCTCGTGCTTATGTCAACTAGCTACCTACAGTATCGCACACGTTCGATCCGTCAACAATCAGCGGATGGCCGGCCATGATCGTCGCCACCGCACTTCAGGCCCAGACGGCGCCACAGCCCACCGTGCCCTATGCCGAACTCGAGCGGGAACGCCGGCGCCGGATCGTCGCTGAGCAGGCGCGGGATCAGGCGAATACTCGGGTGCGGCGGCTCGAGCTCGAGCGCACGGCACTGTGCGGCGTCCTCAACAATACGTCGCTCTTACCGGCTGAACGCATCGTGGCATGCTCCACAATCTGGGCTATCGCCCACGAACGCAGCCAACAGCCGGAACCAAGCGCCTACATTCCGCTCTGCGTCAAAAATATAAGCTCTGTAGCCGGTATCTCCGACGATGTCATGAGTAAAACCATTCGGACGTTATCGGAGTTGGGCGCACCGTGGACGAAGGAAGTTATTAACGACGGATACCCGATCTACAACGAGGAGGAAGAGAGATGGTCCTATCCGTTCGTGATCAAAACGCCCGTTACCTCCCCCCTCGAGAATCTGCAGGCAATCGCCCGGCTCAGGGTATCGCCAGAGGAGCGCAAGGCCAAAACCGGGAGTAGCAAACCTGGCGGCAAACGCACCAAAGGCCAAACAGTCGACGGACTGACCATTAGCCGCCGATGCCCGAATTGCAACTCCACTAATACCAGAATCCAGTGCCAAGAGTGCGGGTTGATCACCAATACCGACGAACTCACAGAGGGGGAGGCGACCGAAAATGAGGAGCCCACGCCCCACACGGACACATCTCCCACTAGCAGCACAGTAACGCCCACAATCGCCGTATCAGCGCCAGAACAGACGGAAAACAGTACGCCCAATGAGATGACCGTCTACCCCCTCCCGCAACATGCGGCCCTAGG
>JAABUH010004331.1_pt1 | contig 11554 bp, 12 predicted proteins | sample 5559121 | NCBI WGS metagenome assembly JAABUH01 (sample SAMN10711871, study PRJNA513364) | rock metagenome | isolation source: Antarctica rocks | place: Antarctica: Victoria Land, Battleship Promontory nord | collected 2015-12-28 | reverse complement strand
GAGCCGCCGGCGGCTCGCTCCGCTGCCCAGGGGGTTACTTCAACGCGAATTAACCAGCGTCTACTTAGCCACCGTCACTCGCCTTCCTCCTTGGCGAGGGTGGCTGGCCTGGGCGCGATCTCGGCCCGTTCTCTGGCCGCGACCGCTTCCTCGGGTGTCATCTTGCCATACTCGACGAGGCTGGCGATGGCGCGCTCGACCATGCGATCCATGTCTCTCACCATGTGCGGGAAGCCGAACGCATCCAGCCTCCGCTCCCTGTGTTTCGGCTCCTCGTCGTTGTCGCCCATGTCCTTCTCTTCGTTTCGTCGGATCGGCCTGTGCGCGCCCGGTGGTCTTCAGATCGCGGGTGTCACGTCGTCCCTTGACTGGCTGGCAATGACAGTGTACCGCTCTCCGATCACGCTTCTCACGCTTCTTAGAAGGGCAGTCGCCTCCGAGTACGGAAAGGCCTGTGCTGGCTATGTAGTTCATCCGCCCAACGAAAGAGCACATGTCGTTGGGCGGATGAACTACATAGCCAGCACAGCGTCGTCAGGGCGCGCTAGACGCTTGCCCTCGACCACGACGCGCTCACCCCTCCCGACGACGGGTGTCTATCAACGACGAGCATCTCTCACCGCGTCCCGTCACTGTGTGTTGCCGACGTCAGCGAGAACACGCGCGACACAGGGTCGTGCGGGCGCGGGAGAAACGGGCTCACGACCGGCGTCGTGGGGCGTGCCTCTCCTCGTGACAGGTCACACGCGTGCGCGCGGGCGTTCCCGCCCTCCATCCGTCCGGCGATCGTCACCCACGACACGACGTGGAGAACCACTCCTGTCTTCAAGCGAGATCGGGGAACAGCGGTTCCTGACGTGGTGGAGCCTCCGTGTCCGCGTCGAGAACGGGGGTCGGCGGGTCGCTGTACGAGAGCGCCTCCTGCTCCACCGCCCGCCACATCTGGCTAAAGCGGCGGACGCGACGGTCGTAGCGGACCAGAGGCGTGCCCTCGTGCACCTCGACGCGCACCACGCGCGCGAGGGCCGCGTGATACGTGGCGAAAAGCGGCGCATCCGTGACGGTGACATGAATTTCGTCACATCTCTGCTCCCGGGCATAGGCCAGCACCTCGTCGGGCAGCCGCCCGCGCCGCACCTCACCGCCGCCGGGGTGCGCCGTCAGGGCTTCCACGGCGCATTCATACATGAAAAAAAGGCGCTTGAAGGTCAGGCCGACGCGCGCGAGCAGGTCCTCGTCGAACACGAAGACGGCGGGCGCGCCGGGGTTGGCGCGGAGCGCGGGGTCGGCGGGCGACAGACTGTCTCCGTGGAGCCACACGAGTGGTCTGGACATGTCTCTCCTCTCTCCCACTCTATCGATCGGGCATCTCGGCGCCGAAGAGGCGCGCCCACAGCACGGGATAGGGTGCGTCGAAGGGACAGGCGTCGCGCGCGGGACACGGCGCACAGTACGCCCCGCGCGAGAACTTGTAGACGTTGTCTTTGTTGAAGATGTACGGCTTGTGGCTGAACGAGGAGTCGACCCATTGCCACGAGAGCCAGTTGGGCGCGGGGTCGCCGCATAGCAGGTGGCGATCGAAGAGCGTGGCCCCGATGCTAAAATGGACGCCACGATGGTGGACGAGATACGAGGCGAACCACATCCGCGCGTGGTTGTGCATGTAGCCCGTGGTGTAGAGGTCCTGCAACGACCGGTCCATGCACGTCAGACCCGTTGCCGCAGCGGCCACATCGGCCGGCAACTCACGCGCGCGCGGGCGGTTGTACTTGGGCTGCTCCATCTCCGTATAGATACGGTCGCCCTCATGACGATAGATGAGATGCCAGAAAAAGCGCCAGGCCAGTTCACTGATGAACTTGGAGGATGTCCCTGTGCCGGCGCGCCGCAAGACGTCGTCGCGGACCTCGGCCAACGTGATGACGCCGTGGCGCAGGTACGGTGCCAGGCGCGACACCGCGCCGTTCACCACGTAGTTGCGTCCGGTGGCATAGCCCCGCACGTCGAAGGCCTGCAGCGCGCGCAGGGCCGCGGCGCGCCCGCCGACCGTGGGACTGATCGTGGGCGGCCCCTCGAACAGTCCGTCCAGCTGTGTCGCTAGCGCGGCCGCCCGCGCGGCGCGGGTCGGACCGCGCGCGTCAATTGTGCTCATCGTCCCATCCATTCATGTCATGAGGCATTTGTCCGATCAACGACGGGCGCGGTACCCCGCGACACGTCAGTCTAGCTGAGTTGGTGACCAGACGGCATAGGGCATCAGCAATCGGTCACTGGCGACCGCTGTGCTGGCTAATTCGCGCATCCGTGCAACGAAATAGGTGATTAGCTGCACGGATGCGCGAATTAGCCAGCACAGGTAGGGAACAATCTCCCGTCCGCAGGTGAAACCGTAGCCAACACAACGTCCTCACCATCATGAACCGCTATCCTCACTAGACGAGCCAGGACAGGCCGCGCGCCGTGCCCCCATCGGCTATACTAGACTGTACTGGGCTGGAGGTGGCCGCCGGAGGCGACGGTCAGACACGGGGGGCGAGCGATGGCGACGGATGTAACGGGGATGGGCGCGGTGGACAGCGAGGGCGATGCGGCGACGCTGGCGTACGACTATCGCGCTCGTGCGTCGCTGGGGCAGTTGGCCCCGGCGGCGCAGCAGGCTATCCGGGACGCGCTCCGCGCGCTCGCGCGCGACGGATGGGATCTGGACGCTACCGCCGCGGTGCTCTCCGTCGTCACGTTGCGCGGCCCGGGCGGCATCTCCTACGGCATCCGCCTGCGCGCGGCCCCCGACGTCGAGGTCGTGCTGCGCCCGATCCCAGGCGAGCCCCGGCGCCTGGCGGTGGCCGACGTGCTCAACTACGAGGCGCTGCGGCATGTCGCAGCGTCCGTCTGACCCCGCCGGCGAGGCCGCTCCGCTGGGCTTCCGGGCACTCGAGATTGATGTCGCCCGCGCGCTCGACGACCTCGACGCGTTCGACGCCTTGCTGGCGAGCAAGGCCGAACTCGACGAGCGCGCGGACAGGTTTCGTTGGGTTCTGCTGACTTGACATGTTATTGCCGAAAGGCCATCGGGTGAGGCGTGTGGACCCCGGTGATTTTGACGGCCCCATGCCTTGAAAAGGGGCGGGAAGCGATGCTGCCGATCGTTCGAAACGAACGACTTTTAGGCACATCAGCAGGACCCAACGGAACCATAGCGACCGCCGCGCGACCAGGGAGGCGTCCGCGCATGACTGACGACATCGTGCCGATGATACGCGACATAACAAATGAGCAAGAGCAACACCACCCGCCCGCCGATGGCGACGGGCAGACGGACGCGCTGCCTAGTCCGGGGTCGGTCGTCCCTGCCCGCCCACGCCTGGGACCGGAAGAGTGGCGGGCCACCCAGGAGATTGCCGTCCAGCTCGGCGAGACCGAGCGCGGCCCGCTTGGTCAGGTTGGCCGCGTCGTCGGCCGGCTCGGCGCGGAGCGGGCGCGCGCCTTCCTCGCACGGACCCAGGACATCGAGGCCGCCGGGGGGTTGATGCTTCCCGACGGCAGCCGCCGCCGCACACCCGGCGGCACCTTCTTCCACCTCGTGCGTACGAGCGATGAGGTGAGCCGCGAAGACCGCACGTCCATCTTCCCGCCGCTGTCCAAGCGCCCGAAGAAAACAGCGGGGGGTAACGCGTCGGCCACGCCTGCGCTGGCAGGGGCGACTGCCCCCACGCCGGCGGCCTGGACCGACGACATCTACCGAGAGATGATGGCCGCACTACAGCAAGAGCCAGGGAGGACTACCACCGTGAAGATCACCGTCATTGGCCGGCCTGGCACGGCCGTCGAACAGGGCCAGGCCGTCGTCGTCGCCCTCACAAGCGAGACAGTGCCGGACCTGCCCAAGGGCCTGCCCGCGCCGCCCGCCGGCACCCGCTACACCGTCTTCGTCGCCCGCAAGCCCTGGGCGAAGGTCGCCGAGGCCCTGGCCGCCGACCCCGAGGACGCCGCCATCATCGAGGGCTACGCCGCCCTCGATCCGCGCGTGGAGGGCATCGCCGTCTACGCCACCAGCGCCACCACCAAGCGCCTGCAGGCTGCCAAGCGCGTGGCACCCGCGCCGTGAGTCGGACGAGAGAGACCGCGGCTGCACGGGTCCTGGCCGCAATCCGGGCCTAGGAGCACAGCCCTACCCGCGGTTGGACCACCGGGGGCACGTGGGCGCTCATCCAGGCGGACGCAGGCTTCGACCCCACCGCGACGGACGCAGCCGACCCGGAGTATCGAGGCCGCGTCGCCCTTTTCGCCGACGGCAGCCGTCTGGCAAGAGGCGCGGACGGCTGGGCGATCGGTCGTGTTACTCGACATAACATTGCGTGAGAGAAGAGAAAGAGGAGGGATGCCTGACGACTGGTCGATCGGTTTGAGAGGGCTAAGCGCGCTGCCATAGCATGAGAGCCCCGGGCGCAAGTCGTCCATCCGCGACTCGTGTTGAGTGACGTGGGCTGTCGGCACCGCCTACCGCGCAGGCACCTCTCGCCAGCCGAAGAATTGTATCGTCATGTAGGCCGGCGGCCCACAGGCCACCCATGAAAGCAGCGGCGAGGACGGCGGACAGAACGTGTGGACGAACAATCAGGGCACGTGCGGTGCGAGCATAGCTATCGCCGATACCGCTTGCGACCTGCGATGCCGTTCACCCGAACGTATTTTTTAGCCAGCCACCTTGATTTCATCTGCATCATCTCTTCATCGTGGGCTGTGTGCGTCGCCTATCTACCATCATCGGATGCGCGCTCCTTCGATACCATCGCGCTATCACGCGTTGGCGTCGGCCGTCATTCCCGCGCGTATAAGCGACCTGTAGGTCGCGGCCGCCGACGTTTCCAGGCGCACGAAACCGTCCGCCCCGTCTCCCGTCAAGCGCCAGAGACCCATGCGGCGCAGATAACGGTCGAGGGGCTGGGAGCGGGCCTCATCCCACCCCATAGCGTGCGCGAAGGCGTCCGGTCCGTGCACGATCGGGCCGGCCGAGGGGAAGCTCAGCCGTGCGATATAATCCGCCACGAGGTGATCCCCGGCGCCGTAGGACCAGTCGATGAGATCGAGCAGCGGCCACCACGTATACCCGAGCACCGGAATGTTGTCCGCCCGCGCCCGCCGGACCGCCGCCACCGAGTCGCGCAGCCAGGCGGACCGCCGCGCGTCGTCGCCGTGCGTGCTCGTCTCGCTCACGAAGAGGGGGACGCCGTAGCGATCGTACGTCGCCCGCATGAGGTCATCCAGCCCCCCCGTCCACGCGTCATCGTTCCGGCCACGTGCGGCGCTGTCCGCGCCCCCGACGTGGTGGACCGAGATCTCGGGGTAGTAGTTGACGCCCCACAGGTCAGGAGCGAAGGGGCGCTCCGCGTACCATGCCCAACGTTCTGACCCCAGTCCGCGCTCCTCCAGCCACGCGGCCAGGGGGTGACGCGCGTCGACCCGGCCCGTGAGCAGGTCGCCGGGGAGCCAGACCCGCGCCTGCCAGTGCGCCGCGCCGTCGCCCGCTATCCCCGCCTCCCCATGGTAGAGCGCGGCGCACTCCACATGCGCGATCCCGCACGTCGGGTCGACCGCGCGCAAGGCGTCGGTCGTGGCCACGATACCGCGGCCGATCTGATCCAGGATACGCACGAAGCCGTCGCCGCCCCGCAGGTGCGGTGGCCAGATGCCGTGCAGCCCGCAGAACTCAGCGGTGATCAGGGGCTCGTTGAGCGGCGTGTACCAGCGCACGCGGTCGCCGTAGCGCTCCGCCACCGCACGGGCGTACGCCGCCACGGCCTCCGCGTAGCCGTGATTGAGGAACCCGTTGTCCAGCCAGGCCGGCGTGCCGTAATGCACGAGATCCAGGATGAGGGTGAGGCCAAGCTCCGTCGCGGCGTGAGCGATGACCGGGTCCGTCCACGTCCAGTCAAAGACCCCGGGGGCTGGGTTGACCCGGTACCACGGGATGCCGTAACGTAACGCCCGCAGGCCCAGCGAGGCGGCCCGGTCCAGGTCCGCGCGCCAGTGCGCGTAGTGGCCGGTCAGCAGATACTCGTCGAGGCCGCGCCCGCTACGCGGATGTGGACGCGCGACGAAGGTATCCTCGATGCCCCCGGCCCAGACAAAACCGTCCGGGTCGTGCGAAAACGGCGCGATGAGCCCCATACCCTTCCTTCTCTTAACGTGTGCGCTATCCGATCCCCGCCCGTCTACCGGGTCCGTGTCTCCCATTCCGTCGCGGGCGCTCACTCCTTCAGGCCGGTCATCGCGATGCCCTGGATGAAGGAGCGCTGGACGGAGAGGAACGCGACGATGAGGGGCGCCAGGGCCAGGGTCGCCCCGGCCATGAGGATCGCATACTCGTATTGGTGCTGGCCGGTGAGCGTGGCGAGCCCGACGGTCAGCGTCTGCATATCGGTGGAGGTCGTCATAATCAGCGGCCACAGCAGGTCGTTCCAGTTGTACATAAGGTGGAAGACGGCCAGCGTGGCCAGCGCGCTCTTGGACAGGGGCAGGATGATACGCCAGTAGATGCGGAACTCCCCACAGCCGTCGATGCGCGCCGCCTGGTCCAGCTCGCGCGGCACGGTCATGAAGAACTGACGCAGTAGAAAGATACCGAAGGCGTTGGTCGCGCGCGGGATAATCAGGCCCGCAAAGGTGTTGAGCCAGCCCAGGTGGTACACGATGACGAAGACCGGGATCATCGTCACCTGCGCCGGGATCATGAGCGTAGCCAGGATGACTACGAACACCGCGGTGCGGCCCGGGAAGTCAAGCCGTGCGAGGGCATAGGCCGTCAGCGAGTCGAAGATCAGCGAGAGCGCCGTGACGCCGCCAGCGAAGAGGATCGTGTTGCGGAAGAACGTCACCAGGGGCAGGCGCTGCCAGACCTCGCCGTAGGCGGCAAGGCTCCAGTGCTGGGGCAACAGGCGCGGCGGGAAGGTCATGATATCGCCCTCAGCCTTGAGCGAGGTCAGGACCATCCAGATGAACGGGAAGAGGATGGCGAGCGCCAGCGGGATCAAAAGGAGATACCACGCGGCCGTCCCCAGCCCCGCCGCGGTGATGTGCGAGTCCGCCCGCCGGCGCGTCCGAATATGTGCGCTGGTCATGACTACACCTCATCCTGGAAGCGGAAGACTTTGAGCTGGACCACGGTGATGGCGAGCACGACGAGGAAGAGGACGCAGGCCAGCGTCGCGGCGTACCCCATGTCGAAGAGCTGGAAGCCCTCGTGGTAGATATAGGAGACAAGGGTCTCGGTGCTGAAGAGGGGACCGCCGCCCGTCATGACGAACACGGGGTCGAATATCTGGAAGGAGGCGATCATCGAGGTGACGGTCACGAAGAGCAGGGTGGGGCGCAGCAAGGGCAGGGTGATGCGGACGAACCGCGCGACGGCCCCCGCGCCGTCGATCTGGGCCGCCTCATAGTAGCCCTCAGGGATGTTCTGGATGCCGGTGAGCAGGATGACCAGATTGAAGCCGAACGTTTTCCAGACCCCCACGAGCATAACGGCGGGGAGCGCCCAGGTCGTGCTATGCAGCCAGTCGGCGACGGGCAGGCGCGCGAGACGGCTGTAGTAGGAGAGCAGCCCGATATCGGGCTGGAGCAGCAGCGACCAGACGATCGCGACGATGGCGTAGGAACTGACGGCCGGGAGGAAGTAGGCCGCGCGAAACAGAGCCCGCCCGCGCAGCGTGCGCTGGAGGGCGACCGCCACAGGCAGCGGCAGCAGCACACTGGCAGGGACGACGCCCGCGGTGAAGACCGCCGTGTTGCGCAGGTCACCCCAGAAACGGCTGTCGCCGACCATCTGGCGGTAGTTGTCCGCGCCGACGAACGGGTGGTCCGTTGCCACGAAGCTCCACTGGTGGAGGCTGTACCACACGATCTGGGCAATGGGCCAGAGCATGAAGACGCCGATGACCGCCAGGCTGGGCAACAAGAAGAGATAGCCGACCACGATCCTGCGCGCCACGCCACGCACGGGCCACGGCTGCCGCCGCGGCGCCGCTGTCGGCGCCGCGATGGCCGCGTCTGAGCGTGGTTCCATGACGTGTGTCCCTCCTTTATTCTGGATATGCACGGCTACCCTTCTTTCCAGATCCTCCCACAGCACGTTATGCGCTCCCCTGCGAGGCCGCGACGGCGGGGAGCGTGTGACGCTCGCTCCCCGCCGTCGCGGCGCCCCTACGGTAGGAGCTTGTTCATCGCGCGCGCGGCCGCCGGCAGAGCCATGTAGGCCGACGATTTGTTGTACTCAACGCTCTGGATCGCCGGAGTGATGACGTCGTTATCGATCTTGTCGAAGTTCTTCAGGCCGGCCAGGTAGAAGCGCGCGTAGGGGGCCTGTTGGGCGAACTTGACGACAAAAGGATTCTTCTGCAGGGAGGGATACGTCGCCATGTCCGTGCGGGCCGGCGGGAAGCCCGACTGGAGCGAGATGTACCCCTGCTGCGCCTTCTGGTTCCACCACGAGAGGAACGTCCGCGCGGCCGCCGCGTTGCGCGAGGACTTGTTGACGACGAGGATCACGGCGTCGGAGAGCGTGACGCGGCCGCCGGGTCCCATCGGGACGGGGGCGACCGCATAGTTGATGTGCGCCGCGGTATAGCCGGCCGTGGCCCAGGGTCCGTTGATCTCCATCGCCGCCTTCTGACTCTGGAAGAGGGTGTCGGCGTCACCGCCGGCCAGTCCGACCGGGCTGATATGGTTCTTGGTGACGAGGGCGCCCCACGAAGCGACGGCCTGTTCCGTCTTGGGGGCGGCGAGCAGGGAGCGCGTGTGGTCGGGCGTGACGATATCACCGCCGTTCAACCAGATCAGGACGGGCCACATCGGGATGGTCGCGTGGTCGGCCAGCGCGAGCCCGTATTGGGCGTTCGCCCCCTGGTGGGAGAGCTTGACGGCGTCGGCCTGCCACTGCGCCACCGTTGTGGGCGCGCGAGACAAGCCCGCTTTGTGGAAAAGATCCTTGTTCCAGTACAGCATCAGCGTGGCGTAGTTCGCGGGGGCGCCGTAGTAGTGCCCGCCGATCTTGAGGGAGCGCAGCAGGTCGGGCGGGATCGACGACGGGTCGATGCCGTGCCCGTAGATGCCGTCGACGGGGGCGATCAGCCCCGCCTGGACGTACTGAGGCAGGTATTGCAGGTGGAAGGCGGCGATATCGGGACCCTGGCCGACCGCGGCCGCCGCGAGCAATTTGGTGGTGAGATCGGCCCACGGCATGACATTCATACTGACCTTGCTGGACGACTGGGACCCGTTGAACCGATCGACCAGCGTCTGGACGGTCGGCTCGTCGGGGCCGGTGAAGCCGTTCCAGAAGGTGAGGGTTGTCGTGGCCGCGATGGGCGCCGCGTGGATCACGCGGAACGGCGCGATGGCGAGCGCGCTGAGGCCGATGGCACAGACGAAACGTGCCGCTTGTTTGGCGCTTTGACGACGCATGCGTACTCTCCTTTGATGCAACCTACATTGGTACACCGCTGTGTTGACCATGGTGGCGCGTCCTACGTGCTACTCACGACATGGCGCCACCTCCTTCCCGAGGTCAGGATCATCGTGGGACGAGGCGGGACCACACGAATCGCGGATGCTGAGCGTGACGGGCAGGACGGTCTGGGGGGCCGCCACCCCCTGTCCCTCGGCGAGGGCGATTAGGCGTTCGGCCGCGGCCCCCCCGAGCGCCCGAATCGGCTGGTGGACGGTGGTTAGAGCGGGGGTCATGACCCGGGCGATGGCAAGGTCGTCGAATCCGGCCAGGGCGATGTCCTCGGGAACGCGCACCCCCCTGGTACGGAACGTATCGAGCGCGCCATAGGCCATCTCGTCGTTCCCCGCGAAGACGGCGCGCGGACGGGTCGGGAGGTCGAGGAGACGCACGGCGGCGGATCGTCCCGACTCCTCCGAGTAGTCGCCCTCGACGATGTCGTCGTCGAGGACGGGGATGCCGGCGCGCGCCAACGCATGGCTGTATCCGTCACGGCGGTCCGCCGCCGAGAGGTGGCGTAACGGGCCGGAGATATGGGCGATGGAGCGGTAGCCATGGGCAAGCAGGTGGGTCGTGATCAGGTCGGCCCCGGCGACATCGTCGATACCCACCGTCGTGATGCGCGGGTTGAGTGGATAGCGGCCGAGGAAGACGAAAGGATACCCAGAGACCGCCACCTCCATCACGTGCCGGTCGAACAGTGCGGCCGAGGCGAGGATAATACCATCCACGCGCTGACCGCGCAGCATCTTGATGTAGGCGCCCTCCTCATCGTCCTCCTCCCGCGCTGTCGAGAGAATAACGACGAAATCGTGGGCGTTCGCGACATCAGTGATGCCGCCGAGCAGATCCATGAAGTACGGGTGTGAGAAGATATGCGCGCTGCTATGCGGGATGACGACGCCGATCGCGCGCTGAAGACTCCCACGCAAACTGCGGGCGGAATGGTTGGGCGTGTAGTGCAGTTTCGCCGCCGCGTCGCGCACGACGTGGCGGGTCCCTTCCGCGATCTCGGGATGGTCGGCAAGGGCCATGGAGACCGTCGACGGCGCCACGCCGGCGAGACGAGCCACATCCCGGATCGTCACCGTTGACTGTTTCTTCACCGGTTTGAACCCTTTCAAGAAATCGTCAACATGTGTGTCTGAATCGTTTCAGGTACTCGTGCTGCTATCATAAGCGAGGACGCTGGTCCGTGTCAAGGGGGTACAGGCTTTGACAGTTCAGATCGGTACTCCCGATCCTCTGCGCTGGCCGTGACGCGTGGCGTTATCGTCCGGGGCGCTGGTAATGCGTCAGGGCGGGGGTCACCTGCGGTGGGAAAAGGGGCCAGAGCACACAGACGCGGGGCATTATAGGGGGACAGGCGGAGAGTGCGTACATGACGTTGGTGGGGTGCCTGAGCCTGCGATCGCAGGGGGCCGAGGGCGCTCGCTTGTGGCAGAGACGCACCCAACCGCCCCTCTACAACACATCCAGCGTCCCTTCGTGCCTGGCGGTGTGCGCATCGCCACACGGCTACCACCGTCACGGACGCACTCTCCTTTATCCTGCGTCGCCCGCGTCGCCCGCTCCCTAGGCGATAGGACTATACTGTCCAACCATGGACACAGCGCTGCTGCCGCAACTAACCGTGTACGGCGCCCTCATGGTCGCCGCAGCCATCCTCGGCTTTTGGCCTGAACTCATGCGGTTCAAGCAGTCGGTGCATGACCACACGGCGCTGGATAGGGTCCGGCGTGCTATCGCGCCTAGGCGCCACCAGTCGTAGCAGCAGACCCCCGTCAAGAGAGAGGAGAGGCGCGCTGCCTACAGCCACCCGTCACATAGCGCGACGGGTGGCTGTAGGCAGCGCGAAGGCGAGTGGGCGAGATGCGCCGGTGCTATCGCTGCGGCTATCGGGTACCGTTCGGCCAGGGACGTTGCCCCGACTGCCACGCGCGCTTGACGCCCCTAAGTAGGTGCTGGTAAGTTTGTGTACAGGGTCGTATCCTATAGAGAGAAGGATAGGGCTACGACAGATGATGATCGAGATAACGGAGGCGCAGCGGC
>JAABUH010004329.1_pt1 | contig 11558 bp, 13 predicted proteins | sample 5559121 | NCBI WGS metagenome assembly JAABUH01 (sample SAMN10711871, study PRJNA513364) | rock metagenome | isolation source: Antarctica rocks | place: Antarctica: Victoria Land, Battleship Promontory nord | collected 2015-12-28 | reverse complement strand
CCGCTAGGCCACCCCCCAAAGCTGACATGCCAATGTTGCCTAGGGCTCCTCGCTGGTTTGCAAGGCCTGGCAAGTTCATGCCACCTTGCATACCAGGATTGACTCCTCTTTGCATGCCTACACAGCAGAAGCAGTATGAGATATTTGGCCATCCAGCTGACCTGCGACATTGCAGGAGATGCAGTGGAATGAGCCATGCTTGCAACATGTGGTTGTGATCTGAGTAGGGCAAGCCATGCTTGTGCATGGCTATTGCCAGGTTGCAAGGTCATTCAAACACATCTGGACACAACAAAGCAAACAATGTTGCCTGGCTGCACATACAAGGACATGTACCTGAAGCACCCCCAAGCGCCCCCATGTTTACCCCGTTTCCAGCTTGCCGCTGTAGGGCGGCCTGGCCAAGGCCAGCATTGCCAGGAATGCCTCTCTGACCAACATTGTTCAGTCCACCCATCAGCGTCTGACCCATGGGGCCACGCTGCGGACCAGACCCATACTGAGCCATCTGCAGTGTGATTTGATCATCAGAAACAGCATGCATTCTGACCGGTACACGCAGCCAATCTAACTTCAGCAATGGGGCAGTATCAGCAGACAATCCAAATGTGCAGTGCTGCCAAAAGGAGCACATACAAACTGCAGATAATTATGTTGCAACCCTGCATATAGACTGCAAAGCCGAGACATGAGTAAGGCATGCTGATGTAACGCAGCCATTTCTGCCAACAATATTGTGCACAGTGTCTTTAAATGCAATCTCTTGCAAACAGAGCTTGGAGGAAAAAGATGGCAGCGTACCGGCTGCAGATTCACTCCCATATTAGAACCAGCAAATCTGTTTTGCTGTGCCGCCTGTTGCTGTGCTGCTGAGGAAGGTAAGCCAAACCCCCCTCTGCAAAAGTAGGCAGAAATTTTTCTGACAGGCATTTCAATGACAGTATCACAACTTGAGCAGACAAGGTTGGACGCTATGATTTGGCTGAAAGGGGCATGCACCTGCAAAAACAACTGATGATGTCTGTGCAGCGTACCTGTTCTGTAAACCACTTTGCATGTTGTAGTTCTGCAGTCCTGGGATGCCGCCTGCACAGCATAATGTGACAGTCACCACCATATGTCAACGCCCAACACACAATGTACCACCATGACATACCTCCCAGCCCAAACGCATTAGCACCTCCCTGGTTTTGACCAGCTGGAAATGTTGTACCAAACGCCCTGGCAGACGATGGATCTATGCCTGAGTTTGTATTCAGCATTGGAGTACTTGTATCTTCCAACTAAATCCTGACCTGCAGGCACACTGCTTACTGAAGGCGAGCATTCACCGGAGCTGGATTGAGTATGCAACAAGGTGTTAATAGTCAGCTTGGACGGTGTCCATAATCCGGGGGCACACACTTAGCCTTCATCATCTGTTGGTAACACGTGCTGTGTGATACATGTATGCGTACGTCTAATACAGGCGCTTCCGCAAAGATCCTAGATCAGACCAACTTCGTGAGCGCAAATAGGTCAAAAGCTCGATGTGCAGGCGGCAAGCTTTGAGGAGGATGGCCGTGTGCAGGAAGAGCTGAGCGGACCGCACGTGCGAATGATACAGCGAACGAGGCAGCAAGCTTAGGTGATGCTTGCCTTGCAGGTCCCAAAGCCCCCCACAACCGGTACATATGTATGGGCTCGCTGCTGCAGAGTGTGGAAGATCAGACAATACCACTGACACAAGACTTGTGACCAGGATGTCGAAAGCGCCGGTACATCCGCACAGGCTTCATGCCTTCTGTGATGTTTGCTGCTGTTTCGAGGCCACGTGAGGGCCGAGCCCAAATTGCCCCGACCGACCCTACGCCGCAGAGCAAACTTATGAATGTGCTGCTTTGCGATCTTGGGCAATACAGAGTGTACCGATCCCGCTTTCTCAATTCTGTAACACAGCATTGATTGCACCTGACGCTTTTGTTCTCAGAAACGTCCAGGAAGTGCGTCGTTGAGTCCGGACGTTGCGACTGATCGTGTGCTTACACAAACTTTCGGAACCAAACGTTTTCACGTCAGCATGGCGGAAGATTGGGAGGATTGGGAGAACGAAGATTTCACGCCTCAGTTGCCTGCTGTAGCTGCACCCCAGGCCCCTGCTGCAGCAGACGAGGTAGAAGCTTCGAAGTTTGCGGGAGAAGACGAGGAAGAGGACAAGCCTGAGTACAACGTTCCCAAGCCTCAGCAGGTAACAAAGTTTGCCATACGCCATCACAACTCTGAATATCTTGCAGCTGTCAAGTTGGATTTGACGACGAGTGACTGTGCAGTCTAAACCTGGTAAGAAAAAGACCTATGAAGACAAGGACAAAGCATCAAGAATAGAAGATGAGCCACTTGATGATCCTGTAGCTGAGAAGCTACGGCAACAAAGGTATTGGTGATGTGGTGAATGCTCATGACATCCTCTAGCACTGCATGAACAAATTTGAAACATTAGTGTCAACCAAATAACGGTGTATATATACAGGCTAATAGAGGAGTCGGATCTGCAGAATGCAAAGGAGCTTTTTGGCAATGCGCGAGGTTCATCTGCATCAGCATTGGATTCATTTGAACCCAAATCATTGAAAGACCACGAGGAGCTGGCGCGTCTGATTGTTCAGCAGTATCTGCTGCCACACAGCAAAAACCAGCATTACAAGACGCTGCTGAAGGCCTTGTTGAAGCAGGCTTGCGTGCCTGTAGCTCTGCCAGAAGTGAAAGATCTGGAGACCTGCATTGCTGGTATTAAGTCTGACAAAATCAAAGAAGACAAAGCAGCAAAGGAGGCAAAGAAAGGTAGGCATTGTTGCTTTTCTGTCGATAGGCTCTTGTCATCCAGTAGTGGTCATAAAGACATGTTCAGATGGCTTCCCACATGACAGCAGGTTGACTTTGCATGATGTCTGCTGCAGTGGCGGGCAAGAAGAAGAATGTCAATGTTGGCTCCAAGGGAGGATCAGCTGGCCTAGATGACTACAAATTTGATGAGCCACTTGATGACGCTGATGACTTCATGTAGTTCTTGTCAGCAAGACATGCATATAGTCCTATCTTGTGGCAGGTTTTATCATCAAGTTTGTGTCTTTAAGGTGCTTATAGGTAGTTGGTTCCCTGACATTGTTGCATGAGCAGGGTGTATGTGTTTGCTTACTACACAAGCAGTGTGTGTGCATGCTGCATTGTCAAAGGCAGCAATGGTAGCCACGCCATCTGGCAGGGTAGTCAGGACATTGTTGATGCAAGCGCGCAGGGAACTGATAGCATCTGCTCCATTCTTAACAAAAGACACCCATTGAGAGAAACATCTGCAGAGCTGCCTGACAGGCTTTGCTACACTTAGTCATATGAAGACTTTGTCTAGAATCATGACACAATCACGCTTGAATGTATACTGTATCTGACCTGAACCAGGCATTTTACTAGGTTTTGCAAAGTAGTGCATCCTCAGCAACATGATTCTGGAATCGACAATTCAGCAGCTTTTCAAGTTTTAGCAGCTGCCATTTCCTGCCTTCACCCCGTGCATGGACCTTGCCAATTTTGATGTGCATGGCATGCATATGCAGCACTTGTGAGCTCTTCTGTGCAACCACGCAACACACATGCAAGGAACATCAGATAAGATGTGATGTGGTTAATGAGCTGCCTTTTGCCACAGCTTGCCCTGCCTAAGTCAGGGACAAGACTGACTGATCACCGGTATGGCCACTCTTGTAAACTTCTTTATATACAGGTGTTTAACTTGCAGCACGTATTACATGTTCCCCCATGGCATGTGCACTCTACAGACACCGAGTTACTGAAGCAGCTCAGAGCCTTACCAAGCACGCATACTTTGCTTGTTTGCTGGGGTCCTTCAGGTCTGTCGACCAGTCCTACAGGACAATACGTTCCTGGCATGCCTCAACTTTTCGGAATCGTTCTATGCATCGATCTCCTGGCCTACTCTAAGCATGACTCGCACTTTCCATACTGCAATATAACCGGCAGCTGTGCGTTGCATGCATCTACTCCATGGTTGTGAGACTGAAGAAGACCTTGCCCTCTCAAGTCAAGGACAGTGACTCAAGAAAGGTTCTGTTGTCATAAAGCTATGAGCCAAAGTTATTCACAATAGCCAAAACAAAAGACCATGAGAACTTTCAATCACCAGATGTTACAGGATGTTGCTGAGTCAAAGCAAAACATTCCCCACAATTTACAATTTACAGCACAACAGAGCCAAAGCACTTTGTGCTGCATTGCACTTTCAGAGCAAGTCAAGCAGAACAGCACACCCTTGTCAGGTCCATTGACGCAGGCAGCAATCCGTAGGAGGCATATGAGATGGGTGCTGCAGCAGCTTGCTGACTGAACATGCAGCTGTCAGCTGCCAGGAGTGAGCAGGTGGCACCCCAATACCAGGGGAGATGGTGCTAGGGCCTGCGCCTGCCTGACTGGCAGGTACAGGCACAGCACGTGTAGACTGCTGCCTGCCTTCCTGCTGTCACCAGTGCACATTGCTCAGCTTACCAACGGAAGGCCAAGCATACAATGTGCACTTGCCATGCATCACAGTCCATCTGGCTACACACGGCCTATTGCAGAAAGCTTGACTTGATGGCAGGTGATTGGCAAAATCAGCTCACAGCAAAGGCAGAAGTAGACAAGCAAGGTAGGAAGATCACTAAGCTCAATTAATGATACCAATGATGCAGCAACAGGATGCCAGCAGAGCAGCAGATGTAAGCAAACAACTCATGGATATATCCAGCTTCCCAAGATCAACACATGACGTGCAGCAAACAATCAGGCGGAACAGTAACCTAGGCTCCTGCTCAATAATTTTAATCACACTGCAGCCTGTCACCAGCAAGATGCAGATGCACACACACACAGTGGCTGGCCCCTTGCACAGAAGCTGCAATTGCTTTACATAAGTGCTGTCAGCATACGCTTGTAAGCGGTCCTACCTGCAGCTGAGACTCAGCCAAATAGCCACAACACAGCCAATGGCAGCTCTGTAACACTGCTGCTGACAGAATGATGAGTGGCAGCACTTGAGTGGCAAGCCCAGAAGTCAGTGGGCAATGCTTGCTTCATGGCTACCACAGCTGACACATGCACCCAACAACGCTGAAGTCACTGCCGCTTTTGCCGAATGTGCAGGGAGATGAACCACGTGTGCCCCTTGTCAGTTGGCTAAAGTGGATCCTTCAGTAAGCAGAGGTTTCTTACTGCAGGTGAGTGCAACACCGTGCAGCCAAAATCATATGCAGAATACGTGCGCACAACAATTGCATGAGCAATGGCGACAATATCAGATTCAAACTTCTTTCAAAGTTTGAATTAACCTGTGCTCAGCAGGAAAGCTGTTGGCACAGTCAGCGTCTGCGTCAATGTCAAGGGGCAAACTCTGGCCATATTTCTGTACAGGCACTGCTGTATGCTGGGTGAGCCTCTGCACTGCGCTTGAAGCAAAGATTTGCTGTTTGCACTTGACCTCTGCTGGATGCACAATTGTCCAGACAGCAAACTGTTGATTCATCTTTGGCAATGAGCTGCTGCTCCCTGCTTGTTGCTTTGATGGAGTCTCGCCGGACACATAATCCTGAAGCTGGCCACCTGCTGCTCGCACTTGCTTTCTGGACTAAAGTGCTGCTCTATACAAGCTTGTAGCTTGTGTAACCAGCAGTTTCAAAGGCTGTGCTTCTGACTGTAAGAGCGCATGCTGGTCTGCTGCCATTGACATGGCGTCACACCGTTGTACTGAAGTGTGCCAATCAAGCAGTGGAAGCTGGTTTCGGAGCCTGGCCAAAAGTTCGACTTGCAGTCGACATCGGTGGTATCACATCCAGACTCGTGCCTTTGATCACCCAGAAGCGTTGAGCGACAGCCCCTCAACGCTGTAGCTCGACTTTACGTCTGACTACTTGTTGGCGCATGTCTTGAGCTTGCGACGCTCCGAGCTTGCGATAGCTTGACATCCACCATGCTTTGACAGTGGCTTAAGGCACTAGTTCAAATGATGATGCAAGCGGGATACAACTGCAAGCTGGGAATCCGTCAACCCTCAGCAAAATCGCATGCCAAATTGCAACCCCGCATGAGAAGTACGCAAAAGCGCATCGACTGTTCAAGCTACACGCTTGACCAACCAGAAACCAAACATGTCAAGCAAGAAGCCATCCAGCTGCCCCAGGCAAGTCAGATTATGGTAGCTGCCGTTGTCATTTGAAACGTCGCACCCAGCACATTTGATGCGTTCTGGTGTCTGCCAGGTGTTGTCAGCGCTGATGCAAAGGAGAGACTTGACCAGAGAGCAGTGTAGAGCAGCAGTCTCAGTATGCTTGCATGCTGCCTGCTTCTTTCCGTAAACAGAAGCTGTTGCCAGTGCTGCCTCACATGCTGAGCAACGCCTCTCTGCAGAGCATAGTTGATGGTGAGATCAATGTGGCGCAAGCTGCAGCATTCATGGTGTTGCTTCATTCAAAGGTGATGCTACATGTACAGCACGACCTCTTAGTGGCAATTAATCAGGTCATCTTGCATACTTTGTGTGCCACCCTCGCTCAACTAAAGCTCTTGCTTGCCTGCATGCGCAGCAAACACAAATGTTCAATGTTGGCATGCATCAGAGCAGCTGGTAGGGTCCTTCTGACATTGCGTCCGCATTGCATTAGCAGTCAGGAAGTCACCTGATTTGTTGTGTCTGCACATCATCAGTTGTACTAGACAATGGCAGGTGCATGCAATGAAGCAGCAAAGCATAACAGACACGCTGTCAGACATGACACAGAGAAGCCCTGCCTGTGTCGCCGCAGTGCAGTACACTTCCACATCTGCATAGGCTATGTGATCTCTTGCAGGGTGAGACCCCTCAGGAGATGGCAGGTCTTGCAGAAGCAATGCAGCTGAAGGCTGTTCCTGTGCATACATCTTGTGATGGTGAGTCACACTTCTTGCTGCAGCAAACCTGCATGCAGTGTCATCTACATGCTGCGTTTCAGCATCTTAGATGAGTTAGCACAGCCTGCTTCATAGCCCAGCACAATTTGATGTCACAGCAGGCATCCAATATGAGTTTTGCGTGCCAAGCCTCAGCCATCTCCATTAGATCAGGTGGTTGCCAGCGTAAGCCACAGAGGGATCCGGGACATTTGCAGGGCATTTTCTGTTGACCTCTGCTTGTTTCACTGTCTGACAAGGTCATGCCACCTGCAGTGTTAGACATTGTGGGGACTGGAGGAGATGGCATTGGCTCAGTCAACATCTCCACAGGGGCTTGTGTGCTGGCAGCAGCTGCAGGTGCCCATGTGGCCAAGCATGGCAACAGGGCTGTGTCCAGCTCCTGTGGTGCTGCAGATGTGCTAGAGGTGATGACACACATGCAATGCTGAATGCATGCTTTTTGCAGCACTGTGATGACAATTTGCAGGGACTGACTGCAGATTGACAGTCAAATTGTTTTTTGGACATGTCTACATGTGCTGAAAGGCTTTGCTGCTGTATGTTTATGAGTACGTGTAGGTCTGAGAAGGCCAATCCTTTGTGCAAATGGCTTCACTGCCAGCACTTATGCTGCCATTGGGGACCATCACTGCTCCATAGACTTGTCTCATGCCCGTGGGTGTTGCTGCCAATGTTTCCTCCTGCCCCTGTTGAGGCTGAGGCACATTGCTTGTAACAAACGTCAAAATGGGTTTGCACAAGCATGCAAGTTAGATCCTCAATGCGCAGGCTCTGGGAGTTGCAGTGGAGCTTTCTCCTGCCTCTGTGTCAAGGTGTATAGAAGAAACCCGCCTGGGCTTCATGTATGCTCCGTACTACCACCCTGTCATGAAGTCAGTCAAGTCAGTCAGATCAGCTCTGCAGGTGAGCTTCAAGCATGCTTTACATTGTCCTTGCATGTAAGTCCTGCATTGCTGTCTTCCATGCGGCACACCTGAACCTGTGTGTCAGCCGGTGTGCAGCTGCCATACAACTTTTGAATTGTGGTATCATCTGCTGGACTCTGCCAGCTGCAAAAGAAGGGCTGATACTGTGCCAATTGCACTAAACCATGCACAGTGTGTTTCAATATGCTTTTTTGCCAGCAGCTGATGTTGCACTGCACTGCTGAGGTTCAAAGCCGCAGACAACTTTGCATGTGCGTGTGACAATCAGACCGATGCAGGGTTGTCATGACAACTACAGTGTGAATATGTAGGTTCGGACAACATTGAACATGCTAGGGCCATTACTAAATCCAGCAGGGGCTGTATATGGCCTCATAGGTGTCTACTCCCCTGACATCAGCATGCTCATGGCTCAAGCTCTGCAGCAACTGGGGACCAGAAAGGCTCTAGTAGTGCACTCCCAGGTATCCATACCACAACAATGTTTTGACTTGATATGTTTCATCACACATTTTGCACATACCACATCTGCTGGTGGATGCATGGCCTTGCATGCTTTGTTGCACTGTCATCAAGCAGAGCAGGATGCAAGGCCTCAGTGCTTGACTGCATCGATGTTTCCTCCTGCATCTGCATGTGCTCCAGTGTATGTGTCAGGCTTGTGCATGATCAGTAAGACTGCAGTGTCATAGCTTGCATCATGACCCTTCTCAGTTGTGGAGAACATACAATCTCAACATTTTTTGCATGTGTCAGGCAGCTGTTTGTGCAGCAAGCTTGATGCAAAGCACCAGTTTTGCAAGATCTGCAACAGCAGGTTAGGGTGTAGTCTACCTGCAGGGAATGGATGAGCTAACCCCCATGGGAACCGCTGATGTGGTTGAAGCCACGCAAGACAATATCAGGCGGTATGTGCTGGAGCCCAAAGACCTGGGCATCAACAGGTGCGCTGTCCTCCCTGACTTCAAGCATCACATTACCTCTTGATCGTGGTCTTTCAGCACCAGGGGTTTGAACATATGCTTGACAGTATGAAGACCTAGTAGTTCTTATTCTGCGGCCTCTCACACACTCAGCTTGCATCGGCGAAGGTCTGGCTTTGAAATCCGTGTTGTTACCATTACTGCTGCTGTTGCTGTTGTTACGCTGGTCACTTTTGTTTGCTGGTGCTGCTGTTTGTTACTAGTGTTACCTGCGACCACTTTCATTGTTGTCATTGACAGGCCGGTTGTCTTGACTGCGCATCAGCTGCATTCATACTCAGGTGCTGTATACATCCCATGAAGCAATTGTTAAGAAAACCGACTTCATTACTCACTTTCTGTGTGTGGTATGCAGGTGCCAGGTCAGTGATCTGAAGGGCGGTGACGCAGCTCTGAATGCACAGATGCTACGAGATGTTTTTGGGGGCCAGCAAGGGGCCGTTGCAGATGCACTTTGCCTCAATGCTGGAGTAGCCCTCGCAGCTGCTCAAGTGGCGCCCACTGCTCAGGATGGCATCAGAATGGCCCAGGCAAGAACCTGCCTGATAAGCATCTGTGATAATAGACACAATTACATACGCCGCAGCATGTTGTGCATGCGGCGTACCCAGAAAGCACTTCTGCCGCATTATTGACACTCCATGCCTTGGATACCATGTGCAGCTTTGCATTGTCGCAGTGTGCTCATGTCAATCTTGCTCGCTGTCCATGTGACATTGTCCAAATTTTCTCATGCCTTCATTTGTCTGATTTGTGCTTGCAAAACCCTTCATGCATTGCTGTTATGTCCTGGCTGTAAGCTAGCTTCAGCCATACCTCCGCTTTATGCAGGAGGTGCAAAGATCTGGACAAGCTGGCAACACATTGCAAAATTGGATAGATGTGAGCCAGCAGCTACACTTTGCAGACACTCAAGATGCTGCGCATTCTGCAGGAAGCAGCTAACAAGGCATTGCAGCAATTGTTGAATGTTCATGGTGTCTTTGGTACAGAGCTAAAGCATTTGGGCATTACAGTAGAAGTGTGGACAAGCAAGTGTTCTCAATATCAATGCATGATTGTGGCAAGTATTCTAATTTGGTTAACTTGCAAAACAATGCAAGTGCCTACCATGTTCATACACTGTTGAATTCATATAGACATTGTGCTGGACCACCATATGCGTTCCCTATCTGCGCTTTCTCCCTCAATGCAAGAGCCCTGCAAGTTGCAAAATACAGAGGCCCTGATGACTCAACAACTGACGCAGCTGCTATTGGTACCACACCCCAACCTGTACAGGGTCGTAGGCATTCTGCAACACATTACAAAACCGAGGATAGCAGCCTACGCGTAGGCATGATCAGACATAGCACTCAAGCTTGTGACACCTTTCAGGCACCGCTTCCCTGCTCTCTTGCTGTGCAACAAGTTTCCGAGCAGATACTGATATGGCATGTGACTCTGCTGCAGCACTCAATGGGCCACAGAGGGGTGCCTGCAGCACATCAGCAGAACCTTGAGTGCAATATACTGAGAAGCGGATGTCACTTGCTTGGGGTGTGAGCTATATGACATAGGCCAGGTCAATGCCACGACTCAACGTCCTAGTAAATGACTTTGCTGTCTACAGTATGGAAGGAACATGCATCCTTCCCCGCAGCACATGCTGCATGACACAATCACCAACATGCATTAAAACTTTACAGACAGTACAACATGATGGATTACTCATCAGTTGCATTCATGCCAAACAAGATAAACTAACTACTTGAGGCAAAACTCAAATGACAGGGTCAGCTATGCACACTTCTGTTCCACCCCAGACCAAAGAAATTTAGCAGTCACTCAGGTCCGCAGCTGAGGCCAGCAACCACCAGCGACAGTATGTGGCGCAACAATGCAATTGCAGGCTGGCCTCAGAGGGGGCTCAGCTATGCCCAGGATGTCTGCAAGGTAGGGTCCCTCATGCAAAATGCGTTGCGGGCCAGTCGCAACTCCTGCAGCTGTGGCCAGCTTGCCGTGACACAGCATGAGGGGTGAGCATATTGAAGGACAAGTCAAATGTGTGAAGCAAAGGCCAGTTGCCTTTCATCAAGTCCTCAATGCTGTCCACTGTGAGCCCGTTGCCTGCCAGCACCAGGGACCGAAGTAATGGCCACTTGCCATGGCAGAGATACCAGCAAGTCTCTTAGAGCTGTACCATCCAATATCTTCCATGCCCAGACTTGTCCAGGAGAGATCCAAGACCAGCAAGTTGGCCCAATTTGCCTTTATCAATTGACTGACTGGATATTGCTAAGGATATCAAGAATACCATATCAATTGACTGACTTGACATTGCTCAGGAGCCAGCAATATCAAGTCAGGATGTCGCCTTGTGGCCATACAAGCAATGTTTCGTCTGAGCAGGTGAACTTTGTTTCGTCAGATAAATGAGCAGAGAAGCGCTTAATCATGCATTTGGCAAGTCAGCTAGAACTCGATTGCGGGCTCAGCACAGCTCATGCGCATATGCATGCTATGCATGCACAATAGTATGATATGTGGCATGACTTGCCTTGTTTCTCCCACAGTCTCACAGGAGCGTGTGGCTGTGTTTGTGCATCTTACAAACAGGCTATGTCTTGCAGGATCTGCACGCCTTGGCAAGTGCCTGTTGTAAAGCAGCTCAATTATTGCACGCAGACAAGCT
>JAABUH010004328.1_pt1 | contig 11559 bp, 10 predicted proteins | sample 5559121 | NCBI WGS metagenome assembly JAABUH01 (sample SAMN10711871, study PRJNA513364) | rock metagenome | isolation source: Antarctica rocks | place: Antarctica: Victoria Land, Battleship Promontory nord | collected 2015-12-28 | reverse complement strand
TCCGTCGGGGAGGCGAGTGCGACGCTGAAAGAGATTGAGGAGATCGGGGCAAAGGTGCATGACCTGCCGACCGGCCTGCTGGACCTGCCATGTCAGGTGGAGGGAGGGATTGTGATGTTGTGCTGGAAGCGGGGTGAGACGAGTATTGAGCACTGGCATGAGGAGAATGCCGAGCCTGATGGGCGGCGTCCGCTGGATTGGCGCTTCGGTCAAGGCGATCGCGAACGGCTGAACTGAACTGGCGGCGGGAAGTGCGCGTCCTGTGCCGGATTTCGTCTAGTTGGGGCTGGAAGCGGGTGCCGGTGGAGGGCTGGGCGTGGATGTGTGTGGGCTGGGCAACTCTGCTGAAGGCCGGCCGCCCGGAGACCAAGACGGCTTCCAGTCGGTGGAAGCGAGCCAGCGGATGGGCTTGATCATGGAGAAGACCGCCTCCGTCATGTGAGCGAAATCGATTGTGGCGAGCTCATCTGATGGGTGATGGTAGTCCTTGTGCAGACCGAAGCTCGAGACGGTATGGGCGATGATGCCCTGGGTGGCGAGGGCGTAGTTGTCGGAACGGAGGAAGAACTGTTCCTTGGGGTGTGGATCGTTGACGAGGTGAGCGCCGTGTCTGGCGAGTTCGGGGCCAAGGTCGGAGCGATCGAAGCCGGTGAGCCAGAGGGTGCCGGGGGGGACAGCCGGGTCCGGGCGGCCGATCATCTCGAATTCGAGGTTGGCGACGATTGCAGCGAGTGGAAGGGGTGGATGCGCGAGGAAGGCGCGATCGCCAAAGCCGCCTATCTCCTCCGATCCGAAGAGCGCGAAGATCACGGTCCGGCGAGGGCTTGGGCCGGTGGCGAGGATGTGAGCGAGGGTGAGGACGGCGGCAGTCCCGGATGCGTCGTCGTCGGCTCCGTTGTAGATCAGGTCGGAGCCTGGCTTGTCCGGGTTGGGCTTAGCAATCCCGAGGTGATCGAGGTGTGCGGTGAGGAGGATGGCTTCGGGCTCCGGTGCGGTGCCGCGGAGGACGGCGACAGCGTTCCAGGTCTCAACCCGGGGCGTGTCTTCGAACCTGGACATCTGCTGAGCCAGGCGAGTGGGAAGGGGTGACGGAATCGCGCTGCGCTGGATAAAGGTGTGATTGTCGCCGCCGGGCTCGAGCCCGAGGGCTTGCAGTTGCGAGGCGGCGAACAGGGCAGCGATATGCTCGTCGCGAGTCGCGGAACCGCGGCCGTGGAGATCGTCATCGGCGAGAAAGGCCAGATCCGCGCGGAGTTCGCGTTCGATCTGGGCATGCTCAGCAGTGGAAACCGGGGCAGCGCCGCTATGAGCGGAGGCTGGACCCGGGTTGACGAAACAGAGAACGACGGAACAGCTAATAAGGGCAGCGGCGAGAACAGGCAGATGCCGCCGGAGAAGAGCTTCCATGCGGCGGATTATAGATCGAGGATGTCCGACGGATCACATAAGGCTTTCGCAGAAGCGCTTGCACTGAGAAGATGTTGAAGAGGTGAATCGTGATGTCGCAAGCGATGCAGGGATGGAAACGCTGGATCGGAGCCGCGAAAGGGATGACGGCGACACTGATTCTGCTCGGGACGATGCCTTTGCTGACAGGCTGCGACAATTTTTTCGTGAAGGAGACTGGAACGGGCGGCGGCGGGGGAACGACGATCGGGGGCTCGGGCGCGAACTACGCGTATGTGCTCAACACGGCAACACAAACTGTGAGTGGATTTTCGATTGGAACAGGGACGCTGACGCCGACGCCGAACTCTCCGTATTCGCTGGGTTTCGTGCCGCAAGCCGCAGTGGTCACACGAGCGAACAACTTTCTGTACGTTGCTGGGCCGGGCGCGCTGTATGCCTTCAGGATCAACTCGGACGGATCGCTGGCCACCTCGACACAGCTGGCAGGCGTTGCAATTGGGATTGAGCTTGCGTTGGCGGTTTCGCCGGATGGACAGTGGCTGTTCGGCCTGAATAGCCAGACCTCTACCCTGGACGAGTGGAAGATCAACCAGACAACGGGGACGATTGCTACATTCGAGGGGGCGGCCTATACGTCGACGGGTGCGGTCTCATCGCCGATGATGCTGCGCGTATCACCTGCCGGGAACTATGTATTTGCGGCGCTTGGTACGGGCGGTGATCACGTTTTTACCTTGAATACATCGACGGGAAAGGCCCTCAGCAGCCAGCATCTTCCCGCGGACACCACGCAGACCAGCGACAACTCACTGATCACTGACAGCAGCGGGTCTACCCTGTATATCGCGCGGAGCGGAAAGAATGGAGGGATCGCGGTCTACACGATCGGTGCGGCCGGATTCCTAAGTTCCATTTCCGGCTCTCCGTTTGCTGCGGGTCAGGGGACCTTCGATGTGGTGTTGGACTCAACCAGCAAATATGTATATGCGGCGAACCGGGCGGACGGATCGATCTCAGGCTATTCCATAGGGGCGGGCGGGGCTTTGACGTCATTGAGTGAATCGCCGTATGCGAGCGGAACGTTGGTGACCTCGCTGGTTGCGGATCGTACCGGCAAGTATCTCCTCGCGGCGGCCACGGGTGGGTCGCCGGATCTGACCATGTACAGCTTTGACGCGACAGTTCCGGGGAAGCTGGATATCGCGGCGACGGCCGCGAGCGGGACAGATCCGGCGGGATCGACATTGGTAGCGCTGGTTCACTGACGAGATTGACAGGAACAGTCGGCTGGGGTGGTTCCAGAGCTCGGCAGGATGGGCGATCAGGGCAGGGGCGCCGGCTGCAGCCGATATGATGAAGGATGAGGCGAACTGAGTGCCGTGGAGTGGATCGCTACTTTGACCTGGTTGAGAACGCCTGCCGTTACCCGCACTTTGAAGTTCGTTCTGTTGAGTAGCTGCATCGTGATCGGTGGGTGCTCACGGCTTCGACCGAAGCTGCAGAAGCAGTACGTCTATGTGACGGCAAAGCAGACTTTTCTGCGAGATCGAGTGGCGGCAGTTTCGAACCGGACGGGAACCGTGGAAAATGGCGACCGGCTGCAAGTGCTGGAGCACGGCCGGCGATTTCTACGAGTTCAGACGTCCAAGGGGGAGCTTGGCTGGATCGACGAGAAGGTCGTCGCGTCGCAGGAGGTCGCGAATGGCTTCGATGGGTTGAAGACGGAGCATGCGAAGGATCCGGCGGTGGCGTCTGCGGTGGTGCGCGACGAGGTTTACATGCACCTGAGGCCGGGTCGCGACACCGAGAAGCTTTACCGCCTGTCCGAAGGCGAGAAGCTGAAGCTGCTGCGCAGGGCGACGCTTGAGAAGGTTCTTCCGCCCGGACAGAAGGCAGCTTCGGCCACGGCGTCGGCCTCGATCCCCGCGGCGGCTTCGATAGCTTCGGCGAGTGGAAGGAGCGCGGGAGGGAAGAAGATAGCGGCGGCTCCCTTGCCTTCAGGACCTCCGATGGAGGACTGGTGGCTGGTGCGCGATTCCCAGGGCCGGACCGGATGGCTGTTGAGCCGCATGATGGACGTGGATGCGCCGGATACGCTGACGCGGTACTCAGAGGGGCAGCGGATCGTCGGGGCGTACCTGCTGGCGAAGGTAAATGATCCGGAGGCTCCGATGGATGACAAGAATGTTCCGGAGTACGTGACGGTGCTGAGTCCGTACAAGGCTGGGCTGCCGTATGACTTCGATCAGGTCCGGGCTTTCACGTGGAACGTAAAGAAGCACCGGTACGAGACTGGCTTTCGGGAGAGAAACATCGAGGGATTCCTGCCGGTCGAGGTGAAGCTGGCAGGAGACCTGTACGGGAGAGGGCTGGCGGCGGCGGTGCAGGCGCCCACCTTCAGCTATCGCATACTCACGGCGGATGCTCCGGCCGTGGTTCCCGATCCAGTCACGGGCGCAGTGACCCCTTCAAAGACGATGGTCAAGACCTATAGGCTGGAGGGCAATCTGGTACGGCGGGTGATTGCGCCAGGAACAACGGCTCCCGAACCCGCACATCCGCAACCGGTGGCGGAGAAGAAGGCTAAGAGACGCCGCTAAAGCAAGCGGAGTGTCAGGCATAGAAGGCTCGGATGGCGTCCACGACGGCCTTCTGCTCGTCGTCTCGAAGTTCGGGGTAGATGGGAAGGGCGAGAACCTCCGCCGCGGCGGTCTCGCTGGCTGGGAAGTCGCCGGTCCTGTAACCAAGATTCGCCAGGGCAGCCTGTTGATGAAGAGGAAGCGGGTAGTAGATTTCGCTGGCTATGCCTCGATCCGAGAGGTGGCGCCGAAGCTGATCCCGCCTGGGGGCGCGAATGACGTACTGATGGAAGACATGTGTGGCGCGCGGATCCACAAATGGCAGGGCGATCCCATCCCTGGCCGGGCTCACGGACCCAGTTCGAGGTGGGATAACGAGGCCAGCCTCCTTAAAAAGAGCGTCATAGCGGGTGGCGACCTCACGGCGTCGCGCGTTCCAGCGCGGAAGGTGCCGGAGTTTCACCTCAAGGACGGCTGCCTGGAGACTATCCAGACGCGAGTTCCAACCGACTTCGTCATGGAAGTAGCGTCGGCGCATGCCGTGGGCGCGAAGCGACCGGCAGTGCTCGTCGACAGCGGCAGAGGCGGTGGTGACGAGCCCGGCGTCGCCCATGGCGCTCAGGTTCTTGGTGGGGTAGAAGCTAAACCCGGCGGCGTCTCCCAGAGCACCTGCGGGGGTGTTCCTCCACGCGGCTCCGAAGGCCTGGGCGGCGTCTTCGATGAGCAGGAGCCCATGTTTGTGCTTGATTTCTGTGAACGCATCCATATCCGCGCATTGGCCGTACAGGTGAACCGGCATGACGGCCCGCAGGCGTGAGGAGGTATCGGAGTGGGCCTGGACAACCGCCTCCACTGCTGTCGGTGAGAGGTTGTAAGTGAGGGGGTCGATGTCCGCGAGCAAAGGCTGAGCGCCGCAACGCAGGATGGAGCTGGCAGTCGCGAAGAAGCTGAAGGGTGAGGTGATGACGGCATCGCCGGGACCGATGTCTGAGGCGGCCATGGCAAGCCAGAGGGCGTCCGTTCCGCTGGCACAGCCGATGGCGTGAGGAACGGCACATGTGCTGGCGGCAGCGGCCTCGAAGGTCTGCACCTGGGGGCCGAGGATGAACTGTTGGGAATCGCAGACCTGTTCGATGGCAGCGAGGACCTCTTCCCGTATTTCGGAGAACTGCCGGGAGAGATCGAGCATCACAATAGGGTCGGAGGTCCGCTGGGCCATCCCGGTCATGGTAAATGCCTGTTGATGGGTCGAGAGCAGGCCGAAATGAAAAGATATTGAGAGCTGATTTGCAGATGTTTTCGGCAGCCAGGGTTGAAATTCGGAGGGCGATGGTCGTATTGTGAGAGACCTTGTTGTTATCGCGGAGTAAGCGATCCGATAGCTTGCTGAAGATGCGTTGAGGCATGGCAGAGCTTGAGTGCAGGAAAACAGAGGAAAAGAGGAGATCGGCCCCATGGATTCGAAGCCGGCACAGAATATCCAGGACACATTTCTCAACACCGTCCGAAAGGACAAGAGCCCGATCACGATTTACCTGGTGAGCGGTGTAAAGCTGACCGGAAGAATCCGGTCCTTCGATAAGTATTCCGTGCTGCTGGAGAACAACAGTCAGGAGCAGCTGATCTTCAAGCATGCGATCTCCACGGTTGTGAGTGGCCGCGGGCCATCGCACGGGGAGGTTCGGCCGGAGCCCAGAGGCGAGGGGCGGGTTGAGCAGCACCGGCCTGCCAGTTCGACAGGACCCGTCGGCGAAGCCGCTGGGACAGCTGGGGGCCAGTAAATATTGGCAACAACGAAGAAGCCTGAACGCGGAGACTTAGCCCTAGCTGGGGGCCTAGACGCGGCCAACACGGCTCCGGCTTCGGCCGGACATGCCGGTCCACGCCGAGATGCTGAAAAGGCTGTTTTGGTAGCGGTGCATTTTACAGGCAACCGCCGCAAGTTGAGCTCGGCGGCGATGCTGGCACGCAGTGCGGCGGCAACGGCCAGAGAACAGGGCGGAGAAGAACCCAGCAAGGGAGAGGTGGGAGGCCACCCCCATCCGGAGCGGACCTCCGACGAGGTCGATGCCGCGGTCGCGGAGTTTGAAGAGCTGGCAAGAAGCGCGGGCGCCGAGGTTGTGGCGACGCTGCACCAGCGGCGTGGCCGGCCGGATGCGGCGACATTGGTTGGGCACGGCAAGCTGGAGGAGATCGAAGGAGTTGTGGCTTCCACGGGAGCTGGCCTCGTGCTCTTCGATCACGACTTGACGCCTTCGCAACTTCGCAATCTGGATGACCGGCTTCCGTGCCGTGTCATCGACAGAACCCAATTGATTCTCGACATCTTCGCTAAACACGCAAGGACGAGGGAGGGCCAGCTGCAGGTGGAGCTGGCACAGCTTGAGTACCAGCTGCCGCGACTGGCTGGACACGGAAAGGCGATGAGCCAACTTGGTGGCGGCATCGGAACACGCGGTCCAGGAGAGACGAAGCTCGAGACCGATCGCCGGAAGATCAATGTTCGCATCGATCACGTTAAGGAGCAGCTTGAGTCGGTGCGGCGGATCCGCCGGCAGCAGCGACAGCGAAGAGAGGCCGTGCCGGTCCCGGTGGTTGCCTTAGTGGGATACACGAACGCGGGCAAGAGTACGCTGTTCAATGCGTTGACTGAGGCTGGCGTGCTGGAGTCGTCGCGGATGTTCGCCACGCTCGATACGAAGCTGAGGCAGCTGAAGCTGCCATCTCGAAGAAAGATCCTGCTCTCCGATACGGTGGGCTTCATCCGCGATCTGCCGCATACGCTGGTCACGAGCTTTCGCGCGACACTTGAGGAGGTGGAACGGGCGGAGCTGCTGCTGCATGTTCAGGACGCATCCAGTCCGATGATGGAAGAGCAACGCGAGCAGGTGCTGGAGGTACTTGGAGAGCTCAAAGTGAGCCAGACGCCGGTGCTCGAGGTTCTGAACAAGATCGATCTTGTTCCCGCCGAGCACCGGTTGGGCCTAGATCGGGCAAGAGCTGTGGCGGTCTCCGGGCTCAAGCGAACCGGGCTGGAGGATCTTTTGAAGGCAATTGACGCATCCTTGACGGAAGATCCGCTCCTAGAGGTCAGGTTCCGTCTACCGCAGTCGGAGGGACGTGCAATGGCAGCGCTGGAAGCAGGGGCGACGATCGAGCAGAAACGCTTTGAAGGAAATCTTGCCTATCTGACCGCTATCGGGCCGGCTTCGTTGCTGAACCGTTACCGGAAATTTCAGCTGCGTGAGTTGCTGCCAGGCACAGCATAGGCCGCCTGAGAGGGGAGCGGAGGTGGTGTCCCCTGATCACGCGGCCTATGTGACCCAGACATGGGTCGGGTTGGTGTGACTAGTGTAGCCCGGAAGTAACCTGGCCGGTTAAGTTTTTCGAGGGCTGGGCTGCGCGTTTTCCGCCCGGAGTGAGCGGTTACCGCACAACCATGGTTGACACTCCAGAGATCCGTTTGCTAAAAAGTAACTGTACCTCCACACCTTCTGCTTGCTCCCAGGCCGTTTTTTTCTGGCGAATGTCTGTGAGAGTTGGTGCCGGATAGCATCTCCGTCGCGGCGCCAGTCGCATTCCAAATTCCATGGATCTGATTTTTCACCAACTCGGCGGGCTTGTGCTCGGCTCTGTGCCGACGATGATCCTGTTTGTCTTACTCATCGCGGCTTATGAGGCGCTCGTGCGTCGTCCTTTGGACAAGACGTTAGAAGAGCGTCGCGCTCGGACCAGCGGGGCAGTAGAGCAGGCTCGCGGGGCTTTGGCTGCTGCTGAGGCTGAGACCACGGTCTATGAGGACAAACTGCGTACCGCCAAGGCGGCGCTTTTTGCCGACAGGGAGCAGAGACTCCAGCGTTGGAGTGGAGAGCGCGAGGCGGCGTTGAACGAGGTTCGGCGATTAGCTCAAGAGCGGGTAAAAGCCGCTGTCGGTGAGATTGAAGAGAGTGCCGGCTCAGCTCGGAAGCAGATTGAAGCCATGAGTGCAGAGCTTAGCTCCAGGATATTGAGAGCTGTTCTGCCTGCTGGGACGTCGTTTCCGGAGGCTGTTCAATGAAGGTTTTCCTGAGACGGACAGCTGCAGAGCTTTTGAAGCCCGTCGCGTTTACTCTCATGATCCTGGCAGCGCTATTGGCCGGGCCGGCTCCAGCGATGCGCGCCCAGGCATCTAGCCAGTCGGCCCCGGGCGTCGAGCCGGCCGGACAGAGCAGCACACCGGAGGCGCGGTCTCCTGAAGCAAATCGGCGCGAAGCTGACGACAACGATGCCTACAAGCACTCGGCAATCGTGAAGACCCTCGGGGCAAAGCTTGGGATGGACCCCGAGCAGGCCGCGACAGTTTTTGAAGTAACCAATTTTGCCGTTCTCGCGCTGTTGATCGGGCTGTTCCTGGCCAGGTCGCTGCCGAAGACTTTCCGGAACCGGACAAGTGCGATTCAGAAGCATCTTGGGGACGCCCGCATGGCGACGGAAGAGGCGAGCGCGCGTATGAACAGTGTCGAGGACCGATTAAGCAAGTTGGATGAACAGATTGCCGCGATGCGTGAGCAGGCTGAAAAGGATGCCGTTGCGGAGGAGCAGCGGTTGAAGGCGGCGGTTGAGGAGGAGAAGCAAAAGATCATGGCAGCCTCCGAGCAGGAGATTGCGACTGCAACCACGCAGGCGCGGCGTCAGATCCAGCAATTCGCCGCGGATCTGGCGATCGACCAAGCGGCAAAGAAGCTTGTGGTTACCGCAGAGACGGATCGCCTGCTGGTGCAGAGCTTTGCGCGCCGGCTTACCGGGGATGATGAAAGGGAAGGCCACAACTAATGGCTGTCTTCTCTTCCCGATACGCGCGCGCGTTTGCTCAGGTGGCCGCTGCGAGCCACCTCGACATCTCCAAGGCGCAACAGCAGCTCGCCGACTTTGCGGCGACGCTCGGCGAAAGCCGTGAGCTGCGCGAGGTGCTGATGAACCCATCGATCGCGCAGGAGCAGAAGGTGAGGATTCTGGATGCGATCGCCGGACGCCTCGAGTTTTTGCCACAGGTGCGGAATTTTATTGCAGTCATTATTGAGCATCAGCGTCTGGCGGAGTTAAACGACATCCTGACCGATTACGCGTCCGTTGCGGACACGCAAGCAGGTGTTCTCGAGGCCGAGATCATCAGCGCGCATACGTTGAACGAGCAGGACCGCAGAGAGCTCGAAGAGCAGGTTGCAAAGAAGGCTGGGGCTAAGGTGCGCACCACCTATCTGCAGGACGCCTCGCTGCTGGGTGGGGTTGTCGTTAGGATTGGGTCAACGGTATACGACGGATCGGTCAAAGCTCAGCTTTCCGTACTGAGGCAGAGGTTGGCTGGGACGCAGATGGTTGAGGCGGCGCCCGGACTTTCCTAGAGAGTAGATTTCAGCTCTAAGCAAATTTCTGTAACACGCTTCAAACGAACTTCTGCAACCCAGGATAAGAGAACAATGGCACAGGGAAACGCGATCAAAGCGGATGAGATCACCGAACTGCTTCGACAGCAGATTGAGAACTACGAGCAGCGCATTCAGGTGGACGAGGTCGGCACGGTTATCTCGCTGGGCGACGGTATCGCGCGCGTACACGGGCTCGATAAGGTCATGGCAGGCGAGCTGATTGAGTTTCCTCATGGCGTAGCTGGTTTGGCGATGAACCTCGACGAGGATCAGGTGGGCGCGGTTCTGCTGGGCGACTACACCGAGATCAGCGAAGGGGACCAGGTCAAGCGCACCGGCAAGATCATGTCGGTGCCCGTAGGTGATGCGATGATCGGCCGGGTGGTCAATGCGCTTGGTCAGCCGATTGACGATAAAGGCCCGATCAACACGGACCAGACCCTACCCGTGGAGCGCCTGGCTCCGGGCGTGATCGATCGTCAGAGCGTTCGTGAGCCCATGGCGACGGGCATCAAGGCGATCGATACCATGATTCCGATCGGCCGCGGCCAGCGCGAGCTGATCATCGGCGACCGGCAGACCGGCAAGACGGCAATCGTGCTGGATACGATCATCAACTCCGCTAAAAACAACCTCATTTGCATCTACTGCGCGATCGGCCAGAAGCGATCTTCGGTGGCGCAGGTCGTTCAGACGCTCGAGAAGTTTGGAGCCATGGCTTACACGATCGTGGTGGCGGCAACCGCCTCCGAACCGGCGCCCATGCAGTACCTGGCCCCCTTCGCCGCGACCGCGATCGGCGAGTACTTTCGGGATAACGGGAAGCATGCCTTGGTGATCTATGACGATCTTTCAAAGCATGCCGCCAGCTATCGCGAGATCTCGCTCCTGCTGCGCCGTCCACCGGGTCGCGAAGCCTATCCGGGCGATGTGTTCTACTTGCATTCCCGTCTGCTGGAGCGTTCGTCGAAGCTGTCGGAGAAGCTGGGCGGAGGCTCGCTAACGGCTCTTCCGATCATCGAAACCCAGGCTGGCGATGTCTCGGCCTATATCCCCACGAACGTGATTTCGATTACCGACGGCCAGATCTTCCTTGAGACGGATCTCTTCAACTCGGGTGTACGACCGGCGGTCAACGTTGGTCTTTCAGTCTCTCGCGTGGGCTTTGCGGCCGCAACGAAGGCGACCAAGCAGGTTGGCGCGACGTTGAAGCTCGACCTGGCCCAGTATCGTGAGCTGGCTGCTTTCTCGCAGTTCGGTTCCGATCTCGACAAGGTCACGCAGCAGCAGTTGAGCCGGGGCCAGCGGTTGACAGAGTTGCTGAAGCAGCCGCAGTTCCAGCCACTCCCGTTTGAGAACCAGGTTGCGATCCTGTTTGCCGGAACGAACGGTCTTCTGGACGATGTCCAGGTCGCGGATCTGCGCGCGTTTGAGGACGGCTTTTACAAATACCTCGAGGGATCGTCTGGTTCGGTGTTGAAAGACATCGCGACAAAGAAGGCGCTCGACGATGACCTCAGAGGCAAGCTGACCGCCGCGGTTAGTGACTATAAAGCGGGCTTCCTAGCAGAGCGCAGAGACCGGAAGGATCAGAATCAGCCGAAGGGTTCGGCTTCCGGTGTGCCAAAGGAGATCGCGGACGGCGCGAGCCCGGCAAAGGCATAGACCATGGCAAACGTTCTCGATCTACGGCGCCGCATTCGCAGTGTGAAGAACACGCGGCAGATCACCAAGGCGATGAAGATGGTCTCGGCGGCAAAGCTGCGTCGTGCACAGGAGCATGCGATGCAGGCCAGGCCCTACGCGCAAATGCTGACCAATGTACTCGAGTCGCTGGTGCGCCGAACGGACCTCTATAGCGAACAGACGGGCGACATCCTGCACCCGCTGCTGGTGGAACGCGAGGAGAAGAATGTACTGGTCGTGGTTGTGGCCGGGGATAAAGGCTTTGCCGGCGCATTCAACTCGAACATCATGAAAGCCGCGCAAGGCTTCATCGATGACCGACGTGCGCAAGGACAGACCGTCGACATCGAGCCGATCGGACGGAAGGCGCGTGACACCTACCGCAAACGCTATCCGGAAGCAAGGTACGAGCGCACCGAAGAGCATTACGATAACGACCTGTCGACGCACTACGAGACGATCCGGCATCGTTCGCAGCC
>JAABUH010004327.1_pt1 | contig 11561 bp, 16 predicted proteins | sample 5559121 | NCBI WGS metagenome assembly JAABUH01 (sample SAMN10711871, study PRJNA513364) | rock metagenome | isolation source: Antarctica rocks | place: Antarctica: Victoria Land, Battleship Promontory nord | collected 2015-12-28 | reverse complement strand
TTAAGAGGTAATAGGTTACGGGTACGGTAGTCTCGAGGATATTCTTACCCCAGGACGATAGTGCAGCGGATTTCACACCCTATCGATCCTTCTTTCGCTAGAGGTTTCTATTGCACAGCATTGTACGGAGGTAATGCTTACGCAACGTTGTGGCGCAAAAATAGGCGGCCCCGTGGAACAGCGGCAGATCTAATCCGATTGCTAGGGCTTCGTTCAAACGTACTAATCGTGGCCGCCACTATGTGTTGGAATACGAGGTCATATGGGGGCATATTGACATTCTGGTTGTTGCTGTTAGGAGGCTATCTAGGAGGTGGAAGGTGAAAACTCTACTGGCGGGCCCCAGCCCTACCAGCCCTATGAGGCGGAGGTTACCGACTCCCCTATTTCCAACACTATGCGATGCGATATCTTCATGCATCTCGTTGATATCGTTGACTGTAATGATCAAAATGTTTAATTCACTTGTCATGATGGATTGACACATAGGGGTTAGACCAGGGGCCAGGGCCAGAGGCTGGGCCGAAGGCCAGAACCTGGGTTAGCTCTGGCCCGCCTCTGGGACTCTATGGCTCTGCCAAGGCACCGTAGTGAAAGTGCGGGGTACGGATAGCAGGAAGAGTGCACTTATTTCGCAATCTAAATTATCCGACCATCATGTGTTTCAATGGGTCTAGCCCGCCAAAAGATACCCCACTATGTCAACCTTCTCGTAACTTTCTCGATCTGAATATCATGGCAACCATTTCTGTCAAGGCTGCAGCAAGGGCTGCTGCGAGTTCCCTGCGCACTTTGGCTGACGGCCGAAACTCGACCCATAAAGAGATACCGCTGCTGGGCCTTACATTAACCGCAGAAACGAAAGCAGTTACCACCTCCTGGTTAGCGGTACGTTGTTTTCTCTTCATGCAAATGCAAGAACAGTCTCTAATTACTTTCAGAGTTCTGAGAACATGTTACAAATCCTGGCTAGAATTGGAAAACGCGCCGAACCCGAACAGCATGCTATAGTGTATGGTCAGCTCTCCAAGTCTGGACCTATCCGACCTCAGTATCCCGGCAAGTACGTGGTTCTCATAGCACTTGAGGACTTGAGCAAGGACAATGGGTTGCCATCGTGGAGCAATGATAGCCCCGAGATAATGCAACAGGGGGACAGCGTGCTGCTCTCTGGTGACGAAGAGCAAATATTTCAGCAGGGAAAAGGGGGGGGTTTGATACTCGTCCTTGTCTTTAACATTCAGAACTAAGAGATGCTGTCGAAGTCGAAGTACGCGGGCTCGAAATAACGGGTTGGGAGGCAGGCGGGACCGAGATAGGCAGGATCGAAGTAGCCGTTCTTGATGTAGTCAGGATTCCCGACTTGCGCATTAGCATCAAAGGCAGTATTGAAATCGCTGGCACCGTCGGAATTCTCAGTTTGAATGGCATCGGATGGTCTTTCTGATGATGCACTCCAATCCATCTCCGTGTTTGCCTGGTGAGTCATTTGCTCCGGCTGCTGTGATGGAAGTGGAACATGTGGATCTGTAAGTGGATGCCGTTGATGTTGTATCGGCTCTGTTCCATGTAGGTGAATGAATGACTGCTGGTGATGTTCTGTTGAAGCGGCAGATTGCGGAACACGCTTTTGCTGGGTTTTATTCCTTCGTTTCTTGGTAGTTTGTATACCTGCTCCATCGTTGATCCATATTCCTCATATCCTTGTTAGCTAAGCTTCGCATGGAAGATTATATATCTTACCACTTATCTTGGTCTTGTAAATGATATCCCCCAGCTTCAGATACTCTACAGATTTGGTAGCTGTAGGAACAACACTTTTCAAATGTTCTATTCCACGATCAAGTTTGTCATTCGATAGCCACTGTTCCCATCTACTTTTCATTAGTGCGAAATACCCTGAAGCGTTGAATACTTACACGGAAGTTGCGATATCCTGGCCAAGAAGAAACAGCATTCCAGGTCCCAATGCACTTGCGATTCTGGCGTACCTGGAGCCTGCTGCAGTGAGAGCGTCCACTCGATCCCGGAGATTGGTAATATTTGGGATCAGCTGCCAAGAACGTTGCGTGCTGACTAAAGAAACAATTGTGTCTTGATCAAGAGCTTTAGAGCTCCGACTAAGCTCATATAGAAGAAGACAATAAAGTCTTCGAAGAATTCGCGAGTGAGCGTCTTGCTCCTCAAGTTGCAAGCAGCTCAAAACTGTATGGCACTGTGGATTATCGGTATAATTGAATGCTTGTGGAGCCGGCAGCTGTTCCCAGAAGGTGACAGGATTTTTTGACCATTTTTCGAAATTTCGGCTCAAATGGTCTATGGTCGTCTCGTCTGGAGATTTCCACGCAAAAACCTTGGATGTGCGCCTGGCGGACTGCGATACTTTGGCTTTCAAGGTGAAAGACAACGATTTGGAGAGCTCTGGATTCGTTGAGAGACCCTGGCTAAGGGCATTAAGAATGCGTTCTAGAGAATCAATTGTCTAATACCTTAGTAAAAATGAATTCTGCCCTGGATTTGGGTCGTCAAACCTCTGGGCCGTTAAGACAGGCTGCGTTTCCTTTCTCTAGCTCCGAACAAAGACACATTGTGTTGTTAAGAAGCAATGGTTCTCTTGAGAAAAGAGCAATGTTCTAGTAAGCACGCACAATGGCTACTGCAAGCCCTAGGAACCAACACATACCAACCGTTATTGCATATGCAAGACGCGCATATCTTAAGTGGGTACGCTAGCCAGAAATCCTCTGTTTCCTTAACGTGTTAAAGAAATTGGTGTTTTTGGGTTAGCTGACAAATTGTCACTACTAGGATGCCCTAGATCTACTGGCCCTAAACTTACCCGAGCACCGGCAGAGTCTTATAATACTAACGTTTGAAACAGCGACAACGACAAAAGATCATCACTACTTCCATTTGGGTCGAGCTTTCCCAAAGGAATGACAGGCCAAACAGTCAGGAGGCTTATTGGCGCTTGTCCCCCCTTGCTTCTTAGATTGGGGATGTTCGCTTATTACTCTGAATTGAATGAGGCGGTTTGTTGATACTCAATTGAGCCTGGACAATTACAGTTCGTATCTGTCTCAGTAAGTCTCAGCATGTGTGAAAATTTAGGAATTTATCTTGGATAAAGAGCCTTCGCCAACTGATACTTCAGTCTTTCCAGAAGCACGCCAGGCGGGTCTTGAATATTTCTATTTCAATGACCCACCATTGTTCTTGCACTCTCCCAATGGCTCGTCAATGTGTTTGCATTACCCCGATGGCTCACCATTGTACATGGAATATTCCACCCCCGCCATCATCTCCACCTCCACCTCCACCTCCACCACCATCTCCACCTCCACCACCATCTCCATCTCCACCTCCACCACCATCTCCACCTCCACCTCCACCTCAGCATGTCGTTCGATTTGGCGAACAGGATCTCTTCAACACCAACGCGACTCACCAAGAATGTTGTATCATTGATATTAGCGGTGTTCCCGTGCCGAAAGCTCTGCTCTCCAACCTCGTGCTTAAAACCATTCTCGACGAGCACTACCCGCCCTGGCTATTTATACAAGAATATCATGGATCTGAGAATTTCAACTCCATTGACATGATCCTTTATGCCTTCAAAGAGTTCAGGCAACAAAGTAAAGCAGAAGCCGAATTACCTCCCGGTTTTGTCAACCTTCTTGACAAGCTCGAGAAGAAGTGCGCGAAAGCAGCGAAGGAATGGATGGAGGACCTCAATATTTACCGTCTCACGACCTTTGATTCTCCATATCATCATGGATTCTGGAATACATATCTCGCTTTGCTGCTTCATCAGAAGGCTGACGTCTCGATAACGGACGAAGGTTGTGTTACCGCAACTGGACAATCTCAGAAGGGCTGGTTATTGAATTTGACATACTGTTCCAACGGAGTTATTTTCCACCTTGAGCTTGAGTCTCGCAGGATTCCAGTCTCTAAGGCATTGAAATGGCCCGATTTATTGGATCTTCCCAGCTTAGGCATCAGCTTTCAAGATCAGACATCTATCGACCTTGCCATGGCGGACATGCGAACACCGTTTCAAAGCGCCAGGGCGAACGAAATGATAGAGAGAAAGTACGAGGAGAAGTTGGTAGAGGGAAAACAACAGGTGGACTGGAAGGAGCTTGTGCCGCGGCTGGAAGAAATGGCAGCGCGGGGAGAGATGGGGTCGATTGAAAAGTTGGCAAAATTGGTGAAAATCAAAAGTGGTCAAAACTCCCCCCTGAGTGATTTTGAGGTAGTCGAGTGATGTCTCCGATTCTATCTGAAAGTCTATCGTTCTGTATGGCTTAAAGCATTGATGCTGAGGCTGCAGTGTGGCACAAAAGGGTTTATTCTGGTGTGGAGAGTTTGGACGATTCTCCTAGAAATTGAGTGAAAATCAAATCTTCTGCGGATACAAGCTTAGGCTTCACGTAGCAGGAAAGAGGAATGGAAACATCTCATCGAGCATGCAAGTCTCACACAAGGATCATAGATATCTACGTAGTTGCCAAAGTTCTCATTGTCATGTAGGGCGTTGACTTAAACCCTACCCGCCTTCTCCGGCGTCACGAGCAGATTCGAAAGCTTGTGTGAAGCTATTCAACGCATCTGCCGGCACTCGCGGAAAGCCACGACGGTGGCTAGAATCGCTCTTAGTTGCAGCACGTGCGTTGTCATGAAGTCCGTCCCATTTCTCGTTCCAGACGTTTCAAATTACGCCATTCCTATCGAGGTAAAAGCGGTCCCACTCCTCCCCTGTGGTAAAATCCCATTTCTCCTTCCAGCCGCTTTGAAGTAGGCCATTCTCGTCGACGTAAAAGCTGTCCCAGGAATCAGGTTCCAAAAACAAACCTGGATGATCCGAAGGCCGATTGCGATGAACAGCGGCGAAGGCACTGGGATCGGAAGCATTATCGTTTTCGAAAGTAGATGGGATTCGGCTCCCGCGAGCCCAAATGTCTGTATCGATGGCTTCCGGCCCCATCACCAGAGGAGGTGTCATCTTGTTCACAAAGCCTCGGCCATTCTCTGACGGCTCAGACACCGCTGCATCATCTGCTGATCTCATCGCGTTGATGTGCTGTAATGGCTGCGTACCCAAAACCCCAACCGCTGTACCCGTTTGACCTGAAGGAGGACACGGAACCCCATGACTGCTGGACTTTTGGTTTAATTTTAAGGTCGATCAGCTTCTGCGATGCATTGAACAAGTCTTGTACTCACCTGCTCGTTGCATCGTCAACGGCTACTGAAGTGCTCGAAGGTGACAAAGACAGCGATGTACCCAAGAATTTATCAAGCCTTGAGATATATAATTCACCATGGGCTTTTTTCTCATGCTTCACAAGATCTTGTGGTCTCTTGAGGTTCTTGGAACAAACCAAACAGCGTGTTTCGTTAATAAAGGCCTGCAAGTGGCTCATGTGCAGGGTCATTCTGTTCACGAATATGCCTATACAGATGCTCTAATCTCTTGAAAGATTTTCTGCAAGATATGGCTGGGCAAGTGTGTGGTATTGAAGCCATATGCAGCGGAGTATAAGCATAAGGAGCTGCTGCAGATATGATACCTGGTGCTTGAGGGTTTCTATCGTCGCTGACATCGAAGAGATAGTATCGATCTTGACATTCTCATCTCCCCTTCCATGCTCTAATGATCCAGAACGATGACGTTTATCTTGGTCAACGAATGCTTAGGAATTAGATTTTCGACCAGAGGAGCACAAGGAGTACAGGATTTTGATAATTCGGCATCCAGAAATCTCGCCGCTAGATTCCTTCAGCTTTTTCTCTCAATTCGGGTCAGTGTATTACACAATGTGAAAACAGGAGTCTGTGACTGTCATGTTTCTATCAAAGGAGCACACCGATCAGTGCTTTGACGAAGTTGTCGGAAAAGGGTACGATGCAATGATCACTGTGGTACGTGCTTTATTCAATAGGGGACTTCGGTAATTAATCCGAATACAGGAGCGACCTTTTCTAATACACGACTACCTGTCTCATGGGCCCCTGCACACTGTTCAGTGAAGGCAAAATGGAGATAGTGCTGGAACACACATAGATATCATCTGTCTCTTTAGAGGAGAGAGAGCTTGGCAAGCAGGTTTTTTGCCTGCGTCGACCCGTGCAAGTCGTTATTTCCCGTTTAAACTACCATCATTTCTTTTTATTTCGCTTAAACTACCATCCTGATTTTTACAGTTCATTGAAGTCGTTGTACGTACATCAGGTGACCGGAAATCACCCGACCGACTGGAAATTTTCATCCCGTACATGCCTGCATGCTTTCATTACTTATCTGCATCTACACTGTACGCGATTTATATCAATCTTTATCTCTTTTTACGATTCTTTTTCTTTTACCCGTACACACTGTATGCTCCATACATGCTTCATGGCACATGCTAATTAGCTCGATAGAAAGCACCCTTCATAGCTCGATACCAAACTCCCTACCAAACTTCCTACCAAACTCCCGACCAAACTCCCTACCAAATTCCCTACCATATTTCCTACCATATTTCCTACCATATTTCCTACCATATTTCCTACCAAACTCCCTATCAAACTCTCTACCAAATGCCCTATCAAATGCCCTATCAAACTCCCTACCAAACGCTCTACCAAATTCCCTATCAAACTCCCTATCAAACTCCCTACCAAATTCCCTACCAAACTTCCTACCAAACTCCCTACCAAACGCCCTACCGAATTCCCTACCAAACTCTCTATCAAACGCTCTATCGAATTCCCTACCAAACTCCCTATCATATTCCTTACCAAACTCTCTATCAAACTCCTTATCAAACTCCCTACCATATTCCTACCGAATTCCCTACCAAACGCTCTACCATATTCCCTACCAAACTCCCTGCCATACTCCCTACCCTACTCCCTATCATACTTCCTATCATACTTCCTACCATATTTCCTACCATATTCCCTACCATATTCCCTACCATATTTCCTACCATACTCCCTACCATATTCCCTATCAAACTTCCTACCAAACGCCCTACCGAATTCCCTATCAAACTCCCTATCAAACTCTCTATCAAACGCTCTATCGAATTCCCTACCAAACTCCCTATCAATAGCTTCCCCATTGGCTTCCCCAATAGCTTCTTCATTGACTTCTCCATTGGCTTCCCCATTGGCTTCCCCATTGTATCACATATGAAGCACTGAGTAGATCACATATTAAGCAATGAGTACGTCACATATGAAGCACTGGATAGATCACATATGAAGCACTGAATAGGTCACATATGAAGCACTGGATAGGTCACATACGAAGCACTGAATATATCGCATATGAAGCACTGAATATATCACATATGAAGCACTGAATAGATCACATATGAAGCACTGAGAGAACAGTGGAGTTGATTTTACTTTGCACTTATTGAAGATTCGTCATTAATTTTGGTGGAGCTCTCGGCAAATTCTAGAAAACGATACATGTTTTGCATACAACGGTAATAAAACGTAGTGCAGAGCAATTTCCATCGGAAATGGTGACCCACTCGTATGAAGAACCGGTCCTCGCCTCTTTGACGTCCCAAGACCCGTCGGCTTCGGGCGCGAGGTATACAGTGCTGCTCCACTCTGCTCCCAGTCGATCAAAACCAAGTCTTTCCGAGAATTCAGGACGAAATTGGCTGGTTTGATGTCCATGTGGAAGGTGTGAGCCTGCTTTGTGATCAGCGGTAGACGGGCTCCGGCAGCCTTGGTGTTCTGGATTTGATCGTCTATTGTACCATCATACCATGCTCCATGAAAGGGTACAGAACGCCACAGATAAAGGCTTGTTGGTCGTCGCCGATCTTTCTGACAGTGACGAAGGTGTTTGGTGGAGGGATTATGTTAGGGTGCTTTCTGGCTCTAGCCCTGTAGGCGAGCTCTCATCGTGGGACCGGCCGGTTCAGCAACCAGCCAGCGTAGCGGAATAGAGCTAACCCGGGCTCATAACCTATTGAGGTGATATGAGGGTAAGGTATCTAGTAGGTGAACTATCGGAGGAAGGAAGAAGTGGGCGAAGGGTAAATACCCATCCACTAGCGCCGGATCAATGCGGAGATTACTAACCACAGGGGTAACAGTTCCCCTATTTCCAACACATTCCAGATATCTGGGCGGGAGCTCGCATTAGGCACGATTACTCACGCTGGGAAGGAAGACAACGTCAGAGGACCTAGTCGATATGTTCACACTCATGGGTTCCTGCATTCATGTGCGAGATAGTTTTTCGTGCAGGAGATAAATCCGAGTTCCGGAGAAGAGAATGGGTTGTGTTGAACTCTTGGAAGAGATATACATAAACGTCCTCCTAGGCTCTATTTCCAGTTCTCCTCATCAATCCAGAATTTCCCATTTGTCACGCTGCGGTCTAAATAGACAGGCAGAGCTAATCTTGTAAGCAGATAAAAACATCCCTCTTAAACAGCCCTATCGCTCGCCTCATAGATCTTTGTTCTTCGGGGTTGCTCCTTCACCAAGACAATGGCAACAACAGAAATTGGTCCAAAGCCATCTGTCTCTCCGCAGCCACCAGTTACACCTCCCGGCAGCCCTACGTCTTCGCCTTCTCCGCTGTTTGTTGCGGTCGACGACCTCAAGAGATTTGTGGTAGGATTATCAAGGAAAGAGGCCACAGATAAAGTCCAGACCACAACCCCCGAAGCCAAGAAGGACGTTCCAGCTGCCGGATCGAGAGCTCGCACTTCGAGACTGGAGTTTAAGACCGTTGACGAGCGGTGTTTCCCCCAACTTCAGGCTTGTGTGGTAATGCAGCTGGAACGATGAGACAAGTCGGTACGACTCACCGTACGAGACTGTGGAGCCCGCACCTGTAGAAGAAGTGGACGGGCTGGACGAGTATGTCTTTGTCGCTCGCGCACGGATCGGTGAATAAATCGATATGGGTCCAGGGTAAGTGCCTTGATCGCTGAGAGACATTAGACTGTTGGAAATAGGGAACAGTACTGTTACCCCTGTGGTTAGTAATCTCCGCATTGATCCGGCCTCCGCATGGATCCGGCCTCCGCATGGATCCGGCGCTAGTGGATGGGTATTTACCCTTCGCCCACTTCTTCCTTCCTCCGATAGTTCCTACCTACTAGATAGTCAATATATGCACATATTCGCTCTGACCCTCATATACCAATAGGTTATGAGCCCGGGTTAGCGCTATTACCGCTACCGCAAATAACAAAGGGCAGAAGCATTGAAATCGCTGTCACCAAAATCGACGAAGATTTTCCCTATCGACCTTCATCCCCTCCACACCTCAACAACGATGGAAGATTCGAATTCCTATCGTTTCCCTGAACTAAAAGGGAACGAGAATTACGAATCATGGGGGGTAGATGCAACCAGAGCCCTGAAAGCCAAAGGTCTCTGGTGGTTCAACTCGGGGAAGCTGGAGAAACCGGAAATCCCGGATCCCAACGTCACGGCAGCAGCCAAAAAGGAGTACGCCAGTGCTATTAACCACTGGGAAGATAAGAACGACAGGGCCTGCGGTATGATTAACTTCAGTATCGAGCAGAGACCTAGAATACACTCGGATCTTACTACTCTACACCTGGCAATAGGGAGCTCACCCAATCAAAGCAATCAGACGGTAACTCTCTATGAGGCGTGGCATGGCAAGAAGCCTGACCTTAGCTACCTACATACATTAGGATGCACAGCCTATCACCATATGGAGGACCATATGGAGGGAGCTCGCCGGAAACTCGATGACAAGAGCTTGAAATGTCAGTTCTTGGGCTACGAGAGGGCTGGCTGGTTGCTGAACCGGCCGGCCCCACAAGAGGGAGCTGGCTGATTGCTGGCCCCACAAGAGGAAGATCCTCACAAGAGGGGACTGGCTGATTGCCTACCCCACAAGAGGGAGCTGGCTGATTGCTGGCCCCACAAGAGGGAGCTGGCTGAGCCCCACAAGAGGGAGCTGGCTGAGCCCCACAAGAGGGAGCTGGCTGGTTGCTGGCCCCACAAGAGGGAGCTGGCTGGTTGCTGGCCCCACAAGAGGGAGCTGGCTGGTTGCCGGCCCCAGGGAGCTGGCTGAGCCCCACAAGAGGGAGCTGGCTGGTTGCTGGCCCCACAAGAGGGAGCTGGCTGGTTGCCGGCCCCAGGGAGCTGGCTGATTGCTGGCCCCACAAGAGGGAGCTGGCTGGTTGCTGGCCCCACAAGAGGGAGCTGGCTGGTTGCCGGCCCCAGGGAGCTGGCTGATTGCTGGCCCCACAAGAGGGAGCTGGCTGGTTGGTGAACCGGCCGGTCCCACGAATGGAGCTCGCCTACAGGGCTAGAGCCAGTTCCGAAAGGGAACAATGAGAGCTCGCCTACAGGGCTAGAGCCAGTTCCGAAAGGGAACAACCAGAGCTCACCTACAGGGCTAGAGCCAGTTCCGAAAGGGAACAATCAGAGCTCGCCTACAGGGCTAGAGCCAGTTCCGAAAGGGAACAACCAGAGCTCACCTACAGGGCTAGAGCCAGTTCCGAAAGGGAACAATCAGAGCTCGCCTACAGGGCTAGAGCCAGTTCCGAAAGGGAACAACCAGAGCTCGCCTTCAGGGCTAGAGCCAGCCCCGATAGGGAACTCGTTTGTTACCCAGCCGATACTGCTGAGCTGGGGCTTCGATATGAACCTTCCAAAATGGAGGGAGTCGGGGGAGCTGATTTCAACCCCGTCAATCACCCCCTGGACTCAGGCAAATTCCTAAGGTCCAGATCAATCATGGGACTAGCTTCGAACGATGAAGCTACCCCCGCCGAGCATGGCGCCGGCGAGTAAAAGAGCATGGATATACAGTCAGTAGAGGGTCTGGATAGCTTCGTATAGAGCTCCAATTCCTAAGAGGGAGGTTGGCCGGATGCGAGTCCATGGCTGAAGAACTTCATGATATGGCACGGCTAGACTAGTGCGTGTAGATAGATTGATATACATCCTAAGAAACAGATGGCAAGACGCTCACACAAACGAAGAATAGTAATAGTGGTGGATGATGATATTAGTAATGGTAGTGGCTTCGCTCCTTGCCTGCAGCGACGCAGCCCGCCAGTCTCGTTTCCACCTGTCGTCGTCCATACCTCGTATGTGTCTATCGCGGCCGCAAAATGCGTTGGACAAATCAACGATCTCCTGATTCATCTGCAGCCTTGCAGCAAAGACTGACCCGGCCTCCAGGTATTGCAGTTTCATGCCTTTCAGCATGGCGCTTACGCTGCAGGAGAGGTTGGGTAGACGCACGATTATTCATGCATGAGTCAAGCAATACCAGGCAACAATGATAAATTAGCACTGATAGCTGTCTCGAATAGTTCCTTACGCAAGATGAGTTCCAAAGAAAAAGGGAAAATGTTCAAATTGGTACTACAGATAAATGTCAAACGCCGACTGGTATATCAACTAAGGGTAAAACAGGAGAACGAAGAGAAAAGGTTCGCAATAGCAGTCGAGATAAAGAAACCGACGAACCTCAAGCCAAGCGAAGCTCAAACGTCCAAAGCGAACACCAGATTGAAACAAAAAGCTCAATTAAGATCAGC
>JAABUH010004326.1_pt1 | contig 11564 bp, 12 predicted proteins | sample 5559121 | NCBI WGS metagenome assembly JAABUH01 (sample SAMN10711871, study PRJNA513364) | rock metagenome | isolation source: Antarctica rocks | place: Antarctica: Victoria Land, Battleship Promontory nord | collected 2015-12-28 | reverse complement strand
GCGCCGCCGAAGCCCGGCGCGCGCGGCGCAGGTGGACCAGCCGGGCAGCGCCATCGACGTGTACGTCGACCGGCTGGGCGCGATCCTGGCGCGCAAGGCCGCCGGCATCGCCGAGCTGCAGCGCCGCCTGGACGGCTTCGCCGAGCAGCTGCGCGCGGAGGAGGCGCTGTCGCGCAGCGTGGGCGCGCGGCGCGCCTGACCTGCGCTGGGCCCCCGGCGGCCGCACCAGAGGGGCGCTTTCCTTGCCCGGCGAGGCAGTCGCTTCTCTGCCTGCACAGCCCCGCTTCATGGCTCAAGAACGCCTCTGGCTGCTCGGCAGCAGCTCTGCGCCCGGCGTCTCCTGGGTGCCGAGCAGCCCGCAGTCGCAACCGCAACCCAATTTTACGGCTGCAGCCGTGTGCTGGGCGGCTGCATGGAGCGGAGGCCTGGGCTGTTCCGGCACATGTACCCACTGGTCGGCCGCCTTCTGTGGCCAGAGCACATGTCCCAACACATGTAGGCCCTCAGGTTTGACTGGGGCTTGGATGCAGCCGGGGCAGACCTGGCCAGGGTGCGCGCAAAGGCATGGCACATCATGATTGCCCCGCATGCACAGCATAATGTTTCGCCATGAGCTTCTGCGGGGTCACCCCGACGGGGTGTCAAGGGAACCAGTCTGCAGGCGCATGCAGGTGCTGCTTCCATTCAGGTAGTAAGCATCATTGCTAAATCGGCAGGCCTGTGCATCAGACAGTGCTAATCATTTCAGCACCTCACCCATCAGTTCAGTGAAATGGTCAGCACAGCACGCTTCACTGTTCTTCTTGTCACTGCTCAGCCTCACAAACCCTCTCTGATTGTCCAATAACACAGTCTCGTCCCCCGCTACTTCAGCACACAAGAGACAGGAACACTGCAGGTGAACAAGGGGCAGCAACAGAGCGCCTGAGGGTACTCAGGGACGCTGCAGGCACTGGCCAAGCTCAGAACACTCCAAGTGGTGCACAGCGCCGGCACAGCATATACAGGCATTGGCTGCGGCAAGTTGGCATAAGGCTTCCACACGCCTGCGCACGCTCAGCGAGCCTGCCCTAGGCTTGCAGCCAGCTGCTCGGTGCGCGCTCCAACTTGCACCTGTCAGGCGCCTGTCTGCTTGAAGCGGCTGGGCTCTTATGCGTCTCCTGTAGAGCGCTGGGCCTCATCTTGGTGGCGATCTGTTGCCAACTGTCCTCGATTTCCCTCGTGGGAGGGCGCGTACTACCAGGCATCGCTGCACAGCAGCGTGAGCAGCAGGCACACTATGCTCCTGAGGGCCTGCCATACTGGCAGGCCGAGGCAGGAGTTGCGGGCGTGCACTTCTGGCCTTGGCGTTCGTCCAGGATGCAGCTGCCTTGAGCTGGCCGGGTGGCGCCTGGGCGCTGCGCCTCTTTGAAAACGCCAGCGCATGCGACAACGATGGCTGCGTACCCGCCGCGCTGGACGGCCACTGCTGCAGCCTTGCGCGGCGCGGTGACCCCCTGAAAGCCTGCGATGGACGCCGCGGGCGCGCCGAGCCTGCGCGTGCGCACTCGGCGGCCAAGCCGGGGCAGCAGCCGCTTTGCCGAGGAGGTGCGCTGGGGCTGACCTGCAGCGACTCCTCCTTGGACTGTTGGCCTGCCCTCAGCGGCTGTGGAGGCTCCCATCCCCCTTGTGATATGTCGTACAGGTGCAGTCAGGGGCGTCTCCTGCAAAAGGCGAGACAGGCAGTCCCTCTTGCAACAAATTCACACTGTCTGTCACCTTCCCAGGCATGCGAGAAGATGCATTGCAAGTCTGATAAAGCTGGCATGGTTGCCGCTCAGACGCCGGGCACGTCCGCCGCAGGCCATGCGGGCGGAGACAGCGCCGTCTGTGCCAAAGCCCGCGGCTGCCAGTGACCCTGCCTGTGACCGAAGAGCGCACGGTCGGGGGCGCGGCGTGCCGCTCCCGCCGAGCGAATGGGACGCGCGGGGCGCGGCGGCCTATGCGGCGTTCCTGGCCGCGGCGGCCGCGTACTTCTGGGTGCGCGCTCACGGCGTGGCCGCCATGGGCCCCTACACCTGGTGCGCGGCCTCGGCCGGCCTGCCGCGCTGGCGCCCGCGGCGCAGGAGCAAAGGCCATGACCGGCGGTAGCTCCTGCGTGTGCCCGCTGAGTTGCACCGCCCGCTCATGCATTTGCAGGCATGCGCCTGCAAGGCATGCGAATACCGGCAGCAAGTGAGCGCCATTTGTGCATGGTATGGCGTTGAGCAAGCCGTCAGACAGCTCAGCGCGCAGCAATGGAGCTGCGTGCCTCCAAGGCCACTACCCTGCCCATCAAGCGACGACGTGTGGTGACAGTGACGGCTTCTTTTGCTCAGCGTGCGACCCCTTGGCGGCTTGCTGGCGCAGGTACGGCGTGCTGGTGCTGGCGGGCGAGGCTCTGGGGGCCAGCTCGGTCATGCTGTACGGCCTGTGCATCGTCCGTCGCGCGCTGCCGCCCAGCGCGCAGCCGCCGGGCGAGCCTGCACAGCCGCCGTGTCACGTGCAGGCGCGCGCGCGGCCCTGTGTGCCGTTCCATGCAGGCATACTCTGTGGCATTTTGAGCACAGTAGCCGGCGCCGGCACGCTTGCATGGTATGGTGTCAGCTCGCCCGCTGGTGCCTGGCACGGACCTGTGCCACTGCTGTTGTAGGAGCGGCGCGTCAAGCTTGCTGGGGGGACCAGTGGGTTGCCACTCATGTGGTCCCGCTGAGCTGGCGGCCACCAGCGAGTGTTGCGAGTGTTGCGCGCTGGTGGGTGGTGAGCCGGCGGGCGCGCAGGTGCTGGTGCCGTGCTACACAGAGGCGCTGGACATCGTGGCCGAGTCGGTGTGGGCTGCGCACGTCGCGCCGGTGCGGCCACGCCCTGGCCCGCCAGCTGCGGGGGGCCCTGGGTGATGCGGGGCAGCGCGGTGCTGCTGGTGAAGGCCAAAGTCCTTTGCATGATTGATGATCGTCATCATCAGCGAAGCTGTTTCTTATCCCCATCCCCTTTCCCTTTAGGGAAGGGGAAGGGAAGGCCGCCGGTCGAGGCCGTTGCCGACAGTACGCCGCCTTGGTCTCTCTTTTTTTTTAGTGGAGGTTTACGCTATGACCATCCCGCAGCTGTGGCCTGGAGAGCGGCAAATATGCGGCACACGGCTGGGGCTCTGTTGTGCGCTGATCATTGGGAGCCGCCAGCTGGCTGGTGGTGCTCCCGTAGGTGCCGGAGGGCTGCTCCAAGACGGTGTGGCTGCTGGATGACGGCAAGGATGCAGACAAGGCTGCCTGGGTGGCGGGCCTGGGCGCGGGCGCGCGCGTGCGCTATGTGGCCGGGCGAAAGCGCTCCAAGGGTGCGCTGCAGACTGCAGGGTGCTGCTGCTGCGTTCAGCGGGTGGGAGCTTGCGAGCGTGAGCTGGGTATCCTGGTCAGATGCGTGCCGTTGCGAAGTCGCCCGGCGATCCCGTCTGTCTGGCCGCCACGGGATGCAGAGCAGTTCACTCCGCACGCTCGACGACATGCAGAGCAGGCGTGTCTGTCAGTGCCCTGGCAGCCGCGGCGGCATGCCGGGCTTGCCTGCGTGCGCCTGAGGTCGGGCGCGTGCGCAGACGAGGTGAACGGCAAGGCGGGCAACCTGAACCATGCGCTGCGCTTGATGTACCCGCGCGGCGCGCCCGTCGCGCCGGGCGAGGTGGTCGCCGTGTTTGACTGCGACCAGGCGCGCCGCCCGCTCTCTGCGCTGGGCACACCGGGTGGATGGCTGTTGAGCCAGTGCTGCAGCCACATGCGGCAGTGACCCACTGGTGATTGCGAGCGTGCCTATCGCAGCACAGTGGTGACGCGACCATGGCGCGCGGACGGCGCGCAGGTGTGCGAAGCGGACTTCTTCCTGCAGACGCTGCCGCTCCTGCGCGAGTCGCCCGACATCGCCCTGGTGCGCCCCGGCGCCCCGCCTGAGGCGCAGGCCGCGTGCATGCACCGAGCGTGCGTCCGTGTCAGCGGCCGCACGCGGCAGCGCTGCGGCGCGCCTGCGCGCAGCGCGCGCTTGCTCGGCCGCCCGGCGCGCCGCCAGCGTCCCGGGCTCGCAGCCTGGGCCAGAGGCGGGCTCGCAGCCAGGGGCAGGGGCGAGCGCAGCGGCGCGCCGAAACGCAGGTGCTGACGCCGCAGCGCTTTGGCAACGTGGCGGAGGACGCGGACGTCTTTAACCACTCCAACCGCCACTTCTGGGAGGTCCTCATTCCCGGCCTGGCCGCCTGGGGCATGGCCGTCTGCACCGGCTCCAACCTCCTGCTGCGCGCTGGCGCGCTCATGGTGCGCTGCCCACGCCTTTTGCCACGCTGGTCCTTTGCAGCGCCCCCCGGCACTTTGTCTTGACACCCAGCACCCTCTTCATGAGGCGGCATGCTCGGTATCTGAGCGCACCGTCGACCAGCGGGCAGCACGCCGAGCGCACCGCGTGTGGGCGCAGGAGGTGGGCGGCTTCCCGAGCCGCACCATCACCGAAGACTACGCGCTGGGCATGGAGCTCAACAAGGCCGGCTACGGGCTGCGCTACCTGCCTGCGTACCTGGCCACTGGTGGCGCCCCCGATGCTATGCTGCAACTGCCGGCTCTGCCGGCGCCGCGTGCAGGCAGCGGTGTGCGCGTGGCTGGCAGCGTGCTGGCCTGGTTGCGTGTGGCGATGTTACACTTTGGCTGCAGCGGCGTCCAGAGGCACGGCCGGGCAGTGCGGGGGTGTGGGGATGCTGACCCCGCATGCGCGTGCGGCCGCAGGCGAGGCGCCGGAGGAGGGCGCGATCTTCCGGCAGCGCTCCCGCTGGTGCAAGGGGCACATGCAGGTGTGCTGGCCGCCCCCAGTCAGTGCCTCGGCCCCTGCCGCTGTCTGATGCTGTGGCGCTCATCGACACCCTGAACCATGTCCTCAGAAGAAAAGAGCGGCAAATTTTGGCTCACGCAGCAGAGTTCGTCTGCAGCGCACGGCGCGCAGTTGCTGCTGCAGGCATCGCAGACTCCTGGGCGTGCTAACAACAGGAGGCTGGCAGCGGAAGCGCTGCAGCATGCCGGCGGCACACGGCGGATATTGGTAGCGCCGCTCGTTAGGTTAGGGTTAGGGCCCTGTTCTGACAATCATCGCGACGGGCGCGCAGGCGTTCCTGAGCCGCGACTGCCCGCTGCTGGCGCGCGGGCTGCCGCCGCGGCTGCGCGTGCTGTTCGCCGCCGGCACGCTGTCCTACGTCGCGGCGGCTGTCACCACGCCGCTGTTCGCGGCGGTGCCCGTGGTCGCGGTCGCCGCGGGCGTGCTGCCGCTCGCGCTCACGCCGCAGCTGGCCGCGGTCGCCGTGCCCTACTTCTTGGCGCAGCACGCCGGTGCGTGCGGGCTGCATGGCCAGCGTGCGGTGCTGAGCCCTGCCTGGATGTCGACACACCTGCCCTCGCTAAGCCAGTACGCAAATATTCCTTCTGCTAGACCCACGGCATGCAAGTTCCGCCACGCAAACATGTGCAGCCTGGTGTGCAGCCGAAAAGTAAGCTTTGGCATTTTAGTGCGCGCTCCAAATGCGGCACATCCTGCGTGTGATGAGGCGCCAGGCGGGCGGCGCGCAGTCGTCTACCACTGCCGCTCGCGGAGCCTGCTGCGCGCGCTCTGGTTCGGCTCGGTGGCCACGCACGTGCTGTGGTTCACGTACGCCAAGGCCGTCTGGAACACCGGCCTGTGGGCGGCCGGGCTCAAGTCCAAGGGCCGCTTCAAGACGACCATCAAGACGGGCGTGCTCACCGGCACGCCGCGCGGCGCGGGCACGCCGCGCGGCTTTGACGGCGCGCTCGCGCCCGACTCCTGCGCGCCCAGCGCCGACCGCACGCCCGCGCCGGGCACGCCCACCCAGGCGCACGAGTCGCCGGCCGCCGCGGCCGCCAAGCCCACCTTCGAGCGGCACCTGCTGGAGCACCGCTTCAGCGCGGTGTGGGCGGCGGCGGCGGCCGCGCGCGAGGCCGCGCCAGGCGCGCCAGCGGCCACGCGCAGCCTGCCCGCGTCGCCACGCGGCGGCGCGCCGCCGCCGCCGTCGCCGCCGCGCTCGCTGGGCGGGTCCGTGTCGCGCACGAGCAGCATCACCATGCCGGAGCTGCAGAAGCAGCTGACCGGCGGCGTGCGCCCCGGGTGGAATCTGGAGCTGGCGGGCGTTGGGTCTAGCTCCTCCTCGCAGGCGCGGCGTTAAACCTAACCCTACCCTAGCCCGCGCCCCGCCCGCGCCGCGCCTGCTGCTGCCATGTGCCATGCTCAGCCCCTGCGCGCGCGGCACGCCTCCTGGTCGGGGGCCGGGCCCGCGGGCGCAGGCGCATGGCGCGGTCCACGCCCTGCTGACCGAGGGCGCTTCAGATGCAGCCCCGCGGCGCAGGCGGCCAGCTTTGCGGGCCTGGTCGTGCGCAACATCAGCTGCGGGACGCTGCGCGACCTGTGGGCGCCGCTGCTGGTGCTGCTGCTGTCGGCCGGCGCCGCGGCCGGCGGCGCCTGGCGCCTCGCGTGGCAGGGCCAGCGGTGCGCTCCCGGCCTCGCCGTGCCTCCGGCCCGCGCTGCAGCAGGGCGCTCCCCCCACAAAACCCTCATCTTTCAGAACGTTGTGAATACTGAATGGATAATGAAACATACGCAGCTGTCCAGCATAGTGCGTCGGCCATGCTGATCATTTGTTCATAACAAAAACAAAAAGAGGGCGCTCCGACACATAGGCCATGGCGCTGCTTGCTGTCGGCGCGCTAGGCGCACCGCAACATTTCCTTGCCACGCGCAGGAGCGCAGCGCTGGCGGTGAGCGTGCTGTGGGCGCTGCACAACTGCATCGGCCCCTACCTGCTGGCGCACTACACCTGGGTCGGGCGCGGGCGCTCGCTGGCGCGCGCGGCGGCCGGCGCCGCCGCGCTGACCGGCGCCATCCTGCTGGCCGCGCTGGCCTGCCTGCTGCTGCTCGCCCCGGCCGCGTACGACTACGGCCAGGTGTGCAATCGCGCTCGCGGCGGCGCACGCATGGGCGCCCGCCAGCTGCCCCAAAGCGCCCACAGGGAGGCGCGGCTGCGGGTGCCCAGCGCTTGTGGGCGTGTTGCGCAGCCGTGTCTGTGACCATATGTTGGCGCGGTGCGCGAACATGCGCATGCAGGGGCCCAGCCATGCCAGGTCTGAGGGCAGCAACAGCGCGCATGGCGCCAGCGCTCGCTGCATTGACTCTGGTGGCGCGCGCGCTGCAGGTGCTGCACCACTCGTACGAGTTCTACGAGGCGCAGCGCTCGGGCGCGCTGCCGCCCGGCAGCGGCCCGGACTGGCGCGGCGACTCGGCGCTGGCCGACGCCGCGCCCGGCGGCGCGTCCCTGGCCGGCGGCTGGTACGACGCGGGCGGTGCGCGGCCGCGGCTGCCCGCAGCCCTGCCCGGCGTGCAAGCGTGCAGTGCACCCCTTGCCGGCGCCGTGCAGCCGGCCTGTCCGCACCCCGCCGCAGCAATGCGCCACAGACCTGTGGCAGATCTGCTCAGGGCTGCCGCGGAGCCTTGCGTCACAGGCGCGCCTGGGGGCGCGGGTGTGCGTGCAGCTCAGCCGCATGGCTGCCTGCGTGCCCCGCTGGGGACACGCTGCGCCATGAGCGCGCCCCAGACCACCTGTCACAAGACACACGTAGCTCCAGCTCCTACACTACCCTAGCCTGCCCTTGTGGCTGCGCAGACCACCTGAAGACGTCCTTCTCGATCGGCATCGCCGCCTCGCTCATGGCCTGGGGCGTGCTCGAGTTCCCGCAGGCGCGCCGCAGCACTGACGTGTTGCACACCCCTCACGCGACCCTGCGTGATGGAGCTCATCAGACAAAGGTTTCTATACGCACCCCTGTTATCAGCCGGCGCGGCCCTGCGCGCGGAGGCTCGCTTGCGGGGCCCGACGCGCCCCATGCGCGTGTGGCTGTGCGCGCAGGGCCATGAGCGCGCCGGCGCAACGGGCCGGGCGCATGCCAGCCTGCGCTGGGCGGCCGACTACCTGATGGCCTGCCACACCGCGCCCGGCGAGTTTGTGGGCCAGGCGCGCGCGCTGCGGCTGCGTGCCGCTGCTGCCTGCCGCAGGGCACGTGCTGGGCGGGCGGAGGACACCGCGTCAGCCCGCATGCGGCAGGGACGCTTTGCCGCATGCGTTGGACAGCCGCGTGCGGCGGGGCTGACCAGTGCTAGGGTTAGTGTCAAGCCTACTCTACCCTAATAGCTGCAGTGCCGCAGGTGGGCGACATGGAGGAGGACCACAGCTACTGGGGCCGCCCCGAGGACATCGCGGCCAGCGGCATGCGGCGGCCGGCCTTTGTGGTCAACGCGACGCACCCGGGCTCCGACGTGGCCGCGCAGGCCGCCGCCGCGCTGGCCGCCACGGCCACGGTGCGCATGCGGCGCGAGCGAGCGTGCCTGAGGGGACGGACCGCGTCACGCGCAGCGCCTGCGCCCACGGGCTTGCGCACCTGGTCATGTGATGTGCGCCGCTGTGGCCCAGTGCCCAGACGCATGCGCCTGTCGTCCCACACGCTGAGGTGGGATAACCCTGGAGCCCGCGGCACCAGGTGTTTGCGGGCGAGGACCCGGGGTACGCCGCGCGCGCGCTGGGCCATGCGCGGCAGCTGTACGCGTTTGCGGACGCGCACCGCGGCGCGTTTGCGGCCAGCGTGCCCGCCATGGGCGCCGTGTACCCTTCGCCGGTCCGCACTGAACTTCGGTTGTCCTTTCTGGACTTGAAAACTCACAGTTGCCTTGCACACAGAGGATGCTGTCACAGCTTGGCTGCCTCACACCCGGCATCACGAGCGCCCAACATGCGCAAGCTGCCGTGTCAGCTTCCAACCACTGACAAGTGTGCGGCAGCCAGACGGTCTGCCCGCTCCAGCACATAGGTTCAGTCAAACACTGCGCATACACGTACATGCCTTGATTCTGCTCTCTGGGAGGCTATTCTATTTAAGAGCATACGCCAGGTGCCGATGGCAGTTACGGCAGCACAGCGCTCCCGCCCAGCGCGCGCGCGCGCGCGCAGGCGTACCGCGACGACCTGGCCTGGGCGGCCGGCTGGCTGTACACGGCCACGCGTGAGGCGGGCTACCTGCGTGACGCGCACGCCGCGCTGAGTCCCGGCGCGAGGAGCCGGAGCGGTGCGCCGCCGCCGGTGGCCAGGCCGGCGCGCAGCTCGGGGAGCGCTGCGCCGGGAGTGCCCGCCTGGGCGCCCCGGCTCAGTGAGAGGCCGGCGGGCGTTGCGGGCGGCCGACAGGCCGGCTGCATTCATGCCACCAGTTGCCACTGCGCCCCCTCGGGCTGCCGACGTCGAAGCCCTGTGGGGCCGCTGCCTCAGGCGCAGCCGCCGGGCGCGCAGGTGGACGTACTTCGCCTCCAATTGGGCCAACATGCTGTGGAACGCCCAGATGCTGCTGGCGCGCGCGTCGGGCGACGCTGCCGCCGCCGCAGGCGTGCGCGACTTCCTGGAGCGCTGGCGCCAGGGCCGCGTGGTGCGCACGCGCGCCCGCAGGGCCCCCGACCCCGCACGTCACTGGCTGTCCTGGCAGCAGCGCGCCGCCACCGAGCCGCGCTCGCATGCTCTTGGCTGGTGGCGCCATGTCAGCAGCCCGCCAGTCGCTGGCCACGGGCGCGTGGGAGCGGGCGCCGACCAGGTGGTGCAGGCCGCGCCGGCGCTCTTGCAGGCGGTTGTTGGGCTTGGTACAGCCCTACCCTATAAACCTCAGCCTTACCATATGGTGGCAGGAACAGCGCCTGCAGCGCTGGCGCGCTCGCAGGCGCTGCACGTGTGCGCGGCCGCGCGCGACAGGTGCGCTACACGCGGCGCGGGCTGGCGTATGCAGACGACTGGGGCACGTTGCGCAACGCGGCCAACAGCGCGCTGCTGGCGCTCGTGTACGCGCAGCACGACCCGGCCGCCGCGCCCGCGCTCGAGTGCTGGGCGCTCTCGCAGCTGCGGTGCGCGCCACCGCGGCGTCATGTCCCGCCAGTTGAAACTCCTAGCAGCTGCCTGTGGGGTGGGCCCTGCCCCGTGGGGAGGCTGCCTTTGCAGGCCAAGCAGGTCGCCAGCCAGCCGGCTGATTGACGCCTTGGCTGGTGAATAGCAACCAGCCTGAGACACAAGCATGCGCTGCTCTACAGTGAGCTGCGCTGGCGGGCGCCGGGCGCCAACGGCCTAGCTCAACATCCCTTACCACCACTGCAAGGCGGTGCAAGGTCGGGCGCCCCTGGCGGCAGGTATATTCTGGGCGACGGCCCGCGCAGCTTTGTGGTCGGCTACGGCCAGCGGCCGCCCGCGCGGCCGCACCACCGCGGCGCGTCGTGCGCGCCGCCGCCGGCGCCGTGCAACTTCACCGCGCTGCACGCGCCGGGGCGCAACCCGCACGTGCTGCGCGGCGCGCTCGTGGGCGGCCCGCACCCGGACGACAGCTTCGTCGACGACCGCGCCGAGTACGCCAAGTCTGAGGCGCGCGCGCCCGCCCCGCGGCGCCCTGGCGATCGCCCTTCTCTGGGAAGCATGCGAGGCGTGTCAGGGTGACGGTGGCGTGGGCTGGACGCCGACTCGTCCTGCCGGCCGCGCGCCCGAGCGCGCGCGCCTGTGCGCTCCTATGCGCCTGAAGTGCCCGACTCCATTGAGCAGCCCGTTGCCTGGGTGCGGCGGGGCTGATAGCTCGGGGTGTCAGGGCAGCATGTGCCGCAGGCCGGCAGCCGAGGCATGCCGGTCTGCGGGGCCGACCTGCGCTGGCCGGCGGGCGCCAGGTGGGCATCGAGTACAGCGCAGGCTTCACGGCGGCGCTGGCGGGCGCGGCGCAGTCGCAGACCGGCTGGGGCCGCTGCCTGCAGGCGCACGGCCGCCTGCTCACCGCGCCGCTCCCGTGATGCGCGGCCGCGCCGCGTGCGCGCCCGCGAGGGCGGGCGCACCCGCGCGCGAGGTGGCCGGCGCTTGTGAAGACGGCGCTCACGGTGGTCCTGCATGTCAGCTCCCGGCAGGCCACAAGCGGGCCAGGCGTGTGCAGCCTCCGCCACAGCCCCGTGCTGCCGCCCACCTTGGAGCACGTGCCGGCCAGCGCGGCAATGCGGCCGGCAAGGACTGCCGCAGGATGTAGTTTGTTTGTTGAGTAGTTAAGCAGCCTGGTGAGGCGGTTTCTTTTGGAGTTCGCTGTGCCGCCGCAGCTGCGCGCCAGCAGGGCTCGCCTCCGCATCAGAAACTAGTGTCAGGAGGCCCTCGTCCAGTGCGCGCTTGCGTGCACGGCGCACTGCCAGGCCGGCCCTTGCATGCGCATAGACCTGCCTGCCCGATGCGCATCAAGGAGCAACCGCAGGTGGCCGCTTAGCTATTGGTTTTGCAATGCACTGCGAGCGTGGTCCCTCGGGCCAGCCGCATGGTAGTCAGGAGCACTGCGGATCGGTGTCAGGCCGCCGCATGGCACAGTAGACTGCACCTCAGCCGGCACGCGAGCGCTGCTGGAATGATGTAAACGGCATGAAGCATGATGACGATGCAGCCCTGGCGCTCTTTGGCTGCGTGCTTGAGATAGTAATGTCCGCGC
>JAABUH010004325.1_pt1 | contig 11569 bp, 16 predicted proteins | sample 5559121 | NCBI WGS metagenome assembly JAABUH01 (sample SAMN10711871, study PRJNA513364) | rock metagenome | isolation source: Antarctica rocks | place: Antarctica: Victoria Land, Battleship Promontory nord | collected 2015-12-28 | reverse complement strand
CGGCCGGCGGCCGCCTGGCGCTGCTCGGGCGCGAGCAGGGCGGGCACGGCAGCGCGGCGAGCTGCGTGTGCGGGCCCTGCTGCCGGAGCGCGCATGGCATGCCCTGTGCGGCGCGGCGGCCCCGATGCGGGCGCGTGCGCTGCGGGGGTGGTGCATGGCGAGGCGTGGAGGGGCGCGCCTTCCTGGCTCGCCTGCGGTGCTCTTGATTCGGGGTGTGCTGAGCGGACAGCCTGTGCTGATGGTCCCTGGTGTCTGCAATGATCCAGGTGTTTCTTGGCGGACGGCACCGGGCGGCGGCTGGCGTCCGGGGCCAACGACAGGCGCGTGCTGCTCTGGGACTGGACGGCCGTCCTGCCCGCCTCGCTGCCGTGGTCGACGGATGCGAGCGGCGGGGGCGCGGGCGCGCCGCTGCTGCACGCGATCAACCACGGCGCAAAGGTGAACTGCGTGGTCACTGCGTCGACGGCCTCTGGAGCCCGGGTGCTGCTTGTGGGAGGTACGCAGCGGCGCCTGCATGTGTACGAGCTGCAATGAAGGTGATGGATGATTGCTGGCTGATCAGGTGGACGTGCTAAAGTCTGTAAATTTATAGCCCACATTGGGAAGGTGGAAGGCCGTGGAGAGCAGGCTCATGCAAGGTAGCCGCAAGCCACATGCTTCGTGCCCGCACTTCGTCTCACACCGCTCGTCGAGCACCCGTTCAGATTGCATACATACAGCGATCCAGTCACTGTCCAGTCAAACAAATTTGGCTACAATACATGTTAAAGAAAAGCGCTGCAACGAGGGCACCTGCAGGTGTCAGGCGCAGCCACCCATGAGTCTTATACGCACTTCCAAGCACACAGGCAGTCTCTCAATCAGCTCATAATAATCCTCTATGATGAGTGCACTACCAGCGCTCTCCTCCTGCGACGTGCGCAGCACTACGCCGGTCTCTGCACTCATTGAGACCCCGCCAAAAAGCAGTGACAAGCACTTCAGAAGCTGGAGAGGTCGCGGCCGAACGCGCGCGTCTTGACCCAGTCGAACAGGATGAGCACGCGGTTGCGGAAGGACACCTGCTTGGTGATGTACACGGAGCGCCACACCAGGAAGGCAAAGTAGCCGGACAGGCGCAGCGAGATGGGGTCCACTTGCGTCAGCGCCTGGTTGTTGCCTGCCGGCGCGGCCGCGCCGGTGTCGCACACGCGCCCGACCGACATGCAACGCCCTGCTGCAGGCGAGCCCGCCGGGCACGCCAAGCAAGGCGCAATTGTGGCTGGTGTTGATAACGACGTCATGCAGCTTATTAACATACACCAGCTATGAGCAGCACGGGCGTGTAAGCGCGCAGCATATGTCATGATACTTCGCACGGATCGGCATTGTCACGATACTTCGCACACCAACAGTGAATAAAGTCACACCTGGAACAAACGACCTCAGTGCAGACATTTAAAGCCCTGCCGCGGTGTGGGGGCGCGCCTACGTACGCCAGCAGGCCCAGCGACAGGAACTCGAAGGGCTTGCTGAAGAACTCGCGCGGCGCGCCGCCCTCGTCCACGCTCTCCGAGATGGACTCCAGCGGCCCGGGCGCGCGCGCGACCTTGCGTGACGGGAAGGCCTCCTGCGCGCCGCAGTAGGAGCGCCCTATCCCAACCATGACGGCTTCCAGGGCCAGGCGATGCGAGGCGCCAGTCCTCCTATCTTGCTCGACGCTCGCCAAAGCAAGCGCTCATGGCAACACCGAGTCACCTGTGCATTCCCGGCCGAGGTGCTGCTCAACACGGCGTGAGGTCAACGGACAAGTGAATATGCTGTCCGTTGAAACAGCACGCTGCAGCTACCACCTCCACATCCCAATCTCTGCTAAATTCAGCTTACCATGGCAGAAGCTGCACGTCTGGGAGTGGGTTGGGGCGCGCCGTGAGGCCGCCGCGCCCCATCTTGTACCTGCGATTGATCATGCGCGCCGCGTAGGCGCCCTGCTGGCCTGCAACCTGCCGCGGCAGCCGCAGACATGCACGTTATGAGCGCCTGACCTGTACGTGCCGCACAAAGGCACTGGTCACCTCAGGTTCACATCATTACATAGAAATGAAGCTCGTCTGCCATGCCTGCCTTGACACGGTACAGGGGAGCTCCACCGGTGGCACCTGGACAAAGAGTGCTCCTTGAGCAGTCCCCAGCCTCGCAGCACACCGCAGCCGCTCGCACAGTCTCATTGAGAGAGCTGAAACGATATTATGCGCTTGCGGGCCGCCATTAACGCAGCAGCGCAGCTTCGAGCATGGCCGCGCGCGCGCCTGCGCGGTCGCGGGCAGGCGGTTGCCGTGCATCATGGCGCAGTCGCCGAGCGCGAGCGCGTCGCGCGCGCCCACAATGCGCAGGAACGGGTCCACCGCCAGTTTGGTAGCCGCCGGCCGGCTGCCGCTGAACTCTGCCTGCGCCGGCAGCTGTGCGGCGACGGCCTGCGCGCTTTCGCGCACGTCATGCTGCGGTCGCGCTGTGTGCGCACGAAGCAGTGCCGCGTAACTGCCAATTTCGCACTGGTCACCATGTCAAGGGGCGGCGCACGTCCGTCAGCCTTCTATGCTTCAGCGCTCCCCGTGCCTGGTCTCACGGGGACACAGAGCGCGCCGCACCCAAGCACACCGCTCACCCCGTGCCCGCCTGGCCTACTTCAGGCGCGCATGTGAAGGCCGACCGTGTCTCGTGCTAATGGGATAGCATTAGGGGAGGGTCGGCGGGGCCGCGCACGCCTGCACCAGGGGCCGCGAGGAGTTGCCCGTGCTCCACACGCACACGCCGTAGTCCATGCGCTCGCCGCTGGACAACACCACCTGCCGCGCGCGCAGCACGGGGCGGCCGCCATCAGCCCCCCATCACGCCTCCAGCTCCGCCAGCGCACGCGGCTGCTTGTGTCAGCGCGACCCAACGTGCGCGCATGAGGGTGGCTGCCCACGCAGCCGGCCACTCGCCAGGACAGAGCGTTGTGCCCTATGCAGGCATTGGCGCAGGGCTGCGCCCAAGCGCGCCGCGCCGCTCTGCCAACGCGGCGACGACATGCACCAAATCCACACAGCTTTTTCACTTGCGACGCGTCCCTGCATAGGTGTATGCTGCACAAGCACAGACTTTGCATGCTCGCAATCCCTGCATCGTGCAATGGTACCGTGGGGTGCCAGAGTGCCGGGGCACACCTGCTCCTGCGTGACCTCCACCACGCGCACGCCCGTCCGCACCTCCACGCCGGACTGCTCGAAGGACGCGAGCGCTTGCCGCTGCAGGCGCTCGTCGAACATGGTCAGGATGCTCTGCGCACTCTGCGCGCCGCAGCGCACGCACGCTGTCAGACGCGCCATGACGTCAACAGGACAGGCCGCGGCACATACATGCTGGTTCACCACTGCAAAGTTAGGGACCCGATTTGAGAAGCAGTCCTTGGGGCACATGAGTCAGCAAATATGGGCGGCAGGGTACCGGAGGTGCTTCTCCAGCCTAATCAGTAGCAGGCGGCAGCCTGGGAGCGCGTCGCAGACCAGCCGAGCAATGCGGGAAGCGTCAGGCATGCCTGCAGGAGCGTCACGCGCACGGAGGGCATGAGCTCCGCATACTTGCGGCGCAGGTCGACGCGCACAAAGTCGGCCAGCGTGCCTGCGAACTCCACGCCTGCAGCGCCACCGCGGTCAGTGATGTAACCCAGGCAGTTGCACAACACGCAGCACTATGCATCAGTGGCTTTGCATCCAGGAGCTTAGTAAAACATTATATTTGCGGGCATGCCAGCCCCTCTGCTCATGCGCTCACAGCCCAATACGTATGAGGCGACTCTAAACGCCTGCTGAGGTGCAAGTCCTCCTTGCAGATCCAGATGCCTAGTCAAATGATGCACTGAGCATTCTGTAGCAGAATGAGAGAAAAGCCAGGTCCATTTCGTTAGGCAATGCAAACACGTTGCCCTCGCACCTGTGGGCCCGCCGCCCACAACGATGAAGTGCAGCGCGCGGCGCACGTCCACCTCCAGCGCGCCGGGCAGCGCAGCCAGCTCGAAGCAGTCGGAGATGCGCTTCCGCAGCGCAATGGTGTCGGCGATCTCCTGCGGCGGTCTGGTGGGTCAGCGCAGCTGCATGCAGCCCCACATAGCGCTGTTCAAGCTGCCTACTTCAGGCATGCGCTCGCTTGGAGAAGTGGTGCATGTCGAAGCAACACGGTGACTTGCTACAAGGCTGCCCTGAGCGGCAGGCACGCCAGAGGTGGCCGACTGCTGCGTCTACCCTAACCCATACCCATATTATACCCTAGGCAAGGCTCGCCTTCATGAAGAAGCAGTAGTCGGACACGCCGGGCACGCCAAAGGTGGCCGACTGCTCCCCCACGGCCACCACCTGCGCCGGCGCGCGCGCCCACTTGGCGGACCGACAGTGGGTCTAGAGCTGCAGTCCCCCCCCCCAACGATGTCGTCAAGGTGCATACTAAAAACAGCGTGCTCTGCGCTGAAGGCAGATCCAGGGGCACACGCAGGAGGCCGCACACCAGAGCACTGCATTGAGCATTTGAGGCCTGAGCACGGCAGGTGTGCCCGGCAGGCGATGCACTGCAGAGCAGGTTGGGGGCAGCGCACGCACCACCAGGTCGTAGTTGATCTGGAACTGCGGCTTGCGGCCGCCCTGGTAGGCCACGCTGCTGGTGCACAGCGCCCTCTTCTTCGTCACGTCCAGCTCCTGGGGCCCAAGCCATGCATGCAGTGAGAGCTGCACTGAGAGGACTGCACCATGCGTGCAGTGAGGCGCGCATCAGGCGGGGCAGTGAGGCGTGCATCCGGCACGCGGTGATTGCAGGCAGGCTTCCGTGACGCGGAGCGCGGAGCAGGCAGGCGGCGCGCAGCGCCTGCGCGCATGCGGCATGCATGGAGCGCCTCCTACCTGGAGCACGCAACGCAACACGTGCCAACCAGCTGCTACATGACAACCTGCAGACACACACGTCCACATGCAAAGTCAGGGTTTGTGCAAAGAACAGTGTGCTTGAGGCCGCACGTCGCAGGTCGCGCCGACGTACTCGACGAAGCGGTTGCTGACGCGGATCGGCTCGCACAGGCTTCGGAACTCCACCGTGCCCACCGCGGTGGACGGCAGCATGGGCGTGAACCTGGGCGCGGCCGCGCCTCAGGGGGCGCATGCATCTTCCATCCAGGCAGCCCAATCCAGGCAACGGACCGGCTGCCGGACAGAGCATGAGATGCAAAATCAACAACACAAGGGTAAAAGCTTGTTGCCTGACAGCATGGCCCGTGCATTCACTTGCCGGACAGCACGGCCTGTGCATGCACGGCGCGCGCGCGGTGGCGTGCTGGGCTACGGTAGGGTAGATTTAGGGCGCACATGAAGTGATTGCGCGGCGACACGAGCACGACCTCGTAGCGCTCCACGTCGATGACCTGCGGCGCGCAGGCCGGCTCAGGCGCGCGCCGCGCACGCTGGCGGGCTGCTCGGCGGGCGCACGGTATGCGCGCACTGGCCTCAGGCACTGGCTGCCCATTAACACTGGCTTAACTGTGGTGCGGCCTTCAAGCGCACACTGCTTGCAGCAACAGCACTAGCTAAGCTGGAGTGCAACGTGTTACCACGTCTGACACGTGACCAAGGTTGGCCAGACATGCAGGCGTGCACTGCTTCTCACAGCGTAACGGCGTCTGCGCACGCCAATGCGGCGCTGAAAAGAGGCCTAGTGATACGAGGTAGACCACACCCGACATGTTCCAAGGCTCACCCATGTCCCGCTGCCGCCAGGCACCGCATGTCCACAGGCAAACCTCCACATGCAGTGACAGACCAATAACTGAAGGACAGAGCGGCCTGATGCGCCTGGGAGTGGACGCAGCGGCGCGCCTTGATCAGCGCGTGTGCGGCCCAGCCGCTGCCGAGCACCAGCACAATGGGCTTCTGCGCGCGCAGCAGCGTGGGCGGCTCGCCGCCCGCGGCGCCCTGCGCGGCCATCGCGCGGCTGCGGCGCACGAGCGCGCGCAGGCGGCTGCGCGACGGCGACGGCAGCAGCCTGCGGCGCACGATGAGCAGCAGATCCTGTCGCGCCGGCGCACCACTCAGACACGCGACCAAGTGTCTACGCTCTCCATTTCTGCGGGCATAGATCTGTTAATATACATTGGCGTGCCGGTGCTTGCATACACCGCACTGCATGCATGTCTTCCCAGAAGTGTGCAAGCCTATGTCATACAGGCACACAGCATGCAGCATGCAGGCATGTTACAAATTGTCCACACATAAAGCAGGCCCGCTGCGCCGCTGAAGCCTCACGCAACTCCCTTGGCTGCTTGCATGTGTTGCACGGCCCCTCCAAACGCTCATGGCATACCGCTTCGTGCACAATCGAACAGATTGACAACTCATGCAGAGGTCTCTGCCGCCGGCCCGGGCCACCCCTGCCCGGCAGCCGCGCCGCACCTGGATGGTGTCGCCGGCCTTGTCGGCCACCACCTGCCCGAAGCCGCGCTGCTCCGGCCATGCGGTAAAGTGCGGCGCGTCGCTGTCCGGCTCCTCTGGCGGCGGCACAGGCATGTCCTCGTCTTCGTCTTCGTGCCCCTCAGCCTCCAGAACCACTGCTGTGCCGCCGCGCTCGGCAGCCTTCCCCTGTGTACGCAATGGATAACTACAGCGGATGCAGTCCACCACCGCAGGGCCGTAAACCGCCACAGCAAGGTCTGGAACAGCAGCGCACCGAGGGGGGTGCAGCAATCGGCGTGTCTGGGAGCTTTGCTGCCTCCTCCACCCTGCTTGTTGCGGCTGGTGAAAGTCGCCATGTGCCTGCACGTCAATGCTCACAGCCTGAGCAACTCTGCTTGGAGGGCAGGCTTGGAAACAGAGACAGATTTGCAACAATCCTGGAACGACCAGACACGTTGGGTCTGATGTGACTGAAGTGAGCTCACACGCGCTAGCAGGTATGCAGAGCCCACCTGGCGCACGCCTGTGTCGGCGGCCTCTTTGCACGAACGTGCCAAAGGCCTCCCCACGGTGTGCACTCAGACTCGAACGCCTATTGCACAGGCTTTGCGCACACAACGCAGGACGCTGCTGCGCCTGCACGAGTTGCTGACCCATCGCGCTCTGTCCCTGCAGCAAAAAGACGAGGTGGGTTCTGGCGGTAAACAAACAAAGCAAGGTACGTGACAACGCACAAAACACACAATATCAGCACGCCACCCCTTGCAAACACTTAAGTGCTGTGCCAGGCTTACCTTAAAGCTTCGCCTAATCTGCGTGCGCCTTTGCTGCAACGGGTGTCCTATGAGAAGCGACTGTGCCACGGCAAATTGCCACTCTCTCAATTCTTACTCCAACTGGCTTGCCACTGGCTCAACTAGAAGCACCGCGTGTTTGTGCGTTGACGCGCAAGAACTTCTTGCTTGCATGTACCTGTATAACTTTGCAGGTTCGACAGGCGACCAGCACTTTTTGCAGGTAGCCTATTTAAGCCTGAGCACCAGCTCGAGAGTCCAAGCTGGCTCACAGAGGCAAGGCTCAAAGCGGACGCGCCAGAGCGTCTATTGCGCTCCTCGCCTCCTGGCGGATGCCGACGAGGAAACTCAACAGGCAGATCTTGCTGTCTGGTCTAGTGCTGCTCGTTGCGTGCCACCGTATCTTCCTGCCGCAGCACGCGGCGCGGCATGGCCAGCAGAAGAAGTAGCGGACGCGCTCATGGCTGAACGCGCTGATGACACCGAGGTCGGGGCCGCACACAGCGACAGCGAGGGCCTGCCTCGGCTGCTGCGAGACCTGAGAGAGCAAAGGCGCTGCACAGCGCCTCAGCGGAGCAGCTGGCCAGGTACAGCGAGCTGGAGGAGAGCGTGCGCTTCCTGCAGGCAGAGGTGCAGCCCATAGCGACGCGTGCCTGCACCTGCTGGCACCTGGCTACGCTCAGTATGCACGACCAGCACGCTGCGCCGTGCCAGGGCGCTGGCGGCCTGCAGACGCACACAGAGCTGGGCGCGGGCATCTGGTGCAAGGCAGAGGTCCCCGACACCTCCCTTGTCTTTGTCGACGTGGGGCTTGGTTTCCACGCCGCGCTGCAGTGGGCCGAGGCGCTGCAGGTTGCCGCCGACCGCAAGGCTCACGCACAGGTGCGGTGCGACCCATTCATTACTTCTCGTTTACAAGCCAGGCAGGCGCTGAGCGCTGTGCCACCGACCTCTGCAGGAACACCTCCGGGCAGCCGCGGACACGAGCTTGAGGCTGCAGCGTGCCGCCTGGCTTGCGCAACGAGGCACATACGAACAGCGCCCGAGACCGAGCGCGTGAGGACTGCGCTGGTGCACTACGCCGGGTTTTTGGCCAGCCACTCCCGTATCCTCTGCTGCGTCTCGGCTGAGAGGCCCCGCACACTTGCGGGGTTGGCAAAGAACTCCCTGCGCCACAGGTGAGATTGGTGTGTAAAGCTGTCGCGCTTGAGCGCGACCCGGTCAAAGGCCAGACGCCTTGTGGCAGAAGAGCGCACCGCAAGTTGCGGCGGTAGTAGGACTCCAGCCGGTCCTGGTTATACCTCTCCTTGTTGGCCTTGCTGCTTTCCAGCAGTCCTGTTTGCCAAGCGCGTAAAGTTTAAGCTGCTGTACCTCACCAGCGAGTATGCTGAGATGTTGGAGCAAACAGACCACACTGGCTCACTCTGTATGAGCGGGGAAGACGCGGAGTCAGCGCCGTCGTTCAACAAGCCTGTGGGCTTGCTCGGCTCGGCCCGTGCAGGTGCTGCAAAGCCAGCAAGCAGCGGCATCGCACAGGCAGCCCGCCGAGTCTGCCAGCGCCACCCCAAGCGTTAGCAAGGTCGCATCTTATCCTATTGGAATAGCGGAAACATGGGACTGGCGCACCAGTGAGCGAAGAGCAGGCTCTGGCGCTGCTGAGCAGCGCAGCCTTGCTACACAGCACTGCCTGCAGTAGCGCTGAGCCTTATTTTGCAGGAACCGCAAGTGCGATAGCCACTCACTTGCATGAGCACAGCTTAAGCAGAGGCAGGCACTCGCCTCCGTGTCTGATAGCTCACGCTTGCATTTGAGATTGAAACGCTAGCCCATTTTGCAGTTGGTGCGGCGAGCTTTACAGGCCTTGCTTGCCCTTCAGCCATTGGCAACATCAGGACCCGCCTCAGATATATGCAGCCAGGTGCGCTTTAATAATGCAATGCCAAGTCGCTGTGCCTGTAACCTGTCTTTCTCCACAGACTCTGTGCAAAGCCAGATTAAGCTGCATGCTCAGTGAAACTTGCAAAGCCATTCGCTTTTTTTGTCCCTGCGCAAGCTCGATTCTTTCGTCCCACACAGTTTACCCTTGCAGCGGACAGGCAGGCATTTCACCATGCCCTGGCAGCAATCATGCACGCTGATAGCTGCCGTGCTTTGCGCCTACTGTTTAGTGGCCTGTGCCAGCCAAATGCAAAGCCGGCAGGTCATCGCTGCAATCAACTCTCCACAATGTGTGGTGCTCTACGGGTGCGCTCCCTGTGAGGTTCGCCTGAGCCACAAGTTCGCGCTGTTTGCTGAAAGGCAAGCGTGTGGTGGGACAGCACCCTGAGCTTGGCAGGGCTTGGAAATCGTCCTGCGCGCTTGTGCGTGTACATACGGCTCAACTATGGGCTCTGGCAGGAGGTGCGCACCTTTCGGCGCGCTCCTCAAAGTGAAGAAAATGCATTTGCTGAGTGTCCCATGCCGCTACAGGTCAGTCGACAGATTTGCTCCTCAGGCCAAGACCTCACGGTGCCTTATAGCCTGACAGTGGCAGCCAGCAGCATGCTGCTCCGGAACCAGGCCAAGCCAGCGCCTATCGCGGGTCTGCTGACAGCCATGGTGAATACCGATGGCAAACAGCTTGTGTGGCAGCGTTATGTCGCAGCCGCGGGGGTGGCGGAGCACGTTAACATCGACATGGCTGAGGCGCGGGCGCAGCAGCCACCTGACAGCATGCCATCCACACCCGGAGCTGCCACTGCATGCCTGGGCTGTGAGGCGCTCTCCAGCGGCCGCCTGCCGTTCGGCATGCTGCTGCTGCTCTGCAAAGGCCTGGTTGCATGCTCGAGCGACACCGCGGCAGCCGTGCTGGCATGCGCGGAGCATGGCTGCTCGCCAGAGCTGCGCGCCAGGCTCAGACACTCCCCAGCAGCGCCGCATCCCTGGCAGATAGATGCACATCCGCAGTGTGCAGCTGGCGAGCAGACGCATGGACACGCGGCAAGCGCTCGCTTGCAGCCTTCCGGCATCACGGCCAGCATGCCGGCTTGCACATGCGCCTGGCGGCGCACGGCGGCTGTGCTCACGGCGGTCTGCTGTGTGCAGCTTGTGGCTGTGCTTGCCATGCTCCGCAGATGCAGCCCACGCTCGGGTCATGGTATGGCAAGCGCAGCCCTTCCAGCGTCCCCATTTGCACCTGCCAAGGCAGGCTCCAGCCCTGACATGTCACCGGCGCGCTGCAACACGGCCGCTGCCGCCACGCCAGTGCACAGCTCGGCCCACTCGGAGCGCAGCTGCCGGTGCATGTCTGGCAGCTCCTGTCCGGACAGGGATGCAGGCCTGCAGGCGTCAGCCGCGCGGCTGCCATGGCCGAGCAGCGCGGACGAGAGCGGCAGGGCCGGGCATGTGGGTCGCCCAGGCCAGGCGCTGGAGCAGGGCGTGAAGTGGGAGCGCACAGGCCGCCGCCTGGAGCGCGCGCTGGTGTCAGGCTCCGACGTGCGCCGTGCCAGCATGGTAGACACTGCGCCATTGTAGCTCATGAAGGCATGTGCCATTTCCATCGACGCGCCCAATTTCTATTACATGTTAAATTATTGCGAGGACACACCTGTAAATGCTGGAAGTGCATTATGACAAGCGCGGCATGCACATGTCAGCTCAACTTGGCCTCCAGTCAGCTGCAGGTACTCTGGTGCTTGACACAAACAGGGCAACCAGCCAAAGAATGGGGGACTGACAGGTGCGAGGCGCTAAAGAAGGCTTGCTAGACCCAGAAACTCAGCCTGACTATTCATGCATGCGTTGTCTGCTCCTGGAAACTGCTCCGCCTGGCACGCACGTTGCCTGCTGGTCCATGCATTACCGCTTGCCGCTCTTAGCGCTGCGCGCGCCCTTGCCTTTGCTGCCCGCTGAGCTTGCAGGCGGCTGCGGGCCGGCGGCCACCATCGTCTCCGAGTCCAGCAGCTGCATGATGGCCATGATGATGGCCCCGCCTTGCTCCCAGAGGTCCAGCAAGGGCCGCTCAAACTTGTCCTGCCACGCCACATCCCACCTCTCGGAACTTAGACGAATCCAGGCGAGTTGCATGAAGGCACGACGCTCATAACGAGCTTCAGGCACATCTCCGAGTCCACCAAGCACGGGAACACACCATGCCCATCGCACGCAGGATACCACGCATCAGAGAGGCATGCGCAACGCGCGCGGCGCGGCAGCAGGCGCACCTGCAGCAGGCGGTCCAGGCGCGCGCGCAGCTCAGCCAGCAGCACGGCCACCTTGGGCTGGCAGTCCAGCAGCAGCCAGCCGTCGATGGCCACGCGGCCGGCGCCGGCGCCGGCCTGCCGCCGCACC
>JAABUH010004323.1_pt1 | contig 11572 bp, 11 predicted proteins | sample 5559121 | NCBI WGS metagenome assembly JAABUH01 (sample SAMN10711871, study PRJNA513364) | rock metagenome | isolation source: Antarctica rocks | place: Antarctica: Victoria Land, Battleship Promontory nord | collected 2015-12-28 | reverse complement strand
ACGGGGGGACGGGCCGATGATAGGCGCGGGTGAGGAGAGGCCTTCGATGATCGAATCGTTACGAGAGCTTGACGAAGGCGGAGAGGACGGGGCGATCCTCGTCGCGCCGGAGCGGCGCCGGCGCGTGGTCGCGCTCATCCCCGCCTACAACGAAGAGCGATGCATCGGCAGCGTCATCCTGCGCGCGCGGCAGCATGTCGACGAGGTGATCGTCGTCGACGACGGCTCGCGCGACGCCACGGCGCTCGTGGCCCAGGCCGCCGGCGCGCAGCTCATCCGGCACGAGGCAAACCGGGGCAAGGGGCAGGCGCTGACCACCGGCTTCCGCGCCGCGCGCAAAAGGCGCCCCGACGTCGTGGTCATCCTGGACAGCGACGGCCAGCACAGCCCCGACGAGATCCCGCTGCTGCTCTCGGCGATGCGGGAGCACGAGGCCGACATGGTGGTGGGCAGCCGCTTCCGCGAGAAGGAGCAGCTGGACAAGATCCCGGGCGGGCGGCGCGTGGGGCTCAAGGCCGTCACCACCGTCACCAACCTGCTCTCGGGCGTCTCCGTGAGCGACTCGCAGAGCGGGTTCCGCGCCTTCTCGGCGCGGGCGCTGCGCGACCTCACGTTCCAGGGCGCGGGCTTCTCGGTCGAGAGCGAGATGCAGTTCCTGGCGCGCGAGCACCGCTTCAAGGTCGTCGAGGTCACCATCAGCGCCGACTACGCGGACCCGGCCAAGCGCAGCCCCGTGATGCAGGGGCTGGGGGTGATCGACGGCGTGATGCGGCTGGTGGGCCAGACGCGGCCGCTACTGTTCATGGGCGTGCCAGGCGTGTTCCTGCTGCTGGCGGGCCTGCTGATCGGCGTCGACATCGTCTCCATCTACGCCGCGTCGCAGAAACTGGCCATCGGTTACGCGCTGCTCAGCGTGCTGTGCGTGATCATCGGCGCCATGTCGCTCTTCTCCGGCGTCATGCTGCACTCGGTCCGCGCCCTGCTCACGTCCAAGCTGCGATCCTACGCGCCCGAGGAGCCGGCGTAGGTGGACGACAGCCCCATCCAGCACGGGCAGGTCTCGATCATCGTCGTCACCTACAACAGCCGCGCCGACATCGACGCGTGCCTGACCTCCTTGCGGACGCACTCGCCGCACGCGGAGATCATCGTCGTGGACAACCTCTCCGCCGACGGGACGCTCGACCACGTGCGGCGGTCGTATCCGGCCGTCCCGGCCGTCATGGCCGGGCGCAACGGCGGCTACGGCGCCGGCAACAACATCGGCGCGCGGCTGGCCACGGGAGAGTACCTCGTCATCCTGAACCCCGACACCCAGGTCGAGGCCGGCTGGCTCGATCCATTGCTCGACACGCTAGAGGAGCGTCCCGAGGTCGGGCTGGTCACGCCCACGATCCTTTTAGAGGGTGACGGCGAAAAGGTCAACGCCTGCGGCAACGACGTACACCTGACCGGGCTGGCCTTCTGCGCCGGGCTCAACGGGGTCGCGCCACCCCTGTCTGAGCGACCGCGCGCGGTCGCCGCCGTCTCGGGCGCGGCCTTCGCGATAAGGCGCGAGGTGTGGGAGAGGCTCGGCGGCTTCGACGAACAGTTCTTTATGTACCTGGAAGACACCGACCTCTCGCTGCGCGCGCGCCGGCTGGGCTACGACATCCTGCACGTGCCGGCCTCGCGCATCCGGCACCGCTACAGCGTACAGGTCAGCGCGACCAAGCTCTACCACCTGGAGCGCAACCGCCTGCTGATGCTGCGCAAGAATCTCTCACCGCGCACCCTGGCGCTCCTCTCGCCCGCGCTCCTGCTGACCGAGACCCTAACCTGGGCCTTCTGCCTACGGCAGGGCAAAGCTTACACACGCGCCAAGTGGCGCTCGTACCGGCGCCTTTGGCGCGAGCGGCGCGAGTTCACCGCTCGCGCAGCAGTACCGTCCTCGCGCCGCGCCGACCGCGCCGTGCTCGACAGCCTGGGACCACGCCTGGCCCTGGAACAACTCGGGAACAATACGATTGCTGCCATCGCTAATCGTGCCCTGACCGTCTTCTACAGGAGCGCCCGTCTGGCTGCGTTTGCCGTCCTGAACTGATAGCGCCAAACGCTGCTAGGGAGACAAATAGGCCACCGATCTATCGAATTATGATAACCATCTTGAGGCTCAGGAGGGCTATGCTGTGTTGCAAGGTAGGCTCGTCGCCGGTAGGGCGCAAAGCCCGACCAAGTTTTTCATGCCGCTTAGCACGAGCGCAGCCGCGACCGCCGATCGGTTGTTCGCAGCATGCGGCTTCGTCCTGCTGACCCTGCTGGCGTGGGCTATCCTGCGCCACCAAGACCTGATCGACGACGCCTACATCACGGCGCGCTACGCCGATAACCTGGCGCATGGCTACGGCTGGGCCTGGAATCCGGGCGCGGCTCCCACCGACGGGACGACGGCCCCTCTCTGGACGCTGCTCCTCGCCGGCATATCTCGCTCATCGCTACCATTTGTATCGGCGACGCTGGCCCTCGACGCCGTCTTCTACGGCCTGCTCGGGCTGTGCGGCTACCTCCTGGTCGGCAAACTGGCGGGACGCGTAGCGGCGGCTATCTTCCTGGCTATCACGGCGGCCTTCGCCGTCCTCTTACCGTCGTGCGCGGGCATGGAAACGCCGCTCTACGGCGCCCTGCTCATGGCAAGCTTCCTGGCCTGGCACTGTGACCGCCGGCGCGCGGCCTTCGCCCTGGCCGGGCTGCTGCCCCTGGTGCGCGGCGACGGTCTGCTGGTGTGGGGCGTCCTGTGCGGCGCCATGCTCCTGGAGCGCCGGGTGCGCGAGCTCTGGCCGGCGGCGCTGGCCGCACTGCTACCGCTGGCGTGCTGGGAGTTATTCTCGCTGTGGCAGTTTCATAGCCTGCTGCCGACCAGCTTCCTGGCCAAACATGCGCAGTCGGCTATTATTAGCGGTAAGATAACCTGGCGATCATTCTTGCGTCCCGGCTGGCCCGCGGAGGCAGCGGTCTGGCTACTATTGAGCGCGGCGCTCGGCACGCTAGCCGGCTTACGCGCGCCGGCCACGCGCATGCTCACGCTGTGGCTAATCCTCTACGTCACGTTCTACGTCGGCGTCGCCAACGTACCCAATCAGCCGTGGTACGTCGTGCCGCTGTGGTGGGTTCTACCCGTCCTGATCGCGGTTGCCCTTGGTCAGGCTCGGTGTATTGACGGCAAGCTGGCGCCGCGTCGCCTCATCCTGCCGGCGCTGTGCGCGACGTTCGCCGTGCTCGGCCTACGCCCTACACCCCAGGTCGCGCAGGCGGCATTTGCCTATCACGCATCGCCGCCGAATCTCTTTTACCAGGCCGCCGGCTATCTCAACACACACCCACGGGGGCTAGTCGCGGCGGCCGAGATAGGGGCGCTGGGCTACTACAGCCACGATCCTATTGTGGATATCCTGGGCCTGGTCAGCCCCGAGGTCGTGCCACATCTGCGCATGCGTGACTACAGCTGGGTCATCACAGCCGAGCGCCCGCGTTACATACTACTCTGGGCTTCCCTCAGTTCAGCGAACAGACCGTGCGGAGACGACCTGACCTGCATCGTCTGGCATACCCCATATTTCCGCCGGCATTACCGCGTGGTCCGCTGGTGGGGTCCGCACACCAACGGCAGCTATACCCTCCTGGCCTATCACTGACCGGCCCCGATGACGCCGCGCGCCGGCGCACGGCGTGGCCTCATACCCACCAAGGTCATGCCATTGTCGCGTGCGTAGGGGCGTAGCGCATACCCCACGGCGGTCGTGACCGACAATAAGATTGCCCTGCATGCTCGCCAACCTGCTTGACCAGCGACTACAGATGGCGCCGTCACGTAAAAGCGTTCGCGATCCCCGGGTTATCCTGCACGACGCGCAAGCGCACAAGGACTGCTGGACGAGGGTGGCCGGCTCGTTCGCCGACTGGCTGGACGTGGCCGCCCGGACACGCGGCGCCTTCGGCTATACACGGAGCAAGACGGCAGCGTAGCCGGCGTCATATAGGCTCCCACCGTGGCGACGTTGCCGGGAATCTAACTCTCCACGCCGAGCGCAAGCCTATTGATCGCCTGTGGAACCCTTCTCACATGTCGCGCCACGCCGATCCAGGTGAGATTCTTGAGACGCAAACAGGGCTTCTCGACATAGTGCCAACTCAGTATGGCCAGGGGCAGGGTCAGGGCTATAACGAGAAGCAGATAGATGAAAAGGCCGTAGTGATTTATCCCAAGCAATGCAAGCATCTGCTGGACGGGAAAGGCGTAGATGTATATCCCGTAGGAGTAGTCCCCGCGCCTATCGAACTTGTCTAGAGGCAGGTTGCAGGCTAACCATATCAGGACGTACGGCAATGCCAGGGGCTCGATCAGACGCCCGATATCGTAGCGGATGGTTAGCACGACAAGAAGGGTTGCCGCGGTGAACAGCGCGGGATGCAGCGGAATCCGACGGCCGAACAGGAAGAACACGGCGCCGATTGTAAAGTAGCCCGCCTGCTCCAGCAGCGTACGGCGTTCGAAAATGATCACGCGCACCACGTGTAACAACAAGAGTCTGTCTGTTTGATGAGGCGCCGCGTACATCGCCAGTAGGACACCAAGCAGAACAAAAATCAGGCGTTTCTTACGCCCCAGAATCCCCAACAAACCCGCGACAACGACAGCGAGATAGCATGTGAATTCGTTGTTCAGTGTCCACAACGGACCGTCGAGGGCAATCGGATATGGATTGTGCGACAGCAAGCCGGCAATACCCCACTGCTTTATGTCCAGCAGGTAGTTCGCCGTCACATAGCTAAGAGGACCGTTCGATCCGACTTTGAAGTAGGCCAAGACACTTGTGTGCTGTATCGCACAGACGAGGGGACCGAACACACAAGCTGTTACAAGCAGACATACCCAAAACCCCGGAAAGATGCGCAGCACGCGACGCCACAGGAATCGTCCCAATGACCGAGAGGTTGTGTAGCTCTGCGTGATTAGTACTACAACGTTAGGATCCGCCTGATCCGCCTGCGACTTCAGTCGCATGGCAAAGAACGACGACTAAAGTCGTTGGGACGACGTGTGTTGAGACACTTTAGTGTCCGTCGTTTGCCATGCGACTGAAGTCGCAGGTCAATGTCACGTTGTAGTATTAGATAGCCACTTAGAAAGAAAAAGCCGGCGACACCAAAGCCACCGAGTGTTTGGTGACCATCACTCCAGGCAACCAGGGGCTCGAGCTTGAACCCACCCAATGGATAGCAGTGAGAGAAAACGACCAAGCATGCCAGGACGAAGCGCAGAAACCCGATGCTGTTGTTCTTTGAGTTCAACGAGGCCACAGTCATCAGGCGCTACCAAAAAAATCGACCGTGCCGTCGATTTGGCTACAGGTTGTCACGTCCTTGGTCGACGTTACTGAATCAAAGGTCGACAGGTTGATCGACGGTAACCACAGGCGAGTGGGGGTCGAGATAACAACGGCGTACCAGGCAACGTAAAGAAAGAAGCCCAGAGGATCTTGCCGGAAGGAACGAATAAGGGCGCGCGCCAGTGTTCCACGCGTCAGTACGGGTGCACTGCCGGATACGGCCTGTCGAGTTGCAACATCGCCGCGGCGACCGCGTAGAGTCTGCTTCGCGAAATCGCGCAGTCCGGTTGCCGCTCTGATATAAGCTGTCGCGTTAGTCTGCACCGCATAGCGATAGTTATGAGAGCGCAGCCAACAGGTGATGTAGGCATCGTCGGCCACGCCATCCGGGATATTGAGGGCACCAAAAGCCGGCGCCTTGATCGCGTAGACGGCCGACAGATAGGCATGCCCCTGGCGTTTGAGCGTGGCCACGAGCAGAGCCTGCGAGCGGGAGGCGCGCTCTTGCCAGCTCTGCGCCGGCAACGGCTTGATGATACAGGATGCGCCCATCAAGTTGGGGTCCTCTATCAAGAGACTGATAGTCTTGCTCAAGCAACCATGTGAGAACAGGACGTCGGCATCGACGACGGCAATGATATCGGAGTGTGCAGCGGCTACAGCCGCGCGAACTCCAGCATTCTTGCCACTGCGCTGCGCGTTCCGCACCACGGCCACGCGCGGTTCCTGTCGCGCCAGATCCTCGGCAATCGCCCGCGTCCCATCCGCGCTACAATCGTCGACCACGATAACACTGCCGAGCTCACAGGTCGCAGGCCATGGCTCGTCCAGAACCTGCCTCACGGCGCGTGCGATGTTCAACTCTTCATTGTAAGTCGGGATGATGACGGTAATGGACGTAGTTTGTGAGGTCACGACAATGTCCTACGATCTATTTGAGATAGCCTATCGCTTCAAGGTAATAGCTACTGTGGACCAGACGCAATGAGACGCACGGGAGATACGCGCCCGAATCCTATCGGCGGTTCCAGTAGAGGCGTCGAGCGTGACCACGACGGATTAGGTGGTCCGGTTGATGACACGCCAGGCCTTGACGACAAAGGGCGATGGCTTTGCCGTCCACCAGGGCGTCAGGCTCCGCGCCAATAGCCCAACGGTTTGCAGTGGTCGCTCCAGGACGTAGCGTGGCGACTCGATCGTGGCCCGCAGCAGTGGTTGCACGATCTCGCGCGGTTGGCCAACGTAAGCGGCAAGCGATGCCTGGTAACTAGGACACAGCAGAATAGGCGCGACCCCGTAGCCCGCAGATAGACGGCGGTAAATCAGCCTGGTGGAACATCTTATTCAGCACGCGGCGCCGATCCAGGGCAAACTTCTGAACCTGTGCGGTCGTTTTGGCCGAGGCATGTTCGCGCACTTTAGCGAGATGCTCGCCCGGCAGGTAAATGGCGGGGTAGCGCAAACCCAGACGCACCCAAAGGTCGTAGTCCATGGACATATGCAGGCTCTCATCGAGCAGGCCCACGCTATCGAGTGACTGTCGCCGGATGAAAACAGTTGGCTGTGGGACGAAACCTTCGGTTGTTATGACGCTATGGATGTCGAACGGCCGGCCCCGTAGATTGCGGATGAAATCGCCGTGTTCGTCGACCAAGAGGGCATCGCTATAGACCATGCACGCCGATGGGTTCTCTTGAAGCGCCTGGACGGCGCGAGAGATGGCTCCAGGTGCGTAGAGGTCGTCAGAGTTCAGATAGGCGATAATGTCTCCGGTTGCACGCGCCCAACCCTTATTGATAGCATGCGCCTGACCACAGTCCTTCTCACTCTCCCAATAGGCAAGGCGATCAGCATATTTGCTGATGATGTCGACGCTACCATCGGTCGAGCCGCCATCCACGACGATGTACTCAATGTTGGGGTAATCTTGCTGGAGAACAGAAAGAATCGTTTCCTCAAGGAAAACAACCTGATTGTAGGACGGAGTCACTACGGAAACGAGCGGTGCCTTTTCGTGTTCTTGCTGGCGCGTCGGCTGTGATTTAATAGCGGTATCAATCCGGCTAGGCATGCGGCTGCTCCCGGAGCACTGACGACAACATAAGGTGGCCCTGGAGCAGGCGTTTCGTCAGACGCCACCATCCATAGTTTCCCATGCGCGCATCGGCATAATTGGAGTTAATCTCGGGGACAGTACGCCGAGCCCAATCTTCGGCGTCTCTCAGGGCGCGCAAGTATGACGTGTAGAGCCAACGACGCAACCTTGACGGCATACGGTCATAGCCGAGCAGGCCGGGCTCGCACAGGCGCTGGTTGATGATTTTGAAGCCATGGAAATGATAGAAAATTAAGGGCTGACCATCGACCGTCGCCTGCTCATTATCAACATCGATGTGATAGTTGCTCCAATTCCAAGGGGCTAGATTGGCACCTTTGTGCTGGAGCACGACGACGTGTTGGAAGCGTTCCGGCCAATCGGTTAAGTATCCTTGATCAGCGAAACGTCCGTCTTCGACGCGATCGTAGCACCAGTCGAGACAACGCTCGCGCCACCATTCCAGGCACTCACGCCCGTAAATGTCGTTCCTAAACGTCAAATATCCGACATTGAACCGTCCGTGCGTCGCCAGGTGACGCCGGCGCTCAGGAAAGCGGTGCTCAATGATCAAGATGGAGTCATCGCCCAGCTCCTCGTATATGGGCGCAGGGCTAGAATAAAACAAGAGATCCGCATCGATATAGGTAATCAAGTCTACATCTGGACAATGATTCATGATGTACAACGGCCACGAGGGCGTGCATGTGAAGTAATATTCGATGCGGCTGCGATTCCCTTTCGCTGCAAGCAACCGCTGATCGCCCTGCTCAAGTTCGTGGAGCGACACAGGTCGCAGGTTGGTCTGGTTAAGGCGCGACAACGCGTCGTACGTAACGTCATCGAAGCAGAGCACCCACAACACGAAGTCGCCTGCGTGTGCGGTAAGCGAGCGATAGAGCGTCAGCCCGCGCGCCAGATAATGGCGATCGAAATAGGTGCAGAAGTGATACACGGCGTCACTCACTCCCCACTCCACGCGGCGATACAGGTCGCGACAGCGCGCGTGTTTTGGTCGCCGAGCTCGGGATACATCGGCAAACTCAGAATCTCACCGGCCGCCGCCTCGGTGCATGGTAGCGGGCGGCCCCCCAACCCTCTATCCGCATAGGCAGGTTGCCGATGGACGGGGACCGGATAATGAATGAGCGTCCCGATGCCATGGTCGCGCAAATAGGCTTTCAACCTGTCACGTCCATGTGTCCGCACGACGTACTGATGGTAGACATGTGACGCATAGCGCCCGACTTGGGGCAACGTCAACGTGCTCGTCTCTAACACAGTTGTGTACACCTGAGCGATACGCTGTCGAGCGTCGTTCTCCACATCCAGATAGGGCAATTTGACGCGCAGGATAGCGGCTTGCAACTCATCCAGCCGGCTATTCAACCCCGGCGTCTGACTGACGTAGCGTTGCTGCCAGCCGTACTCTCGCAGTGACCGCACCCGCTGCGCCAACTCCGAGTCGTTCGTCACCACCATGCCCCCATCGCCCAAAGCGCCCAGGTTCTTCGTCGGGTAAAAGCTGAAGGTGGCGAGGTCGCCCCACGTTCCCGTCTTCTTACCGTCCAGTGTGGCGCCATGGGATTGTGCGCAATCCTCGACGACACGAAGATTGTAGCGTATGGCGATAGCCATGATCGCAGGCAAGGGCGCCGGATGACCGTAGATGTGGACAGGGATGACTGCCTTCATGGATGCGCCCGACCTCTCGCCAATAGCACGCTCAAGGTCATTCGGGTCCATAGTGAAGGTGGCAGGGTCGATATCCACGAACACCGGCACGGCGCCACAGAGATCGATCGCAGCGGCCGTAGCAACGGCCGTATGGGCGACGGTGAAGACAAGATCCCCAGGCCCAACATCGCAGGCACGCAACGCCAACTGCAGCGCATCGGTCCCGTTCGCCACACCGACGGCGTGTCTGGTACCGACATAGGCTGCGAACTCCTGTTCGAACGCCTCCACCTCTTGACCAAGGATGTACCAGCCGCTCTCGAAAACGCGGCTGACTGCCGCGTCAATGTCCGCCTTGTGGGCGTGGTAGTTGGCTTTCGGGTTGGTCTGACCGATAGAGGATGCCATGGCTTGCGGTACTCCTTACAGATATTTGTCTAGGTGCTTGCGATAGAAAGCCAAGCTGCACGCCAGCCCCTCACGCATCGAAACACGCGGCTCCCAGCCAAGCGCGCGATGTATGCAACCCCAATCCGCGTAATAGTCCCCAATATCGATCTTTTTGTTGTCGGCTGGGAAGGTACGCTGGACATATTCGCCCCCGCCGTTGACCTCGACAAGTAGATCGGCCAGCTCTCGCAGACTCATCACGCCATCGCCACCGAGGTTGAAGACCTGGCCGTTGGCGTCCTCACTGGCCGCGGCGAGCAGGAGCGCCGACACGGCATCGTCGACATACGTGAAGTCGCGCAGTTGGTCGCCATCCCATACCTCGAACGGCCGGTCATCGACCAGGAGCCGGAGCCAGATACCGAGAAAGGTCTGGCGCGCGTCCTTCACGCGCATGCGCGGCCCGTAGGTGTTGGTCAGGCGCAGCGCGCACGCGCGGATGCCGTAGACGTTGTTGTACAGCAGGTGATACTGCTCTCCCGCTACCTTGTTGACACCATTGGCGTCGACCGGACGCAGTAGATGCTTCTCATCGACAGGTAGGTAATCCGGCTTGCCATAGATCTGGCGCGTACTGGCGAAAACAATCTTGATATCGGGATTGTGCTTCCGGCAAGCTTCGAGAATCGATAGTTGCGCGCGGCAGTTTATCTCAAGATCGGTATACGGGTCGCGCATCGAGTCCAGGTGGCTAGTCTGACCGGCCAGATTGAAGAGATAATCCTGCCCCTGGACGAGGTAAGCCATACTGTGCTCGTCGCGCACATCCGAGACATTGACCGTCACCCGATCTTTGATGTGCTCGATGTTGAATAGATTGCCGCCATATTGGGGAACCAGACTATCGACCAACAGGACATGCGCGCCCAGATCTAAAAGGGAGTGCGCCAGGTTTGACCCGATAAAGCCAATTCCGCCGGTAATTAAGACTCTCTTGTCCCTAAATGCTTGGTGAATCACTGGCTACCCCTTTGTCGGGAGGCTGTATTCGCGCCGGTATCCTAATGGGCATGTACAGGACACCCACTTGAAGGGAAACTGGAAATCGCTTCTCTATACCGATTATTGTGTACAGCCCGACAGTTGCACATAGCCCGAATAGGCTACAGCGATGAGACTTATAGGCCAAGTTTTCGTGAGATTACGAAGAGGTTGGCTATTCGTGAACCTGCCGGCTTCCAAGCAGGCGATTTTGGTACAGATACAGGCAGTGGACATCGCGCAGGAGCAACACAACTGACAGGTTCGGGCCCAGGAAGAGTTTGATGGCGCTCAAACCAGCAATGCAGACGATGGAAACGATTCCCTATCTGGCGGCGCTGGCACGACCACTGGCCACACTGTTGTATCGCGCGACCCGACCGTCAACCAGAGCCAGCGCAGGAACACACCATACAGACCCAAGGCTATAACCGCAAGGCCGACGGTTGGGTCTATGTGTGCAATGGTGTTGTGTAGTGATGAATCACGGCCTGTTAGCCCATAGAATAAGGCTAGGTTAAGCACGTGGAGCAAGCTGACCCCTCCTACAATCAGGTATGTAGAGCGCGATGGACACACGAGAGCGAGCGATACCGCAGTTATAACCGCGATGTAGCTGTGGTTCTCGTGGACACCATAACCCAGGAGGAAATATGCCAGCGCGGCTGCCGTGGTCACGAGGCAGAGGTCGCGCGCCGTACGGGCGCGTACAACGGTTAGCACCAAGAGGGCTACATAGGCTGCAGCGAGTGCTAATGTGTTGGCCCGCCGCAATGGGCCGATATCCGCGATGATGTAGTGATTCATTCCGCCCACCAGCGGGCCGAAGCGAACCGGTGCTGTGCTGTGCAGCCAAGCAGTGACGAGCCAATTGAGATGGGTGCGTTTCATTTGAGTTGAAAGGAGGGGTGGCGGGCAAGGTCGAAACGCGGCAAGATGAGAGTGCGAAACAACCATCGAGCTGGAGGAGACGAGTGACGCCTGCCACCCCTGCCCCGAGTGT
>JAABUH010004320.1_pt1 | contig 11578 bp, 21 predicted proteins | sample 5559121 | NCBI WGS metagenome assembly JAABUH01 (sample SAMN10711871, study PRJNA513364) | rock metagenome | isolation source: Antarctica rocks | place: Antarctica: Victoria Land, Battleship Promontory nord | collected 2015-12-28 | reverse complement strand
CCGCCGCCGCCGCCGCCGCCGCCGCCGCCGCCGCCGCCGCCGCCGAGCCCTCCAGCAGCTTGCTGCATCCGCACTCAGAACGCAGCACCAGTCCCTGCTCCGCTGGCGCCCCTCGTTGCCGCAAGCAGGCCTCACGCCCCCTTAATGATTAGGGGCATTTGATCCTGTACGCTTGCACACGGTAGAGATGCAGACACTGGCAATTTGGACGTCCATGTACCAAAGTGCCCGTCCCTGATGCTCACGAGGAGGGTGAGTGGTGCCCGCGCTGTAGCCGCCTGGCAACGGCCACACTCAAACGGGCCATGGGGCTGGCCACTCGAGCGGCCTGTCAGCCCGCAAGCACGGAGCGGGCGGAGCGGCGAGCGCGCCGCAGCTGCACCCGGGCCCGCACCTTGACCTTGTCCAGGGCGTCGGTCAGGTTCTGGCGCCGCCCGCGCAGCCGCGTCACAGCATCCGCGGCGCCCCGCGCCTCCGCCTTCAGCGCCCGGACCTGCCAGGCAGTGCCACAGCGCGCTGCTCGGGAGACTGTGCGGACCCGCGCCTGACGCTATCGCGGTCGTGTCGGGAGCGTGCCGAGGGTGTTGAGCATGCCAGCGAACCTGCCTGGCTGCCTATTGCATCGAGATGCACCGCGCCAAGTCAGGCACCAGCTGGCAGGCGGCATCTGAGCGGGGGGAAGCACGGCCCGTCGGCGCGTGGCTGTGCACGCTCGCCCGCCGCCTTCCGCCCTGGCTCGCTGCCCGAGCGAGCGCGCGCGCCCGTCGGCGCAGGGCAGCCAGCATCTCGTGATGAGATAGTCATCAGCCCAGAAGCGGGGCCCCACCTGCCCGCGCAGGCCGGCGACCCGGCCGAACGTGCGGCCCAGCACGCTGCGCAGGTCCTGCACGACGCCGGCGGCCTCGAAGAAGTGCGGCGAGCGCGCCGCGATCTCCTCCAGCAGCCGGCCCTCCACCTCGTCCAGCGCGGCCGCGTAGGCGTCCAGGCGCCGCGCCGCCTCCGCGCCGCCCTCGGCCTCGCCGCACACCTCGGCCCACGTCTCCGGCCTGCCGCCGCGCCGCGGGCCGTCGCGGGCCCGCCGGGCGCGCACTGCAAGCATGCACGGGTGCGCTGAGCCGCGGGCGACCGCTCCTGAGAAAAGTTGTGGCTGGAGCGTGAGCACCGAAGGTCATGCACATGCGCACGGAGGGCCGCAAACACCATGCCAGCTAGCAAGAAGTTCATTGACCTGAAGCAGCTCGCCCGAGACGCCGCAACGCCTGCACACATTAATGCACGGCCGCCGACAACAAATGCGCACGGGGGAGGGCCCGGATGCGCCCCGGGCCCGGCGCCCGGGCGGGGCCGCACCGCGCGAGCGAAAAGCCCTTGGTGAAGAAGGCGGCGGGCACATGGCGCATGGCCGCCACCAGGCCCTCGCCCGCCGCGTGCGCCACCTGGCCTGCGCGCGGCGCCGCGCACGCGCGCCTCACGCGCCCGGGCCTCGCGCCCGTCGCCGCCCGGCCCTCCTGCTCCTGTGAGCAGAGCGCGTTGCACCGGCCGCGGCTGCCGCGGCCGGCAGCGCGTCGGCGCGGCGGCTGCGCGCGTGCGCGCCGAGGGATCGCGCTCTCCATGCAGGGCGGGCCGTGCTCGGCGCCCGAGCGTCAGACGCCCAGCGCGCAGACACATATCGGGTCGGAGGAGGAAGCCCTGAGGGAACCTTTGCCGCCTGGGCGTCCCGCCGCGCCGGGCATACGCGAGCGCGGCGCACCGGCCGTCAGGTCGGAGGATGCGGCGCGGAAGGCGTCGTTGGCGCGCCGCACGCCCTCGTAGCGCTGGAACTTGGCCGCGTACGCGCGCCGGTAGTGCTCAAAGTCGCCGCGGCCGACCTCCGGCAGCACGCCCGGCGCCAGCGGCGGCGGCTCCAGCGGCAGCTCGTTGCCTGTCGCAGCCCAGGCGGGCGACTGTCGGCATCCGGGACCAGTGCCATACCTTGCCACCTTTGAGCGCGCCCCCATCCCCGCTCGACACGCTGACCTGAGCCAGAGCCCCCTGCATACCAAGCGCGATGCGCACGGTGGTGACCCGCCGCCGTTAAGTTTTTGTGTCCTCTGCAACAGCACGGCGCTGGCCCTGACCCGCAAGCCCGTCGGCCAAGCGCGCCCAGGAGGGCGTGAGCCGGGGCGGGGTGCGCACCGCCGCCAAAGGGCCACGCGCACATGACGAGGCCCTGCAGGCCGCTGCTCGCAGACGCCGACTTTGGCGTGTTGAGCACAGGCACCAGGCCCTATCGCCGCCCCGCGCATGTCTTCCGTCAGCTCTACACCACTCAGCTTGGGTGGGAGGTGCTTCTCAGCACACTACCTGTCAAGACCTACTGGGATGTTTTAGGCGCCGCAGCGCACGTGCAGCGTGTATGATGCGAGCCCAAACGCTTTACAGCTGAGCAGATACATGTGCCATCGTCATGCGCAGAACGCTGTGCCCCTCCTCAGTTGCACAAGCTGCCATGGTCCTGATTCGCTGCCGACAACAAAGCCGATACAAGCCCATGCTGCGCGCCTGCGTGAGCGCAAACAGCTGTGTGTCGCGCTCCGTGATCGAGGCGCGCCGCTGCGCGGCCACGCTGCTGCCGCTTGCAGCACAGCCATCCTGCATGCAAGAACTCAATGCTCTCTGGGCAGCCTGGCAGTGCAGGCTGCTGCACGGCAAGCCCCCGCTTCGACAGGGACGTCTGAAAGGTGGCTTCAACACTAGCCAAGCATTCACCCATTCACCACTTTCCTGCCTCCCGTTTCAGCCTGTCAAAGCTGCGCCAGTCATATGCTCGACACAGCGCCTGTGGCCTGACATCTGTGAGCCACGACCTGGTCTTGCAGCTGCAGCTGCTTCCTCTCTGCACAAGCTATTCACACATAGCGCCGCAGGTACCTCGTATGACAGCCTGGTTGGCAATTCGCGGGCCCGGGCTTCAGGTAACACAGCAGCATTCTGACACTAGTTGATGCAAGTTGGTCAGCCTGAGCAGGTCGGGTGCTTGGCGCCAGGCTTGGCGTCGCTGAGCGGGGACATGCAGAGCGGGAACAGGCAAAGTCCTGAGCTAAGTCACCTGCAGCTTTCCATCCTGCGCCGGTTGCCCAAACGCTGGTCCCTCCAAGGAGACTGAGCGGCGCCTCTGCGCGTGAGCAATATCAAAGTCACGAGACTGCATGAGTAACGTGCCCTCTTGCAGCCTCCTAGGCAAAGGCTCACACAGCAGGCCACACACCTGCATCATGCTGTCGCGCACGGTGGGCAGCCCAACGTGATCACGTGCCGCAGCTGGGCATCCTGCTGAGCGCGCCCTGCTATTAATACCATGCTGCATATGCAGTGGCAGCTACCCACCATCAGTCCATACCTCTCGTTTCTGCACACTGTGCTCGGAAGACTGCTGAGACCGCATAAAGCAGCCGTCCAAGCAGTGAACGTCGAGCGCTCTCCTCTGTCTCCAGGTCATGCTGTATCGCTTAAGAACGCTGAATTGATGTGCCTGGCAATCAAGAGTGGATTTGCTCAAGCCCTGCAGCGCTCAACCAGTCTCTTTGTTTTTGTTCAAAACAAACACTGCGTTTCCTCTCTTGTTGCTGCTCTTGCTGCTGATCTTACACAGCCTTTCTTTTGTCCTCCTGGAGCCGAGCCAAAGCCCCGTGGGGTCAGGGTGAGGTGTACCTGCCGCCTAGCCGAGGAGCTGAGGGCCCACTTGCCTGAATTCAAGCCTTTTCACACTGAGCGCAGTGATGGCTCAAGCGCTGGCCAGTTTGCGGCTCAAGCGCTCAGGCTTCACGTCCTTTGACACGGAGCCCAAGACAGATGCTGATGCGCCGCTCGATGCGCGTGCGCAGGTCTGGCTTGCAGGACGGACACTACCCCCCTGCTTCCTGTCACCGTTCGTTGGCCGCTATTCACTAATACGCGAACCGTCATGCAGGCCGCTGTACGGTACAAGCTCATGTGGGTGCTCTGCCCCTGTGGCTGCCTTATAGCGGTGCGTGCTTGCTCCAGCAGCCCAGGTGGAGCAGGGGGTGGCCTTGGCGGGCCTGGCGCCACTCCTCTAAGCGCAGCACTGGCAGAAGCAAACAGGTTGTGGTCTTTCCAAGCGCTCCTGACCAGCTGGATTAGCAGTGGCGTGCATAAGTGTGTTGACATAAGCCCGCAGATGTGCGTGCTTGACAGTGACTGTGCTTTGGGCGGCGCTTTGCCGATGCGCCACTGGGTTCACTTGCTGCAAATTTTGTCGGTGCTGCAATGGTAATAGAAAGTTTGCTCTGGCCCGCATGGGCAAGGCCCTCAGTTCCTCTAGATCCCCAGTTGCCCTCGAGCCTCTTTGGGCTCGTTTGCCAAGTATGCCTGGCCCTGGACAGGGGTGCCCGCACAACGAGCAGGGCCCGGCTCAGCATCATGCGTCCGTTCGCATGTATCTGTCAGCCGGGCCCTGTCCTGCCCGCACATACTCACGCCGAGTCCGTACTGCACCCGAGGTGGCTCCTGGGTCCGAGCAAGCCTGGCGCGCGCGGCGCGCAGCTGCTGACATACCTGGACCGCTCCAGCCTGGCCTTTGCGGCGCCCGACATGATCGCCGACCTGGGGCTGGACGGCGCCAGCTACGGCCTGGGCGCGGGCCTGCTCTTCGTGACCTACTCGGCGCTCATGATGCCCGGCTCGATGCTGGTGGAGGCGCTGGGCGCGCCCACGGGCCTCGCGCTCGCGACCGTCGCGTGGGGCGCCATCACAGCGCTGACCTCGCTCGTGCGCTCCGCGCCCGCGTTCTACGCCGTGCGGCTGGCGCTGGGCGCTGCCGAGGCCTGCTGCTTCCCTGGTGCGGCACTGCGGCCTGCGGCCTCGTCAGAGCCTGCACTGTCACTGCACGGCAAGTCCATGGCCTGCTTCTGCGCCAGGCGGCTGCGGTGCGCGGGTTCAAGGATGCTTGCATGCGTAACGGTGGGAAGTGCCCTGCGCAGGCATCTGGGTGCACTACTCCCTGTTCTTCACAGAGCCGGAAATGACGCACGCCTATGCCTTCGTCCTGGCGGGCACCGTCCTGAGTCAGGCGCGCGTCGGCGTCTGTGATGTCTTGCGGACCGCGGGGCCTCCTGTCTGCAATGCAGCCAGCCCAGCCACGCTGAATGCCAACGTGCCGCAGGTCCTGGGCGGTCCGATCGCTGCCGGGCTCCTGCTCATGGACGGCCTTGCAAACATCCGCGGCTGGCAGTGGATCTTCATCGTGGAGGGGACAGTGACAGTCGTCGTCGGCATGCTGCTGAAGGCAGGCCCAGGCATCACCTGGCTCCACCTGTCCCTGTTGCTTCACGCCCCCCAAATGAGACAGAGTCAGCTACTGGGCTCGTGCGTGCGTACGCGGCATGAGCTCGCACCAAGGAGCGCCCAGGTGCATGCCAGCACGTCCGAGCATGGGCGGCGCCTAATGCGGCTGCGGGCGTGGGCGGGGCGCCAGGCCGCCCTGCCGGCCTCGCCCGCGCGCGCCTGGTGCCTCACCAGCCGGGAGCGCGCCTGGGCCGCGCAGCGCATGCGCGCCGCAGGCGCCGCCGCCGCCACGGCGGCCCCGGCGTCTGCCAGCGTCTGGCGTGCGCTGCCGCCCTCCTCTGTTTGCTGACTCTGGTTGCGGTGTGTCGTGAGCGAGCTGATAAAGACATAGGGGCTGTGAAGTGCTGTAATGAGTCTTCCTGCTGAGTGGTAGTCTGAAGAGGTGCTTCTGGTGACCTGGCCGCGCACGCGCACGAGCCCTAGTCATGCAAGTGACTTTGTTGTTTGTGCCTGACTTTGAATGCCTGTTGCTGAGGCGAGTCGACTCAAATAAGCGAAGGAGCGCAGACGCCCTGCAGGCAGACGCCTGTGCATGCCATTGGCTGCACGGCGCAGCCGGCCGGCCGGCGCACACGACTCAGCGAGGCGGGGCCGCGCGCAGGCTGGATCCTGCAGTGGCAGATCTGGGTCCTGGGCTTCTGCTTCTACCTGGTGCAGACGACCTTCTTCTCGGTGAGGCCGCCGCGCGGCCCGCCCCCGGTGCATGGCGCGCACGACTTCGCGCGGTGCCGGGGCGCCCTCACGCTGGCCTGCGCACGCTGCCGGGCGCCCTCACGCTGGCGCGCGCGCGCGCCGCCAGGTCATCTTCTGGACGCCCCTGATGCTGGAGGCCATCCTGGGCGGCAGCTTCGCCGAGGGCATCGTCGAGCGCCCCGCCAGCACCACCATGCATGCCGAGGCGCGCGCGCCGCCCCCGCCCTGCCGGCGCTCGCGGGAGCCCGAGCCACGAACCTGGTGGCCCTGTGGCTGTGCTCATGGGCGCGTTCTGGAACCCTTGTAATTGCAGCCTGATGGTGCTGCATGCGACGAGGTGGATCACACCAAACCACACCGAACGGTGCTGGGGCCGCGCCGCAGGCCGAGCACACGGCGCGGCTGGCGCTGCTGGCGACGGCGCTGTATGTGCCGGCGGCGGCCGCGCTGTGCGCGCTGGCGTACACGTCCATGCGCTTCCGCGAGCGCAACCTGCACTGCTTCATCAGCCTCGCCGTCAGCGGCGCCGCCTTCATGTGCCGCCCTGGCCGCATCCTCTGCCGAGTAGGAGTGTCAGACTGCACATTATCATGTGCAGCCCTGACCGCGTCCTCTGCCAATCTAGGTTATCGGACTGCAACAATCATGTGCAGCCCTGGCCGCGTCCTCTGCCGAGTAGGGTGTCGGACTGCACATCATCAGTCCTCTGTCTGTGCACGTCTACCAGCACCTGCTGCTGCGCCCCATGCCGGCTCACACCAAAAGGCCGATGCCGTCTTGCACGCACATTGAGCGTGTCATGGAGGCAAGGTCCAGGCACGACTTGTAGCCGGGTCCGAGCGCAAGCCGGGTGCTGTCTGAATGCAAGCGGGTCGCCGTGGCGCCAGGCTGGTGCCCACCATGGCGGCCGCGCACGGCGCGGGGAGCGCGTACGCCCTGCTGGTGCTGGCCGCGCTGGGCATCACCGGCTCCTGGGGCCCGCTGACGTCCTGGCCCGCGCTGCTGCTCTGCGGCAGGGCCAAGGCGCCCGGATTTGGCTTCTTCAACGCATTTGCGTCCTGGTGCGCCCTGGCTTGCCGAGGGAGCGCACCCTGCATGCAGCACATGCACAGATGTCATGGTACGAAGGTGGCAGCCAGACAAACAATCAGTCGCTAGGAGCTTGGGGCCATTGGGCATGGCTTATGCGTACTTGGTCCTTGCTGTGCTTCGTAGGGTTGAGTGCCTGTGCATTTCATGTTCAGTAGGTGGGGCAGGGTGCCAGATGCCTATGCATGCCCCTGTAGAGGCTGCGCATGCCCGCCCCAGGGGAGGCTTCACGGGGCCGTTCATCCTGGGCGTCCTGTCGCGGCACGGATTCGCTGCGCCGATGTACGTGCTGGGCGGCTGCAACCTGGCAGCCGCCTGCATCCTGCTCTCCCTGCATATACCGCCCAAGCCGGCGGAGCTCCAACGAGAGAGCGCCGGCAGCCTCGCTCGTGATGGCAGCGCCGAAGAGGCGCTTCGGCACGGCCAGGAAAGCTCTGCTGAACTCACGCAGGCTCGTTAGGCACCGCTGCGGCTGAAGGCACATTTTTGCATCGAATTGAGTTGTTGCACTGCAGGTGTCTGAGTACACTGCCTGCTTGTCCCTTTGTTACCTTGTTCCCTTGTAGCGTTGCTGACAGTTGCGCAAAAATGTGCGGCTCAGGACTTGAGGTTGCTTAGGCTGGCTGTGAAGTAACAACTGCGCATGCTTGAGCGGCTGTGCCTGCATGGTATGTCAGGTTGCGTGTTGGCCCCGCTCTATCATTTGCTGGCCTGCCTGTCAGGCGTCCTTGTTGTCACAGTCGCCATGACTCAGCATGCTCATCCGCATGGTATGAGCGAACTTGAAAAGTTCAGTGCGTAGAATCCACTGCGCTGGACACGTATGGATGGTGAGCCAGTGAGGTGACATGGAACTAATTGTTTTTATGGTAGGCATAGGCTGGCATGTCTCACTGCGAGTGCAACAGAGAGCAAGTCTGTGTGACAAGTGTGGCTGTGTGGCTGTGTCGAGGTAATTGCAGCCTCTGCCGTAATATACTAAGACTTGCTCCCAAGGTAAATACAAAGATCTTTGTCGGAACGCACTGCTGGTGTTAAGATTTCAGCGATGCACTGCAGCATGTAGAAACAGTTTACCCCATGGTCTGGCACCAAGCACTTGCCGCTCTGGAGGATGATGGTCACAATGAGAGACCCTACTGCGTTATGCTGTAACATGGCCCCTGCTTGCGCACTCACAACACCGCCCGTGCGACACTCCAACCACACTTAGCGCAGGAGCCTGTTTTGCAAATGCTTCAGGCAGTGTCGGCTGAGAGCGCCACCAGCAAGCATTCTGACAGGATGTTTCTGCGCCGCCTCGCTTACCACCAGTCAGCCTTCTTTCTGCTTCACGGCATAGCCCTGGGCATTTTCGCTGCAGGCTTTCTGCTGACGCGCGTTGAGCTCCAGGAAGCCAGCACGTGCACAGACCTGCGTAACAGCAAAGCAGCGCTCCTGAGCAGCGCAGGCTGGAGCGCTAATGCCAGCACTGGGTGCTGGGCCCAGCAGCACTTTGACAAGGCGGTCCTGGTCGTGATCGACGCGCTGCGCTTTGACGTCGCAGTGCCTCCGGACGGCAGCCCAGGCGACATACCTGTCCTGCAGCAGCTTGCTCGCGAAGCGGTATGCGACTTTGAGGGCTTGGTGCGGGTCAGTACTGCTATGTCGCCTGCGGTGACCTGCCCTGCAGCGCGCAGGGCCGAGGCGCTGTGCTTGCCAAGTTCGTGGCAGACCCCCCGACCGTCACCATGCAGCGCCTGAAGGCGCTCACGACGGGCGGTGCGACAAGCAGGCGTGCTGCACGTGCCAGTGTCGGTGCTTGCCAGCGCTTGCGAAGCCAAGCGTGGCTGTGCTGTTGGACGCCCAGGGCTGCCCACTTTCATGGACCTGTCAAGGAGCTTCTCTGCCGGGGCAGTGGTGGAGGACAACCTTGTGGCGCAGCTGCGCGGCAGCGGCCGAAGGCTGGTGCGGATTTCGTGCAGGGGCCGAGCTGAACATACACGGCGTGCACGCAGTGCAGCATGTCTGCATCGGACCTGCCTGTGTGCTCTGACAGAGTCACAGGCCGTGCGCGCGCATGCAGGCGTTCCTGGGCGACGATACCTGGCTGCAGCTCTTCCCGGGGGCGTTCGCCTGGGCGCGACCCTTCCCGTCCTTCAACATGCACGACTTCAGCACTGTCGACGATGGCGTCTGGCGGGCACGCAGCCCGCTCACCCGCCTCGGCGCGCTGCACGGCGTGACGCTTCACGCGCTGTCGTGGCTCGGCACAAGCTGCTTCCGTTTTGCGCGTGACGCTGGCGGGTCAGAGCAGGGCCTGCACCCAGCGCTTGCGGACCCGGGCACCTGGGACGTGCTGATAGCCCACTACCTGGGGGTGGACCATGTGGGGCACGTCCACGGCGCGGCCGGGCCTGCCATGAGTGCGAAGCTGCGCCAGCTGGACGCACACATACGGCAGGCGCGCCGAGGCCCGGCTTGCGGACAAGCGGTGGACGAAGCTGCCTCGTGCTTGCATGCCGTGCCCTGCACCGTATGATGGCATTACGTCACGGCCACTTTCCCTGTGCCTACTGCACTACTTCTGCCAAGCTTGCTGATTGCTGAACTGTGTTATGGCGCGCCTCTCGTGCCAGACATGCGCGCTCGCGACCCCATCGCAGCCTGCGAGCGCGCCTGTGCGCCAGGCAGTGGATGCAGTGGTGGCCGAGGCTGCGCCCGGCGGCCGCCACGAGCGCACCTTGGTGGCTGTCCTGGGCGATCACGGGCAGACGGCCGCCGGCGAGCACGGCGGCGGCACCCCCGCCGAGGCGCACACTGTCCTACTGGCGCTGAGCGCCGCCGCGCTGCACCGCAGACGCAGCGGGTACGCTGCTCGCCCTGCACAGCTGTCTCTCGCTGCAGCTGCTGCAGGCCACCGTCCCCGCATTCACCCCCTGCGCCTCACAGCTGGCGCCGGCGTCAGTACTGGCATGGTGTGTGTTTTGAGACTCTTATGTGGTGAAAAGCATGGGGATGCCAGACCACCAGCACTTTGCCTGGTGTTGGGTGCTGCATGCGGGGCCCGCAGCACTCTGCTCATCTTGTGTGCAGGGCAGCAGTACCTGAGCTGACCTGGGTGCCTCGCAGCCCGCTAGCGACATCGTCGCAACCGAGCAGCCGTCGTGTGCCTGATCAGGCAGACGCGCCTCCGTCCCAGGTGCCAGAAGAAGTGCCCATTACTGCTGCCAAGCAGCAATTCATCATCTGCTCTACTCTGGGTCATCCCAGAATGCAACATGTTATGTGAAATGCCGCGCGTGCCGCAGGCGCCCGTGGTGACACTGCCCCAGTTGGACTTTGCGAGCAGCATGGCGCTTCTGCTGGGCGTACCCATACCCTTCGGGAACGTCGGGCGGCTCTCGCGCGAGCTCTGGCTGCTGTCAGGCGCACATGACGCGCCAGCCTCATTCCGTGCTGCCCTTGCAGGCAACGCTTGGCAGGCGCGCTGCCTGTGTAACATCTTCGCATCCGGCCTCGATGAGCGCACTGTCGCTGGAGACCATGGACACTGAGGCTCTCAGGACTTGGCAGAAGATCATGAGCGGGCACCATGCACGCATGCATACATGACCTTTCACTGTCAGCCCGACCAAGGGCTGCAGCTGTCGCAAGCTGCGGCAGTGAGCTCATTGCCCACAGGTGCACCGCTACCTGGCCTCGTACGCGGCGGCTGGGGCCGCGCTGCCAGCAAAGCTGCTGGCACAGAGCAACGCGCTCTTCGCCAAAGCCGCCGCCGCCGCCGCTGGGTCAAGGGAGCATGAGCAGCGGTACGCGTGCGAGGCCTGGCAGTGCTGCCGGCGGCTTGCAAGGGGCTCGCGAGGGACCAGAGCTCTGCCTGACCGCGCGTGGCATGCATGCATTCCGCACCTTGCTGCACAAGCACAGCGCCTGCCTGCAGAAACGACAGAGAGCCGGAGCGTAGTCAGGGCCAGCACTGCCGTCGCGCGCCCCAGGCTGGCAGCCTTCCTGGCGGATGCCGCGGCGCTGGCGCGCGCGCAGTGGACGCAGTTCAGCCCGGCCGCCATGCTCGCCGGGCTCGGTGTCTTTGCTGCGTCGCTGCTGCTGCAGCTGCGCTGCGCGGCCGCGGCCGCCCTACACGGCGCCGAGCCGCCGCGCGCCAAGGGGGCGTGCGCGAGCACGGCGGCCGCGTCGCAGCATGCTGGTCGCAGCTGCGCGGAGCCGTGTGCTGCCTGCGCGCAGCCGATGGGCACCCAACCAGCGCCCCAGGCGTCCCCGGCCGAGGGGCCGCTCGCGCCGGGCGCGCCCGCGATCCCGAGCGGCGCCTCGAGCGCTTGGGCCCTGCTGAGCGGCATGCATGGGGTCGCGCTGGCGGCGGCGCTCGCCTGCGCCGGCGCGGTCTTCTCGGCCAACGCGGTGATGGCCGAGGGGTACCTGGCCGCGGGCGCGGTCGCCCTGCTCGGCCTCGCGC
>JAABUH010004318.1_pt1 | contig 11582 bp, 12 predicted proteins | sample 5559121 | NCBI WGS metagenome assembly JAABUH01 (sample SAMN10711871, study PRJNA513364) | rock metagenome | isolation source: Antarctica rocks | place: Antarctica: Victoria Land, Battleship Promontory nord | collected 2015-12-28 | reverse complement strand
AAGCGCATGCCATGAGCAGTCGTTGCACGCAGTGCTGCGACACACCTCTCCTGGGAACGGGTCGAGACGCAGCACCGGTGTTGGACAGTCATGCTGCCTGCCCTGCGCCTGCGTGTGCCGCGGGTGCCTCGCAGCAATCATGCTGTCAGAGCCAGCAGGCTGCGGACCTAGTTGGTGTGGTCACCGGGCCAGCAAACCACACAGCAGACATGGCGCTGCTCCCGGTAAGCTCAATGGCCTGTTCATCACAGCCAATCAAGGCTGATGCAGACTTCCGCAGCTGAGCCAAATTTGAATGCGCGGGGTTTCATGGAGGGCCTACTGGCCTACTTGCCTGAGCTGCGAGCAGGTGCATGCAGCACTTCAATGTGCCGTACGGTACACTCACGCGAGTGGTCCAGATCGTGGCACCGCGCCTTCCTCAGCGCGTGCACACCAAGTACCGCCGCGCTGTGACGCCATGGACGCGCATGGCAAACGCCATATACCGCTTGCAAAGCTTTGCCATACACCGCAAGGCGAACGCCATATACCGCGTGGCACTCCTTTGCGAGGCGGTGTATGGCACTTGCCACGCGCGTCTATGACGTCATTGCGCGGCAGTACTTTCTGTCGATGCGCTGAGGAAGGCGCGGCGCCACCAGCTGTACCACCTGCGTGAACGTGCCGTACGGCATGCGGAAGTGCTGCAAGCACCGCTCGTTGGACTGCCTGGTGTTTTGCACCCTCAGCAGCACCTCACCCATCAGCTTGCAGGAATGCATGCATTTTGCGGAAGGTGCCAGGGCAGGGGCATCATTGGGGCGTGCTCAAGCAAGCAAGGACCCCAGACCTAGGAGCCTGCAGCCAGTATATGCGCGGGCATGCCTGGAGCAAGCAGGCGGGTTGCATGAATTACAATCGTGTATCAGCCAACGTGGCTGCTTACGGGCGCAGCCTTATGCAGTGCACCCAGTGGGCAGTTGTCAGCCCAAGCAACTTTGCATGTGCTGCCGACCCGGCCGTAAGCGGCCAAGTTGGCTGACACACGGTTGTTATTCATTCATTCTGCCTGCCTGGGCTAGGCATGTTGTGCCAGGAGGGGGACATGTTGTGCCAGAAGGAGTTCGCATGCTAGTAGGGTAGGTGCTGCCAGCGCTGAAATGCCGCCGGGACATGCGGCACATGCTCGCCCACGCAGAGTGTGCATGCAGAAGCGTGCCTCATGTCACACATATAGCATGCACGATCGAGCGCGGAGCTGCTCAGCTGCTTCATTGGCAGCAGACATGTATTCACAGGCTGGCATGTGGGCATGAAGCTTCACAATGAGGATACACATGATTTGCCTGACTTGTGACTCGCACAGAAACATGTTCGTCTGGTCGATGATGAATAGATGTCATAATATGACATGTAGATGTGCCGCAAGCTACTCTGTGGCGTGCAAGGTATATATAACGCTCCATACAACCTCCTGATCTACAGAGAGCAGCCTGTTCAAAGAAGCAATGTGCTCTGGCAGCCCCAGGTACCCCAGAGCTCCCTGCGACTCCTCGTTCAGCAAAAGATATCCACGCTGCAGTTCAGGCGTCAACAAACCACTGCTTGACCGTGCACGTAAGACACACAGAGGACCCTCGCTACTCAACCCACAAACGCTCGTAAAACCCATGCAATCAGGCAGTCAGGTCAATTGGACCAAACCCTGCAAAGTCTGCACCCGCGCAGCCTAGCAGGCAGCAGAGCAACAGCCTCGTACAATGCGCTATTGTTCAAGCAGTCCGTGGCCCATGCACGCTACCGCGGCAATGCCAGACACGCCCGGCGACCGTTGCGCATGCGAGCGCGTGCAGAACAGTACTATCTTACCGCACGCGCCCCACTAAATCCACAAACCTGGCCCTAGCCAGGTCACGCCCTACGAGCGCGGCTCCTGCACAGGCGCGCGCGGCGCGGACAGCGCCCGTCGCGCGCGGTGGTGCTGCGGCGCGCTGCCATTCCCGTGGTGCAACTGGCGGTCGAATACCTGCGGCGCGCCCCTCGTCCGGTTCACTCGCTGCATCAGGCTGCGGTGAGCAGAGCACCGGCCAGTCTGCACATGTGGCACGCTTCTGTGCGCAGGAGCCCCACATCCGCAGCAACGGCCTCAACTCACACATGCGGCCCGTGCGCAGAGCGGCGGCGACGCGCGCCGCGGGCGACGGCGGCCTGCAGAACACTTGCTGCCACAGGCGCATGCGGGGGCTATTAGTTTAGCCAAGGCGCACCCACTGCCAGCTGCGGTCGGTGCGGTACGCAAAGGAGGAGCGGTCGTCGCGGCCGGTGAACAGGTTGACCATGTGCAGCCAGACCGCGCACTCCTCCTCGATCGGCACGCCATAGGGCTCCGTGGCGTTGGGGTGCACCTTGCCGCTGGGCAGCACCATGCCGTAGTGCACCTGCCCGCGCGCGCACGACCATGGTGACATCCTGCTGCGAGCGTTGCAGCCGCGCTGCAAGGCAGAGCGCGATGCAGGGCAGTCGACCAGCCCGCTGGGCAGATGCGTGCGCTCGCGTGGGGTGCATGCATGCGTCCTTCTTCAGCACCCAAGCACCGTCTTGGTGCATGCGGGCGCATGCATGCGAACCGCGCAGGCGTGCGCCCGGCTGCCACAGCGCACAGCCATGGGTCTGGCGGGAGCGCATACCTGTCGGTGCCTAATCAGAGGTTAGGGCTTCACATAGGGACAAGGATTGGTTTATAAACCTAGTCACACAGGGCGGGCCGCGGGCGCGCCTGGAAGCCGGCCATGTGCTCCGGGTGCACCAGGCACTTGCCGCGGTCGGAGTTGAAGGGCACGAACGCGCGCATGGTGTAGTGCTCCAGCGGGTGGCGGTGCCCCGCGCCCACCGGCCCCACCCACAGGTCCAGCTCGGACGTCAGCTCGATGTCATCGGACTCCTCATTGTGCCCGTCCTTGCTCTTGCAGCGCTCGCCGCCGCACACGATGTTGTACCGCCGCAGGTTGACCTGCGCGCGCGGCTGCCGCGCTCAAGCCCCGTCCTTGCCACCACAGGGTTGTCAGTGCTGCTGCACCTGTCGCCGCAAAGGCGCTCGCAGTCGGGACCTCATCAGCGCGGCCTCCGCAGCGAGGTGCAGTAGGTGCATAGTGGGGCACCAGGTGAGGAGCTCAGCTACACACAACTGTCCTCTGCCGGCATGCGCCACGACTGGTGCCAGTCCATGCTTGGCGAGCCAGATGGGACGGCACTGCTGGCCGCGGCTCGCTGCGCAAGCCTGGCCGACCCAAAGCGCACGGCAGCGGCCGCGCGCCTGCGACTGCCCGTCAAAGCAGCGGCCGATGAGGTCCTGCACGCTGGCCGCCCTCTCCGGGTTGGGCAGCGCCAGGTACTCGTCGTGGTCGGCCAGCGACCTGCCGGGGGCCGCGCGCGCGCGTCACCGCCGGCCACGACCTGGAACCGTGCTCAGCCAGCACGGTGGCGGAGCTCAAAGCGGAGCGGCGGGAGGTTAGGGTTATGCTGAGAGTTGGGGCGGGGCGCACAGGTACACGTTGGCGCCCCAGAACGCGAGCACCGCGTGGCTGTACATGACCGGCTGGAAGCACTTCAGGTGGTCCGTGCACTCCGTGGTGCTGTCCCAGAGCACAAACTCGAGCGCGTTCTCAGCGACCAGGCGCCGCAGCCGCTCGTCCGTCAAGAAGCCCCCCAGGAACGTGCTCTGCGCGCGCGCCGAGCGCAGGTCAACCCCGCCATACGCGCCCTGTGCGCGGCCGGCGGCGCAAGGGGACACTACTGGAAGCGAAGCGTCCATCGCGCGACCAGGGCTGCGCTGCAAGACGGCGAAGCATGGCCCACTGGTGTGCCTGCATCGTATGGGCTCGCAACCGTGCCGGCCGCCGTGCTGAGCCAACAAACAGCAGCGCCAGGCTAGCATGTGTATGCGCAGCAGGGCACAAGAGCACGCGGGCGCGCTGCGTGGCGCGGGCGGGGCCGGGCGGGCGCGCGGCGGCCGGGCCGGCGGGCGCGCCTGCGTGTACTGCACAAACTTCGCAAAGCCCAGCGGGCGGTGGTACTGGATGTACAGGAACAGTAGGTTGTTCGCGGCCTCCTGCGGCGTGGGGTGCAGGAAGGGCACCAGCAGCGCCACCACCTCCGGCTGCGCGTCCGGCACCGCCGGCGGCCGCATGACCGGCTTGTGCACGGTGCCTGCGCCGCGGGCGCGCGCCCCGTCTGCGCCTGCAGCGGCCTGGCTCCTTGCCTCGCGGCCTGGGGCGCTGCAGCAGCAGCAGCAGAGAGAAACAAATGTGGGCTCGGTCGCCCAAGCAACCTCAAGCTCTCTGCCAGTCCGGCAGGCATCCTGTGAGCGCGAAAGAAGCGGCTAGCAGGGCCTCGGCGCTGGCGCCCGCGGGCGCCCGCACGCCCACGCCACGCCTGCAAGCTGAAGGCCAGACACAGCCGCGCGGCGCTGGGGGCCCGGCTGCGCGGCGCGCGGCGCACTGGGCGAGTAGTAGATGAAGTTCTTGAACGAGTCGATGTGCAGCTCAAAGTCCAGCAGCGCGTCCGGCAGCGTCATGTTGATCTCGAACGGGAACGGCGTGCACAGGCGGTAGCGCTCCTCGTCGGTGCCCACGTCCGGCTCGGCCATCTCGTCCCACATGACCTCCTTGTACACGCGGAAGTCGTGCTCCTTCTCCGGCTGGCGGACCTCCCTGCGCCGCGGCGCGCGCGCGCGCGGCGTCAGGCGCGCCGCCGCCCGCGCGTGCGCGCCCGCCGCCCCGCCCGCCCGCCTCGCGGCAGCGCCCCGCACTGGGACAGGCACGCCATCGTGGAGGCTGTGTCACGCTGGGCGGGGCCGCCGTCCGCTCGCAGCGGAGTGGCCCTCACTCCAACGCAGTAGGGGCTCTCACGCTCACGCGGACTGCGCAGCTGTCTGCTGGTCGCAACCCCACACCGCCGGCAAGCGCTGCTCATCACGCAGCTCGTGACGCCCAGCTAGACCGCAGCCCCCTGGGACACCCTGCCAGCTGCGCCCTCCCGCGCTCGGCGCGGGCGCGGCGGCGCACCGGAAGTAGACCCGCGGCCACCAGTTGGCAGTTATCTGCGGCTGGCACAGCCCCGTGCCGCCCCAGTTGTACCACTCCCACTCCGCGCTCTCCGCGAACATGGAGCCGCGGAACGTCACCGTGTCGCCCGTCTGCAGGCCCTTCAGGTAGAGGTGGATCACCACCGCCTCGCGCGCGCCGTTCTCCAGCTCAATTACGCCGGGGATCTCATACTGATAGACGCCCATCTGCGCCCGGGCGCGCGCAGCCTCAGGCGGTCGCCGCAGACGCTCTGTTCGCTGCAGAGCGCAAAAGTGCAGGCGCAGGCGGCGGCCTGGTGCCCGCATGGCAAGTTGGAACCGCGATTCTGGCGCGGGCGCGGGCGGCCCACCTCGCCCGCCTTGCGGTACCAGACGGGCGAGCTGCCGCCGCTGTCGGTCAGCGCGCGGCCGGACAGCTCCTTGCCGTTGCGCCTTTTGTGGTGGTGGTGGTGCGAGCGCACATGCTCCTTGTGCCCGCGCGGCGCGGCCTCCTCCGCGGCGTGCGCGGGCGTCAGCAGAGCGGCGCACAGCGCCACCGCGCACAGCGCGGCCAGCAGGGCGCGGCGCGCCGGCCCGGGGCGCTGGCCGCTGCGCGCTGGCGCGCGCGCGGGCACTCCCCGCGCGGCGCTGCACGCGGGGCAGCTGGCGGGCTCGCCGGGCTGCATGGCTGCGCCGGCCGGGGGCGGCTGCCCCCTCGCGTGCAAGTGGTGCCCCCTGTGCCCCGGCACCGCCAGTGTTCGGCCCTGAGGGCAAAGCGGCAGATGGCCGGGCGCAGCTCCGGAGCCCGTGCACAGCTCACACCAGCTTGCACAAAGGCACAGTGGGACTGCCCACGGGGGGGATGGCAACCTGCCGTGCTTGCAGGTGGCCTATAACACGCAGGTGTCCTCTGCACGCAGCTCGGGGGCTTACCCCCTCTCCTCTCCTCTGGCGCGGTTCGGCCTACGCGGCCCCCAGCCTCTTGCGGTGCCCCCTTGCAGCCCAGAACCAAGGCCGGTTGCTGCGATGCTCAATCAATCCGAGCGACGATGGTGTACGAAAGCTTGTTTGAGCAACCAGCACCACTAAACCGGGACGGCAGGCCGTTAGCTGCTGGTTGCCCCCGTCTGATGGGTCGAGCGGGAGCTGAGGATTGACCACAAACCACCTACAGCGTGGTAGGGCGGAATAGTACCCTTCGCTGCAATTGTGTGATTGTGCGATGCAGGGATGCGGAACGACGCCAAAAGCATGGCCTATCTGTGGTAAGACAACCTCGTGTGTCGCAAGGCACTCACGAAACAGCATGTCGTTTGCATCGTCGCGTCTGGGGCAGCGCGCGTGTGAGACAGGCGCATGCCAGCACATCCCGCTCCCCGCTCCTCTGTTGCCCAGGGCGCAAAGCCCTTGCACCGTGCCGCGGCACCTGGCGCGCGTCAAACGCAGCTCTGCTCGCCAGGCTCGCAGAGGACTCGCGACACATGCTGCTACGTCGAGCCCGGTGGCGAGCGACACTGCGCAGGAGCGGCTAGAGGGGGTGGGGCACCTATCGTTTGTACAGTGATAGGCTCTATCGCTCAGAAGCAGATGGAGCGAAGGAGAGACCTGCCGCGCACGTGGCCGCAGGAGGCCGCCAGCGCTCCGTATGACTGGCACCGGCAGTGGTATGCGGTCGCATTCGTCCAGGACCTGGACCCGGCGCGTCCGACGCCCATCGAGCTGCTCGGCAGCAGCCTGGTGCTGTGGCGCGATGCGGCGAAGGTGTGGCGGTGTTTCGAGGACCGCTGCCCGCACAGGCGCGCGTCCGCCCGGTGCCCCCACCTGCTGTCATCTGCTTGGGGTTCTATACAGCAGAAGTGCGCTGCCGCACGGCGCGCTGCCCGACATGATGTCCACGCTGGCAGGCTTGGTCGCTGCGAGCTTGTGCTCTTGCAGGGTGGGCACCAATGACGCTGTAAAGCCAGAGTGGGGCTCTGTGAAAGGCTGGCCCCCCAGCGTTGTAGCCCAGCCTCCATCACTGACGCATGCCTGACGTGACGCGCAGGCTCGCGCCCCTGTCGGAAGGCCGCATCGAGCCCTCGGACGGCACGCTGCAGTGCTCTTGTGCGGGCCCATGTCAGGCGTGCTTGTGCATGCTCCACCTGCATGTGTGGCACCTGCAACCTGACAGCGTGTGCAACAACACCAAAGCGGCGGCCTCCTCGTGCACTACCACTCGTTGCTTTCGGCATGCCCCTTGATCAGCATGAAGTAAGATGCTCTGCCTGCGCCCTTGAACCATGTCTGTGAGCTCAGGGTAACGTGCAGCCTGTGACTCTGCCAATCTGCAGATCGTGGATGTGAAGCCGCTGATTTGAAGTACAGCTCGGGTGCCTGATGGGCGCCCATGCGCGCTGCGCCGCAGACCACGGGTGGCGCTTTTCGGGCGATGGCGCCTGCACGGCCATCCCGCAGGCGCTGGACGGCGCCTCACAGGCGGCGGCCGCCGCCAGCAGCCGCGCGTGCGCCGCCGTGCACCCCAAGCAGGCGCGCTCGCTGTGCTGCGCCCAGCCCAGGCTCTGCCCTGACCAGGCGCCCAGCACAGCAATGAGCGGTAGAATAAAGAAGAGATTAGAAGCGGAAGGATGGAAGAGTAGGAGCGCTCTCCGGGGCGTGCGCTGCCAGACCGGCGCCGGTCGCAGCACCGTGAGGGGTTCCGCTGGGCGGCCGCAGGTGCGGCAGGGCTTTGTGCACGTGTGGGGCCGCTCGGGCCCCGGCGCCGCGGCGGAGGCGGCTGCGGCGGCCCCGCTGCTCGTGCCGGAGCTGGACCCTGACGCGGAGGACGCGCGCTGGCCGGACGGCAGCCCGACGCTGGACAGCGGCAAGCCCTACACGCGCGACCTGCCGTACGGCTTCGAGTACCTGATGGAGAACCTGTGCGACCCGGCGCATGTCCCGTACGCGCACCACGGCATCATCGGCCGGCGGGAGGGCGCCGGGCCAGTCACCATCGCGCCCACGCCGCTCCCGGACCCGCTGTTCCCGTTCGCGCCTTCGCGCGAGGGGCAGTCGGTGGACGTGACGACCTCCGGCGCGCGCACGTCGACGTACAAGGTCCAATTCGTGCCGCCCGGACTTGTGCGGTACGTCATGCCAAAGGTGCGGGAGAAGGGCGAACCCTAACACTAACCCCTGATCAGGCCAGCGCGCGCTCATTGGCCTGGGGCGGAGCCCGCCCCGGGCTCGAGGCGCGTGCAGACGCCGCCCCGCCAGCACTGCTGGCCGCTAGGCGTGGGCGCCGCGCAGCGACGCGCGCCGCAGCAATCAGGCGGCACCCTTGCGCCCCCCGGCCCCACCCGCCGATGCCGCTACGCGCGCGCCGACGCGGCCCGCGCGCGCAGTTCTTCGGCACGCGCCTGGCCATCATGTGGATGGTGGGCGTGCCCTCGGCGCCCGGCCGCTGCCGCGTGCTGTACTGGTTCTTCACGCCGAGCAGGGACGCGCCGGAGCGCCTCGCCAAGCAGGCGGCCGAGCCCGACTGGAAGGCGCGGCCCGCGCCCTGGCTAGGGTTGGGGAATAGGGCGGCCGGCGCGCTCGAGGCTGTTCTCAGCGGCCTGTGGGCTCGGCCGGGACGTCGCGCGCCGTCTTTCCTAACAGCGGTGTCAAGCTGCTCAAAACCGGTGTGCTCGACTCGAGCATGTGCTGCCGGTCACATGTGAAGGAGCGGCAACATGGAAATGCAGCGCGCGGTCGTCGCGAGCGTGGTGATCAGCTGTGGCGATAGAAGGCGTGCGAGGCTGTGCACCCGCTGTTGCACCCCACCTGAGCAGACGTCACGCGGGCGGCAGGACCACCATGTGCGCTCATCCGTCTTTGACGGGGACAACGGCTTCTTGCACAGGCGCGCCCCCGCACCCCGCCCTCGTTCCACCATGCAGGTCCTGTGCACGCTGCACCCATGCCTTCAGGGAGGCCCTTGCTGTACGGCAGGCAGGAGCTCATGGCGCTCCTGCTGGCCGGCAGCACAGCCGGGGGTTGCTGGCGGCCGCGCGGCTGGCCTTGCTGCTGACGGCGGTGGCCCGACAGTGTGCATTGACATGGCGCCGCCACGGACTCGCGGCAGTTCTGGCCTCAGCCCTTGGACACCCTGGCAGAACCCCGCGTGCAGGCAGGAGCGCCTGGTCGCAGAGCAGCGCGCCGCGGACGCCGGCGCGGGCTGGCGGCGCTACTTCATGCCGACGGCGGCGGACCGGCTGGTGGTCGGCTTCCGGCGCTGGCTGGACACGCGCGGCGGCGGCGGCCCCACGCCGGGCGACCCAGGCCCCGTGGAGACTCGGCGTGAGGTTCTGCTGGACCGGTTGCACCAGCACACCGACAATTGCCCCTCCTGCCGGCAGGCGCGTACCCGCCGCCGCGCGCGCCGGCGCGCAGCCTCCAAGGTGGCCCGCTGTGCGGGCATGGTAGTATGTCGCGCTGTCCCACGCTGGGTGGTTGATGGCAGAATGCTGGGGGTGCCTCACAAAGCGTGAGGCACTGCGCTCGCGCAGCCTGGTTTTGCTTGTCGTACTCTGACGTCCTATTGCACCCCCGCATCGCTTGGTGCACTCCTGGCGCCGCCAGTCGCGGCGCGCCCAGCCGGCGGCGCGCGCGCAGGCGCTGCAGCGCTTCAGGCGGCTGCGGACTGCGGCGGCGGGCGCGCTGGCGGCCGCGCTGCTGAGCGCGTGCGCGGCGGTGGCGGGTGGGCAGCCGGTCCTGTCCCCGCTGCCGCCGGCGCTGCTGCTCGCAGCGGCCGGGGCGGCGGTCGCGTGCACCCGGCTCGACGCGCTTATAGCGCGCTTTGTCTTCACAAATTATGTGCATGCGGATCAGCACTGACATCTTTTTGCGCTGCTGCTGTTCAGAGCTCTCGGCGTCCTGTGGCCAGTGGCGGCCTGGCAGAGCTGTAATGCTGGGCTCAGCCACAAATGGCATACGGGTCAGCAAAGGCGGTGTGCAAGTACCTGAGCAGCGTCTGGTGAACTCATCATGTGTGTCGTGAGCACCGTGAACGCATGTAGCGGTCCTTACTTGGAAGAGATGCGCACGATATGTGGCGTTAGGCAAACACACCGGGTGAGTATTTACATGCATGCGCTCCGCCCTGTAACCACAGGAGGCCGCCGCGATGGCCTGGAACCCTCCAAGGCCCAGGCTATGAAAGTATATAAATAAGCAGGCAACGCGGGTTCGTAGAGGGACTGCCCAAAGCCAAGCTGTCACTGGGGCCAGTCCATAGAACAATATATCAGGTCGCTAGCACGCGCGCTGTGACCTGGAGATGGCAGGCCTCAAGCGTCAGGCGCTCACAGCCCCTGGGAACCTGCTAGTACAAACAGCCCAGTCGGCGCCTCTGCGCGTACCATAAGCGGCTCTACGGACTGCCACCCAAAACGTCCATCTAAGCCAGTTCCTGCTCAGCTTGTCTTCTGTACACCTGCACGGCGGGCGCGCGCGCCCAGGTGCATGCGCTGTCATTTGACAAGCGCAGCCAGGCCAGCACACGCCGAGGGCGCCGCCTTGCCCTTGCGCCCTGCAGCATGCCCGGACAAAACCCTGCGCACACGGCGCAGGCAGTCGCGGCGCCTGCCAGGTTCACAGCCAAAATTTAGACGCGCAGCGGAGGCGCGCCCGCCGCGCCGCGGCGCCCGGTCACGGCGGCGCTGCCACGCGCCGCACGCAGCACAGCAGCTACGTTCCCTGCTGCATCCAGCGCCGCCGCTCCCCAAGCACGCCGCCCGCCCATCTGTTCCCCTGTCAGCCCTTCATCCCGCCGCGCTGCAAACCATCTCCTTGCACTCCAAGGCGCACGGGCCGTCCCCTGCCCGCCACCCCACACCGGGCAGGCAGGGCGGCAGTGCCGCGCCACCAGCTCAGGCACAGCCTCCCCGTCACGCAAAACTTGCCTCTTCTGACCCCGCCGCTTGATGCCCCGGGCGGCCCACATATCGCGTCCGCGAGCGGCTCCGCAGCATGGCAAATGGAAAGCATGCTGCTACCTACTCAACTGCTCGGCCCCGCCCTGCGCCACGAGCGTACATCCCCACTCGCATGAGACCAAAAACGCCGCTCAGGCCCATTCCCGCGGCTGCGCATCCCACTGTCACCCCCTAAGTCACGCCCATAGCTCCCACCAAGGGGTTCTTCGATCTGATCTGCTCCCCTCTGAACTGGTTAGTCAGGCGCTTTCACACGGCGCCCTCTCCTCGCGTCCTTGAGTTCCCAATACATCAGCCGCTGATCCGGGTGTGCATACGCCGCAGCACCGCCGCCGCCGAAGCCTCACGTCCGAGGCTTCTTGTCCTTGCGGCCGCCCGACAGGCCGCCGGTTAGGCGCGCCAGGCCGCGCCGCGCGGCCGCGCCGGCCGCCGCCGAGGCCGCGGCGACGCGCGACGCGGCGTCGCCCTCGTCGCCCGTGGGCGCGGGCGTCGCGGGCGCCGGCGGCGGCGACGCCTCGCCGCGCCCCGCGCCGGGCACGCCGGCGGCGGAGTCCGGACGCGACGCCGGCAGGAACGGAGCCGCG
>JAABUH010004317.1_pt1 | contig 11582 bp, 12 predicted proteins | sample 5559121 | NCBI WGS metagenome assembly JAABUH01 (sample SAMN10711871, study PRJNA513364) | rock metagenome | isolation source: Antarctica rocks | place: Antarctica: Victoria Land, Battleship Promontory nord | collected 2015-12-28 | reverse complement strand
ATACCCCTCCCCAGCGTATCCAGCATACACAATGAGTGTACCTCCTGAAGTGCCACCATGGTACTCAACTGTTATATTGTAGTACCCAATTGGAAGATTAATACTGCCAGTCCATGCAGTGGCACTGCTTGCTGTGGATTTGGGATTGCTCCCATAAGCAGTTTGATTACCTGCACTAGAACGAAACACAATGAGGGCGATTGTTTGGGCCACATGATGCAGGCAAGCTGAAACACAGAAATGAATGGCCATACAGCACACAGTTTTTTGATCACTATGCCACGCTTCTCTGGAATGAGACGTCGACACCATGACATGATGCTGCAAGGTGTCTGGTAGCAGTGCTCAAGATAACCAATGTGGCATACATATCCTTGAGATTTGGCAGAATCCGTACATGTGGCGTCTATGATTATGGTGTTGTTCACCCATAGGCGGGCAGCACTGTCTACATACATCTCAAATATGTAGTCGTTAGCCGTTGAAGCACGCAAATACGAAAAGAGCAGGGCTCCCCAATTTTGGTATGTCCCCTGCAAGTCAGACGTTGCTTGAGATGTCAGCTATGCGTCAAACAAATGAAGATGGAAAAGAATGGTGTTACAGCTGGATTGCACTATGTTGAGCACAGAACCTGCCAGGGAGTTTGCCACACTGCAGAAAACAGTGGGGAAAGAGGCTCACGTTGTCACTCCACCAATCTGGCATGCTGGTAGAATTGAGATAGGGTACCATGAAAGTTTGGTTGGGGGTTGAGCTGGCCCAGTCAGGATAACAGCACTCACACTGACCAGTGTTGCCATTGTTGAGGTACATCTGCAGGGTGACATACAACTTAGCACGCCCAGTCGCTGCATCGATGCTATTCTATAAAACATCAATACGTCTTCGATAGTTTTGCTGTGCAGGTCTTGCTTGATGGTGATCACTGTCGCGCGAACTGACCAGCGTCCTGCACAGTCACCTGCTCTCGAAACCCAGCATACCCTCCGCTGGGTGGAGGAGGCGGAGGTCTGGAGACAGCGGAAACGCTACAGATGAAAGCAAATACCAGCCCGGAGACCAGAACTACCGCAGGTACAGGTGCAAAACTTGCGCCACAAGCGCGAGCCATTGCGGCTGTCTTTCCAAGACATGCAAGTGACGTCGTGTTGCCTCAAAAGCTCAGATATACCGTGTGCCCAAGCGATCATCAGCTCCCGGCCGGCCTGCTCGAGGCATGGGACAAAAATAGCTTTTAGGCTATGACCATGCATATGTATTGGCAATAAATTGATTACAGCATGCACCATGCCATGGTGATCTTCTCTCTATGATCAGGGGTACGTTGGTATCATGCCTAAGGCAGTCATGATTCACGGACTTCACACCGATAGAGGAACTGTTTAATGAAGCAGTAGCATGTGCATCTATTGTGCGCTACCAAGTTGGGTATCTGTCTAGCATGTGCACCTATTGCACACTACCAACTTGGGTTGAAACCCAATAGTTGATACATGTGCACCCACCTTAGAAAAAGCAGGCGCAGTTTTGTGATGGTCTGTTAGCGTGCATCTTGTTGTTATGGTATCTTGGAATGGATTGCCAACTGCTTTCCTGAGTTGATGGACCCAACAACATGTCAACTGCTGTATAAATGCAGTATAGTACCGTATGACCACGTGGTCATGTGCAGAACATTTTTTGAGCGATTGTGTACACGTAACAGTGCGGTAAATTAACCTCCAAGCCCAAATTGACAGGTCAACATGCACATGCCATGGGACTCGCATGGCTTGTATGAATGGATGTGGGTGTCCAAAGTTTGAAGCTCTTGCTAGTCTTGCAGCCTCTTATATAAGGCTACTTGATCTGATCTTCGTTGACAAACAGCCAAGTAAGAAACTTCGCTTTGCTGGGCAGCTTTGATTGCATCACAAGGCTGCATTTCACATGATAACCCAAATAATTCTACCCACTGATGGCAATTATTGGCCCAAACCAGGACAGAGATGAAAATTGCACAAAACACTGATGGCAAAAACTGCAGCAGTCAAGACCTGCATCAAAGGAACTATGGCAGGGCAATCATTGAACCGCTCTCTACTGCAATAAGTGTGTGCTTCTGTGCATGCTGTAGTTCACCGTGATGCGCCCATGGCTCTGCTTCGCGGGGCCTTCAAGGTTGCACCCAAAACCGGGCAAACAAAGAATAGGCATGTCATGAGCAACACCTCATGCACGCATAGGTTTCTGTCTTGTCTGTCTTCCATAACTTCCCTGCTACCACAATTCTGTCACCAGCTGCAAAAGTACGCAGGCTAAGCCCGTCGTTCATTGTGTAAGCCAGGTGTGCATGCGGATGCTGCTCTTTCTTGCCGTTGACACTGATCAGGTCCAGGCAAGAAACCATCAGTCTACTCTGCAAGCTCAATACAGCAAGTCTGCTATCACTTGACAGCTGTGTTTGGACTTCGCTGCTGCTGCCCCCAGACTCCAGCTTGACCAGCACTTGCTTGTAATGCGATGTATCACGCTGGTCCAGAAGATGCTCAGTCTCTGCACAAGCGTCGGCTAAAGCTACGTACCTGAAGCGATAGCGAGTCGAGGTCTGCAGCCAGAGTCAGCAAAAGACAGACAGGCTAGCAGTGAAATAATTGTCGTCGGCCATAACACACTACGGTATGTTACCTGACTTAAGCATGTCAAGAGGCTCGGACGCTCTCATGCTAACGCAAGGTTTGAATGACAATGTGCTCGACGCCTGGAATCCAGGCCCTGGATGACCAGCTGCCTAGCTGTCTGCATTTTAGTTTCCAGCCACAAGGCGTCCAAAACCTGAAACCGAGAAACACTAGAATGTTAAACTCAATCTCATGAGCACTGTATGAAATGACCAGACTACTGAAGAATCACTGATCAAAGTTCAGCTTAGATGTGCTCTAACTGGCAACTCACGGAATGCCTAGCTGGACACATGAACTTGTTCAACCGAAAATGCATGCCAGTGCATTGCAAGCTCAGCCACTAACAATTGCTAACTACAACCTGCCCTAGAGACCCTTTTGGTCTCGTGTGACTACTGTGAAAAATGCAGCCAGGTTGAAATACCACTGCTGACTACACCCTGTCCTAGAGACCCTCTTGGTCCCATGTGACTACTGTGAAAATGCAGCCGTCAAAAGACTGTCAACACAAATGACAATCTGCACTGCCAACACAAAGTGTGCAATAACGCGTGCAGAACCTCAGCCAGAGTCTGCGCCTCCTTGAGTGTTGTCATAATAGCGACCAGCACAATGTACTCCCTTGCAGACCACTGCCAAGACTGATAGTGTGACTGCTGAGGGGTCTAGCTTGTGCCCTGAATAGTACTTTCTTGGTGCTGTGAAGGTCGAGGATAGAAAGCCCTTTCTGTCGCCATATGGATCTGTCTTAAAACAGGCATTTGTCCCCACCCCAAGACAGGACGCCTGCAACCTTCTCGTCGGCTTGTTTGCCTTCTGTCTGCGTATTGCTGCGCCTGCTATCCGCAGTTAGCACTCTTGAGACAGGATATCTGTGACTCTGTGGTCGTCTTGATAGCCATCTGTCTGTGTATTGCTGCGCCTGCTATCCGCAGTTAGCACTCTTGGGACAGGCTTCTGTCTGCACTTGGAGGCAGGCATCTGTCTGCACCTGTCTGACAAGCATCTGTCTGCACCTGTCTGACAGGCATCTGTCTGCATCTGTCTTACAGCAGGCTGGCCTAAGCTCCTGAAACTTCACCTGCCAAGGAATGCCAACAAAGTCAACACTTGCTCACAAGCCTGTCAGCCGTTGAGCCCAGGCTCTGCTGCAGCTCAAGGGCAGACCATCACAGCGGAAAGAGTGTACGAGGGGTACAGACAGTCAGTGACAGCAAAAATCTCAAACTTGACGTGTTATGTGAGACCAGCATCCAGATGTTTACCCCTCAGCAGCTTGCCACTGCAGAGCTAGCAGACTTCTGCAGAGTGCTGAAGTCACCAAAGTCGGTAAAAGAGATACAGTGTACAGTGCTTGGGGTAGGCTGCTGTCAAACAGCAAGCACAAATATACACTGCTGTAATGCATGAACTGGAGTCCATGCCAGGTGACTTGTCTCCAAAGCTTTGCATCATGGCCTTTGCACAAACTCTGAGTCGTTTCTCAACCTGCAGGTATGTTATGAAAACTCATTCTCGCATGCAATTAGCATACAAATGACATGTACCTGGCCACACAGGATGCTATACAACAGTGCAATTCTGGCGTACATACCTGACCTCCTTGAACAGATGACATCTCTGACTGCAGACGTTTGAACATTGCACATATCCGGGCTGCTTTGGCATGCTCATCAGCGACTTGGTTCACCCATTCTGTATAATTGTGAAGCAGCCTACTTGTGAATGGAATAATTGTAAGACGCTGAGGAGTGCTAGCACAATCGTGATCGCTAGTCATGTTCGTGCAGTACATGCACAGGATTGTGTGGCTTGCAATCAACCTAAGACGGGTGACAGAGACTTCCTTCTGCAGCAAGTACACATGTCATCCGTCAGGGTGCTTGACAGCTGCTCAATTAGGGGGCACCTATTATCATGTTGCTGACCAGGAGGCCTAAATTGCCTATCGTCTCGGCTCTGTACTTTTGAAGCAGCTCTATTGGTAGGAGACATCACCACCTCAGCTGCAATCGAGTTCACAGGTCTAGGCCTCTTGGAGCCACTGCTGGAAGTTGGTTCAGGATTTGCTGATTGCTTAGCTGCAACTGATGCCTTATCAGCTGTTGAGACATGGATTGTCTGGTCATTTATTGGCTGTGTTGTGTTAGGGGTGCAAGGTGGTGAAAGGTAGGTGTCAAGAGTCCCGACTTGAAGCTGCTTGGCTGTCCAGCAGCTGTCTGCTTCAGCACAAGAGGCGCATCATCAGGCATGGCAGCAATCTGGCCGCTGGTCAACTGCTTGCAGGCAACAACAGTGTCTGAGCAATGATGCCTGTACCTGAACCGATTGTGCAGAGCTGCATGGTACAAATCGAGATGTGATAAAGTTTGGCATCAAATTCAGTGCTTGCCATACTGCATACTTTCTCAGTGGCAGAACAAATGCAATGTTAACAACATTGTCTGATGTGTTGCTGGTAACATACTGCTTTTAACACACCTCAAACACTCTCTTGCTCAAGGAGTCTGGTGTTACTACATGATCATTGGCCTGAATTGCAACCAGGACCTCTGTTTTTGTCATCCGTCTGGCCGGCTGAGTGTCAAGGGCGTGTCATTGCACTGCCCCTGCTTAGTGCAGCCGATGAACTGAAGCATGCCATGCTGAGCTGTGAACACACATGCTTTCCGGCAAAGCACACAGGCTATAGCTATGAACCGTGATAGATGTCATGCCGCCAAGAGTAAGCCCTCTCAAGTATACAAAGAGAGTACTCTGGTAGCGCATAGCCGGAGAAGCGCTCCTTTGACTGTTGGCTGCGCCTCGCAGTCTGGGCTCCACCAGAAGTGCGGCAGATGTGCAGCTTCTGGGGCTGACTGCCCCTACAGCATGTTGCAATTTCAATGGTACACTTGCACCTTAGCAGCTGCAGATGGCATACATGTTTTGCTGTGCTGCATCAATAATGCCAAGTGAAACAGCACAAATTCCATACAGCAAAGAGGCAGCAGCTTTGTGAGTGGCCAGTAATGTGTGCAGATGGCACACAGCAAACAAGGCAAGAACATTGGATTTCAGGTTGAGATGGTGCCACAAAGCGGGAGCACCAGAACAAGTGAGAGGTACCGGCTCAAGTTTGAACACCAAGCAGACTGGGGCTTACCGCCAGGTGCTTACTCTGCATCTCAGCAGCATATCTGTTCTTGATGCTGGCCGGCATGACAGTGCAGTCTTTACACCAAAAGCACAACAGGTTCAGCTACCACACCTTCAGTGCACCTGTCACAATGCCAGAGGCACTGCACAGCATTCAATCCAAAGCAGCCCTCCTAAGTTGACCGGATCATTCAAAGGAGCTTTCATTTGTGATTGGACGCGGCATAGCTTCTTAGTCCGTCTTTTCTCAATACAGGGGCTGGGTGTGTTGAGGAGACAGGCTTCCGTATGCAAGATTGGATGCAGCGTTTTGCAGAGACTGTGCAGGACACAACTGTAATGGATAATGCCAATCGGTGCCTATTCAGAGAGCTAGATGACAGGTACAGAGGGTACTCATTGCCCTGTAGCTGCATAATGTTCGACTGATGATCCTGGTTTGGGGGGGGGACCGGGGGGAGGTTTGGGGGGGGGACCGGGGGGAGGTTTGGGGGGGGGGGACCGGGGGGAGGGGGGCATTGCAATGAGCTCATGGTGGCATTGCAGTGAACACATGTTGGCAGTGCAGCAAGACAGTTCCTGGTATGATAGCATATCATACTACTGTCATGCAGGAGACCGTCAGTGCAAGGTGGAGCCAACAACAAGCGTACCTTCACTGCCAGCACCTCATCAGTAAGTCAGACACGACCGCACTGCTCAATGTTGCGCATTGCATAAATTCTATTCCGTGCACGCTGAGGAATGTAACCTGGTGCCCCTGCTGACAGCTCTATCAAAGTGGAGCAAACTTTGTTGTATGTTTGTTGCAACTGCATCCGCACAAGCAGCTGCTGCCTTGCTGGTCCATGCTGGCACAGCTACTTCTGCTTAAGATGAATTTTGTGTTGTACAGGATGTCAGCAACAAGAGCTCTGTGCGCAAGGCACCTTCCAATGGAGCAAAGCGCAGACAAGTAGAGGTAACGGAAATTGCAGGACTTTGCAGAAGGCCTTGATACCTGGTCATGCCTTGCGCGTGCGTCTCAGCTCCATAAACACAAATCCTGAATTGTCATTTCCAGCCTGGCTGCAGCTTTAGTTCATTGCAAACAATCTGTGCTATGTAAGGGCGTCTTTTGAACTTTAGCTTATTGCTATGCAGGAGTTTGAGGCAGACAGACTGACCAAAAAGGATCGTGACCTTCTGATACAACCGGTTGTAAAGAAAGCAGAGGTTAGCTGGCGCATCTCCCACATCCAGCTTGTCATCTTATACACCTGCAAACCAAATAGGCTACATTGTCACAGATGCCGCCTTGACCACTGCTACCAATGCTTTTGTTTGCCCTGTGCCTGGTCTTTCTGAACAAGGAAGTTAATCAACAAGGATGGAAGTCAGCACAAAAGTGTAGCCTTCACATTGAAATCAAAATGTGTGGTACCTCACGCTGCCAAACAGGGTTCAGGCTGTCAAGTGACCTGTTTTCTGCTATGCCGTTGTAACCATTGACAAAACATGCTGTGGTTTGATGCAGATTTCAGACCTGAAGGACCAGGCAGCACAAAAGTCAGGGAGCAAGCGCGACAGGCTGCAGCTTAGTGCCTCTGAGGGCGCCAGCCCTGAACAAATCTTGCAATCTGTCAAGGCATTGTTATCAGCTTTGAAGACATGGAAGCCTGATGATGCAAAGGACCCAGAAGATGTAGCAGTCATAAATTATCCAAAGGCTGCTCATGTCCAGCAGCTACTCACAAAGCTGAAACCTGAGTTGAAAGGTGACTTTGTTGGCTGGCTTGCCGCCATTGGGCAGCTGCATCAGCCAGTTCAAGACATTGAGATCACAGATGAAGAGGTGTTGGCAGCCAGAGTCCAAATGCAAGCTGCAATGTGTGCACATAAAGACAAGCATCAGTCCAAGCTACAGCAGTTGGTGGCTCAGGCTGAAGAGCTGTGCCAAAGCATGCAGCAGTGCTTGCATGAGTCAGATGAGGATGCAGAGAATTTGAGGGACAAGATCAAACTGGTGAGGCAGCTGGAAGGCCAGCAGCAGGTGTTTAAAGAGGCTCAGCACATGATACGCCCTGAGGCCCGGCAAGCAGCTTTGTAGAAGATAGATGACTGGATAACTTCTCGCTTGTCACAGGTTGATGATGTAAGACTGTAGCTTAATTGTATAGTAATCTAAACAAGCACATTGAGTGCATTGCTGAGTGACGGGGTTCAGCAATGCAACCAGCCTTTGAGGAGCATGCTTTGAACAATGTATGCACAATGTGTGTACAGTGCTTTCTAACTTTGTTTTGGTTTGTGTTTATCCTGACTTGTTTTGAAAATGATTGAGCGCCTTGTGAGTTGTTTTTGCTCTTGACACTGCAAGCTTTGTTTGTTGCGATAGGCTTTGTGAATAGACGATGATAATTGCTGTCATAACATTCAAACAACTGTGTGACTCAGGCTATTGAAATCGTCAAAGCTTATGGCCTTGTCACGGCCCCAGTATGCCATTCTGTACTTCATCCTGCAACACTGCGCAACGGGGAGCTGCGCTGGCACAGAGTGTATGAGTGCAGAGCGTACTGTTGGGCTGGAATCATGTCAACACAGTTGACTCTATGCCAGAAGAGACGCTTCACCGACACATTGGTGTGTGCACATTGGTGTGTGCAAGCACTCTATGATACACGTTGACAGAAATGTAGCAGCTCATCAGACAGAGGCAATACAGGAACATCTGATGTACATGTGCAAGCTGCATGGACCTAACAGTCCCCCACGAGCTTCTTGGCGTGTAAGCTATGTGCACTATCACTACATTATGTTTCGGCCTCAAATGCATTTGCTGCTGTCCCTGTGCAGACTGTATTAGGTACCAGCAGCTCAGCGGCATACCAACACACACTGACACTACCCTTGCTCTGCAACAGGATACATGTGACGGGCACAGTGTGCAGACATGACTCAGCACTTACTGTTGTACAGCTGAACTGTCATGTTGTAGTTGTTTGTGTTACGTTTTGTTTTGGCTCTGGCATGCCACCTGCTGCGCAGCAGGTGTTTGTTGTCCAGGGTTGCGCCAACATTTCATAGGTGCAGCAGATCTGTGTGCATACAGTTTACTTTGTAGCCCTCAGACTTAGAACCTTGGCTGCTGATGTGCTGATCACATCCAAGCAAACCCTTTGTGTGGTCACAGCTGGCAAGCCATGGTATTCGGCAAAGTTAGGATTATGAGTGGGTGCCCAAAGTGCTCAAAAGTGATCCAATCACACTCAATCAGCAGACAACCAAGCTTGACACAGAGCAAGCACCCTGCAATGATGGAGTTTGCGGAATCGGACAGCATGGCTTGATCCTGACAAAACCACAGCAGGAAGCCGCAAGATGGTGCACTGGAGTTGTACTAACTGCCCAAAAGGTCAACCACACCTGTTTGTGGCACCTCCCTCTAACTGGATGTGCCACAACAGCGGTTGCCCCTGTTGTGCCAACAAAAAAAGCTTGCATCTGCAACTCGCTGCCGTCATTGTACCCTGCGCTGGCTGCAGAGTATGACACTGCAAAGAATGGTGTTGGGCCTGAGCAGGTCCTGTCAAAGTCCAACAAAATAGCCTTCTGGAAGGATGCAAATGGGCACACCTGGGAACAAAGTCCTGATAACCGTACTAAGCCAGAAAAAGATAGACACAAGCGAGCAGCAATCAGGCCTAGGCTCAAGCAGCAAGCCTAGTCTGACTTGCTTTGACTGTGCCTTTGTGGCAATGTAACTCCCTTTGGTATGTGTTTCACCTTGTGTCATCGTCATGTCGAAGTTGGTATATAGTCAGTGATGACAGCCTCTTATTGACTTGAAGTGATAAATGTCTTAGCACAGATATTGTTGGGTGTTTGACACGATTATTTTGAAGCATTACCTGCTTATCTTGCATCAAGCGTCTGTGACTTGCTTATGCAGTAAATGTACATATACTATGGCACCTCTCAGCAGCTGGAAGGGTCAATGACACACATTTAATGGCAAGCATTAGCAACTAACAACTGGCAGATTGCCTCCAGCAGCTTTGCCTTACTTGGCACGCTGTGGAAATATTTCAGAAATACAGACTGCCATAAAAGGGCATCTTGTTCGTTCTAGCAACCTGTACTTTATCTATTTCTACGAACTTTGAGCCGCCTTCTGGTTTGCGGACCTGCTGCATCTTGCACGCCTTCCTCTGCACACACAAGTCAGACGTCACAGGCTGTATCAGCACGGCATGCAACAGCGTGAAGCTTTAGTCAGATGCCACAAACATCCACACCACACTGTCAATACAGATCAAGGTGATGACAGAGCAGTGATGCACCTGTGGAGCACATGATATATGGTAGGCTGCCATATAGCACAAGTCACACGATTTGCGTGGAAATTTTTGAAGCAAGACCAGGCATGCGAGTATTCTGACCTATGGGCTGTACAGCGGGTGCAGGAGGGTCGGCAACAGGCAGTGCAGCATCAGCAGCCGCCTCTCGTGCGTCATCTGGCAAAGGTGCATCAATGGCTTGCATGAACACCCTACTCAAAGGCTTGCTGGCTGGGAATGTTGGCTGCATTGCACATTTTGTATATTCAGCCTGAGAAAGGCAATCATGCAGCCAATTGCTGTAGAAGAGCGGTGGCCAACAGCGTCTTGTCAAGTTGTCATGCAGTGTAGGTGTGATGACCCAGTGCCTTGAGGGGCTGTCACAGAAGCCCTGCCAGATGTTGATTTGGGTCATGTGGCCATGTGCTGAGTTTTTAAAGTGAGCTGCATTTCAAGTGCAGCGATACAGTCATGGAGAGCTGGCAGAAGCTCAATGCATGAGTGTCAATCGTTGCCATGACATCTGCAATACAACCAAATGCTCGTCTCATGCATCGTCTCATGCATTGTATGGATACACGCGTGGCTTAGCACTTGCCTGAGCATTTTGCCACAAAGGCGCTGGGGCATTGCCTGCCGGTGCAGGCTTGCTTGCCGCAGGCTCTTCAGGTGCTGCTGCACTTGCCTGCCTGCTAGCTTGCAGTGGCACACCTGGCTCTTGCTGCGCTGTCTTAGCTGGCTGGACTGCAACTGCTGGCAGCATGACTGCCAGCTCTGCTGCTTCTGCCTGCTGAGCTATGTCTGCCACATGTTCCTGCTGAGCTGTGCTTGCCTTCTGGACAGCTTCTGCAGCAGCAGCTTCCTGTGCCGCAGCCGAATGCTTCTGCATTGACATTCACGCTCAGTGGTTGGGTCAGCTGGTCAGCTGCGTCCATAGTGCACGTTGTACAGATACAGATTGTACAGAACATCAGTCATAATGCAAACAAAATCGTATCGCAAGGGATCAGTAGGTTCTGGTCACCACTCAGGCATGGTATACAAGCCACTGCTTTTTCGCAATTGCTCTGTTGGTGCTGCTTGTGGCGGGTCTGATTGCACTGCATATCTCAACGGAGTCGCATTCAAACTTTGTACACAACGCACGTAAATGACAAACAGACCTTTAGAGCAAGTTGCGACTGACCTGGAGGAGATTTGAGTCCCAACCAGACGCAGCAGAAGCTTGTGCACCTGCATTGACATGCACACAAATCAGCGTGCCATGTCAATATCACTGAGGGGTCCCAATACTCCAAAGGTGGTGCCCCAACATGTGTATGCTCAGCTCAGTTGCTGAGTTCATCACTCAGCTGTGCTAGACCTCCCACTGGAATAAGCAAATGCAGGATGGCACTGACACACCACAGATACCAATGCAATAGCTACAGACAAAGGCCACTGACAGCTGCATGAA
>JAABUH010004314.1_pt1 | contig 11587 bp, 22 predicted proteins | sample 5559121 | NCBI WGS metagenome assembly JAABUH01 (sample SAMN10711871, study PRJNA513364) | rock metagenome | isolation source: Antarctica rocks | place: Antarctica: Victoria Land, Battleship Promontory nord | collected 2015-12-28 | reverse complement strand
CATTGTGGCTGGCATGCAGTTCGCAAGCCACTGCCGGGCGGGCACGCACCGGGTAGGATGAGGCGGCTGTTCTGCCGCTGCTGCTCGTTGCCTTGGCCAGGCAGTATTATCCGTCGGTCGCGGTTGTCCCCTGCGCTACGGCATGTGACCACGGACGCGCCTGGCCTGCCCCGCGAGCGGTCTGCCCTGCCACATTCAGCCAGGCACGGCCTGCTGTGAGACAGGCTGCCGCGCATAGTGTCGCACTCCTGCAGCACTCCTCCTGCAGAGTCTGTGCTACCTGCACCTCTGCAACCTTCGTGAGGCAGTCTTGTCCAGAGGCCTTTGCGGGCGCCATCCTTGAAGGAGGTCCAGGGCAGGGCGCAGAGCAGAAGAAGAAGCACGTGAAGAGTTTCTGCAGAAACTGCACGTGAACGCTTGCCGGGAACGAGTCGTGACTGGCAGTGCTGTGCGCACACTTTGTGGAAACAGTTGGCAGTCTGGGTGCAGCAGCGATGGCAATGCAGCTGCTGTCGCGGCAGGCTGCGGCGCCTGGCTCGTGCAGCGCACTGCAGACGCGGCAGCCTGTGCGTGCCTGCCTGACGGCGCCAGCAGCTTCGCAGCTCAGGCCCCAGCAGAGGTGCGTTTGCAGGCGGCCAGCCTCCGCACAGCGCAGGCAGCGGCTCTGCGCTGTGCGCGCGGCCATCGGCAGCGCCGGGCCGCCTTGGGCTGCCGCCGACGCGCGGCTGGTCCTGGAGGACGGCTCCGTTTGGCTGGGGCGGGCGTTTGGGGCGCGCGGGACGCAGCTCGGTGAGGTGGTCTTCAACACCTCGATCACGGGCTACCAGGAGATCCTGACAGACCCGTCGTACAAGGGCCAGTTCGTGGTGTACACGCACCCGCACATTGGCAACGTGGGCGTGAACTTTGGTGCGCAGCTGCCCTACATTAGGTCTGGCGCCCGCTGCGCACAGGCGCAGGCGCAATACGACTTGCGGATTAAGTGAGAAGCGTGTGCTACAGAGCTGCTTGGCCGCTGAACCAGCGTCCCAACAGCAGCCTCCCGGCCGATGTGCCGCTGCGTGCGCGGTGAGATTGATTTTCCATACTGACACGTCCATGTTTTGCACCCTTCATCGCTGTCAGGACGTGACGGGCTTTGTTTGGGCTGCATCAAAGCGCGTGGGAGCGCAGACCGTTCTTGAGGTGGCTGCTGGCGTTGCAATGTCCTATGCATGGCGCAGGGGACATGGAGTCGGAGAAGGCGCACGTGGGGGGGATCGTCGTGCGCGACCTGTCGTGCGTCGTGTCAAACTACCGCTCCACAAAGACGCTCGACCAGTACTGCAAAGAACAGGGCGTAGTAGGTGCGGACACTCTGTCAGCCTGCGCGCCCGTCTGTGGACTGTCAGTATGAGCCCACCTGTGTCCTCGCATGACACTTTATTTGGGTGCTTTGCTGTGTTGCTGGTGTCACGTGTGTAGTGTTACATAAGGTTTGAGCATCTGCCTATGTTACAGCCCAGCAATGTTGCCAAATTTGCATGTATATGGATTTGCCATTAGTTAGCATGAGCACATCCACCCCAGCTGAAACGGGGTTGGTTGGGGGCCCAGGCATTGCCAATGTGGACACGCGCGCCATCACCATGCGCCTGCGCGACACGGGCTGCCTGAACGGTGTCATCTGCGACGACCTGAGCGTACCTGTCGATGACCTGGTGGCGCGGTGTAAGGGCTGGACCATCGTCGGCAAGGATCTCATCAAGGAGGTGCGGCCGCGGGGCTTGCAGCACTGGAGCTTTTGCCATGCAATTTGCGGTTGGCAGAGTTCTCAGCCCTTCCTAGACCGAATATGCCTGGTTGTTAGGGGCATTGGGCGCTGTGCGCAGGTATATGGTTTGCAGCGTGCGGCCTGCTTGCATGCCAGACACGGTGTGAGGAGAATTAGCGCAGGGGGAAACATGTTTTTGTAGCTGTCTCTGCACCTGTGGGAGTATGCGTGTCTTGAAGTCGGCTGACGCTGGCTGCTGACAGGTATCCTGCAAGGAGCCGTACGAGTGGAAGGACCCCACGGAGGACGAGTGGGAGTTCAGCCCCATGGCGCGCGCCTCCAACGGCGCCAAGCCCTTCCACGTGCGCGCACGGCTTGCTTCTCCCTTCTCACCTGTCTGGCAAGACCCTGCGACGTGCGCCGATGGTGCACTCATGCAAAGCTTTCTGTGGGCTTGTGTCTGGTTGTGCCGTATGTGCTGTATTGCCACAGACAAGATGTAGCACCAGGCATTCCGGCAAGCGTTTGGCAGGGTCGGCCACAGCGGGCCTGCGCGCACATGAGCCCTGCGAGCGTGCCTGCAGGTGGTCGCGTACGACTACGGCATCAAGCACAACATCCTGCGGCGCCTGGCAGCCTTCGGCTGCCGCCTGACCGTCGTGCCAGCGGACTACCCCGCGCAGAAGGTCCTGGAGATGAACCCCGACGGCATCTTCCTGTCGAACGGGCCGGTGCGCGCCGCTTTGGCTGTGGGCGCTGCCAGGCAGGCAGTGCAAGTTGCCAGCTTGGCCTGGCTGCTGTCACATGACGATGATGGGGGACGCTCTGCCGAGCGTGGCGGGCAGAGTGCCTCGCGGGACAGCCCACGGCGGGCAGGACATACGGCGCCGTCCAGCCAAGCCGCACTTGCAGCATCAAAGGAGAGTGCGGATGAACAAGGCCTGGCAGTGACACGAAGAAGGCTGGAGAGCAGGGCAATCAATCGAGCGTGCTCACGCTGGGGCCCCGCTGCCTGCAGGGCGACCCGAGCGCGGTGCCGTACGCGGTGAAGAATGTGCAGGAGGTGCTGGGCCAGAAGCCCGTGTTTGGCATCTGCATGGGCCACCAGATCCTGGGCCAGGCCGTGGGCGGCGCCACCTTCAAGCTCAAGTTCGGGCACCACGGGGGCAACCACCCCATCCGCTTCAACGACACCGGTGCGCGCCGCTGCCCCGCCCGCCCGCGCTTCACGCAGCACCCACGCGTGGGGTCAGCTGCAATGCAACCTGCTGGCGCTCTCCGTGAGCTTACATGCATTGGTTGTGGAGAAGCGGCGCATGTGGGTGGGCTGAGCGGTAGGTAGCATGTGATACGCTTGCATGTCAGCATGCTGTGACGAGTTTGGTCATTCGCAGTCGCAGAGGCCTTGCATCAGAGCGTTGTGAGCATGCTGTAGTATGCGTCGAAGCGGACAGAATGCATTCAAGCTGTCTGTAAGCAGTGTGCACGTTGCTTGGAGCAAGGGCACTTGTGGCAAGATTGATGCATGCTGAATGTACAGGGTCATTGTCACGGCGACAGCAGTTTGCCGGCACCCGCGCAGGGCGCATCGAGATCAGCGCGCAGAACCACAACTTTGCAGTGGACCCGAAGACGCTGCCCGCGGACATTGAGGTCTCGCACATCAACCTCAATGACGGCACGTGCGCGGCATGCTCGCGCGGCCGCTCAAGGCCATGGGCATCCAGTATCACCCGGAGGCGTCACCCGGCCCGCACGATTCCGACGTGTGCTTTGAGCAGTTCATCGAGATGATGAAGGCGGAGCGCGGCGTGGCGGTTGCGGGCGCGGCCTGAGGGGCCTCAGCTGGTCTGTTGACCGTGCGCCTTCTGTCGGGTCTTGCCATGCGGCGGATGTGCAGGTCTTGCCAAAGTGCTGCGTAGAGGGTCTAGCTATGAGTCAGGTGCACGTGGTTGACCGCAGAGGTGTCTGGGAAGGGAACATGCTGGGGAGTCTGAAGTAGAAATTGCTATGTCCTTGCCTTCAGACGTCACCGGGCACTGGTTGTCCGTCACCCCAGTTCGCTGTGATTATGGTGATTTTGCATAGAGGCGGGCCACTTGAGGCAGGGAGTCGGCAGGTGCGTGGGGGGCAAAAGTGCTGGCTGGACGACGGGGCAACTGCGCTTTGCAGACGTACCTGCATCAGGAACTACCTTGCAGATTGTAAAGCACGTGCGGACCGGGTCGCATATATTGGTGCACGTGGAGTTGTCCGCTGGGGCATACCCAGACGACGACTGCAATTGCGTTATGGACTCCGGGAGAGAGGAGGGGACTTTAGGGTATCAGAGAGGCAGGTGATGCTGTGTTGGACACCCTGCGTGTTGCACATCCTGCAGGCGGAGAGTGTAGTGCATGAGAGGCAAGGGATGGGTCTTGAGCACTGCTTGGCGTGCAACATCTCTGCTCATGTTCATATGCGAACGTAATAAGCTGTGGTGGAGGGCAATGCAGGCTCAGTGAGTGAAAGCGCTTTGCGCACAGGGCATGTAATTGGTATCTGCTGCTGTAGTGGCCGTTCACAGCCAGTTTCGAGTTTGCCAGAGCTGGCATATGTGGCAACTGTGAATGAGTGCAAAGCCTGGCAGGTGCTGTCATGTGCAGGTCCGCAAAATTGGACTGTTGTTTAAACATAGTAGACATGAGAACTGACGTCTCTATACAGTACGTACCTCAGTCCTGCGTGTTCTACTCAGCGCACTCCCGTGTGCCGCAGCGCTTCTCAGTCACATTTGTACAGCACTAATACTACACCTAGTTGATGCGCAGGCGCAATGTGCCGCAATGAATGTCAATTTGCAGCAGCTGCGCCCATGCAGCGCCTCTATGATTCACCTGAGACACCATCATAGCTGTGAAATGATGTGCCGGGGCAACAGCTTATGACCACGGATGATCATGTCGCTCCACAGCTGCTAAACCAAGCACTGTGCTTGTGTCAAAGCAACTTTGCATGTTTCAAGTGCTGCACAGTCAGCTAAAGAGGGCGCCTGCATGGCGGCATGCTGCTGCCGCCACCTCACTCTCTCCTCATTGCTTAGGGGCTCTCAGCAGATGCAGCGTGCGGGCCTGCACGCAGCAAGAGCGTCCCTGAGCGGCAGGCCAGGGGTGTCACTGGACCTCGGACGGCATCCAACCACGCGCAGCTCTAGTCCCCTGCAAATTGTACACACCTGGTTTTGCACGCACGTGTCTCGGGTTTTTCAAGCACATGCAAGCCTAGCACGAATATCACTAAGGTGACAGCCTTGGACATTGACTATCGAAACCAACCTCATGCTGAACGCACTGCGGCACCGTCAGACAACTGAGCAGGACACTACAGTTACGCAGAACCATGGGTCCAAGGTACTGCCTGTTAGCACGCGGCCTCACCTGCCACAGGCTGGTGGCGCACTCACGCTTGACGCAGTCCCTCCTTGTTGCTCGCCCACAGCAACTCTGTCTGATGACTCTGCTGCACCAACCAGAAGTCAGGAGCACATCCTCACTGCATGGTAGTTGGCTTTTGGCGCTGAAACAAAAGCAGGTATGCAAGGCATATCTGCTTTATATAGGCACACATGCTTTTGACACCCACCTCTGCACCCCTCACTCGCGCCGTTTGCTGCCTCTCGGAGGATGCGCCTGCGTAGAGTATGAGAGCCAGGCGGACACGGCGAGCAGAACAGTTGGGACAATAACCGCAGCAATGAAGAACCAGCTTACTGGCAGGAACACAAGCGCAAACACAAGCACTGCCACTATCAGCGCAGTGAGGTTGCTATTCATCTAGTAGCTGCCTTCCCTGCTGCTCAGCCAAGCCATCACAGCTCTCAGATACAACTGGACACCAACCACTGAGGGCTGTCAGGCGCTCCTCGGTCGACTCGGCACTGAGTTAACCAATTAGGCTCCAGGCACCCTTGAGGGCCAAGGCTTGCGACCGCACTGGGGAGCAAGAAGGAAAAAGCAAGTCGGTTAGAGTCAGCATAGCAGGCAACCGATGCAAGGGCTCGTGCGGGATACGCGGGTTCTCTAGGAGGTAGTGCCAGCAGAGTGCAGAGGAGAACGTGAGGCACACTACTTGACAGGCGCCATGGTCTGCATACGGCCGGCCACGGTGGATGACCTGCTGGCTATGCAGCGGTGCAACCTGCTGTGTCTGCCGGAAAACTACCAACTCAAGGTGTGTCTGGCCTCAGTTTGTTTCTCTGGCGGTGCCATGCGCTGGTCTTGACAAGCGCTGATAAGCAAGTGATGCTGACACGTGAGAGCCTGCACGCGCAGTACTACTTGTACCACACCTTATCTTGGCCGCAGCTGCTGCACGTCGCCGAGGACTACAACGGCAAGATTGTCGGCTATGTCCTGGCAAAGATGTGCGCCCGCACTGCCAGTGCCGGCTGACCTGCGCTGCGCTTGCCGACTCTGCCCAAACCAACTGTGGCCTGACCCACCTGTCAGGGAGGAGGACGCGGCCGAAGTGCACGGCCACATCACTTCGCTCGCAGTGGCGCGCACGCACCGCAAGCTGGGCTTGGCCACGCGCCTCATGATGGCAGCGCGTGCGGCGCCCCTCTGCGCGCCTTTCCCGGCAGGCTTCTTATAGAGTCTGAGCAGCTCACCGTCTGGCGGCTGCCCGCAGACCAAGCCATGGCGGACGTGTTTGACGCCGAGTACGTGTCGCTGCATGTGCGCGTGACCAACAAGGGCGCCTTCCACCTGTACACGCAGACGCTGGGCTACGAGTGCGGGCCCCTCCTTCACGCTCGCAGCAGGGCGGAAGCAGCCCTTGCTTGCTGGGGCGGGCGCGCGAGCTCGGCCTGCACCCCCGTGGTCCTTGCTGACGCGCTCGGCACGCCCTGCGCGCAGCATCAACGACAGGGAGGCAAAGTACTATGCGGACGGCGAGGACGCGTACGACATGCGGAAGAAGTTGAAACCCGCAAAGGCGAAGGCGGAGGACGGCAAGGCCCTGGCCCGCAAAGCCAAGGCGTGACTGTCAGCTGTTCTCAGCTGCGCAGACGAGTTTGGGTAAGGAAAGCGCGCTGCTTTGCTGGGTGGTCGCGGTGTCGGAGCGTGCGCACGGCTCGAGGGTTTCCTTGGCTGCAAGCAGCGTGTTATCGCAGGCATAGCTTTATAAAGGGTCCGGCACACCTCGCATGCCTCGCATGGCATGCAGGCTGAAAGGACTGTGTCACAAACTGGGTAGAGGGAGGCACCAAGCAACACGTCCGGGACCTGTGCTGCAGGACATCTGCAGCGGTGTCGTGCTCGGTGACGGTGCTGTTACAGGCGCTAGCTGCTCTCATGCAAAAGCTGCTCTCTGTGCTCTTCCGCAAAGCACAACACACAGGAAGGGTGGACAGACAGCGAGGTACTTCACCCAGGTGGCTCGCCGCCGCCAGGTTCGGCTGGACCAGGGGGACTTGTGACGGCCTGGGACGCCCCCGGACCGAGGGCCTCCCGGAAGTCCACCCCTGTCAGCGGGCAGACATGCGGGTCGCCCTTGCGCAGGCACCGGTAGCAGACGAGCACGCCGTTGGGGAACACGGCGCTCATCTTGGTGCCGATGTGCATGTGGCACACCCGGCACGCGCGCTCCTCCGTGACGACCACCCGCCGCGACATCAGCTGGCGCACGCGCGTGCGCGCCCAGTCACCCCCAGGTCGACCGCAGGTGGCTGGCTGACAATTGGAAGCTGGCTGTCTCGAGCACCTGGCAGCGATAGACAGTGCTGCGGCACCCAGCACGCCCCCCGGTCGTCACCGAGCACCCTAGGGACGCACTTGCGCACGCGCAGGGTTCCAAAGTCAGCACCTGTAACTGCCCTATCCAGCGCCTCAGACAGTGAGCAACGCTGGCTGCACACGCGCAAGAGGCGAAAAGCGAAGCCGAAGCACGCAGGTGGGCAAACGCGCAACGCCTGCGCTGCTCCTCGTGGGTTTCAGCCTGTGACCCGCGCACACCTCGGCGCGCTCGGCGGCCGCGGACAGGTGGCACGCGCGGTGCAGCGCGCGCGACAGCGACCCCGCGCGGCGCCGGTGCAGCGCAGTGCGCATCATGGCCGCCAGCGTGTCGGCCGCCAGCGCGAGCGGCATCTCCGGGTCCAGCGCGTCCAGCACGCGCCGCGGGTCCAGGTGCGCGCCTGCGCTCAGGGATTTATCAGGGTTCAGGATCACTGCTTGTACGGCGTGCCCTGGGTCTCTGGCATCCGAATGCGCTCGCTGGAGCGCGCGCGCCGCCGCCATGACGGTCGTGAGCGCCTGCGCTTCCACTGCGCGCCCCCGGCATGGGTGCGTGTGCACGCCGGCATGCACGTCATCAGCGGGGCAAGAACGAGCGAAGCTTCCACCTCATCTGCCCAGCAAGGTGCGCCCCGGCCGCACCCTGCGCGGCGAGCAGGTGGCAGGCCTCCGCGTACAGCGGCGGCCGGCCGTCGCCGGGCCGCAGCAGCGCGTCCAGCAGCGCCAGGTGGCCCTCGCCGCGCGCCCAGCGCGCGCAGTACGCCTCCGCCGCGCGCATGTCGCCCAGCACCAGCGCCAGCACGCGCAGCGCGGCGCCGTGGTCGCCCAGCTGCGCAGCGCCCCCCCCGGGCGCCTCAAACATCCTGAGATGTCATTCAGCTGGAGGTGTGACTCCGAAAGGACATGCATCCGGGACCCTGGGCCCGTTTAGCTCACGCACCCCTGCCAGAGGCGCTCGTGCACGCCGCCGAGCACACGCCTTCACACATGCTTGCACGCGCGCAGGTGGGGCGGCCGTCAGGCGACCGGGCGCGCGCCTTCTGGTGCAGCACGACCTGCTCGTCCCAGAGCTCCGTGTGCGCCACGGCGGCCAGCAGGCGGCCCAGGTCGTAGCGCGCGGGCTCGTGCGCCAGCAGCGCGCACAGGCGGCCGCGCAGCGCGCGCAGGTCGCCCACGGCCGCGCCGCCTGCGGCGTCGCGCTCGCGCGCCGCGCGCGCGGCCCGCCAGGCCGGCACCCTGGCGCGCGCGCAGCGGGGCCGCTCTCGTCAGCACCGCGCCCGCGCTCCCAGCTGGCCTGGGCGGGTTTGGTGGGCCTGGGGCGGGCCGCGCGAACACGTTCAACAGCAGGCACGCGCTCAGCTCGCTCCTCCTGGCCTGCTGCCCGATGCAGCACATGATGACCCGACCTCGCGTCCTGGGACTGCAACTCCCTGCAAGTGTGCATGCGAAGGGCTTGGCGTTTCAGCCGGCGCACCCGGGTTGTGGCGGCGGCATGAGCCGCAGCGCGGCCGCGACCAGCACGAGCGCGAGCTCGGTGTGCAGCGCGGGGTCGGGGTCGCCGCGCTGCAGCACCAGGTGCTCCAGGTAGCCGCGCAGCAGCGCCTCGTCGTGCGCGCGCAGCAGCGCCAGCGCGGGCGCGGCCGGCAGCCGCTCGCGCGCCTGCCGTCACCAGCCCCCGCCGGGCTCAGGGTCTGCAGGCGTCCTTGCACACCAGGGTTTCCATGCGCTGAGGCAGGCGGCCTTGCACCCACAATGTTGCAGGCGCACAAGATGCCAGGGGCGGCACAGCACACACTAGCCATGCCATGAGCATGCCCGTCTGCCCGGGCAGCCACAAGCACACGGCATATCCAGGGACGGGAGCGCTGGGGCATCCATCACGCCCACCTCGTCTCTGCCCACTGGCAACCCTGTTCGGCCACGAGCTCATATGCTCAGGCCGCTTCAGGCGACACTGCCGCGCCCCACGGTGCAGCAGACCGCAGCACACATGGGCGCGCGCCGTGAGCACGGGCATGACGTGGTCGGGCGCGGCCGCGAGCAGCCAGCGCAGCGCGGAGAGCGCGAGCGCGTCCGGGACCGCCGCCTCGTCCGCCAGCAGCGCGGCGGCGTGCTCCACCGCGACGCCCGCCGCGCTGCAGCCCCGCGCGGCCGCCGCCGCCACGGCGCCGCTCCGCGCCGGGGCCTCCGCCAGCGTCCCGCTCGCCAGCTCCTGCGGGTGAGGGCGCGGTGACCCACATGCAGCACCAACCCTGCAAGGGTAACCGGCAAGGTCTGGCGCGCCCTATTCACGCCGGGCGCACACACACACCAGGGCGTCCTGCACTGCTTGCCATCCAGGCAGTGAATGGCTCCATGCTGACCCTATCCAACAGCCGCCTGCACCCCGTAAAATCGCCGGCCCACCCATGCGCGGCCACAGGCAAGCCGCATGTCAGCTGCACGGGCGTGCCTGCCAGATGCGCAGCGCGCCCGCCGGGTCGCCGCGCCGCGCGGACAGCAGCGCAAGCGCATGCCAGCGCCCGCAGCGCCGCAGCGCGGGCGCCGCCGCGGGCAGCGGCGCGGCATTGGCGCCGCCCAGCAGCGCCTCGACGCGCCCGGCGTCGCCCAGCTCCGCCAGCAGCGCCGCCGCCAGCGCGTCCACGCCGTCCGGGGCGGCCACGCCCTTGCGGCTGCGCACCTGCGCGCCGCAGAATACAAATGCCCATACTGCAACGCACGGCAAGCGTCGATGACGAAAAAGGTCCTCACAGCAAGCGTCCCAAGCGTTTAGGGCCTGCATGCCTCACGGCCCCGGTCCTCTGCGCCATGGGCTGTCAGAACGAGGGTTGGCACACTGAAACTATTGCACCCGCCACAGCCCAAGCAGTGCCGATGAACAGTCACGTGCGCACAGCACAGCCGACCTGCACATATTTGCAGCTCGTACGCTGGCTGAGCAGAGCAGGACAGCGCGCTGATCATAGGACAGGACACATCTCAGGGCGTCCAGGCTTGCACAGGGCCCGGCGCCCGATCGCGCACCTCCAGGAGGAAGTCGGCGATGCAGCGCCTGGCCTCCGCCTCAATGCCCGACCCACCGCCAGGGCCCGGCGCGCCGTTCGCGGCCGGTCGCGCATGCGGCGGCCCCGCCGCTGCCCTGGGAGCAGGCTCCCCGTTCGCGCCACCCCCGGCCCAGCCGCCGGCCTCCGGAGCCTCGGCCTCGCCGTTCCTCGACTCGGAGCTGTGGCTGCCTGGGCCCCTGCCGGCGCCGCCTACGCCGCCGCCGCGCCGCCGACCCACCAGCTCACCCAGGTCCGGCAGCGGCGCGTGCAGGCCCCACAGGCGCGGCGCGCGCGCGGCCGCCAGCCAGGGCGCGGCCGCATCCGGGAAGAGTGGGAACAGCTCGGCCGGCTGCACGGGCGCCGGGCTGCATGCGCGCAGCGCGCCCATAGCCTCCTGGAAGCGCAGCTCTGCGCGGCCGGCCCGCCCGCGTCAGCCATTGCCCCCGCTAAGCCCTGCGAGGGCCTGCATGCACTTCATGCGGCAAACTAGCGCCAGGCCTCCAGGTGGTGCCGCTCCGCGCTGCTGCCCTCTCAGCATGGCCCGCTTCAAGGTCTGCATGCAGCTTGTACGCGGGGCCGCATTGGGCCTGCAGGACGTTGCAACCGCGGCTGTCTCGCCCGGTGCTGACTCTGCCGCTGGGGCACTGATTGTGCAGGAACATTGTGCGGTGTCCTCACCTAGCAAACTTTCCTGAGCTGCTCAGTCAAGCGGCCAGGCCCCGTGGCTCGATGCACACATGTGTCATGCCACCACACCAGCATGCACAGCTTGCTTTGGACCAGAAGACGCGAAAATCTGGATTGCCTCCAGGTGCCGTGTAGAATCAGCTCATGCGTACAGGGTGCAGACGTGGCAGGACCCGGGGCAGCCGACCATGCAGCAGGAGGAACGCGGCCTGCGCATACGCGGTGGCCGCCCAGTCCGCGCCGGCGGCCGCGCCCACGTCGGCCAGCGCGAGCGCGGCGCCGAACTGCCGCGCGCGCAGCAGCTCGAGCGCCTGCTCCTCCAGCGCCACCGG
>JAABUH010004312.1_pt1 | contig 11588 bp, 10 predicted proteins | sample 5559121 | NCBI WGS metagenome assembly JAABUH01 (sample SAMN10711871, study PRJNA513364) | rock metagenome | isolation source: Antarctica rocks | place: Antarctica: Victoria Land, Battleship Promontory nord | collected 2015-12-28 | reverse complement strand
AGAACTCATTCAGTTGGCAGCCAACATCATTGACAGCCCTGAGGTGTCCAACAGGCACAAATGGCTGGGAAGATGATAGCAGCAGCCCCAGCCATACAGTTGTCTAGACTGTTTGCTGGTTCGCTGTACAAAGCCATGACCATGGAGATTGAGTGGGACACAACATACCCATCATCAGAAGCAATGAAGGCAGACATGGACTGCTTCAGAGACACAGTGGCCCTCTCCAAGGGAGGCAACTGGTGGAAGCGGGATCAGGTGCTGCTGGTAGCAGGGGATGCATCAGAATATGCATACGCTGCTTATACACCGGATGGGGAGTTCAAACACCCCATGGTGGTCACCTTCACAGAGTTTGAGCTTCAGTTGATGGCACAGAAGCAGTACTCCAGCACAATCAGGGAAATCATATGCATCCTCAAGACGGTCAAGGTACTTCTGGAGCAAGCCCCTGAACAAGTACAGCATAAAAGACTATGCTATGAGACGGACAGCCAGACAGGCTCCCACAGTGTCATGGGCATGAAAGGCAACAGATCAACATTTCCAGTGGTCAAGGTAAGCAAGGAGGTATCTGTAGAGCTATTATACGCTGGTACCAGAGAGACTGACTTCAGTTATCCATACAGGAGTTGAGGCTGCTATGTGCAGCCGAGGACATTGAACTGGAGGTAGTCTGGAGACCCAGAGAGGACCCTCACCAGAAGGTGAGAGAGTCAAGCATGGCTGCTTTACTTGAGCATGTGCAGCAAATCAAGGCAGTTTCATGGTGCGGCATGTGTCTCAGGTAGCAGATGCATGGTCCAAAGTGGAGGACAACTCTGAATGGTTGCTACATGAAGAGGTATACCAGGAGCTGATACAAGATGAAGTGCTGGAGGGGCGAAGACCAGCTCTGGATGTTTTTGCTAGCAACACAACCACCAAGGTCTCAGGAGCGTTTTACTCAAAGTTCATGTGTCCTGGCACCAAAGGGGTGGATGCCATGGTACACCCATGGGCACTGAAGGATCAAGCAGGAGAGATGATGTTGGCTTACATCAGTGGTCCATTTCATCTCATGGGAGCTGTGGTCAGAAAAATCAAGGATGACAGGGTGGATTGCATCTTGGTTGGCCCCAAATGGCCTCGACACTGGTGGGCTTTACTGCAAGTGATGCCAGCAGTCAGGAAGCAAGTCACCTTGACGCACAGACAGGACCTGTTTTAAGCCAGGTCCACATGTCACAAGAAAGGGTGCAAAGCCTAGGCATCCAGCATATAAAGTAATGGCATGGTACATCTTATGGTGAGAGGTTAAAGTTGTTTGGCTGAAAGGAAAAAAACACAAAAAAAATGGTCACCATCAAACAGCGCCTGTGCAGGGGCTGTCAAGTACACATGCATGTATAGGAAACAAACACAGACACGTCAAAAACATAGGCTTGAAGACATGCAGCTGAATCAGTGTCAGAACTGGCACAGCTGGTGTTGGGATGGGCACAGATGAGTCTATACACACTTTGCAGTTAGTGCATTGACTGTATGGATTGGGGTGTTTACTTACATGACGCCTAAACAGCTGAATCTGAGCCCATCTAGGCTAGACTCTGGCTTTAGTTCATTGTGACTCTAAATATTGTTGCATGCAATGACTAATGCTAGCGAGTCCACCTCAGGCCAATCACATGTTAGCTAATGATGGCATGTACTGTAACTATATATTAGACTTGAGCATTCCAGTATCCCTGCCCGGAAACCTGCAGGGTTCGCCTTCTGCTTACTCAACCTCCGTGCCCGTGCCATGTGCCATAGGGCGTGTGCTGATGACGCGTTAACTGAGGTACACACGGCGCGACCCTGCTCCGCTCTTATGCTCATACGTCGATGCTGCTCCAGTGTCTGATCCGCCATACATATGTGGCACATGACCCCCACAGGACCACCTAGCCTGTGGTTGAAGCGACTGCCTCTCAAGCAGTCGGTCGGCAGTTCAACTCCCGGTTTTTCGGAACTTGGTATATGAGCTGACGGCGGGTCAAGTAGGTACAGGCTTTGCCTGGAAACTATATATATGCTGCGCAGCGGCCACCCCGGTCTCCGGTACCAGGGTTGCTCCGGGCTTGCACCCGGGTAAAGTTTATGTGGCACATGCTTGAACCCAGGTCAGACACCGGCGTCAGCTGCAGAGATCAGCTGCAGATCGCCATCCGTTTCAGCAACGACTGCTGTCCGCGCACGCGGTCAACCGCTTTAGCGTACGCGTGTGCCGACGACTTACCTGACTTGCGGCTGCAAAACGTCTTGTCCGCAGCGGCAACCTGCAGCAACAATCAGCAGCAGCAGCAACGACACTCAACAGAAACCTGCAGCAACATCGAGCAGTAGTAGCACTCGATGAATCTTATCACCACCAGCGATTTGCAGCAACAGCATCATCTTTAACAGTCAAGAGCAGCAATAGCACCACTGTTCGGCAATAGCATCACAACAGCATTCAGCCGCACTTAGCAGCAGCAGTCAGCAAAATCCAGCAACAACATTCAACAACTGTCAGTAGCAGCATACAGCAACACGCAGCAGCAGCAGCAGCAGCAGCAGCATCAGCAACAAAATTCAGCAACAACAACATTCAACAACAACATTCAACAACAACATTTAGCAACAACACCAGCAGAGCAGCAATCAACAGGACAGCAGCACCATCACTTTTCAGTTGTTAACAGCCCGCAGCATCAGCTTACCAATAACAATCAGCAACAGCAGCAACGACACTCCACAACACCCTGCAGCAACAGCTTTCAGAAACAATCAGCAGCAGCAGCACTCAACCGAATCGTTCAGCAACAACATCTAGTGATAGCAACACATGTGCATGTACATTCAGCAGCAGCACCACCTTCAGCAACAATTAAGAGCATGAGCACCCTCAACGACACCCTGCAACAACAGCATATAGTCACACTCTGCAGCAACAGCAACATTGATATCAACAACAATACAAGTAGCAACTTTTAGCAGCAACACCAGCAGAGCAGCAATCAGCAGCGCTACCGCAACAATTATTGCTGCGGCACCATGACTTAAATCTGCTTTACAACATATCATGCACATAAAACATTCTCCTGCTCACAAGAAGGGTCGTCCCATCATGTTTGGTCGCCGTACTCCGTTTGGCCGCACCCCGGGGGTTCCACGTGCGCCCTAGAAACCCGGGAAACCCTGGCGAACCCTGCCGAACCCTGCCGAGTCGGGCGACCCATCATGTTTGGCCGCCCCCATATATGGAGCCCAGAGCGCGTGGGTCCCCCGTGCGCCCTAGGACCGCGGGAAACCCTGCCGAACCCTGCCGGAACCCTGTGTACGTTTTGTCGGCCGTCGCCCTGCCGGCAGGCAGGCCACGCTCGCTTCGCTTTCCCGCGCATATTCTCGCCCCAGCTTCTTGAAGGTGAGCCCTATGACTCACCTGGTTGCGCGTTGGCGAAGCGGAGCAGTGGCAGCGTCAGCGGTTCGGCAGCGACGGGACGGCAGCAGGCCCAAGGTAAGGCTAGCTCGCTGTCACACTCGTTTCACTTGCCTCGTCGGCCATATCTGACGTGACTGTCGGTCGGTGAGCAGGACCCACAACCTGGAGGCATGGTCTCAGCGTTAGACATCTGGCAGCGACGGGACACGGCTTGATGGCAGCATGCCCAAGGTAAGGCTAGCTCGCTGTCACACTCGCTTCACTTGCCTCGTTGGCCATATCTGACGTGACTGTCGGTCGGTAAGCAGGACCCACGACCTGGAGGCATGGTCTCAGCGGTAGACATCTGGCTAAGACGTGGTGAGGACTACTGTGGCGTGGAGCCTGATCGCTACAAGACCGATGGGGCCCCTGACACCCTCTATGATGAAGGCAAGGCAGAGAGTGAGGCTTTCGAGATTGCTCATCCCGGAAAGCAGCCAGCATCTGGTGAGTGACAAAAATCATTCTGCAGTTGCCACAAGTTGTGGCACGAGGTGGCCGAGGAAACCGCTGAAACCCAGCCTGCACCTCCGACTGGGTGAGGCTCATGGACTTACATTAATGTGTCACACGCATCAACAACTGTTGTACTGCACTTTGGCAACCCTTGCTGTTACATCCCCTTAGAACAGATCTCTATGATTCACAATTGTCTCCTTTACTCATGCACATACATTGCAAGTCACTTGCAACAATGATGTTTACCACTATTTGTTGCTTAGCCCCTCAACGTCACACGATGTTCACAGGAGTGAAGGCCATGCCATCTACATCTATGCCATCAGAAACATAGCCAATGACCGGCGCTACATTGGCTCCACGACTGACATGGACAACAGATACGAGCAACACAAGCGCAAGCCACCTAATAGGATGACGTCTGATGCATCCCTTTACCAGCCTTTTGAGGACAACTTTGTGATGACATGCCTAGAGACAGCCTGCACTCAAGCGCAGTCTAAGCAAGCAGAGTACTATTGAATCAGACACTATATCACCCAGGCCGCAGCTGGCTACAACATTTGCAAAGGAGCCCCCAGCACTGACAAGCGGTACTGGTTTCTCTAGCCTATCCCTGGCCTATTTCCATGAGGTGTCCCATGCCGTATCATGCACTTGTTACAGGTCTGAAAAGCTTGTACATATTGAGTGTTATTACACGTGCTTTCCAGCTTGCTTGCATGTACCTACTATCTACCACTTCTAGTCGTGTGTGTGTGCCTGATTTATCCTATACACATCAACTCCTTCTGCAGGACATTTCTCACTACCTCTTACTTGCATGTTGAACATTAGCGCATGCTGCACCTTGACTCTTTGCTACCCATTATTATTACAGCACATGTGCACTCTTTGATACCTATCATCATTACAGCACATGCTGCACCTTGACTCTTTCCTACCTGTTAATATTACACTCTTTACTTCCTATCTATTGTAATATTGTTGGTGACGAACCATATCTACGCAGTGACGGGGGCGGCCCAACATGTTTGGACGACCCTTCTGCGCTCATGCCGCCCGTGGGTCCCACGTTTCCCTAGATTTCCGGCGAACCCAGCCCGAAACCTGCAGGGTTCGCCCTCTGCTTACTCAACCCCCGTGTCCATGCCATGTGCCTTGGGGCGTGTGCAGATAACGCGTTAACTGAGGTACACACGGCGCGACCCTGCTCCGCTCTTATGCTCATACGCCGGTGCTGCTCCATTGTCTGATCCGCCATACATATGTGGCACATGCTTGAACCCAGGTCAGACACCGGCGTCAGCTGCAGAGATCAGCTGCAGATCGCCATCCGTTTCAGCAACGACTGCTGTCCGCGCACGCGGTCAACGGCTTTAGCGTACGCGTGTGCCGACGACTTACCTGACTTGCGGCTGCAAAACGTCTTGTCCGCAGCGGCAACCTGCAACAACAATCAGCAGCAGCAGCAACGACACTCAACAGAAACCTGCAGCAACATCGAGCAGTAGTAGCACTCGATGAATCTTATCACCACCAGCGATTTGCAGCAACAGCATCATCTTTAACAGTCAAGAGCAGCAATAGCACCACTGTTCGGCAATAGCATCACAACAGCATTCAGCCGCACTTAGCAGCAGCAGTCAGCAAAATCCAGCAGCAACATTCAACAACTGTCAGTAGCAGCATACAGCAACGCGCAGCAGCAGCAGCATCAGCAGCAACAAAATTCAGCAACAACACCAGCAGAGCAGCAATCAACAGGACAGCAGCACCATCACTTTTCAGTTGTTAACAGCCCGCAGCATCAGCTTACCAATAACAATCAACAGCAGCAGCAGCAACGACACTCAACAACACCCTGCAGCAACAGCTTTCAGAAACATTCAGCAGCAGCAACCCAACAGCAGCAGCATTCAGCAGCAGCAGCATTCAGCAGCAGCAGCATTCAGCAGCAGCAACATTCAACCGAATCGTTCAGCAGCAACATTCAGTGACAGCAACACATTTAGCAGCAGCAGCACCACCTTCAGCAACAATTAAGAGCATGAGCACCCACTGCAACACCCTGCAGCAACAGCGTACAGGCACACGCTGCAGCAGCAACAGCAACATCAGCAACAATACAAGCAGCAACTTTTGGCAGCAACACCAGCAGAGCAGCAATCATGATCAGCAGCGCTACCACAACACTTTTTGCTGCAGCGCAATGACTTGATTCTTCTTTACAACATATCATGCACATAAAACATTCTCCTGAAGGGTCGTCCCATCATGTTTGGACGACCCTTTAGCGGCCGTGTTGCCCGTGGGTCCCACGTTCCCCATGATAAACTCGCGAAACCTGCGACAACCCTGCAGGGTTCGCCCTCTGCTTACTCAACCCCCGTGTCCAATGCCATGAGTGCACACCAGTGTGCTGATAACACGTTAACTGAAGTTCACAGGCACGGCGGGTGCTAAAGTGTGCTGATAACGCGTGAACCTGAGATACAAAGGAGATGGCTCTGCTAGTGAGCATCCACTTCGCGCCGAAGTATCTCCCAGAGGTACGACACCCGACTACTTGATCTGTGGCAACAGACGTCTGTGGCAAGGCGATGTGTCGGTTGGCGCGCAGTCGACATGTCTTGAGCATCTCGGGGTGCAGGTGAGTTTGACGTTCGGACTTTGTCATATATCAAATGCTGCATTCAGCTCCGCTTGATCTTCACTTACAGGCGTGTACGGCGTATTATCACTAGAAAAGTCCGCAATTGTATGAGAAACAACCGTTCAGCTCATGGACGGGAATAGACTAACTTTGAAGCACTGTATTGCTGAGAAATTCGTTTCATCTGTGTTTTGACGACTGGCTTTTGGCTGACTTTTGACTGTGTGACGGGCGACATTTGTGTGTGCGTGTTACGGCGGAGATTTAACTGTGATTCCGTGATATGACTGGGGACCGCCCAGCTGGCTGAGAGTATATGACAAACTGGCATGCTACTGACCTTTTGACTGACCTATGTATGACTACTTGTATGAGTTCCGACGGGCTATTGGGTGTCTCCTGTCCAGGTCTGGGAATGGCTGGGCTTTCGACGGATTTGTCTACGACTTTGTCTTATGCCTGACTTGACGTGAGGCCGGCAGCTTTTGGCAGTAGAAGCTGCCGAATGCGTGAACTGCCTGCTGCGATCAACACAGCTTGCAAGTCGACGTCCAGCGCTCTGCTCCTTGTAAACTCATGTATAGTTGTTGAAGCTCGCTTTGCTCAAGTTCCACATGCGATATACCATCAATACCGGTTGCTGTCGCGTAACAACATGGTCAGCCAGCCTGGGCATCACGTTGTCAGGTTTGATGAACGAGGATCAGGACACAGGTCTGAATGACCTGAATGCGTACCAACCAGCTGACGGCATTTGGCAACCGTTGAACTGTGCTCAGTGAGACTTAGAACCCTTGGCTGCAACACACATAAGGACAGGGGCAGTTGGTCTATTGATATACTTGTGCTCACTTACGGTCCACTCGGCCGGTGAGAGTGCTTGCAAATGTTGCCTGACAGCCTCATATTCCTGTTGACCCCCTGCACTTCAGCCCATCAGCAACTCATCTTGCAAGCTTGCTGTGCCATTGCACATGGAGAATGTTTTGAGGATGTGTCTGTGCCAGAGCAGTGCCTCTGTGTCCAGGCGCTAGTACAAAAGCAGACGTGACAAGGCCACTGCTGGGAATACATATGTCAGCAGCAGAAAAAAGCCTTGACAATCAGCACTTTTGCATGTAATTTGCCAACTTGCCTGAATGCCCAGTGTATGCCATGATGCTAATGAGGCCTCTGTCATTGACCATGTTCAGGGCTGCTGCTACTGCTGCAAGTGTTGTGTACTGTTCAGTGGCAGTTTGAGGCTTGTCGTCTGCAGACGGCAGGTAGCCTAAGTTGAAGCATATTAGGCTTGCTGAATGAAGCGCAACAACATCCTGTAGACATAGCAGGGCATTTGAACACAGCAGCAGTTCAGAGCGAATGCAGGTAATTTCCAACCAAAAAGCTGACCTGCATTAGGGAATGACAGCAGTGATGGAAATGCATGCTGGGCATATTCTCAATGGAAATGTAGGCCTGAATCCTTGCTGTTGTACCAGCCAGCGCTTTCTCCTGCAGTTGACACATGCATGCTTCAGAGTTGGTGCGTAAGAGAGAACTACCATCAGTGTTCAATACCTCCTTGTCAAATGCAAAGACGCTGCCTTGAGGACCAACAGCCCTGGCTAGCCATAGAGTGTCACCACCGTTGCCAGCAGTGGCATCCACCACAGTATCGCCTTCTTGAACATATGCTGTCCAAATGTCTTGAGCAACAGAGGTCAGCCTTGTGCCACCCAGCATGCCATTGGCAAGTGCTGATACAGTGGATGCCTGTCATATGCACCGGCACAGCATCATGCTGGGCAGTGTAACATGACAGGGCACCTTGACAATTGCTGATCCTTGCATATGCCGTGTGACCATATGCCGAGGTCAACCTAGGTGCAGCTGCAACGTAAACGTACCCGTCTAGGACCAGCTGCGTGTTGCCTATGTATAAAGGCTGCCACGGGTCGGACGTTGCAGCGTCTTCTAGACTGGGTCTGACAAAATGTGAGGTGCCAACCGTTTGGCCAACGGCAAAGATCGCATTGCAGCAGACGAAAGCATTGCATGCAGAAGCAATTTACAGCTAGCTAATGCTGGGGTTACGCCCTGTCCAGCATGTTCGGCGTTGTAAAACGGGGCAGAGGCAATGCAGATTTCCTGGCTGGCTGGTTGACGAGGTTGCTGTGGCGTTGACCGTTGACCCGCATACAAGCTGAAGGTGCCGTTGGTATGACAAGATTGCGTTCACGGCACGATCGGCGCGTGAGTTGAACTGCACAAAGTCCTTCTTCTGGCTCTATCCCTCTGTAGCTGCAAGTTGCGCCCGCATCTGCCCCTCGACACCTTTGTACAGTGATCTTTAACTGAAACCTGCAGTGACCGGCCTTGGCCTGATTTCGTACCTTTGATCGGACAACAAGAGTCGCTACTGCTGTCCGGCATTGCAGTCTGTCATGGGAAATAGCCTGGCACGGGATGCGCCAGACGGGGGCCTGACAAAGAAGGAGTTGGAGAGGATGCACCGTAGGTTAGGCTTTCAAGCCATTTTACAGTAAACTAGGCTGCATGGAACAGCACACGGAACCCCGGTCTAATGCAGGTTTCTGAGGCTAGCAAAAGGAGGGCGTAAAGTTGCACTAGCAGACTTTCAGTCTGTGCCTGAGTTAGCCGGCAACCCTTTCATCATGCGCATCTTCCAGCTGTTTGATGCTGATCAGGATGGTTGTCTCAACTTCGAGGAGTTCATCAGGGCTGTTGAATCGTTTGGCAGGCTGTACAGCAGCGAAGACAAGTGTATGTGTGAGTGGCTCAGTCAGCTTTTGCAGCATCAGATTTTCAACCTTGCATCGTTTGTCAGCTACAGTCTTTCAGCATCATTTGCATGTAGACAAGTCCCCTTGCAGGTGCTTTGTCATTGCCTCCACAAAGCATGCTATCTGCAGCCTTAGCGTGTCCGGCCTCATGACAATGTTTTAAGCTGCAGCCTGTGTGCGAAGTTGAATGTACGTGCTGGCTGCAGTTGCCTTTCGAATGTATGACCTAGATGGTGATGGCTATGTATCATCAGACGAGCTGGCACACACTTTGAAGACGCTTATGGGCAGGGCGTTGTCAGACTCACAACTGGGGCAGATTGTTGAGAGCACAATTCTACAGCATGATACGGATGGTGACGGCAGGCTGTCCTTCCAAGAATTCACCTCTCTTTTAAACGCAGCTGACACAGAGAATAAGCTGTCCACAGCATTTTAATAAGACTTTCTTGTCATGCCCTACTTAGCTTGTACCTTTTGAAATCTGTCATTATGCTACATGTGGCAGAGTAAATGTACCATGATCAGGCTCAGTTTACCTTATGGGTACTTACTACCAGGCACAGTTGCAAACTGTCATGGGTGTACATACCTTATGATCTCCTTGCTCAATGTCACCAGGTGATCCATTTCAGTAGCTGCCAGAGAGTTTCACTAGAGGTGCTCAAACGGTTTAACAGCTTGCGTGATACTCTTGTCTGTCTGCAGTCTGCAACTACAGCAAGGTTAAACAACGTTGTCACTAGCTTGTCAACAATATACTTTTTTTTGTGGCAGGTACCGGTGTCTCGTGACTTCTAAGTGCCTTTGCCCTCCAATCACACACGCTTTATCTTGTGCACCACCAGACAAGCCGACTGGAGGCTGATACAGATATCTGCAATGTCATTGTTTGCAGTGCCAGTCTGCCATGATCATGATGTCACTGTTACCTGCTTACATGTTTTATGCCAATACAATCAGGCATAGCAAAGCATAATCAATTGCATCATATGCACTTCATTCCCAGGCGTGCTTCATGAGCTCCTGCTTTGTCGGGATTGCCCTTCGAAGTGTACATCAAAGCCTGATTCTCTTGCATACGTGATGTGTAGCAGGGTATCATGACCTACTGGCCATATTTCATGACATTCATGCTACAAGGTCACAATGCCAGTTTTGAAGGAGACTATGTAGCATACGATGCCATACCTACAGCATGGATCATGAATGACAACCCACATGGGTAACCCACATGTGTTGCATTGTTGTGTACCCCAGCATCTCAACTTTGAACACCTGACTGACTCAGCATGGCCTTGCATGTGATGTGACCAACTCTGAAAGCCAAAGCGTGAAAAGAAAAAATCTAATTAGACTTCCTGCAGGAAGTGGGGGAGCCTTTTTCTTAGTGGTATGAATCCGATGACTACTTCCCGAAGCTGCACTCTTCAGCAAAGCTCAGTAAACTGCCGGGATCAGTGTGTACGTATGGAGTTGTCACTGCAAAATGCGTCGGCAGGCATGTAGGGGTTTCATATGCATGTCGGAAGTGTTGTATTACAACAGGGGCTGGCTGAGTGCTGACATACTGCCAGCTGTCAGCTGTAAAGGGATCTGAGGCTGAGCCTAGGTCAAACTGATAGAAGCTGCCGGCCACGAGCTCAGGCACAAAGCATGTAGGTCCGTCGCAGGATGAAGCAGTGTTTGTACCTATACCAGCAGAGTAAGAAGGGGGAGCCTTTGCTCAGCGCAAAAGCTGCTGGCGTAGTCAGCAATCTGCGTCCGTATCAAATCTGTACGTAAAATTACGCAGGCATTACGCAGGTAAATTGGCGAAGTAGAACAGTTTTTTCAGCCAGGTTTTCACGAAACTTTGACTTTTGCAATGCAAGCCGATCGGAGCATGAGCCCAAGGTGACGCTTGTCAAGCGTGCCCTTGCATGGCATTGGCTGAGCCAACTGCGAAAATTGAAATAAGCTGACAATTTGAAAGCTCCTGTGAGAGGTCGAAGGCCTGATGCCAAGTACGGGACTCTCGGCGAGCAAGTATGGACGGTAGTCCCCTTCACCGGGAAATTCTAGCTCCTTCGCTAGAGGTTTTGAATAGAATCCAGGTGAACTTATCGGAGTGGCAAATCATAAGTATGGCAAAGGCTTGCTGGCCTCAGTAACTTCTTCGATCCAGGCTGACAATCAACTTAGCGAAAGTGAGCAGTAC
>JAABUH010004311.1_pt1 | contig 11591 bp, 19 predicted proteins | sample 5559121 | NCBI WGS metagenome assembly JAABUH01 (sample SAMN10711871, study PRJNA513364) | rock metagenome | isolation source: Antarctica rocks | place: Antarctica: Victoria Land, Battleship Promontory nord | collected 2015-12-28 | reverse complement strand
GGGCACGCCTAGTTACTTGCTCACTTTGCTACATCGCTGCAGGGAGAACCGCGAGGCGATGGACAAGATTGTGGAGGTGCTGATCGAGAAGGAGACGATTGACGGCAAGGAGTTCCGCGCCATGCTGGCCGAGTACACCGAGCTGCCCAAGGAGGCCATCAAGGCGGCCGTGAACCCCGAGCCTGAGACGCAGATCAAGGTCATGTGAGCGCGCCGCGCTCACGGCCGGCTGCAGCCCGGCGGGGCTGTGCTCCTGCGGTGGCCTCTGGTCAGGCGTGGGCTTGTGCTGCTCAAGGACGCTCGAGCGTGCTGCTCATGCTGTGTGGCTTGGCCTTGTCGCACAGCAGCGATATGAGCGTGCTCGTGCGGGGTCACTCGTGAGCAAGCGTGACCCTGTCCTCACACACAGGCGATTGTGAATTGCGGAGGTGTTGGGCTGCCTCTGTCCACCCTTCTGCCTAGCTAGCGCAAGCTGGAGGCCATGGTCTGCAATCAGAGCAATAGAGGGTCGGGCGGGGAGCACAGGACCCAGGCTTGCTGACATAGCAGTGCTTTGGTTGCGGGTGGGCAGTCAGGTGAGAGCTGTTTAGTTGTTCTGTGTGTTGGGTGTGTGTGCTATCAGCCTGCAGTGTGCAGGACGCGTGGTCAGCGAAGCAAGGAAGTGATGTATTGTGTAATAACTTTTGGGCATGATATTAGCAACAAGCAAGCTCATGCTCACAGCAACAAGCTTGCTTGTAAACAGCGTCAGCATTACAATATTCTTCGTTGCTGTGTGCCTGGTGCCAAGGTGCAGTACAGCGCCTCGCAACTACTTTACAAGGTACCTGTGTGCGGCACAGCCAGGACAAGCACTGCTGACACTACTAGCCTGCAAAGAAAAACATTGCAACAGGTTGGTGTCACGTGTTTTGTAGCTGTGGACGAACCAAGGGGTGCAGCTGTGACATGTATACGATGATCCACCTGCAAACACAGCAAGGTGAGTCACACCTCCCTAAGGCCGTTGGAGGCACAGGGACTTTCTGTCTTGGCAGACTCGCCGCCCAACACAAACAGGTAGACGTGGATGTGCTTGCACACCAAAGCTCATGTGCATACCACAGCTCACAGCTGCGAACGAGTGCAAACTGGGCGCGCACATGAGCCAACAGCAGAAGACGGCTGTGGTGCAGAGCGTGTGCCGCAACCTGTCACAGGCCACACCACCCTGTCAGGCGCGTCGCGGCGCTAGGTCATCAGCTCACCCCAAAGGCACTCCAGCGACGCTCAGCCACCAAACTCGAGGAGCGCCGTTACGTGCGTGTAGCAGGACGACAGCGGTGCGAAGTATGCACAAAGCGATTCCAGCAGTGCGGGCGCGCGAGCGCGCGACCGCACCCGTTGCCGTCCTTCCTGCCCGTGAATATAACGCCAAGCGTCAGCAGCACCTCCAGCGCAAGGAAGAAGCTGTTCACGCCCCAGAAGCCGGACGCCATGGCGCCCTGCCGCAGCGCTACACGTGCAGGACTGGTGCCTGCGCGCACTTGCTCTGTGCACTCAAGGAGCAACTTCTGGCCTGCAGGTTGACCTTGAGGCCTTACTTCGGTTACCTACAAAGAGGAGCTTGAGCACAAAGCCGGGGTCAAGTCAGGCCGGGAGACCCGGGTCAGCTCTGACAGGGTCAAGCTGGACTTCGTGCACTTCCTCCTCCGTATCAGCACTCTGCAAGGTGGCATAAGAAGTGAGCGCTCAAGGCTGAAACTCTTGCGGAACGACGCTCCGCGGTGAGGCAGCTCTGCGGCGCGCGGGCTGGGACGCTCCGGCGTCAAGGCCGCCTCCCAGGCAGGCATGGACGCGCTGGAGCTGCACCACACAGACTGGGTCGCCGCACTGATCGCCAAGTCGTCCAGCAACGACTGGGAATTACTTGAGGTGGCGCGCAGCTTCCTTCATCCCCTTCCACCTGTTTTTCTCACGCACTGGGCCTCTGGCTGTCGCAGTGGCAGCAAGAGAGCGGCTCACTGCAGACGCGGCACGCAGGGTGACCCGCTGGAGCCTTTGCCCGTAGACACACTGCTGAGCACCGGCATTGAGTGCAGGTAGGCCTGACCTCTTCACCCTTTAAACTGAGCGCGCAAACACGGCTTTGCAGGAATGCGGCTTGGAGTGTGTCTACACATGTGTATTTAGCTTATTGTGCTGCGCAGCGCGGCATGCGGAGCGGAGCCGGATGCTGCCGGGCCGCTGTGCGGGCAGCTGTCGTTCGGGTCGGACCTCGCGCTGCCGCTGCTGGAGGACCTGCTCTCCGACCCGCTGCTGCAGGCGGCCTCGCTGTCCGGCGACGACGCGGGGGCGTCGGAGCGCTCCTCGCGCTCCCAGTGTGCGGGTGTGGGGTGCCGCTCCGAGTGCGGCTCCGCCAGCTGCGGGTGCGCACCCGGCGCCGCCGCGGAGCGCACAGACGGCCGCGCGCCCGCCGCCGCAGACCTGCTGGAGCAGTTTTCGCGGCAGCTCGCGGCGCGCGAGGACGGGTTTGACCTGGGGGCCTGCCCAGCACCGCCGGTGCCGCTGCCGCCGCTGCAGAAGGCAGCGCCAAGCAGCGGCCCAGCGCCGCCGCCGCCGCCGCCGCCGCCGCCGCCGGCCGCCCCGCGCGCGGAGCACACGCAGCCACCCGCTGCTCGCGCAGCAGCTTTGGGCGGCGCGGCCGATGCTTCGCCGCAGGCATCCGTGGCGGCGCCGTGCAGCAGCGGCGACAGTACGGCCGCGGGCGCGCGAAGCGCCGCGCGCGCGGCCGCCGCGGCCAGCCCAAACAAGCGGCCACGCAGCGGCGAGGAGTGCTCCAGCACCGACAGCGCCGCCGCGTACGTGCGCGCGCACGCGGCCAGCCTCGGCGGCGGCCGGCTGGCGGCCGCGGCGGCGTGCGGCGGGGCTGCGAGCGCGGCGCCGGGCGGCGGCGGTTCGGGGGACGCCGAGGAGAGCGAGGAGGCAAAGCGGGCGGCGCGCATGGCGCGCAACCGCGAGAGCGCGCTGCACAGCCGACAGCGCAAGAAGATGCAGGCCGACGAGCTGGAGCGGCGATGCGACGCGCTGCAGGCCGACAACCGGCGCCTGACTGGCGCGGCCCCTCGCCCAGTGGTGCTGCGCTTGCTGTGTGCTGTCGTGCGCGACGTGCCAGACGCGCCGTGGTGCAGAGGTGGACGAGGCAGTGATCACTGTTCAACGCAGGCTCAGAGCTTGTCGTGCGTGCCCTGCTGGTTGGCCAGGATGCGCAAGTCCGCTCTGGGGAGGCCGCCGTGCCTGGCAGCAGCAACACGCGTCCGCTGACGCGCAGGCCTGGTGCAGCACCTGTCGGCGGAGAACCTGGCGCTGCGGCACCACCTGGCGGCGGCGCAGGCAGCAGCGGCGGGCGCCCCAGCGCTTGCGCCAGCGGGGTTTGCGGCTCCTGGCACCGCGCCGCCGGCCGCGCCGGGCCCTGCGCCAGGGGCGCCCCCGGCGCCGCCGGCGGGCGCACCGCTGGCCCTGCCGCCGCCGGCCATGCACGCGCTGGCGCCCGGCTGCGCGCCCATGGCGTGGGCGCCCCCCCTGCCACTGGTGGCAGCTCCCAAGGTGCGCTGCTGATGCACGGGCGGGGACGGTGGCTGCTCGCCGTGTCCTCAGGCTGTCCTGCAGTGCGAGCCTAAGGCGGCGTTGTAAGTCGTGCTGTGAAGTGCATCTGGCTGCCTGCAGTCAGCAGGCATGTAGTGTCAGCTTGCATTTTTTTGGACTTTCGCCCCGGGGCCTTTCGAGGCAGGGTCTTCCGCAGCTAGGTCACCACAGTTGCGCCCGTTTGTCTGCAGGTGCTGACGGCCATGCTGCACGTCTTGCAGGTGGCCATCCAGAAGATCAAGCCGATGCGCCCCGCGCCCGCTGCGCGGCAGGCGCCCGCGGCCGCCGCGCCGGCCAAGCCGCCGCCGCGCAAGCGCGCGCGCGTGGCGGCGGGCGGCACGGCGCTGCTGGCGCTGTTCTGCTTTGCGGTCTTCAGCGGGCCGCTGTGGCCCCTCGGCGGCGCGCCCGGCAGCAGCATGGTCCCTGCAAACCTGGTGCGGCCTGAGAGAGCAAAGCGCATCGTCTGTGTGTAGCTCTGTACCCTACGAGCTACAGTCAGGCGAGCGTGCGTGCGTATATGGGAAGGGACATGAGCAAAGTGTGGAATATCATTGGGTGTGAGACACCCCTGTTTGGGCTGGCAGCTAAATAATAACATCTCTGCTATGAGGCGCTGCTGGCGTTTACAATGCAAGGCTCACAACATGGTATTGACTGCCACTCCTGCCATGCGCAGGCTGCAAGCACGCAGCTGGCGGTGCTGCCCGAGACAGGCGCGCGCACGGGCGGGCGCGTCCTGCAGGCGCTGGCCTCCCTGGAGGGCAACTGGAGTGAGGAGGCCACCGCCGCCGGTGCGCGCTGGGTGCCCTGCTGTGCTGCGTGCGGCGACAGCCTGGTCAGCCGGGGGACAGCGCATTGGAGCACTGCGCTTCCCTGTGTCTTGCCGACCCTCGCTGCCCTGGGCATGTTGCTGCACAGCAGGCGCGGGCCGCGCCGCTGCCACAAAAGGGTGCTACGGGGGCCCGCTGCGCGGCCGCGAGGTGCCCTACCACAGTGCACGGGCATGCATCGTGCACGCCTGTGCGATTACCATGCTTTTATGAAAGGCCCGCGCTGACTGGCGCGCCCACCCGGCAGGCGGCGTGCCGGCCGCGCTCAGCGTAGCGCGCGCGCGCACCTGGGACTCCGCCGGGGAGCGCGGCGCGGAGAGCGCGCAGGCGCTGCGCGCGCTGCAGCAGCTGAAGGTGGCGCCCCGCACCGCGGCCGGGGCAGCAGGTCCTGGCTCTTGCGCTCAGTGTTCAATTTGGTGAAAGGCTGTGGTCGGATTGGCAGTTTGAGGCAGTTTGATGCGCGATGCTAGCAGGTGCGCCTGCTGGCAGGTGCGTCTGGCACTGGTGTTGATTTGGGTGCATGCGAGTTGCGTGCAAAGCGCCGAGGAGAACTTGCCACAATCCAAGGTGCCTGTAGGTCTGAGCCGCTGCGCTGGGCTGGCCAGGGCAGGGGGTGCTGGAGCGGGGGCCCAGCGTGCTGAGCCGAGCGCGCTTGCCCGGGCCGCCGCAGGACCTGGCGCCGGTGACGCTGTTCGCGGACGCGGGCGCCGAGGGCGGCCTGGCGAGCGCATGGAGCCGCATGCCCGCCAGCCTGGGCGGCGACGCGGGCGGTCTGCTGCCGCCGCTGCAGTGCAAGGAGGTGAGCGCTGGCCCACGCAGGCCCTCCCGCATGCGCACGTCATCTGTTTCTGTGCAGCCTTGGGTGCCTGCGCAGGCCTGGCCCGTGAGGGGCTCCGCCATGTCAGATGCTGCAGGGAGCGTGAGCAGGCGCGTGCGGGCCGCGTCGCTGCGACCGACAGTGCTGCCTCCTGCCTCCTCACTCGCATGCGACCGCTGTCAGCGCAGCAGTTCCCGGGCTCTGCTGCGCCCTGCCTCACGCCTGTCGTGCAGACGAGGTGCGGATTGCACAGACTGCATGACGTCATTAATGTGGAGCTCAAGAGATGTTATTGGGTGGTGTCAGAGCAGGCGTGCGCGCGTGCAGGTCTTCAAGCTGGAAGCGGGGCCCGATGTCGACCCTGCGGCGGCGCGGCGGCAGCTCCAGAAGTACATGGGCACGTTCCGCGGCCGTGCGCTCATGGGGCCGCTGCCGCTGCCTCCCCCTGCTGCCAAAGGCGCCGCCGTGAAGGTGAGCGCCGCACGGGCTTCGAGCCGCACGGGCTTCAGGCTTTGTGAGCACCCGCGGTGCCACCCGGTCTGCGTTTGAAGACATGCACGGCTGTGAGCAAAATGTAGCGCCAGCAGTGACGATCAGAGCATGCTCAGGCTGAAGTGCGCAGGGTAGCTGTGCACGCAACAGCCTGGCTTGGCTAAGTGAAAGGAACATCTCCACTATGTGCCAACACAAGGGCACTGGTGAGCGCAGGAGGCGCATGTGGAGCACGCCGCACCTGGCGCCCCGCGCAGCAGGATCGGCTGCGACAAGGACGAGGAGCCTGAGGTTATCGTCTCCATCATGCTGGGGGAGGGGGATGAGCATGGCGTCCGGCAGATCTACGTGGTGGTCGTGCAGCCGCAGCAGAAGTTCTCGACCTATGCTTGCTCGCTGCCTGCCCATGTCTCGCTGCCCTGAAGGCGCTCTAACAGAGCTTGTGGCAAGTTGTGGGGAGCAGGAGTCATGTGTGCATGCTAGTGGTGTCTGAAGTATTTAGGACGGCGGGTGGCCGCCTGCACTGGCATGAACAGTTGGTAAAACAAACATCAAGCAGCTGCACTACTCACGGGTAACAAGATTGACCGTATGTGCTTTGTTTTGTTCAAGCCTAAGTTTGTCAGCTAAAGTAGGAAAAAAAAAACCATCTGCTTAAACTGCCAAAGGCAAACACTAGAAAGTGGGCCAGAGCGCGGACACAGATTGGTGAGCAGGCAGCAATGCCACCCAGGACAGTGCGTGTTGCCGAGCCCGAAACAAATGAACAGGACCGCCTTGCGGCGGCGGAGGCAGCGCGGCTGCAAGAGGCTGCCTTCAGCTCTCTGGTATGGCCGGTTGAGTGTGCTTCTCTGTGTGTGCGCAGATGCGCCTGCTAGCAACGTGCTGGCTGCATGAGCCTCACCTCTGCACAGGTGCTGTCCAAGACCCGCCGCATGTCTGCCAACGAGGTATCGCCGCACAGCGGTGAGTGCCTGCCCTGGTATATCTTGCAGCAATGAGCTATATTCGTAGTGTCAAGCACCATCTCAATATGTTGTTGTCATCCGGCAGCACTGATCAAGGCAGATGGCAAGGACATAGTGAAGAGGACTGCTGTGCGGAAAAACAGGCACGCCTGCCTATGCAGTTTCCCTTCAAAGGGCAAAAGGCAATGTACAGGGAGACTCAGCGGCCTGGTTGGACTGATGCTGCACCTGGCTGGGCAGGTACCTGCTGAACATCAACGCGCAGCTGGCGACAGTGGCACCTGGAAACATGGTGCGCTCCTTGGCAGTGCCACAAACCTGGTGCAGCTCTGCACCACTTCTGAGTCACAGTCGCTCGGGCGCAGGGCACGCTTGCGGCGCTGGACACCAAGAACCCAGTGCTGTACATAGACTTTCCAGAGGGCCGCATGAAGTTCTTTGGCACGCTGGTCTTCCCAAAGAACCGCTACCTGGTGCTGCGCTTTGGCCAGAAGGACATCATCTGCGAGGACGTGCTCGAAAACATGGTGAGCTGCTCGTGGCAGAGCTGTGCCTGCCCTACTCACTCACGTCAGTAGTTCAGTCCAGTCGCCTTCCGGCTGCTCAGGTGGTCTTTGCTGAGGCGTGGTGGATCGGGACCAAGGAGAGCAACCCCGACGAAGAGCGGCTGCCCGTCCCGGAGAGCGTGCTGCAAGCAGGAGCAATCGCAGCAGGTGCAGGTGTCATGCACTGACATGCTCGCCTGCATGTCATGCCAGCATTGTCATGTTCTCTAGATTGGCACTGACGCCTTCCGTGCCGCAGCAGCGGCGGCGGGCAAAGACAGTGCTGATCCTGCAGCGGTGCGCAATTAGCTCATCTTGTGTGCATTATTGCATGCATGCAATGCTGTCTGAGTAATTTCAGACGCATTTGTCCCGCGGGAGTCTGGCATTACAGCGACAAACACCATGCACTCTGCTGGCGCAGCCGCCGTCGACCAACAGGCCCCGCAAGCGGGCGCGCTTGGCGAGTAGCGCTCCTAGCGGCAGCAGCGGGAGTGAAGGCGAGGCTGATGAAGAGCCTGCATCAGTGCGCCTGCAAACGTATCAGATAGCAAATGCATGGCTTGACATTTGTACTGTGTGCATGCTGCAACGATCGGCATTAGCATGCTGCTCAAAGTGAAACAGAGCACTCGTTCCTGCCGCCACATGAGCACCACCACATGACCGCTTTCCATCCCTCACATGCAGGAGCCACGGATGTCCCAGCGCAACCGCGGCGCGCGACCGCGCTACGCCGTGGACATCGACGAGGAAGGCGAGGACGAGGACATCATCGCAGACGCCGGGCCGGTCCGGGCGGGCAGCGCCATGCAGCGCGACAGCAGCAGCAGCGGCGGCGCTTCACCCGAGGCCGCCTCTTCACCAGCTGAGCGCAGCAAGGACGGGTGCGCGCCATGCACAGCCTATGACAACATGTCCACAGTGTCGCATGCCCGCTGCGACTACACTCCCGACGTTGCTGCGGTGCCAGGGGCGTTCCGCGCATGTTGAATGTGCATTTCCTACTAAAGCAAAAATCATGTGCGTTCCAACAAGTCACATGCCCGCAATGCAATGCATGAGCAGCCAGCTCTTCACCTCAGGCGAACAGCACGCTCTGCAGGGCCAGCATACGGGTGGGCGCCGGCGAGGTTGGTGCGGGCGCTGGACGAGGCCAGGCCACAGCGGCTGCGGGGCAGAAGCGGAGCCCTTGCACCAGCCCACCTGGTCGGAAAGCCATTGCCGAGAAGGTGTGCCGGGCCGAGCTCGTTGCGCTCGTGCGACATGCTAGACATGTTTATGCATGCAGGACGCCTGCCACACTTCCTGGCATGCCTCGGTCTTTCTGCGGGTTTGGGGCGGCGGGCTGAGGGCCTGCTGCCCGTGCAGGCCCCCGCGCAGAAGCCGGCTGCCAACGCGCGGGAGCTGGCTGGACCGGCCGACGACGCGGTGGTGGACCTGGTCTCCTCAGACGACGACGACCTGGAGGTCGCCATCGCGGTGGGTGCCTCCTGCGGGGCGTGGTGTATCCATGCAGCTGCACGTCTCTGTGGCAGGGCCGGTCCTATGCCGGGCGCCAGGCTAGCAGGTTCCGATCATGTGACCTACCCTTGTTGAGGAACAATCCCACGTAGTCACCAGGTGGTGACCACTGCATGGCGCCGTTGCGACAGCTGCTGACCGTTCGGAACGCTTGTGGCGACGCAGGCACGCCGGCCCGCGCGTGCCGCTGCGGGCGCCGCCAAGGCGAAGCTGAGCAGGGTGCGCGAAGACGGGGATGCAGACAGCCAGGAGGCGCCTGAGGGCGCCACGAGCGGCAGCCTCTCGCAGGACCAGGGCTCAGAGTACAGCATGTAAACTGTTCTGCAATCCCCGGAACAGATGTCGCAAGGCAGCCTGAGCAGGTGCCCCTAACCCGCCTCCCATGCTCCCAGCCTCCCCTGCTGTGCTCCGCAGCTCGTGACCAAGCATGCGCACCCCGCTTCAGTCAAGCAGATGCGCATCAGTGCAGCAGATGCTGCAAAGCCTCCCTCACACTCCCACATGCACTGGCACAAAGAAGACACTCCACACAGCTCTGCACAATCTGACCTCGCTTGGCTCATTCTCCAGGGTCCCTCACACATACAACTCGCACACACACAACGTTCCTTCTCGCCCCCTCACACCCCCTGTCAGTCATGCGCAGCTGTCTCGCTTGGGAGCGGGCGGCTATTCATGCGAGCAGTTGCACAAACCCAAATAAAATATCGTCATCTACACCATGGTGTTGCAGAATGGGAGGCAACCTGGGAGCGGGGCTGCGATGGGCGACCCCATGCAGGCCTGGCCCATGCCTGTGCTGCTGCACATGAGCAGCAAGCAATACATGGCAGCACGCCTGGGCGGTCCACCGGCAATGAGAAGCAACAAACCTCCTTCATCACGACAGCACACGGCCAGCTCCTGTCCCAAGCGGGCCCCAGTTCTGACGTGGCGCGCAGCCTCGCGCACCACTCCTTGACTAGCTCGGCAACACGCTGTCGTTGCCGCGCGCGGCCCCCGTCCCCTGGTCGCCACCGCCTAACAGGCGCACCACAGCGTCTGGGTCACCGGTGGCTGGCCTGCCGCCGCCCTTGCGCTCAGCTGCCTGCCACACCCCGCCGCCGCTGGCTCGTGCGGCGGCGGCCTGCGCGCGCGCGGCCGCCGCTGTCGCGCCGGTGCCCCATGCGTCGCGGCCGTCCCAGCTCGAGGAGCGGCCGCGCGGGGCGGGCGCCTCGTCGGCGCCCAGCAGGCAGGCAAACTCGGTGACGCCGCCGTCGCGCGACTTGCGCGGCGAGCCCGCCGGCTCGTACGGCGCACCGGCCAGGGTCTCCAGCGACACGGCCCAGCTGCCGGCGTGGCGGCGCACCGCGCGCAGCGGCCCCGCGGGCACCGGCACTGTCGCCAGCAGGTCGCGCGTGGATGGCACGTGCACGATCGCGCCGGCCTCGTGGCCTGTGGAGCGGCTCAGGTGTCGGTATGACTCCCGCCAGGCACTCACAAGAATAGTGCTGATGTATTCTGCCTTTAAGGCAAGCAGCTGCCCTCACATACTTTGCGCGCAGTGTCAATGCGAGCTCATGCAGCACCGCCTTTGCTGCGTGCATTCTACTGTGGGCACTCACACAGCATTGACGCCCCACATGGGCATGCCATGCGGTCGACCCTCATCACAGCATCCAACAGGCTATGTGTACGTAGGCGTAGCATGCAGTGCACATAAGCAGGGAGCAGGCGCGCACCGGTGCTGCCAAAGACAAAGTCCAGGTAGTTGAGGTACTTGGAGCGGAACACATCGCGGTGGCGCCCATGGCCGTCCGAGTAGCAGTGCATGATGGCGGCCGCGGCGGCCGCGAACATGACCACGTCCAGGCGCTCCGGCACGTGCCGCGGGCGCACCAGGCCCCACTCCACCGTGCACGCCGCGCAGCTCATGGCCGCATGGCTCAGGCAGTAGAGCGCGAGCTCCATGCGCCGCGACTTCTTCTCCACCAGCGTCGCCAGGCCGCCTGCCCGCGCCGCGCAGTGTTAGCAGGCATTCATGGCGGCTGAGGGGTGGGGGCCCAGGGCGGGCGCCCAGGGCCCCCGCCCCGGGCGCCCGCCACTCCGCACAGCCCGCCACTCCGGTCTCCAGCACGCTTCCTGTACTCATACTCGTCACGTGCTGCGGTTGACCCCCTTGCCGTCTTGTCACTGCTGCAGGCACACCCGCGCTCTCTGCTCCCGCGCAGCGCGCAGGCCAGGCGCACAGCCCAAAGCATGCATCGGCCTCGCGTCCCTGCCTCGGACGGGCCCCACGGCGGGGCTGGGACACGCGGCGCGCGCGCAAGCCGACACCCTTCCCGGGACCCTGGCATGCGCCAGGGTGGCTGCTGCGCTGGGGTGCGCGCCCGCCCACGCGCTGCCGGCGATGACCTGCGGCGCGCACGAGCCCGTCGCCTGGAAGCCTAAGCAGGCGCCGCGCCAGCACAGCGTGCAGTAGAGCGCGAGGAACGCGCTGCTGCGCGCCGCGCCCCTGAGCACCTTGCCCCAGATCCGCAGCGCGCCCGGCGCGAGCAGCGCGCGCCTGCGCGCGCGCGCGCGCGCGCCCGTCGCGCGCCCGGCCGCGCTGCGGGGCGGCGCGCGCCGTGGGCGCCGCCGGCGCGCGCGTCAGGATGAGCGGCTGCCCAGGGTTCAGTATCCTGGACTCACTGGCGTGCTGGGCCGGCCCGCCGCAGCCGCAGCCGGGGGCGAACCTGTGCACGAGCAGCCCGGACAGCAGGTACACCGGCAGGTAGACCGGCAGCGCGCGCAGGTAGGCCGCCGGCAGGAA
>JAABUH010004309.1_pt1 | contig 11596 bp, 20 predicted proteins | sample 5559121 | NCBI WGS metagenome assembly JAABUH01 (sample SAMN10711871, study PRJNA513364) | rock metagenome | isolation source: Antarctica rocks | place: Antarctica: Victoria Land, Battleship Promontory nord | collected 2015-12-28 | reverse complement strand
AGCAAGCAGCCCCCGCCTTCACAACTTGAGTGTCTGGGCTTTAATCGCCAGCAGAGGGTGACTTCGGAGGGTGACTTTGATACAGTCCCCCTGCCTGCTAGGGTGACATTCGGCGCACATGCACGTGAACAGCAACCCCGCGCTTACGTGTGCAGATATCCTGACTGCGCTGCCAAGCCACAGCCTGCGCCTGGCCATGGCGCAGGCGGGGGCCCCGGCGGCGCGGGCGTTGCGCGCGAGCTGCACTATGCTGCCGGGGCCGGGCGCTGCGAGGGCGCGCCGGCCGGCGGGGAGGCGCCTGGTGCCGCAGGGCTGCCGTGCGGCGGCGGAGCGGGCGCGTCGTCGAGCGACGCCAGCGACGCGCACCCGCTCTCGCACGGCACCGGCAAGGCATGGCCCGCACGCGCTGCTGGGGCGGGCGTCCATGCAGCGCTTGCCCTCTCTCATGTGTGTTTGCCTGCCTGCTTGCCTGCTACCTTACAAGCCAGCATTCTTTCCATGGCAGGCAGACTGGGCCGCCTGCATGTACTGTCCCGGGCCCCACCTCAGCGGTCAGTTTGAAGAGCTGGTAGAGCCTGAGGCGGAGGAATGGACAGATGCAGGGGATGAAAGTGCCGATGCACATACTGAATGCACTGACTCCTTGCAGTATAACCACAGAGTGGAATGCTGAAGCAAGTTCAGCCAATGCCAATCGACCGGGTAGTTGTATCCGGCCCTACCCTCACACTATCCTGTTGTAAGGTATGCGGCCACTAGAGGATATATGCCATGCACAGGCGCTGGACATGCTGGCCGGGATGGAGGCAACGCCGGCCGCTGGCGGCGCGTTCACCTTCCGCCACCGCGCGAGCGGGCTGGAGTTTGCCATCGGGCCCGCGCCGCCGCCGGCCGAGGCGGACAGCGACGCGGAGGGCAGCGCCGCGGAGCCCGAGCTCGCATTCCAGCCGCTGTCGCTGGGCAGCGCCGCGGAGGTGCGTCCCCGCCCGACTTCATTACTGAGACGGCCCACTCTTGAGTCGCCTTGCATTTCTTTCTATTCAGTCGGGGAAAGACATGGACGGCTCCTAGCCTGCCTGCCACTGATGAGCATGTCGTGGACCATGGACCTCACAGCCCCTGAAGCAACGCATTTAGCATGCCCTGCACAGCGCGTGGCGGTGATTGGGCTGTCGCAGCGCGTGGCGGTCGCACAGCCATGCGCGGCGCGGACGGGGCAGCGCACGCCTGACCACTGTACACGCGCAGGTCCTGCCACCGTACCTGCGCTCGGAGATCATGTTTGCGGCGTCGCAGCGCCCCAAGCTGCTAGCGCGCATCATGGACGCGCTGGGCAGCTCCGCGCTGCGCAACGCGCGCGCCGAGGCCGCCGCTGGCGACTGAGCCGCACGCGGCAGAGGCCGCGCCGCCGCGCTGCCCGGCTGCGACCGGAGCAGCGTCGGTTGCTTGCATCGCGCCGCGCGGTTGCCGGCGCGCGTGCGTGGCGGTCACGCGTCGGGCCGCGCTTGCCATGTCCATGGTGTGCAGACATACCTACAGTGACCTTGGCCTCAGCATGATCCACAAACCATGCTTCCTTGCGTTTGCAGGGCATGTCATATCAGCTGGTGCAAGTTACATTCCGTATGGTGGCTTGTCGCCTGTCACCACCAAACAACTAAGTGTGCTTACTAGGCCTGTCAGCATGGTCACAAGTGCTCTGGTGTAAGGCACGACTTGTACTTGTTCACTCACAAGGGCTCCAGCGCGCTCTGCAACCACAAACGTGCACACAGGAATAATGATTTGACGAATGGACGTCAGCTATAGATTTGCATGGCAATGCATGCATGCACTGGCGATGTCTGCCCTGTCAAGTGGCCAGTCCAGGCTCGACGACTGGGCGCACACAGGTATACGCAATGCAGATGCCTGCAAGCTCAGCACCCATACTCACTTGTGGCCAGACTGACGATGACACTGCGACATGGCAAGCCCAGGCGCCACACTAAGTAGGCACGCTTACTGCTTACGCTAAACAGCACATCAGGCAGAGCAAGCACAGCGCTTGCAGCCGTCTGACCTCCACGCTGGCATGCAATGTCAACACAGTTGTGATCATGAGGTAAGCACTATGCGAACAACGCCCAACATGCATGCTACCTAGGTCAGTTTGCAGCTGCGTACAGATGTGGGCGCCCACAGGAGGTCTTTGGACCGTGCTGTGCCACATTGCGGTAGGTGCCACCTGAAGTGCAAACAGGCCGCAAGCAAGCGAGCCCACAACAAGCATTCCATAACATGTTCTAGCACTTGCTGTTCTCTTCGCCCAAGAGCATGAGCCTATAAGTGCATACGTTGTCAGGGCAGCAAGAGCCTGGTGCAGCCACAAGGCTCCCCCAGACAGGCCTAGGTCGCACAATGATACAAGCTCACGGCCATTCAATAAGCAGGTCCTGGCGCCCCGCACCAGCCATGCACACCCTGCAATGGGCCTCTACCCTTCACGCAAGTTCCCCCAGAGCAGAGGCGATTGGGGACGCCCTACAGACCCCAGGACCGCTTTGTGGTATCAGACGTTCCCCAGACCTCCCAGTCGTTACCCAGACCTTCCATGGAGGTCCGAAGCCTTTAAGAGGCCCTCACGACCGGCGGGCCGCGTCAGAACAGGTGGAAGATGTCCTCCAGCCCGCGCTTGGCGGCGTCCACGTCGGCCGGCGCGCTGTCGCCGCCCGCCGCGCCCGGCGCCAGCGCCAGCGCGGCCGGCTCCGGCAGGTCGCCCAGCTCCAGGCCGAGCTCCGCGGCCGCCTCCCGCACGGCGGCCGCCTGGTCGGGCGCCGCCAGCGTCGTCACCGTACCTGCCGCGCGCGGGCGCCTCACTACGGATGTGTGGGTCGCCAGTGCTGGATGAGCCACCAGGCGTATCGGCACCCATGAGTCGCCCCCATGCGGGCGCACGCCTGCCAGTCCTCAGACGAGCGGGCGCCAGCCAGACATCGCAAGCATAGGTATCGACACAGCTGTACCCAAGCACACCCAAGCAAACGCCTTTGTGTCTTACAGAGTGCACCTTGCGCGGGGGGGCGCGCCAGGCGTGCGCGCGCCGATGCGCCCGGCGCGGCCGGCGCGGTGCAGGTAGTCCGCGGGCGACGCCGGCGGCGCCAGGCTGTACACGTGCGACACGGCCGGCAGGTCCAGGCCGCGCGCGGCCGCGGGCGTGGCCAGCAGGAAGCTCGCGCGCGCGTCGCGGAACGCGGTCAGCGCCTGCGCGGCCGGCGCGCTGTCGGCGGCGCCCGCTGCAGGCTGCAGCGGGCCGCTCTGCCGCCCCTGGCTCTCCCTCCTCCAGGTTCCCCGTAAGTGGCGTTTACAGACAATTGACCAGCATCCCCATCACGTAATGCCCTAGCATGGCCCAGGCGGCCCTGCCAGCGAGAGCCCGCTAAGCGTCCACATGCCTCGCTCGACGAGTATGGTCCGAACACACTCTTCAGCGCAGGACGCAGTTGGCGCCTGTGTGGACACGCCCCCACTGGGCACTGTATGCACACAGTGCGTCTGACACCAGCATGCCGCTGGCGCAGGAGGTAACCATAAACACCCCCTGAAAGCACTGATCATGTGTGCGCTGTGCGCTCTTCTAGCGTCCATACAGGCACCCTTGCCATGGCCAGCGTGCCGCAGCGCTCGGCACGGCGGCCTCACCTTAGTAGGCTCCTCGCCGCCAGGCAGCAGCACGCTCAGCGTGTGGTCGCCCCAGAGCGCGGCGCGCAGGGGCGCAGCCGCCGCGCGCGCGTCCGCCTCCGTGTCTGCAAACACAATCACGCGCGCAGGCGGCGCGTCCGGGCCCGCCCTGTGCGCGCGCGCGGCGGACCAATAGCTTCCAAGGTATCTATGTTGGGTGTCCCATGGGTGCCAAGGAGCGCCCGTGGTCACTTAAGTGCGTCTAGTGAAACTTGGAGCGCCCGGATCAGTCGCAGTTGTGCCAGAACAGCAGCTTAAAGGCTGGCCACATGCAACGTGCTTGCCAGCATGCTTGAGCGGGGCAGTGCTCACAGCACCGAATGCAGCAGGCATTCGTTTGCAGTACGCTGGGCACAAAACTTACAACAGAAGTAAGATCACAACAGAAGTAAGAAGTACAAGCGCCAGCGATAACTCACACAGCCCACGTGTTTTGCAGCCTGGTCAGGTGCTAATCATCACAAGGTGCTGATCAGTACAAGATCTGACCGTGCGCGCACTCGGCCAGGTCGGCGCGCAGCTGGCGCGCGAGCGCGGCCAGCGCGTTGCCGCGCACGACCATCAGGCGGTGGCGCAGGCCGGCCGGCGGGCGGCCGGGCGCGCCCACTGCCAGCGAGACGGGGTCGACCAGCCAGCCCTGCGCGGCAGGGTGTCACGTCATGCTCCATGGACACGCATGCTTGGCAAAGAGTGCCTGGCGCGGAAGTCGTGCATGTTGCGGCAGTCTCAGGCTGGCAGAGTGCTGGCGCGTCAGGCAGCTGTGCCGCAGGGCGGCCGCTGCGTTCCAGTCTCGCGGCCTGGTTGGCGGCGCGCGTCCCTGGCGAGGCCTGCGCCGCGGGCCCTGCACCCGACCTGGCGGCCGCAAGGACGGGCTCTGTGTCGCGCGCCTGGCTCACGGCCGCCTCCAGCGCCGCCTCGGACGGCATCGTGGCGCCCACCAGCACCACCTGCGGCTTGCCGCCGCCCGCGCCCGCGTCCGCGGCGCCGCCGCGATCCTCATCGCGCCCGCGGCAGGCAGCGGCCATTATCGCCGCCAGCTCCGCCGGGTGCGCCTGCGGGACGGCACCCGTGGGGGGCGCGCGCGCGTCGTTGGAAAGCTCCTGACCACGGGTGCCCGTCGTTTATGCATAGGGTTGGGGTTACGGCGCTGCGCGCCCACCTGCAGACAGGCGTCCGCCTCGTCCACCGCGACCGCGCGCACGCCCGCCCACAGCTCGGGCCCGGCCGGCCCGGCGGCCGCCGCGGCCAGGTGCGCCGGCGTGCCGACAACCACATGCGCGCCGCGCAGCCAGGCGCCGCCGCCGGCCGCCGCGGCCTCGGCGTCGTCCAGCACGCCGCGCACCTGCGCGCGCGCTTGCGCTGACATGCGCGTTTGCGCGTACCCGTGGCGTCTGTGAAACGGCGGCCCAGGCCCTGGATAATCTGCAGCTTGACGACATAGGCGCGCATGGCTGCAGAGTATGCAGAGCGCTGAGCGCTGACTGGCTTGAGAGCAAAGCGGGTGCTGTCCAACCTCGGCTGCAACGCACAGAACGTGTCGAGGCCAGGGCGCGCCTGGAGCCCGCGCGGGCCGGAGTACGCGAATATGTTGGCCGGGTTGCCGGGGATGCCTATCGCGACCGAGCCGCCGAACAGCTTGTACACCTGCAAATGAATATAAAGAAATGCTCGCCAAGTGGTGTCCACATTGATGAGCACTCCGTCATTGGGCACGCCACAGACTGTCAGCCACGGGTGCAAGCATTTCAGCCGCTGGGAAAAACATTACTCTGTGTCCGGCTGGAGGCAGGTGATGAGCCCTGCGCGGCACAGGCCGGCCCATCACACGAGCAGCACAGGCAGTGCGCCGTGCAGCAGACCGGCCCGGTGCGACGGCAGTCAGGCTCAGACCGGCGCTGTGCGCCGAGACGCATGTCAGCGCCTCAGCTGGCTGGGGCCCGCGCCAGAATGGCCGTCTGCACGCCCAGCTCGCGCGTCGGCACCACAATCGCCAGCTGCGGGCCCTGCGCGCGCGCCCGTGGCGCTGGCGTTCACCTGCGGAGCGCATGCCCGGGCGGCTGCCATCCGTGGTGAGACCGCGCGCATGCAGCCTCCTCGTCGAGCACACTCCATGGCCGTGACGCCACAAGCATGAGTATGTAATCCAGCAGAGGCCGCGTGCTGTCCAGCCACAACGCCCAGGCCGACAGCCCCGGTGCAGCTGCGTCTCACGGGGCCAGCCACTTACGCGTACGATCCTGTCCCCATGTTGCCACAGGAAGATGGAGACCATGCTAGCAAGGGGTTTTCGTGTGTTCGCTGCCTTGGTTGCGGCTGAGCCAGGCGCGCGTTCGGCTCGCCTGCGACTCATCACCAGCGGTCTCTGGGTAGCTCAGGCGCGCAAGCAGCGGCAGCAGGTATGCCAGCGTCTTGCCCGAGCCTGTGGCTGCGCCGATGACTGCATCCGCGCCCGTGCGCAGCACCGATGCGGCGCGACGCTGCACCTCTGTGCGCGCACACGCAACCGGGCTGGGCAGACGAGCACGCGCTTGCACAGTCGGATAGCTTTGCTCCAGTATCATGATGGCAGCAGCCGCTAAGGGCGTTGAGCTTGACACATGCATGCCAGCATGCATGCACCCTGGCCACACATGCAGCTGCCAGCCTCGAGACACATGAAGAGCTTGTCACATGAAGCGCAAGTCACGCATGCATGCATGTATTGTATCAACAGCCCAGGGCAGCGGCCTGGGCCGCACCGGTCGGGTAGCGCCACCCCAGCTGCTCGGCGCGCTCGCACAGCCAGGCCGGGATGTCGTAGGCGTGCCAGTCCAGCAGCGCGGGCGCCTCGCCGGGCGGCGACGCCCGGCGCAGCGCGTCACGGATGCGCGCCGCGCGGCCGTAGTCCTCGCTCTGCAGCGCCAGGTTGAGCTCGGTGAACAGCGCATTCTCGTCCACCGCCTGCGAGCACAGCACAGCGCGTGCTATTGAACCGCCGAAGGCGCTTGTGTGAGCCGCATGCCGGTGCCACCTCCAAAGACAGCAGCAGGTTCTCTGTGTGTAAGCGGTGCGTGACGTCGGTATTCCTTGTCGCAAGACACATAACTGCAGCCCAAGTACAAGCTTGCCTCGGTGCCGCCTGCATCGTCGGCTGCCCGCAACCGCCAGCCCAGCCTCTTGCCCAGCCTCCGAGGCTGCTGACTCACTGGTTGTGCCCTCACAGAGCAGTGTAGGTGCAGAGCTGCTGTGTGCACAGGCAAGCTCCGGTCTTGACAGCGCGGATGCGTTGGCAAAGGCCTGTGGGACCACTCTGTTGTGCTGGCGGCGCCGGCGCAGCTGCACCAGGCTGGAGTGTGCAAAGCGGCAACGTGCATGACAAGGCTGGGCTGTAGTCTGCTGCACATGCGCTTTAACGCTACCGGCAAGATGCAGGAGCTGCACCTGCAGGATCTACTCACCAAGGCGGGCACTGCGAAACACAGAGTCGGTGACTGTGGACAAAGTCAATCATAGACCTGCCCAGGACCTGCTTGCTGCTTGCTGTCCAGGTCCAATTATATATATCACCATAAAGCTACAGGCTAGAGAGCAAGCGTTGAGGGACGTTATGGCTTTCCGTGCTCTGCACAGCGCGCCAACGCCGCCCTGCCGCTGTTTGCAGAGGCCCAGTCCTGCTGCGCCACCTCGCCCCCAGCAGCGGCCCACGCAGCGGCGGCAGAGCTTGACCTGCAGAGCAGCGCTGACAAAGGGGCGCAGCACAGCCAGCGTTGCAGACCTGAAGCTTCGCATTTTGGAGCAGGCGGGGACGCGATGCGGCCTAGACAGGTGCGTGATAAGGCTTGAAGAGATGCTCAGCTAGGCTCTCACGCTACCTACAACGCGCTGATGTCACCTCGTGCAGCGCAGGACTGAGGCGCAGAAAGCGGCCGTGGTTCAGGTGGTGGAGGACCTGGAGCGGGCCGGTGTGAAGGACGTGGATTTCACCGGCACAACGTGGCGCCTGGTGTTCAGCACGGCCACGACAGAGTCTGCCGGCAAGCTCGGGCCCTTCACGGGGCGCGTGCGGCAGGCGCGGTCCTCGGTCTACACCTTGAATGATGCGCTACTGTCAGCACTGTGCGACCTCTGCAGCTCCATACCAAGCGTCACAGTACTGGCTGCACTGCACTGCTTCAGCCGTAGAGCCGCTGCGGCGCAGCCCCAGAGCTGTGACCTGCCTGTGCGCTCCCAACAGATACTACCGTTGCGCGACGTCAGCACCTGCGTCTCAGCGGCACTTTGTCAACATTGGCAAGGTCACATATTCAAGTGTGTGAGCTCTGTCAGTTGGTGAACACCCACGCGTTGCAGCTGCAGTGCCCACGCCTCTCTGTGGCGCGCAGGAGTTCCCCAGAGACTTGCCCGGCCAGTACCTGAACAAGGTCGACTTCTTCGGCGGCCTGGTCCAAGCGCGCCTCTTGGGCAACTACGTGAAGCAGGGCCGGCAGCGGATAAACCTGCTGTTCCTGTGGACCGAGTTCTCGCTCGGGCCGTTCAAGTTCAAGAAGGTGAAGCCGCTCTTCCTGGCCCCCTGTATTGAGATTTGCACACAAGCCAAATTTTTTTGGGTGTGAAAGAGGCTGAGGATGGAGCACGGCCCCCGCAGGACTTTCCGTCGGGCTTCAAGGGGCACTGGAGCCTCAAGTACGTGGATGAGGACATGCGCTGCTTCAGCACCAACAAAGGCAACGTGTTTGTCTTGCAGCGGGTGGACGAGTGAAGCGAAGCGAAGAGCACTAGGGACGCATGAAAATGGGTAGCGCTTGCATGTAGTCTGTGATTGTTTCGAACGCATGGATAGCAGTGTACAACAGGTCTGACTGCCACATGTTTAGTGCATGACAGCCGCCCAGTCGCTTAGCAAGCCTCCAAAGGGTGCTGGATGCATGAGCAGCCTCATGAAGGTCGAGTAATGCTGTAACATCATCAGCCAGCTCTTGCAGCTCATCAATCAACTTCTGTGCATCTGCTAAGAGGTAAAAGTAGAATCTGCTGAGGGGCAAAAGTAGAGTCATAGAGTGCAACAGTGTCAGCAGATGCGCTGATTCAACCTTTCACCATAGTTTCAATACTTATGCTACAGCCTATTTGCCGTGACTGGCCTGTGCAGATGGCTGGCAGCGTTCACTGCGACAAGCGCTCTAACGACTCAAATTGCCCTACAATACTTGTGCCGCACTATGAACAGGCCGGGTCCACAGCCCAGGCTGGGTCAGCTGCTGGGCAGCCCTCCTGCTTTCGCTACTGGGTCTGGCATCAAACGACACAGACGCACACACATTCAAACTATACTGCATTTGAACATGCACAGTGCCCAGCCCAGGCTCACCTCATGCGGGGAAAGCAGCTGTCCCTCAGCACAGCACCAGAGCACAGGCATACAAGGCCCTTCTGCTCAGGCTTTGACTGAACAGGGCGAGACTGCTCTTACCCACAGTTCACCCTTGACAAACATGCCATACCATACCATACCAACCATGCCAACCATGCCATACAGCGGCGCCGGTGCAAAAGCGGCTGTGTCAAGAGGGCACTCTCATGCCTGACATGCACTGGTACAGCATCGGCCGGCAGTTGTCGCGGAAACGGCACTTAACTAGCAGCGGCTGTGTCAGCGCTGGTGGGTGTCGAGGCTCAGATCGATCGCCGGAAGAAGCGGTGGCGCAGCGCGCCGCCCGCGTCGAGGCGGCCGCGGTTCAGCGCGTTGCGGCGCCTGATCAGTTGCCGCGCCAGGTCCCAGCCGGCGCCGTCGCGGCGGTTGAGCAGCGCCAGGTTGCAGCGCGTGCCGCGCGTGACGCGCCAGGCCTCCAGGTCGTAGTCCAGCTTGGCCAGCTCCACGTTGAACGTGCGCGCGGCCTGCGGGCTGCGCAGCTCCGGCACTGCGCGGCCAAGGCATGCGTCGCAGTTGCATCTTGGTCAGAGCTGAGCTGCATACTGGGACATGTGTATGGGACATCAGGCATGCGCAGCTCCAGCTTCAGCGCTTTAGAGCATCAGTAATGAGTTGAGCAGGACGGCGTGCACCCGCACCAGGCTGCCATATGTTCCCCAGAGCTTCCCCTGCATCCCAGCGCTTTCCAGCCTGCAACAGCGGAGCATGCGCCTGGCAATGGCTCAAATGCGGCCTTCACTTTGAACTTTGCGGACCGTGCGCGCGCCTTACCTTGGCACATGAGCTTACGCACCCCCCGCGATATGCGATGTCCCTGGCATTCTGGACTGCCACATATGTGAGCATGCAGCGCGCCGGGGCACACCGCAGAGCTGCATGAGCAGGATGCCGAATGAGTAGGTGTCGAACAGGTCAGGCCGGCCAAACTGCCAGGCCAGCGGCGACAGCACCGCCGACAGAAATGCTACCGGCGCACGCGGAAAGCTGCGCGGCATCACCAGCTCCTCCGGCGGGCTGCGCAGCGCCGCGTTCTACCGGTCAGCAGTGAGGGGCAGGTGACGTCACTTCTGCAGCAGCTGACCCATGCACCCTGGCCCTTGGATGGACAGGAATGAAGTCTCAGGAGTGGCATAATGTTGTAGAAACTCTCTCCCCTCTTTCACAACAAAATGCGTGAGGCTTGCTGTGCCTCTTCATGCCCTTATCTGCATACTCACATGCACTGTTCAGCAGAGCTGAGAGGTAGCTATATGCCTTGGTCCGCAGCCAGGTTCATACCTATACCGTGGGTCCAGCATGCCGGTCTGCGGGTTGAAGTTGATGCCGGTGCACATGTCCACTGCGGCGCCAAAGTCAATCAGCTTCACCTGCGCGCATGCATGTGCGGCACTGGTAAGCAAAACTTTTCGACCTGCTGCGCAAGCTAACATTCTTCTGTACAAGGTGGTATTCGACACCTAACTTCAAACAATTTAAGCGTCATCAAGAAATACTTGCGGGTGGCTTGCACCAGCAATACCTACTGCAGCAGTGCCAGAGCAGGCGCGCGCCTCGCCGTTCACAGTGACCAGGATATTCTCCGGCTTTATGTCCCGATGGACGATGCCGAGCGAGTGCAGCCGCCGCAGCCCCTTCAGGAGCTTGCGCAGGATCGTGCGCACGACTTTAGCGTCCCGCTTCTCAGGGTCCAGGCTCTCGCGCACGCGCCCCAGCATAATCTTCTCGAGGCATCCTGGGAAGGCGCCGATCGACCCCTGCAAGAGCAACATTACAGTGCGTAGGTGCTAGCCATTACCTGTCACACAGTCGCGCTTTCTCTGCCACCATCGCAAATGGATGCCCAGAGATACACCCTTGACTTTATTTTGCAAAAGCTGGTCAACACATTGCCCACAGAGATATTGTGCGCAGTAACATCACTCCCCATTTCTGACGTAGTCAGGCTTTCATCGCAACTCCAAGCGCGTACATAAAAGCTCCATGCAGGCGCGTACATAAAGCTCCATGCAGGCCGCAGCGACTGGCAGAAGCAGTGATGCACCTGGCATGCGTCTGCAAGCGTGGCATCGCTCTCAAACTTCCACACCAGCCACTGCGTGCCGCGCAGAAAGCCGCCATCGCTGGCGTCCGCCACAAATTCGCCCTCATACTCCGCCACGCTGCAGCACCAGCGTGCAACACCATGCTCAGCTTCATCATAAGAAATAAACGTAAAAACTGCCACTACAGGTCCCACACATGTCAATGCAAGATGTGAAGGAGAATGGAAACATGATGGGGACGGATGTAGGAGATTGTTTGGATGGAGCAGCTCTGCGAGCGTGCGGTCAACAGCCGCGCACCTGCGGCGCACGATGGGGTCGCGCATGATGCGCGCGTTCATGTAGGCCTCCGCCTTGCCGGTCTCCGCGGCGCCCTTGGCCATGGTGCCGCCGGCGAGGAAGTCGCGGCGCACGTCGGTGCCGT